>WNFV01001690.1_pt1 | contig 49458 bp, 43 predicted proteins | sample 5400101 | NCBI WGS metagenome assembly WNFV01 (sample SAMN13153361, study PRJNA577476) | soil metagenome | isolation source: 115 cm soil or saprolite under grassland replicate 1 | place: USA:California | collected 2016-06-15
CTGTTCGCGGCGCCGCGGTTCGACACCGTGCTGCTGTTCCCCCTGGCGTTCCTGCTGCTGGTCATGTCCCGGGTGCACGCGATCACGAAGAACGGGCTGACCACAGCGTACGCCCCGACGGGCGAGGCCCTGGTGCAGGCCAACGCGCGGATGAACCGGATGGGGGTGGTGGCGGCCGGGGTGGCGGCCGCCCCCGGCCTCCTCGCGCTGAAGGTCGGCGGCGCTCCGGCGGTGCTGGGCCTGGCCGCCATCGCGTACTTCACGGCGTCGATGCTGGTCCTGCGCCTGCCGCGGGTCCGCCGGGAGGCCCCCGAGGGGGCGCAGGACGTGGGGCGGCGGGGGAGCGTGGCGGCGCTGGCGGCGCCGGCCGCGGCGACGGCCGGGCTCCGGGCGGCGAACGGGTTCCTGTTCTTCCTGGTGGCGTTCGCGCTGCGGGCCACCGGGCACACGGCGGCCCACCAGGGCCAGACCCCGAAGTGGTGGTTCGGCCTGGTCCTGGCCGGCGGGACCGTGGGGACGTTCCTGGCCGACCTCATCGCCCCGCGTCTGTCGGCCTGGCACCGGGACGAGGCCGTGGTCCTCGCCTCGCTGTTCGTGGCCGGCGTGGCCGCGCTGATGGCGTTCGCGGAGTTCGGGCTGCTCCTGCTGTCGGTGTTCGGGCTGGTGGCCGGGATGTCCACGGAGTTCGGGCGGCTGGCGTTCCAGAGCCTGATGCAGCGGACCGCGCCCGGGGGCGCGCAGGGGCGAGTGTTCGTCCGCTACGAGGTGGTGTTCCAGCTGGCGTGGGTGGCGGGCGCCTTCGTCCCGGCCGTGCTGTCGATGCCCTTCCGGACCGGGATGGCGCTGCTGGCGGTGTTCTACGTGGTGCTGGGGGTCGCGTACATCGTGTGGCCGCGGCTGCCGGGCGAGCGGGCCATCGCGGGGGGACCGGGTCTGCCGCCGTCGCTGGGGCGGCCGGGAGCCGAGCCGGGTCAGCCGCCGTAGCGGGCCAGGCTCCGGGCCGCGTACCCGCCCGGGCCGTTGCCGTCCTGCGTCCCCCCGCCGGGTGACTGGCTGGGCGGGGGGTCGGGGGTGTGCCCGCCGCGAGTGTGGGAAGGAGCGGGATCGGAGCTCGCCGACTCGGCACCGGGTGCGTTCGGCCCGGATGCCCCGCCGTGGCCGCCCGCACACGCGGGCAGGCCGAGGAACAGCGCAACCGCCGCCGTGATCGCGAGTGCTCGGGCCGTCCTGTCATGCCGGTGTGATCGGATCGTTCGTGCGCCCGCGCTTGACCCGTTGGCGCCGGACGGAACCGTCCGCCACAATGCGCCCCGAGGAGGAGCGGACGTGGCGAAGTTCCACACGGTGGCGAAAGCGGTGGACGTCGGCGACGGTGAGGTCCAGGCCTTCGACGTGGGCGAGCGGACCATCGCCGTCGCGCACGTCGGCGACGACTGGTACGCGTTCGACGACGTGTGCAGTCACCGGGGGTGCTCGCTGGCCGACGGCGAGCTGCAGGGCTCCTCGATCGTCTGCATGTGCCACGGGAGCGAGTTCGACATGGAGAGCGGCGACGTCCTCCAGGGGCCGGCCGTCGAAGCGGTCGACGTCTTCGAGATCCGCGTCGAGGGCGACGACGTCGAGGTCGCCGTGTGAGGACCGCCGTCATCGTGGGGGCCGGCCTGGCCGGCGGCTCCGCGGCCTCCACGCTCCGCCAGGAGGGGTTCGACGGCAGGATCGTCCTGCTGGGCGCCGAGGAGCATCCGCCGTACGAGCGCCCCCCGCTGTCGAAGGAGTTCCTGCGCGGCGAACAGGCCCTCGCCGACGTCTATCTGCGGCCGGCCGGATGGTACGGCGAGAACGAGATCGAGCTCCGGACGGGCGTGCGCGCGGAGCGGATCGACCCGGGGGCACACGAGGTCGAGCTCGAGGGCGGCGAACGGATCCGCTTCGACATGGCCCTCATCGCCACCGGGGCCAGGAACCGGCGCTTCCCGATCCCGGGACTGGACCTCGAGGGGGTCCTCGACCTCCGCACCGTCGCCGACGCCGAACGCATCCAGCGGGCCGCCCAGCCGGGCGCGCGGGCCGCGGTCGTGGGGATGGGGTTCATCGGCGCGGAGGTGGCCTCCTCGATCCGGTCGCGCGGCGTGGAGGTCACCGCGATCGAGCCGTTCGAGACGCCGCTGTTCCGGGTCCTGGGCCCGGACGTCGGCCGGGTCGTGGAGGCCTTCCACCGAGACCACGGCGTCGACATGCGATTCGGCGAGACCGTGGACCGGTTCGAAGGCGGCGAGCGGGTGAAGGCCGTGGTGACGAAGTCGGGGCTCCGGGTGGAGTGCGACTTCGCGGTGGTGGGCGTGGGAGTCCAGCCGAACGTCGAGATCGCGGAGGGCCTGGAGGTCGACAACGGGATCGTCGTGGATGCCACGCTCCGCACGAGTGCGCCGGACGTGTGGGCGGCCGGCGACGTGGCCCGGCACGACCACCCGGTGTTCGGGCCGGTCCGGGTGGAGCACTTCGACAACGCGCTGAAGATGGGACCCGCTGCGGCCCGGAACATGCTCGGCGCGCGAGCCGTGTTCGACGACCCCCACTGGTTCTGGTCCGACCAGTACGAGATGAACCTGCAGATGGCGGGGTTCGCCATGACCTGGGACGACCTCGTGATCCGGGGGTCCCTGGAGGAGCGCTCGTTCACCGGGTTCTACCTGGCCGGGGGAGTGTTGAGATCGGTGGTCAGCGTGAACCGCCAGCGCGACGTCCGCCGCGCCATGCCCCTGGTCAAGGCCGCGATCAGACCCGACCCCGCGCAGCTCCGGGACGAGGACGTCGACCTCCGCACCCTCCTCCCGGCGTCCTGACGGGTCCGGGGGGGCTCCGAGCCGTCCACCCGGGCCCCGTCACGGCGACCGGGACCTGTGGGACCATGACGGTGATGCTGACGCCCCAGATCACCCACCCTGGCTGAGAGCTGAATCGACTCCAGCGGATCCGAGAGGCTCAGATCGATTCGCTGGCCCGGTCGGTCGGCCGGGCGAACGGTCACAGGACCCTGTGGGATCGCCTGTTCCACCGGAGGAGGGCCGAGGTCCTCAACGCCGGCGCGAACGGCAAGGCCCGCTGGAACGGCGACTCCATCCGGCGCGGCGTCGCCGAGATCGATTTCCGTGCCGAGCACGAGAACGTCTGGCGCGTCCTCCGCGACATCTGAGGGTCGAGCGCCCGGCGATCGCCGGTCAGGCCGGGACGTCCACGGCCGACAGGAACTCCCATCACGCGTCCAGGGCGACCCGGGCCGCCTCCACCGCGAGATCGGCATCCTCCCGGTGGTGGCCCCGACGATGGCCCGCTCCGCGGCCGAGTGCTCCACGTCCAGCGCGGCGTGCACCTCGAAGAACGACAGGGCCGGTCGGTCCTCGATCCCGTAGTTCGCCCGCAGCCCGTCGATCTTGGCCTGCGCCACCCGCGGAACCTGGGCCTCGTACGCGTACACGGCAGCCACGCCGGCGGCCACCGGCGAGTTCCGGGCCGACTCCCTGTAGACCTCGAGCAGCCTCGCCGTCGGCCTCGTTCGAGCTTGCGGCTTCGACGTCCTCACGTGGACGTCGTCGAATGGCGTCACGGCGAGGTTGATGACGACGAACCGAACGAGCACCCCCTGGCGAACTTGCACCTGCAGCGAGGTCTCGGGCGCTTGCGTCGGCCACGGCGGTGGAGGTGTGGCGTGGGGTGTCGGAGGAGCATCCCATGGGGTGCCAGTTCGTCCAGCCGACCGCGATGAGTTTCGGCGCGTCCCATGGTCGTAACAAGAGAAGGCGACCCACATGGTCCCCAGACCCCTAACGGAAGGAAGCGCACATGAAAGGGATCACTCCGTTCCTGTGGTTCGACGATCAGGCCGAGGAGGCGGCGAATCACTACGTCTCGATCTTCTCGAGCCTGGGAAGGGACGACTCGCGGATCACAGACGTCGCGCGATACGGGGGAGCGGGCGCGGAGGCCGCCGGGAGGCCGGAAGGGTCGGTCATGACCGTGGGGTTCCGGCTCGATGGGCGGGACTTCGTGGCCCTGAACGGCGGTCCCGAGTTCCGGTTCACGGAGGCCATCTCACTCGTGGTCAACTGCGAGACCCAGGAGGAGGTGGACCAGCTCTGGGAGCGGCTCTCCGCGGGCGGGGAACAGGGGCCCTGCGGCTGGCTGAAGGACAGGTACGGCCTGTCGTGGCAGATCGTCCCGACGACCCTGGGCGAGATGCTGCAGGATGAGGACCGGGAGCGAGCGGAGCGGGTCATGGCCGCCATGCTGCAGATGAAGAAGATCGACATCGGCGCGCTGCGTCGGGCGTACGAGCACGGATAGTCGAGCGGGAGGGACGTTCACCATGGCAGAGGTCAAGTTCAACAGCGTGATGATCGGATCGGAGCACCCAGACACGTTGGGCCAGTTCTACGCCGGCGTCTTCGATCGGCCGGCCGACATGAAGGACGGTGGCATGTACGGCTGGCAGTTCGGCGGCGCGTTCCTGTCGATCATCGAGCACTCCGAGGTGAAGGGGCAGGCCGCAGAGCCGCAGCGCGTGATCCTGAACATCGAGACGAGGGAGGTCCAGGCGGAGTTCGACCGCATCAAGGCCACGGGTGCCACCGTGGTCAAGGAGCCCTACGAGCTGCAGGGGATGTGGATCGCCACGTTCTCGGATCCGGACGGGAACTACTTCCAGCTGGTGTCGCCGTGGGAGGGAGGAGCCACCTCCTGACGCACCGCGGCGGGGTGATCCGCTCCCGCCGTACGAGGAAGGGGTTCGTCATGCGGAGGTCGCCCCTGGTCCTCATGCTCAGGTCGCTGGCTGCCGTGGCGTCCGCGGTCTTGCTCTCGCTCGCGCCGTGGGCGACCGTCGCGGCCCACGCCACCGTGACATCGGCCACCTTCATCGGCTCGACCCTGACGGTCGACGCCGACTCGGGCAACGACCGGATCGCGCTGAGGCACGACGGCGGCGGCACCATCCAGGTCCTGGACCACGGAGTCCCGGTGCCGATCACTGGAGGCCCGGCCACGCTCACCAACACCGACGCCATCATGGTCAACACGGGGGACGGGGACGACGACGTCATCGTCAACGAGAGCAACGGGCTGTTCGTGCCCGGGCTGACGGTCGAGGGCACGGGCGTCTCCGAGATCGAGATCACCGTGAACTTCGCGAACGGCGCCGACGTCTTGCGCGTCAGGGGCCAGGACGGCCCCGCCGACGCCATGGACGGTTCCGCCTCCTTGATCAACATCGACGGCGACGATGACAACAGCGACGTGTCCGCCTTCTACTCCTCCTTCGGTGACGACCGTTGGATCCTCCAGGGCCAGGGCGGGAACGACCTCATCGTGGGCATGGTCGACTCCGGCGGGGGGAATTGCTCGGGGACCGGCATCCCCTTCACGATGACCGGGGGGGCCGGCAACGACCTGCTGACCGGAGGATTCCTCTCCGACGTCATCGGTGGCGGTCCCGGCCTGGACCTGGTCGAAGGGGGCTTGCCCTCGTGCGAGTCCTTCGACTCCGGCGACGTGCTGTACGGAGGAGAGGGAACCGACACGATCCTGGGTCAGGGCGGCAACGATGTCATCCAGGGTGGCCACGACCCCGACGCGATCGAGGGAGGCATCGGGAACGACTTCATCCGGGGCGGGACTGGGGGCGACGCGATCACCGGGGGAGACGGCTCCGATGTGCTTAGGGGTGGCTTCGGCGATGACACGCTCCACGGCACCGATGGGAGCCCTGGCAACGACTCCCTGAACGGGAAGGGCGGGACCGACACCTGCGACGCCGACACCGGCGATGTGATCACCAACTGCGAGTCGGTCTCGACATCGGCCAGTCGGCGTGCTCCGGCCACCACCTCCCGCACAACGGGTCGGATGGTCGTCGGCGGGATGCCGGGATCGGCCCCGGTGTTCCGGTTCGTGGCGCCCTGACGCGGACCGGGCACCCGGAGGGCTGCGCTCCCGGAGCGAGCGGTTGCTCGCCGGTCGCGCGTCTTCACGGACGTCCAGACGCCTCCAGGGCCGGTGACATCGTCGTCGTCTTCATCGGGTGGCCTCCAATTCACCCGCGAGTTCCAGTCAGCATGAGATTCCGGAACTTTCTTCGGACCCGGGACGCCTGGCGACAGTTCCCCGGTGGACAAGCCCACGAGCGCTCAAAACGGCCATGCAGCCCCAGGACGTGACGTCCCAGCGACCCTTCGCCATCCCCAAAGACATTCGGACTCCGGTGCTAGGCTGGCTCGACCTTCCGGCCGGCCGATTCGGAATCAAGGAGCAAGCCCCATGGACAAGCCCGAGATCTTCATGGCACCCGGGCCCGTGCCGGTCCCGCCGCAGGTACTCCAGGCCCAGTCCCAGCCGCTCGTGTACCACCGAGGCCCGGGATACGGGAAGCTGCTCCGCGAGGTCACCGAGCAACTCCAGCGCCTGTTCCGGACGACGAACGACGTCCTGGTGTTCACGTCCTCGGGGACCGGCGCCCTGGAGTCCGCCGTGGCCAACATGTTCTCGCCGCGCGACCGTGTGGTCGTCCCGGTGGCCGGGTACTTCGGCGAGCGGTTCGCCAAGATCGCGAAGGTCTACGGGCTCGACGTCCGCACGATCGACTACGAGTGGGGTCGCGCCCTCCAACCGTCGGACGTCCGCGCCGCCGTCGAGGAGACCCCGACGAAGGGCATCCTGGTCCAGCAGTCCGAGACGTCCACGGCGGTGCTCCACGACATCGAGGCCGTCGGCGAGATCGCGAAGGACACCGGAGTGCTGCTCGCGGTGGACTGCGTGTCGAGCGTCGGCGCCGTGCCGTTCGAGTGCGACGCGTGGGGCGTGGACGTCGCGTGCGGCGGCTCCCAGAAGGCCCTCAGCGCAAGCCCGGGCCTCGCATTCGTCGCCGTCAGCCAGGAGGCCTGGCAGGCGAACGAAACCGCGACCTGCCCCCGGTTCTACTTCGACTGGGCGGCGTACAAGGCCTCGTACGACCTCCCCGATCCCGAGAACCCGTGGACGCCCGCCATCTCGCTGGTCCAGGGGCTGAAGGCCGCGCTGGAGGTGTACTTCGCCGACGGGGCCGAGGCCGCGTTGGAGCGCCACAGGGTCCTGGCCATCGGCGTCAAGGAAGGAGTCCGGGCGCTGGGCCTCGACCTGTTCGGCGACCACCCGGAGAAGGCCTGGGCCGTCACCGCGATCCGGGCCCCCGAGGGCATCGACGGGAACGAGCTGGTGGCCCGGGTCCGCGCCGAGCACGGCATCGTCTTCGCACCGGGCCAGGGACCGCTCAAGGGCAAGGTCTTCCGGATCGGCCACCTCGGCTACTACGACCAGCTCGACATGATCCGCGGCCTGGCCGCCCTGGAGATGACGCTCGACGGGATGGGCTACCCGGTCAAGCGAGGCAGCGCCGTCGCGGCCGCCCAGGAGGTCTTCGCCGCCGAACGCGCGAAGGCCGCGCAGCGCGGCTCCGGCTGACGCCGAGCGTCACCGTGGGGGTCAGGGGGCGGACCTGGCCGCGACCGCGCCGGAACACGACCGCCGTGTGTCACCGGGCGGCAGGGCCGGGACAATAGGCGCGCCATGCGGATCCTGGTGACCGAGAGCCTGTCCGAGCGAGGGCTGGCGCTGCTGCGTCGGGACTTCCAGGTGGACGTGCGGGAGGACCTGGCGGCCACCGGCCTGGCCGAGGCCATCGCGCCGTACGACTCGCTGATCGTTCGCTCGCAGACCCGCGTGGATGCCGCGGTGATCGACGCCGCGGAGAACCTCAAGGTCGTCGCCCGGGCCGGCATCGGGCTGGACAACGTCGATGTGGAGGCGGCCACCCGTCGCGGCGTCATGGTGGTGAACGCGCCGCAGTCGAACATCCTGTCGGCGGCCGAGCACACCATCGCGCTGCTGCTGGCCCAGGCCCGCAACATCCCCCAGGCCGATCAGGCCCTGAAGCGCGGCGAGTGGTCTCGGTCGAGGTTCCAGGGTGTGGAGCTGGCCGGGAAGACCATCGGGGTCCTCGGGCTGGGGAGGGTCGGGGCAATGGTGGCCCACCGCGCCGCTGCGTTCGGCATGCGCGTGATCGCCTACGACCCCTACGTGAGCCGCGAACGGGCCAAGGAGATGGGTGTGGAGCTCATGCCGGGCCTGGAGGCCGTCCTGGTCCAGTCGGACTTCCTCACGGTGCACCTCCCGCGCACGCCGGAGACCGAGGGACTGATCGGCGAACGCGAGCTGGCCCTGATGAAGGACGGCGCGCGCCTGGTGAACACCGCCCGGGGCGGGATCGTGGACGAGGACGCCCTGGCCAAGGCCCTCAAGGACGGCCACCTGGGGGGCGCCGCGCTCGACGTGTTCGCCACCGAGCCCACCACGGAGTCGCCGCTGTTCGAGCTGGACAGCGTCGTGGTCACGCCGCACCTCGGCGCGTCCACGGTGGAGGCCCAGGACAAGGCGGGGACCTCGATCGCGGAGATGGTCCGGCTGGCCCTCCGTGGCGACTTCGTTCCGTACGCCGTGAACGTGTCGGCCGGGGCGGACGTCCCGGAGGCCGTTCGGGGGTTCCTGCCGCTGGTGGAGCGCCTGGGGGCGGTCCTCACGGGACTGGCGGACGGCGCCCTGCAGTCGCTGGAGTGCGAGTACACCGGGCCGATCGCCGAGACCGACACGCGGGTCCTGACCCTGGCCGCGCTCAAGGGCTGCCTGCGGGGGGTGGTCCACGAGCCGGTCAGCTATGTGAACGCCCCGATCATCGCGAGCGAGCGCGGCATCTCGCTGTCCGAGCGGAAGTCCACGGTCTCCCGCGACTACGTGAACCTGGTCTCGCTCCGCGGCGAGACCGATGGCGGCGAGGTCGCGGTGGCCGGGACCCTGGTCGGCAAGCGCGACGCCGAGCGCCTGGTCCAGGTGTTCGACTTCGACGTGGACATGGCCCCCACCACCCACATGGCGTTCTTCCTGTACGAGGACCGGCCCGGCGTGATCGGCCGGATCGGGTCGATGCTGGGGGAGGCCGGGGTCAACATCGCCGGGGCGCAGGTGGCCCGGAAGGCGGCCGGTGGACTGGCCCTGATGGGGGTCACCGTGGACTCCCCGATCCCGCCCGAGGTCCTCCAGCGCATCGCCGCCGAGATCGGGGCCGAACGGGCCCGGGCCATCGTCCTGCCCGGCTGATCGGCGGGCCGAGCACGCCTCAAGAGATCGCCGCGGAGACGGGCCGGGCTGGGCTTTGAAAGGTCGCCGCAGAAACGGGCCGGGCAGGCAACGGAAGACCCCCGGAAATGGGGGCCTTCGGCGCATGCTCGCTCCGATGTCACGGGTATGCTTGGGGCCCGAGAGCAACGCGAGCATCCCCCGTTCGCGTGCGGCTGGAAGGAGGCGCTGGTGCCGGTTGAGCCCGTCAAGAAGGTCTGGGTCGATGGAGAGCTCGTCGACTGGGACGAAGCCCGGATCCCGATCCTGACCCACGCGCTGCACTACGGGACGGGCGTCTTCGAGGGCATCCGCGCGTACGACACCCGGCGCGGCACGGCCGTGTTCCGCCTCCCCGAGCACGTCCGGAGGCTGTTCCGTTCGGCCCACCTGTACCACATGGAGGTCCCGTTCTCGTCGGAGGCCATCCACGACGCGATCCGGGAGACCGTCAGGGCCAACGAGATGGAGTCCTGCTACATCAGGCCCCTGGTCCACCGGGGCTACGGGGAGATGGGGCTGAACCCGTTGAACGCGCCGGTGAACGTGTCGATCACCGTGTGGCACTGGGGGGTGTACCTCGGCGAGGAGGCCCTGGAGAAGGGGGCCAAGGTGAAGGTCTCGTCGTGGAAGCGGCTGGACGCGAACGTGATCCCGCCGGGGGCCAAGGCCACCGGTCAGTACATCAACTCGGGGCTGGCCAAGGTGGAGGCGGTGAAGGCCGGCTACGACGAGGCCATCATGCTGAACCAGTCCGGCCACGTGACCGACGGGACCGGCGAGAACGTGTTCGTGGTCAAGGACGGCGAGCTGTTCACGCCGCCCCTGTCGGCGGGGTGCCTGGACGGCATCACCCGCGACTCCGTGATCACGATCGCCCGTGACCTGGGGTACACGGTGCACGAGAAGAACCTCGTCCGAACGGATCTGTACTTCGCCGACGAGGCGTTCTTCACGGGAACCGCCGCCGAGGTCTGCCCGATCAAGGAGATCGACGACCGGTCCGTCGCCTCCGACGGCCGGGGCCCGATCACCAAGGAGATCCAGAGCGAGTTCTTCGCCGCCATCCACGGCGAGAACGACCGCTACGCGCGCTGGCTCACGCCGGTCGCCGAGTAGAACACGACCCCGCGTCCCCGCCGGGCCTCGCATTCCCCGCACATGCGCCTGACGAAAACGGGCGGGAACCGCGGATAGCATGGCCGGCGTGGGCGGGACCATCCTGCTGGTCGAGGACGAGCAGAGCATCGGGTCGCTGCTCCGGACCTACCTGGGCTCCCACGGCCATCGGGTGGTGTGGGTCCGCTCGGGGGAGGAGGCCCTGGCCGAGCTGCCCAGGCATCCGGTGCGGCTGGTGGTGCTCGACATCGGGCTGCCGGGGATCGACGGGTTCGAGGTGTGCCGGCGGATCCGGGCCCGGTCGTCCCTCCCGATCATCATGCTCACGGCTCGCGACGAGGAGGCGGACCGGGTGGCCGGGCTCGAGGTCGGCGCCGACGACTACGTCCCCAAGCCGTTCTCGCCACGGGAGCTGGAGGCCCGGATCAAGGCCGTGCTCCGGCGGGCCGAACCGCGCAAGGAGGCCGCCGTCCTGTCCCTGGGCCCGGTCACGCTCTCCCGCGCGGCCCGGGAGGTCCGGGTGGGGGACCGGGAGATCGAGCTCACCGCGAAGGAGTTCGACCTCCTGGCCTACCTCATGGAGAACGCCGGCGTGGTGCTGTCGCGGGACGTCCTCCTGGACCGGGTGTGGGGCGTGGCGTACCCGGGGGAGACCCGGACGGTGGACGTCCACGTGGGCCAGGTCCGCCGGAAGCTCGGGACGGCCGACGTGATCCGGACCGTCCGCGGCGCCGGGTACAAGGCGGTCGCTCAGGCGCCGGCGGCCTCGCCGTGAGGTCGCTGCGAGCTCGGGTCTTCGCCACGATGGCGCTGGCCGTGGTGGTCTCCACCGTGCTCACGGTGGCCGTGGGCGCCCTCCTGGTCCGGGGGTTCGTCCGCGACCGCGTCCTCGACAACCTCGATGCTCAGGCCCGGGCGGCTCAGCGCGTGCTGAACCGCCCGGCCGGCGCGACGCGCCCGGTGGAGCAGGGGCTGTTCGGTTTCTTCCGGGAGCAGGACGAGTTCCTCGGGCTCCCGGGCCGGGCCGTCCCCGGCCTCCGGCTCCGCGACGCCATGCTCCGCGAGGCCGGCGGGCGGACGTCGGGCGAGCTCACCGTGGGCCGGTTCCACGTGCTGTTCGTGTCCGACACCACGGCCCGGGGCCGGTTCGTCCTGGCCCGGCGGGCCGGGCTGGGCGTGGACGACTGGAAGCCGTTCGCGGGCGGCCTGGTCCTGGCCGGTCTGGCCGGCGGCGCGGTGGCGGCGCTGGTATCGCTGCTGCTGGCCCGGAGCATCACCGGGCCGGTGCGGGAGGTGGCGGCGGCGAGCGGCGAGGTCGCGGCGGGCCACTTGGAGACGCGCGTCCCGGTCCGGGGCCACGACGAGCTGGCCGAGCTGGCGACGTCGTTCAACTCCATGGCCGACCAGCTGGCGGCGTCGCGGGACCGGGACAGGGCCTTCCTGCTGTCGGTGAGCCACGAGCTGAAGACGCCGCTCACGGCGATCCGGGGGTACGCGGAGGCCCTCCGGGAGCGGGCCGTGGGCCCGGAGGACGCGGCCGGGGTGATCGGGGCCGAGTCCGAGCGCCTGGAGCGGCTGGTCCGGGACCTCCTGGACCTGGCCCGGCTGGACCGGCGCGGGTTCACCGTCCACCGGGAGGCCGTGGACCTCGCCGCGGTGGCGGGGGAGGCCGCCCGCCGGCACTCCGCCCAGGCCGAGCAGTTCGGCGTCTCGCTCTCGGTGGACGCGATCCCGGCCGCGACCGCCACCGCCGACGCCGGGCGGCTGCTCCAGGTGGTGTCGAACCTCGTGGAGAACGCGATCCGGGTCACCCCCGCCGGCGGGGAGGTCCGGATCCGGGTCCGGCCGGGCCTGGTGACCGTGGCCGATACGGGGCCGGGCCTGGCGCCGGAGGACCTCCCGCGAGCGTTCGAGCGCTTCTACCTCCACGGCAGGTACGGCGCCGACCGTCCCGTGGGATCGGGGCTGGGCCTGGCGATCGTGAAGGAGCTCACGGAGGCGATGGGCGGGACGGTCTCGGCCCACGGCGAGCCCGGCGCCGGCGCCGAGTTCATGGTGGTCCTCCCGCCGGCGCCGCAACCCCAGGCCGCCCACGCGCCGCCCCAGGCCACGCCACCGCCTCCAGCGGAGGCCGGCTAGCAGCTCGGGAGGTCTTCCAGGCTCCGCACGACGGCGTTCTGGGCCTCGTTCACGCCCTGGTGCTGCAGGAGGGCCGTCCGCAGCTTCGCGATGGCCTTCGAGAAGTCCCGGACCGCCCCGGCGGTCTTCCGGTCGCCCGCCGCGGCGAACGCGGCGGCGTCGGCCGCCAGCTTCGGCGCCAGCCGCCCCAGGGCGTCGGGGCGGAACCCGGACTGGATGAGCAGCAGGTCGTTGCACAGCCGGTGGGTGGCCTGCTCCACGGCGTCTCCCGTGCCGGTGCCCGAACCGGAGCCCGGCGGGGTGGGCGGGCTCCCGCCACCGCCGCCGCACGCCGCCAGCGACGTGGCCATGGCCGCGGCCACGAGGGCCGCCGCCCCTCGACGCATCGCGCCCGCCACGGCGCTCACTCCTTGGTGAGGTCCGACCCGTACGGGCAGTCGGACCGGTAGTCGAGGACCAGCTTGCTGAGGTCCGGGTGCTTGAAGTCGAACACGCCGGACAGGGGGTCGGCCCGCTTGTCCCGCGCGGTCAGCGGCTTCACGTCGAACGTCTTCTCGATGAAGGCCAGGACCGAGGAGAACTCGTACTCGGTGTTGTCGATGGCCCCGCCGAGGGGGTTGTCCCCCTCCCTGGTCCACGGCGAGATGATCAGCGCGGGGGTCCGGGGGCCCAGTCCCATCACGTCGTAGCGGGGCGGCTTCACGTGGTCGTAGAACCCCCCGAAGTCGTCCCATACCACCACGATCGCCGTGGACTTCCAGTACTTCGAGTGCATCACCGCGTTGATGTGCTGGACCGTCCAGTTCTCGCCGGCGCACACGCTGATCCCGCCGCCGGGGTGCTCGTTGAACGAGTCCGGGGGGGAGAGCCACGAGACCGAGGGCATCTTCCCGGCCTTGATGTCCTTGATGAACCGGGTGTCGTCCTGGATGAACCTGTGGTCGGGCCCGTTCCACACGTGGTCGATGGCGAGCAGTGCGTTCTGGATCCGCTCGCCGTCGGTGTAGTACCGCCAGGACACCCCCGCCCTGTCGAGCTCGTCGCCGATCACCGGGATGTCGAAGCACAGACGCTGCTGGTGCCAGAAGTCGCCGATCTTGAACACGTACTCGGGGTTGTGGCCCTGGACGTGGTCCTCGAAGAACTTGATCTGCTTGACCTGCTGGGGGGTCAGGGACTTCAGGTCGAACGCGGGGGCGGTCTCGCCGGGGTCGTCGCACATGAACTTGCCGGTCACCTGGGAGTTCTGCGGGTTGTCCACCACACCGTTCGCGTCCGCCGCCACCGTGTACAGGTGCTCCGGCGTGGTGGGGCCGAACATCGATGTGAAGAAGCGGTCGGCCAGGACGAACCGGTCGGCGTACTGGTAGTAGGCCGGGATGCACCCACTGCCTGCCTTGTGGGACCCGCTCTTGGGCGAGATCTTGCAGTCCCGGCTCATCACGTTGTAGTTGGACTTGTCGGTTCCCCCGAGGATCGTGTTGAACCCGTCCATCTTCCCGCCGTCGATGGACAGGATGCCCGACACGAATCCGTGGGTGATGTCGTGGGGCTGCACGTCCTCCGCGTCGGGGAGCGGGTAGTCCTGGGGTTTTCCCTTCACCAGGATCTTCCCGGTGGTGGTGCCGTCCGCCCCCGGGTACTTCCCGAAGTACTCGTCGAAGCTCCGGTTCTCCTTGATGAGGAACACGATGTGTTTGATGGGGTGCTTCACGTTGACCGTGGGGCGGGGGCTGTTCGACCCGGAGGCCTTCGGGCTCGGACCGGGCTCGTTCGACCACGGATGCTCGATCACGGCATAGGCGGCCCCGGCGATGAGGACCACGATGAACAGGGCGGCGACGAGGCGTCGGCCCCCTCCGCCCCTGCGCCGGGGCATGGCGTGTTTGGGGATCTGCATACGGTTTCGTTACCCTCTCACACGGTCGGCGGGTTTTGCGCTGTTCTTACCGCCTCCTTACGGCCCGGTGACGGCCCCCTGCCACGGTGGGACGAACCTCCTCTCGAACGGATCGGAAGGAGGTCGCCATGAACGGGAAGTGGAAGCGGTGGGCGGGCATCGGTGCGGTGGGCGCCGTGATGCTCGTGGCCGGGTCGGGGATCGGGGCCGCGGTCCTGGCGTCGCCGTCGGCGAGCGAGGTCCAGCTCCCGAGCTCGCCTGAGCAGGTGGGACCGCTGTTCGGCGTGGTCCACGCGGACCTCGACGTGACGCGGTACGACGGCAGCACGTCCTCGCTGGTGTTCGACCGGGGGATGATCGTGTCCCGGACGGCGGACTCGCTCACGGTGGCCCGGCTGGATGGCCGCCGGGTGACGGTCGCGATCGGCCCGCGGACCATCGTCCGCGAAGGGCTCCGGCCGGCCACGCCGGAGGTGCTGAAGGTGGGGGACCGCGCCATGGTCCTGTCCCGCACGGGTGACCACGGCACGCTCCACGCGGTGGCCATCCGCTGCGTGGGCGGCCCCCGACACCGGGAGGGCGCGGGAAACTGAGCGGGCGCCGACACCGAGGTCCCACCGACCTGACCTGTGGTTTCGACGGATCGGACCGACCGGGGGCACAATATCGAGGAAGGAGGCGAGCGCGAGTCCCCCCCTCGCTCGCGCGCGCGGAGGCCGGGACCGCCAGGTCCCGGCCTCCCTTCATGCGCGGGCCTTCCCGCGGATCGGGTAGCCTCCGCCGGTGCGACTGGTGCGATTCCGATTCGCCGACCGCATCGCCACCGGCGTCCTCGACGGCGAGGCCGTGCAGCCCCTCCGGGGCACGTTCTTCGAGGAGCCCCTGCCCACCGGCGACGCCATCCCGCTCGACGACGTCCGTCTGCTGGCCCCGGTGCTGCCGTCCAAGGTCGTCGCGGTGGGCCGGAACTACGCCGAGCACGCCCGGGAGATGGGCACCGAGGTTCCCGACGAGCCTCTCGTGTTCCTGAAGCCGTCCACCTCGGTGATCGGCCCCGGTGATCCGATCGTGCACCCGCCGGTGGGGAAGCAGCTGGACTACGAGGGGGAGCTGGCGGTGGTGGTGGGGCGCCTGGCCCGGCGCCTATCGACCGAGGACGCAGCCCGGGCCATCCTCGGGTACACCTGCGGGAACGACGCCACGCTCCGGGACCTCCAGGCCAGGGACGGCCAGTGGACCCGGGCCAAGGGGTTCGACACGGCCTGTCCGCTGGGCCCGTGGATCGAGACCGATGTGGACCCGACCGACCTGCACCTCCAGACCCGCCTGAACGGCGAGGTCCGCCAGGACGCCCGGACCTCCGACCTCACGTTCGGCCCGGCCGGCCTGATCGCGTTCGTCTCGACCTTCATGACCCTTCTCCCGGGCGACGTGATCCTCACCGGCACCCCCACCGGGATCGGCCCCATGCATCCCGGCGACCGGGTGGAGGTCGAGATCGAGGGCATCGGCACGCTGTCGAACCCCGTGACGGGGCCCTGAGCCGGCGACCACCCGGCCGGCCTGCGAAGATGGGCCCGTGAGCCACTCGAACGCGATCCGGTGCCGGTTCGCGCCGGCTCCCAGCGGGTTCCTGCACGTCGGGGGGGCCCGGACGGCGCTGTTCAACTGGCTGTTCGCGCGGCACCACGGCGGGGTGTTCGTGTTGCGGGTGGAGGACACCGACGCCGACCGCGTGACCGACGAGGCCGTGCACGTCCTGGAGCGGTCCCTGCTCTGGCTGGGCCTGGACTGGGACGAGGGGCCGGGGATCGGCGGGTCCCGCGGGCCGTACCGGCAGACCGAGCGATACGACGTCTACCGCGAGGTCGCCGGCGAGCTCGCCGCGGGCGGCCACGCCTACCGCTGCTACTGCACGCCGGAGGAGCTGGAGGCCCGGCGGAAGGAGGCCCTGGCCCGCGGATCGGCGCCGGGGTACGACGGGCGGTGCCGCCGCCTGACCGACGCCGAGCGCGCCGCGTTCGAGGCCGAGGGTCGGCCGTGGGCCCTGCGGTTCGCGATCCCCGAGGGCCGCGACGTGACGTTCGACGACCTGGTGAAGGGCCCCTCGCATTTCGCGTCGGAGTCGCTTCGGGACTACATCATCGTGCGCTCGGACGGCTCCCCGACCTACCTGCTGGCCTCGGGCGTGGACGACCTCCGGATGGGCATGACCCACGTGATCCGGGGGGAGGACCTCCTGCCGTCGACCCCGAGTCAGCTCCTGCTGTTCGAGGCCCTGGGGACCGCCCCGCCCCGCTACGCGCACCTCCCGCTGATCCTGGGACCGGACCGGGCGAAGCTGTCGAAGCGCCACGGCGCCGTGGCCGTGGAGTGGTTCCGCGAGCACGGCTACCTCCCCGACGCCCTGGTGAACTACCTGGCGCTGCTGGGATGGTCGCCGGGGACCGACCGCGAGCTGTTCGACCGGCACGAACTGGTCGAGGCGTTCGACCTGGCGCAGGTGTCCCACCACCCCGCGGTGTTCGACCCCCAGAAGCTGGAGTGGATGAACGGGCAGTACGTCCGGCTGCTGTCCGACGAGGATCTCGCGGTGCGCCTGGTGGACGTCCTGGCCGACGCCGGTGAGCCGGCCGACACCCGGGTGGTGCGAGCGGCCGCGCCCCTGGTGAAGGAGCGGATGCAGACCCTGGACCGGGCCCCCGAGCTCCTCCGGTTCCTGTTCCGAGACGACATCGAGCTCGACGACCGGGCCCGGTCGGTGGTGGAGAAGGTGGGGTCGGACTACCTGTTCGACGCGGCGGCCCGCCTGGAGGGCCTCACCGAATGGACGGCCCCGGCCATCGCGGGCGCGCTCGACGAGCTGGCCCAGGCCGGGGGCCTCAACCGGACCAAGGGATGGCAGCCCGTACGCGCCGCCGTGACGGGCACCACGGTCTCCCCTCCGCTCCCCGAGTCGCTGGCGCTGCTGGGGCGGGAGCGCGCCGTGGTCCGGCTCCGCGCGGCCGCGGCCTCGTAGCCGTTCGCCGGGAGCGCGGCCGGAGCTCGCGTCAGGCCGGGACCACGGGGTCGCCGGGGCGGATCGTGCCGGATTCCAGGATCTCCGCCCTCAGCCCTCCGCGATGGAGGAGGGCCTTGCGGGCCCCCGGCTTCGACAGCTTCTCCATGTGGTTGCAGGGCTCGCACAGCTTCACGCCCCGGAGACGGACCTCGCCCACCATGAACTCCCGGTCCACCAGGTGGTTGAGCGCAACGCCGGCCGTGACGATGTTCCGGCGGGGCTCGCCCAGGGCGAGCGGGACCCGGTAGTCCCGGCGGGCCGCCTCGATGGCCTCCGACTCGATCAGCGTGACCTGGCGCTTCGCGACGTGCTCCTCCCCGGGCTCGGTCCACGTCCCGGCCGCCGCGAAGTACCGGTCGCCCTCCAGCCCGAGGCCGGCCACGGCGCTGGCCTCGGAAACCTCCGTCGCGGGCCCCTCCGCCTCGTGCGCGACGAAGATGGCCACCACCGAGCCCTCGAATCCCGCCACCGATTCTCCTTCCCGAACGCCCTCCGACGGGAACCAGGGTAGCGCCCGGCGGGTCCCGTGCCGGGCCTCCATCCGGGCGAACATCCCTCGCCCGGAGTTGACACCCGGGCCGGCGACACGGAATGTCGCGGCCGACGTGCGAACCGGGACCAGGCGATGGCTGGTGATGGTGCCGACGGCCCTGGTGGCCGCGGCCCTGACCGCGGCGGGCGCGGGGGTGGGGCTGGGCTGCCCAGGCCTGTTCGACCGCGCCGGCCCCCACCGGGGGACGCCCTCGCAGGGCGCCCTGAACGTCGTGCTGATCATCAGCGACGACCAGCGGGCCGACACGCTGTGGGGCATGCCGAACGTGCGGCGCCTCCTGGGCGGCCACGGGGTGACGTTCACGCACGCCTACGTCACCACGCCGGTGTGCTGTCCCTCGCGGGCCGGGTTCCTGACGGGACAGGCCTCCAGCCACACCGGCGTGCTCGACAACGTGGGGCCGGACGGCGGGGCCCCCGCGTTCGATGACCGCTCCACGGTGGCCACCTGGCTCACCGGGGCCGGGTACACCACGGGGCTGTTCGGCAAGTACCTGAACGGCTATCCGGACCTCGACCGGTGTGGGATCCCGCCGGGATGGGCCCGCTGGCACGCCATCGACAGCGAGCCCCAGAGCCGCTACTACGACTACGAGATGAACGACGAGGGGCACCTCCACGAGTACGGGTCTGGCGCCGCCGACTACCAGACCGACGTGATCACGGGGAGGCTCTCGTCGTTCGTCCGGAACGCGCCCGAGCCGTTCTTCGCCTACGTGACCCCCAGCAGCCCCCACCGCCCGGCCGACGGGGCGCCGCAGGACGAGGAGGACTACGCGAACCTGCCGCCGTACACCTCGCCCTCCTTCGACGAGGCGGACGTGTCGGACAAGCCGTGGCATGACCGCGTCCCCCCCATGTCGCCGGAGGCCGTGGAGGGCGTGCAGAAGATCCGGCGGCACATGATGGAGTCACTGAAGTCGCTGGACCGCGACGTGGGGCGGGTGGTGGCGGCGCTCCGGGACCGGGGGGACCTCGACCGCACCATCGTGATGTTCACCTCGGACAACGGCTTCCTGTGGGGCGAGCACCGGTTGCAGTCCAAGACCTGGCCGTATGAGGAGTCGATCAAGGTACCCCTGGTGGTTCGGGTCCCGTGGATCGACCACGCGGTGACCGAACCCCGGCTGGTGACGAACCTCGACTTCGCGCCGACCCTGGCCGAGATGGCCGGGACCAGACCGGGCCTTCCCCAGGACGGGCGGAGCATGGTCCCGCTCCTGCGTCGCGAGCCGGTGGACTGGCGCACGGACTTCCTGTTCGAATGGCAGGGGCGGAACGTCATCGCGGGCCGCGGCCCGCCCCGGTACCTCGGCCTGCACACCGCCCGGTACGTGTTCGTCGAGTACACCCCGACCAAGCACGAGCTGTACGACCTCCAGCGGGACCCGTACCAGCTCGAGAACCTGGCCGGCCGCCCGGACACCGTCAGCCTGCAGCACCGCCTGGGTCTGCGGCTCCACGCCGTCTTCGACGCGATGTGCGCCCGGGCCCCCTGCACCTTCCCCAGGGAATAGCGCTCTGGGACGGTGCACTCGTGGGGAAGCCCCGCACGACCGGCTGGGTTTCGTTCCGGGGCCGCCGGGAACGTTGGCATGGAGGCCGACATCCGCTGCCAGCCGGCGTGAGGAGGCTTTCACGGTGGCTGCCCGACTCGATCATCCCGGACGCATCGCGATCCGCGAACGCTTCCTCGTCGCGGAGTCCACGCGGCGGGACGTTCTGGGGCTCGTGCTCTCCGCCGTGCGGCGCGTGGTGACGGCCCAGCGAGACCGGATCCACACGCCACCCGGAGCCGACCTCGTGGGCATGGCGACCGGTGAGCACGGCGTGAACCTCGACGTCCGGATCCGCCTCGATGGCGAATGGCTCGAGGTCGAGATCGAGCCCCGGGGATCGGGACCGGCTCGGGCCGCACACCTCGGAACCGTCCCGGCCGGCGAGGCGCCCGACGAGCGTTTCGGTGAGTGGCTCCGGCGCCGTCTCCGCGACGAGCGCCTATCCCAGGAGAGCGCGGCGCGGCGGATCGGCGTCTCCTCCCGGACCGTAGGGCGGTGGGTCCGCGGGGACACCGAACCGCGCTACCGCGACCTCGCACGCCTGCGGGAGGTCCTGGGCGACCTGCCGGAGCCTTGAGGCCCGCAGCCGGTCCGGCCGCCTCCGTCACCCGTTGCACTTTGGGGCTACACTCACTGTTCCCACACATGTGTCCTCGCTGGGTCTGGACGGGACTCGGGGGCGCGGGAACATCGGGATGACCGGGAGGAAGCTCGGGGTGTCAGTGACGCTCGCCGCCATCGAGGCGGGGAAGGGCAATGCGCTGCTGGCCACGCTGCCCGACGAGGTTCGGACCGCGCTGCTCGAGGGCGCCGTGATGGAGGCCCTCGAACGGAAGCGGGTCCTGTGGGAGGCCGGGGAGGCCATATCCAGTGTGTGGTTCCCCATCTCCGGGGTGGTCTCGCTGGTCACCGTGATGCGCGACGGAGATCTCGTCGAGGTCGCCACCGTCGGCCGCGAGGGCATCGTCGGCACCCACGCCATGCTCGGAACGAACTCCATGAGCAACGTCCGCGCCATGTGCCAGATTCGGGGTCACTCGGTGTCGGTGGGAGTCCGGCGGTTCCTGGAGGTGTCGGCCGAGAGCACGGAGCTCCGCGACCTGGTCCATCGGTACGTGCACGCGACGCTGGTCACCACCGCGCAGGAGGTTGCCTGCAACCGCCTCCATCCCATCGAGCAGCGGTGCGCCCGCTGGCTCATGACCACCAGGGACCAGGTGGGGTCCGAGAAGTTCGAGCTGACCCAGGAGTTCCTGGCCGAGATGCTGGGGGTTCGCCGGCCCTCGGTCACGCTCGCCGCGGGCGAGCTCCAGCGGGCGGGGCTCATCCGGTACCGCCTCGGCGTCATCGAGGTGCTCGACCCCGAGGGGCTGGCTGCGGCGTCCTGCGAGTGCCACGACGTGATCCGGGCCGAGCTCGACCGCGTCGGGGGGGACCGGATGGACTGAGCACGTCTTCCGCGGCGGCTCCCGCTCAGCTCGCGGCCAGGCGCCCGGTGGCCACCAGGCGCCGCAACGACCGCACCGCGTCGGCGGGCACCACCAGGCCGGCGGTCCGGGCGAACAGCAGGAACGACAGGACGCACCGGGGGCCGTGCCGGGCCCGCCGCAGCAGGTAGCCCCAGTCGAGGTCGGACCGGGCCACCAGGGACAGCCCGTCGTACCAGTAGCGCGGGGTCTCCTCGCTGTGAGCCAGGGCCTTCATGATCACGAGGTCCTCCGGCGATACGATCGGCAGCATCCGGCCCATGAACTCCCTCCGCCGGACCCGGGCCAGCATCTCGTCGTCGAGGTACAGGTCGCCGGTGGACAGGAAGATGACGTCGGCCACGACCCCCCGCCGGGCCGCCTTGAACAGCCAGTGGGGGAAGGTCTCCTGCGTCTCGAAGCCGGCCTCCTCCAGCGCCCGGAGGACGGTCCGGGCCTCCCACGCCCGGACCATGACGTCGACGTCGAGCGTGGGGCGGGGACGGCCCATGACCGCGGAGGCGATGCCTCCGATGAACGCGAACGGCGCGCCGCTCGCCCGGAGGGCGGCCAGGAGGTCGTCGAGGACCGCCAGGAAGTCCTCCTCCCCGACGTGCCGCTTCTCGAAGGCGCCCTCTCCGTGCGGCCCGATCCGGTTCGATCCCATCGCCTGTGCCTCTACCCGGATGCACCATCAGGAAACAGGGCGCGTCGGCCCCCCTCCGAGCGGGTAGGACCGACACCATGGGCGACGTGGACACGTTCGCCGAGGTGCTGGAGCGCGCCGTCCGGGCGCTGTCGAAGCGGGAGATCCCGTTCGCCGCGATCGGAGGGATCGGCACGCTCGCGTGGGGCCGCCCCCGGTGGGATCCGTCCTCCGCCGACATCGATCTCCTGGTCCGGCCCCGCGACGTCCAGGAGGCGCTGACGGCCCTGGAGGACGAGGGGTTCCGGCCCGTCGAGACCGAGGACGACCACTGGCTGCTGAAGGCCGAGCGGGACGGCGTGGGGGTGGACCTCATCTTCCGTACGGCGGGCGACGTGTACCTCGACGAGGAGATGCTCCGGCGCGTCGTCGGGCACGAGTTCGAGAGCGTCTCGGTGCCGGTGCTCTCCCCGGAGGATCTCCTGGTGAACAAGGCCCTGGCGTTCAGCGAGCAGACCCCCACGTACTGGGCCGAGGCGCTGTCGATCCTGGCCCGAGCCGAGCTCGACTGGGACTACCTGCTGCGCCGGGCCCGGCACGGCGTCCACCGGGTGCTGTCGCTGCTGGTGTACGCGCAGTCCCGCGACCTGCCGGTGCCGGCGGCCGCCGTCCGGTCCCTGTTCGCGCTGGTGGACGAGGAGGGGTACGCACCGGAGGAGGAATCGTGAAACAGGACCAGAGCACTCCCCACTACGTGATCCAGCGGATCCGGGAGACCCTCGCCCACGACCCCCGGGTCGGCGAGCTGGAGCTGCAGGTGAACATGCGCGCCGGGAAGGTGTTCCTGACCGGAACGGTGGCCAGCGAGCCGCGTCGCCGGGCCATCTCCGAGGTCATGGAGGAGCGGTTCCCCGACCTCGAGGTCCACAACCAGACCACCGTGCCGGAGCTCGGCTCGGGCGGCGACGTGGAGACGGTCCAGTGATCCGGGTCGCGGCCGCCGCCGACGTGCACTACGGACCGGACACCGAGGGCGTCCTGCGGCCCCACCTCGAGCGGCTTCCGGAGGTGGCCGACGTCCTGCTGCTGGCCGGGGACCTCACCCAGCACGGCCTGGCCGACGAGGTCCGGGTCCTGGCCGACGAGCTGGCCCCCGTGGAGGTCCCGGTGATCGCGGTCCTCGGCAACCACGACCACCATTCCGACGAGCAGGACCTCGTCCGCAAGCTCATGGAACAGGCGGGGGTGGTGATGCTCGAGGGCGAGAGCCACGTGATCGACGTGGACGGCCGCCGGCTGGGGGTGGCCGGCGTGAAGGGGTTCGGCGGCGGGTTCGCCGGGGCGAACGCCACCGACTTCGGCGAGCGGGAGATGAAGGACTTCGTGCGGTCCTCGAAGGACAGCGCCGACCGCCTGGCCCAGGCCCTGGAGGGGCTGGACACCGACATCCGCATCGCGCTCACGCACTACTCGCCGGTGAAGGACACGCTGCACGGGGAGCCCCCCGAGATCTTCCCGTTCCTCGGCTCCTATCTCCTGGCCGAGGCGGTGGACCAAGCCGGCGCCGACCTCGCGGTGCACGGGCACGCCCATCGGGGCCAGGACCAGGGCGTGACCCCCGGCGGTACCCCCGTCCGCAACGTGGCCCAGCCCGTGATCCGCCGTCCCTACCGGGTGTTCCAGCTCGACGGCCGGCCGTCCTGATCGCATCCACAGGTGGATCGGTGGAGCGCAGTAGGGCAAGCTGCGCTGGTGACCGGTTCGAGAGATGCCCGGTGAGGGCGGGGTCGTGACGACGCTGGCCCGGCTGGTGGAGGTGCTGGGGAGGTCGGTGCTCGAGGTTCGTGGGGCGCCGGGAGGCCTCGAGATCAAGCTTCGCGAGCCGGTGGTGTTCGATCTGGCGGATCCGCCGCCGATCGCCGCGGGCGACCTGGTGCTGGGGACCGGGCTGGGGCCGGACGACGCGGCCGAGCTCCTGCCGATCCTGGCCGGGCGGGGAGCGGCGGCGCTGGTGGTGAAGGCGCCGGTGGCCGGGGCCGTGGGGGAGGCCGCCGTCCGGGCGGGGGTGGCGCTCCTGGCGGTCCCGCGAGGGGCCCTGTGGACCCAGGCGGTCTCGCTGATCCAGTCGGTGACCGGCCACCAGGGGGGGCGGGATCGTCCGGGCGCGGTGCCGCCGGGCGACCTGTTCGCCACCGCCGACGCGGTGGCCACCCTGATCGGTGGCCCGGTGACCATCGAGGACCGCCAGTCACGGCTGCCCGCGTACTCCGGGAGCCAGAACAGCCCCCGGCGGAGCGTCAGCGGGCGTTCACCGAGGCCGCCGAGGTCGTCGCGCTGCAGATCCTGCGGCAGCGGGCCCAGGCCGACGTGGAGCGCCTGCCCCAGGCCGACCTGGTGATCTCGATCGTCCGCGGCGACGCCGGCGCCGCCGACGCCATCAACCGGCTGGGGCTCACCGCCCGGGCCTACCGGGTGCTCGCGGTGCGGCCGAAGGGGCCGACGCCGCGGCCGGCGAACAGACCCTGGTTCGCCTGTGGGACCTCCTCACCGCCCACCTCGCCGCGTTCCGGGTCCGAGCCGCCGCGGCCCCCATCGGCGGCGTGCTGTACGCGGTCCTGGCCACGGCGGCCGACCCCGAGGCCTCCCGGGTCCGGGGGCGACCGGGCCGGGCCACAATGCCCGCGGGGCCGGCCCGATCGGGGAACCGATCACGGAGCCGAGCGAGGTTTCGGGCACCTGGGCTCGTGGCGCCGTTTTCGCCTGCCCGCCCTCCGCCGGGCACGCCCGGGCATCGTGCCCAGTCCGGCGCCGCCCACCCTGTTTCCGTTCGCCCTGTTCGGTACGTTGACCCACGGAACCCGATGGGACAGTATTGCGGTAGGAGGGCCTGATGGCCTCCGGAAAGGTGTTTTCGTGTCCTCGTCCGATCTCCTCTCGATCGAGCAGCTTGCGCCGTCCGAGCTCGAGCGAGCGATCCGGCGTCGCCTCCTCGCTACCGCGGGCGACGTGTTCGTTCGACTCCAGCTCATCGGGGACTCCATCGACGTGGAGTTCCTCGATGGCCCACCCGCCGCCGGGTATCTGGCCGGCGTGGCGGGTGTGCGGCACACGGTCGCGTTCGCCACGTGGCTGCAGGGCGTGCTGCGGTCCGAGCACCTGTCCCAGGAGGCGGCGGCGCGGCGCGTCGGGGTCTCGCTGAAGACTGTCAACCGGTGGGTGAACGGCCGGACCGAGCCACGCATGCGGGAGCTTCGCAGGATCCAGGAAGTGTTCGGGGCGAGCCCCCCGCTCTAGCCGGCACTAGATCGCTTGCGGCTCCGCGGCACGACGGTCCTTCGCATGATGGGCCTGGCCGGATGGCGCCTGGCCACCTCGCGGAACCCCGCGGCGCGGAACATGGATTCCAGACCCACGTACGCCTCCGCATTCGACGGTCGGCGGTGCTCCTCGTCGAGCGGGTAGCCCTCGACCATCCGGGCCCCCTTCGACGCGGCGTGCCGGACGGCGGCGTCGAGCAGCGCCGAGGCCACCCCGCTGCCCCGGTGGTTCCGGTCGATGTAGAAGCACACGCTCGACCACACCGGCCGGTCGTCCACCGGCCGCACCGTGGGTGACCGTTCGATCCGCGGGAACTGCTCCCGGGGCGCCACCGACACCCACCCCACCGGCAGGCCATCGACGTACGCCAGCAGCCCCGGGGTTCGCCGCTTCCGCACGAGGTCCTCGAAGGCGGCGCGATTGCCGGCGGCGCGATTGCGCGTCCCCGCCTTCCACTCGGGCCCCCCGATGCGGAAGAGCATGCACCAGCATCCCGAGCACGCTCCCCGCTCCCCGAACAGCTCCAGCAGGTCGTCCCACCGGGAGGGAGTGAGGGGCCGGACCACCACCGGCGCGGGAGGCGAGTGCGGGGACTTCGAACGGTCAGGCACGGGTCACCTCCCTTCTCCGCTGCGCTCGATGCGCAGCCGATGGAATCGTCAGTATGCGCCAGTCCACGCTCTCTCCCCGAACTGCTCGGCAATCCGGGGTTCGGGCCCGGGCGTAATGCCAACGGCGCCCTCGACGACGAGCGAGTGGCCGGCCGGTGTCTCACGCCACGCCCCCCGACGATCGCGGTGCCCAGCCCGCCCCGCCGACCCTCCCGGCGAGCCCGGTGGGCCCGAGCCGGAGCCTCGGGCCGGCCGCGGCCATCGGTGCGGCCATCGCCGGACTGACCACCTGGTACGGCTCTCTGGAATCCGCCGACGGGCACCCATCGTTGAAGCTCGGAGGGGCGATGGCGGTGGCCGGAGCGGGCGTTGCCGGGATGCTGGTGGCCAGGCCGATCGGTCGTTCGGCTGTTCCTGCTGGCCGGCGCGGTCGGCAACGCCATCGTGGCCGTCACCTCGGTCGTGACCCGAACGGTGGGTCTGCTGATCGGGCCGTCGGCCGACGATGTCGAGGCGGTGGGGTGCGGCGACATCGTCTCGACCGTGTTCGAGGTCGCCATCGTCGTCGGGGCGATCGTCCTGTGGCGCTCGCAGCGGTGGCGGGAGGAGCAGCCGCTCCGATCGCACCGCGCAGAGGTGGCAAACGCGTTCATGGCGATCGGGATCACGCTGCTGACCACGCTGGCCCTGTACTCCTCCGTCGGCGGGTCGCCTTCGTGTCCCAGTCGGGTGGGAACGCCCGGACGACCGCGGCGCGAAGCCGGACACACGAGGCCGACGGGACGGCCGATCCGCCTTGAGTGAGTGAGCGTCTCAGAGGTGACGATCTCCTTGGCTCACCCGGACGGGCTTCGCCGCCGTCTCGTCGTCCATCTAACACCGGGTCAAAAGGGATCCATCCGGCTCCTGGACGAGCGGCGGCGCGAGCACTGCAGCCCGGTCTCCGAGCAAGCACAGAGCCGGGCGTGATCCACGGGCTCACCACGTTGACCTTGTCGGCGGGGACTCGTCCTACTTCCGTACGGTCGAAGGGGGGACGGCGTTGCCGGGACGCGATCCTCCGAGGGGCGGCCGGGACCGAGAAGGTGGAAGCCCCGCGGGGTCGACGAAGGAGCTACTCTTCGGCCCCGCCCGCACCGCTTCGTGGAGTGCGCTGCCCTTCAGCAGCTCTCGCCACGAGAGGAACCAGACCGTCCATCCGTTGCCCCACACGCCGCCTCGCGGGCTCCCGACGATCGTCACGGGATCGCCCGGGACGGCGAGCTGGTAGTACGTCTTCGCATTGGCGGGGGACAGGTTCACGCATCCGTGGCTGACGTTCTCGAACCCCTGCTGGCCGACAGACCAGAACGCGTCGTGCAGGAAGTCTCCCGAGTAGGTGAACCGGACCGACCAGGGAACCTGGATGTCGTAGTCGGGCCCAATCATCTCCTCCGGGTTCGACTTGGTGATGGTGAGGTAGGTGCCGTCGGGCGTGTCGTCCCCCGCCCGGCCGGTGCTGATCGGCCAATTGCCGAGCAGCTTCCGGTCCAGGTAGACGCGGACATGGTGGCGGCGGGTGCTGGCCACAGCGATGAGCGATCGCCCGATGTGGAAGGTCTGGGTGAGCGTGTGCACGCCGTACATCCCCTGGGCCCCCTGCACGCCGTCCAGGTGACCCACGAAGCTGACCGTGGTGTGAGGTGGCCAGTAGCTGCGGGGGCGGAAGTACAGGGTCTCGTCCCCATCCCAGTACCACGCGCCCACGACGGGCTTCGATGTGCGGAGCTCGAGCGATCGCTCCACGGCGTCCCGGTCGGTGATCGGTTCGCTGAACCGCAGGATGACCGGCATCCCCACGCCGTAGGTCTTGTGGAAGCCCTCGTAGATCATGGTCGCGAACGTCCGCGACGGCGTGAGCGTTCGGAACGAACTCGTCGCCGAGACGCTCCGGCCGGCCGCATCGACCGCCGTGGCCCGGACCGTGTACCTCGTGGCGGTGGTGAGGGCCCACCGGCTGTGCCACGCGGTGGCGTGGGGCTCGAGATGTCCCGGAACCGGGTGGCCGCCGCCCCGGACCGTGACGCCGGTGATCCGACCGTGCGTGACGGTGACCGAGATGCCCGAATCCGGCCTCGCATGTCGGCTGTCGGTGGCGGGAGTGATACGAAGACGCGCGGCGCTGGCCACCGGCGGGGGTTGGCTCGACACGACGCCCTGGGCCGTCGTGTCCACGGCGTTGCCGCTCGGCGGGAGGCGCCCGGCGCCGGAGGGCTGGCAGGCCGACCCGATCATGCAGAGCGCCGCGAGGATCCACGCTGGGACCATCACGGAAGGGCGCCGCGGAGGAAGCGCAACCTGGCGACGGCGACGCATGCGTTCTATTCGCTGCGGGAGCACGACTCCCACCATATCGGCGGACGGGCCGCTCCACGGTTCCTCCCCGCTGAATCAAGCGCCGGCCGACGATTGGGCGGTCCTCGCGCATCAAGCGCTGACAGCAGACAGGGAGCAGACAAAGGCCCTCCGGGGAATCCCCCAGGAGGGCGTTTGTGCTGGTAGTCCCAACGGGATTTGAACCCGTGTCTCCACCTTGAGAGTGTTCTCGGGGCCGATCTTGCTACCAGCGACGATACACGAATCCGTTTCCTGATCTGCGCATTCGATGCTCCGGCCGTTCTCGTCGTTTCTTGACGCCTCCCGATCGTTCGCGGGACGAATGCGGGACGAGAGCCCGCTCTGCGCCCCTACCTTGCGACCGCCGAACCCTTTGCCGCGAAGCAACGCACCACGAGCACTACGAGTCCGCCCAGAACAGGATCATCATCAGTCCCATCCACATCCAACCCCCAACCGTTCGAGTACATCGTGGTCTCCTGCATCCATGGTGGCGCGCTCGCCTCGAGTACCACGGAGCCTGCCGGGGTCGAGCGACGCATCTGGTAGCGCCGGAGAAGAAGCCCAACGCGATCAGCACGCCGCGCAGTCGGATCATCAGCGGACCGAGGCGGAACCAAGACGACCGGCCACGAGATGACAGCTAAGGGCCCTCCGACATAATAACATGGTCGTAGTTTCAACGTTGTAGTTCGGCGCCGGCGCCCGGGGTGCGGGGATGCACCGTGTAGTTCCAGTCCCCGTGGAACTCGTGGCGGGTGAGAGAGACGGCCGCGACCTCGGCCTTGGTGATCTTCACCCCGAGGGGGTAGGAGCCGGTGTCGAGCCGGGCTTGGACTTTGAGGCCGCGCTTGTTCGTGGTGGCCCCGATGAGGTTGACGATGACCTCGTGGCTGGTGAGGGGACGGCCCCGCCAGTTCGAGGAGATGGCCGAGAACAAGCGGTGCTCGATACGGTTCCACTTGCTGGTGCCAGGTGGGAAGTGACACACCGTGATGCCCAACCCGGTCCGGGCGGCCAGCCGGCCGAGCTCGACCTTCCACAGCCGAATGCGGTATCCGTTGGAGCCGCCGGCGTCGGCCGTGATCAGCAGGCGGTGAGCATGGGGATAGGCCCGGGAGCCCACCATGTCCCACCACCGCCCTATGGTGGCCACGGCGAAGGCGGCGGTGTCGTGGTCGGCGCCCACCACCACGAACCCCTCGTTCGCGGCGAGGTCGAACACGCCGTAGGGGATCGCCTTGGGCACCTGGGGGTCCCGGAAGTCGTGGACGTCCACGCGCTCGGGACTGCCCTTGGGCTGGTACTCCTTCCCGCCGTTGGCCTTCTGGCCGACCAGCTCCTTCTTCTTGGTGTCCACGCTGATCACGGGGTCTCCCGCCCTCAGGTGCTGGCCGACCTGCTCGGAGAGGTAGACGAACTGGGCGTCGCGATCGGGGTGCTGGGTTCCCTCCACCTGCTTGGAGGTCGCCTGCAGGGAGTAGTCCATGGCCCGAAGCAGTCGCCCCACCGTGTCCGGGCTCACCGGGTGGCCCAGCCTCCCGAGGGCCTCGGCCAGGTGCCCGGTCGACTTCGACGTCCACCGCAACGGACACATCGGATCACCCCGGGCCGTCGGCTCCACCAGCTCGTCGAGCCTGAGGAGCATGTCGGGATCCTTCTCCGTCAGTCGCTTGCGGCCGGCCCCCGGGCGGCGCACCGGTGCCGAGGGGTCCACCCCGGCATCGACCTCGGCCACGGCCTTCTGCACCGTCGCGCGGGCTAGACCCGACGCGCGGGCCACCGCGGCGATTCCGCCTCGGCCCAGTGCCCGAGCCTGGGCCCCCGCCAGGACCCGCTGTTGCCGTTCGTCCAGAACCGGCAGAACCGTGTCGAACATCCCGCCCAGCGCCTTCTCGCTGATCTCCACACCACAAGACTACTCCCGGCCCTGCCAGCGAGGAGGAGTACAGGTAGATCTTGACCGTTCTCGACGAGACCAGACGCTGACCGTCCTATCTGGATGGGCTCAACTTCTCGTCGAGGGCCGCTTGCTGGACGCCCTCAAGCACACTCGATCCGGCGATGCCCACACGGGGAGGAACCGATAGATCCACAGATCTCGCTCAAACGCGGCGTCCGGCCGCTGTGCCGGGACGTCGACATCGAGTCCATGTCCGGGTCGTTCGACCTGTCCTCGTACGAGGACGTGCGGACTCACGCGGAGCAGAACTACGCGCGGGTCGCCGACGGAACCAGGCCCTGCGACGGCCGATGGCCCGAGCAGCAGGTGGGCCGGTTTCGTGACTGGATCGACGCGGGAACCCCGGAATGGGCAGCGAGCCGTCTCCATCGACTCGAGCGGCCGTCGCGCGCGTCCCCTCAGTCCAGGTCCACGGTGTGCGCACTTCGGCACGCGCCGAGCGGTCCGGTTCGGTGAGGGTCGTTCGGCCTTAACCGTGAGGGGCGTGCGGGAGGACCCTGAAACTGCTGTCGGAAGGTACGTCGATGACGCTGACCCACGAGCCTGGGTGTCCGCCGGTGGTCCGCACCGGGGTCGAGTGCTTGGCCGCTGGCGGTCGTCGGCGTGCTCGTCGCGGCCGTGATTGTTGTGATCGCGACCGCCGGCCCCCCTGAGGCGACGTCAGCCGCGTTGACGCGTGGCTCCGGGGTCTCGGTGGCCGACCGCCGCGAGGTAGCATCGTTCACCAGCGTCGAGCTCGCCGGTGCAAACACCGTGATGATCCACGTCGGCGCGCCGCTGTCGGTTGCGGTCACCGGCGACGACAATCTCGTCGGCCGGGTCACGACGGTCGTCCGAGCCGGCCGCCTCGTCATCGACAACACCGGCAGCTTCACGACGAAGGCGCCGATGCGCGTCGCGGTCTCGGTGCCGTCGCTCGACGGCGTGGAGCTCGGCGGAGCCGGCACCGTGACGATCGACGGCGTCGCGAGCGCCGACTTGAGGGCCGACCTGGTGGGGGACGGCACGTTGGTGGTCTCCGGCACTGCTCAACGCGTGACGGCAGTGCTTGCTGGCGATGGCACCCTCGACCTGCACGACCTCGTTGCCACCGACGGCACGGCGCGGCTGCAGGGCACGGGCACGATCCGGGTCCACGCCACGTCCAGGCTCGATGCGACGCTGACCGGCACCGGGACCATCCTCTATCGGGGCGATCCGATGGTGAGGATGCGCAACACGGGAACCGGCACGGTGGCCCCGGAGTAATGCCGAACTTGGGTCCAACCGTCTTGGAGCAAGGGCGGCGTCGGGCGGGTAATCGGGGCGTGCGGTGGCAGAGGCGAGAGCGCGGCTCGGCCGCCCCGCGGAGGGCCCTAGGGGCGGGTGCGCTCGCCGTTCTCTGCTTGGTCGTGCTCCTGCCCGGGTGCTGGGGGAAGTCCTCGACCAGGCTCGCGCTCGAAGGCTGCACGGTCGACGGCGTGTCGGCCCGCTGCGGGACGCTGATGGTCCCCGAGGACCGATCCGGCGGCGACGACCGCCAGCTGCCGGTCCGGGTCGTCGTGTTCCCGGCAGCCGGCTCCGCCCGGCAGCCCGATCCCGTTGTCTGGTTCGCCGGCGGGCCGGGCGACTCGGCGGTGGACACCATCAGTCGGGTGCGTCCGCTCCTCGCTCCGAACACCAGCCGGGACCTGGTCTTCATCGAACAGCGCGGCACCGGGGCGTCGGCCATGACCTGTCCGGCCTTCCCCGACGGGTCGGACCCGGCCGCGCTCGGTTCGGCCGTCCAGTCATGCGTGGACAGCCTCGACGGCGACCCGCGCTTCTACACGACGTCGATGTTCGCGGACGACGTCGACGAGGTCCTCGCCGAGCTCCACTACCCGCAGGCCAACCTCGTGGGCATCTCCTACGGGACTACCGCGGAGCAGGTGTTCCTGGCCCGGCACCCGAACAGGGTCCGAACGATGACGCTGCTCATCGGAACGCTCCTGGACTTCCCGGTGCTGGAGCGCTTCCCCGAGAGCGCGCAACGGCCGCTCGACAACGTCTTCGCCGAGTGTGAAACGAACGCCGCCTGCCAGCAGGCCTTCCCGCAGCTCCGGGCCGACTGGGACGCGCTGTGGCGCTCGGTGAACGCCGCACCGTGGGTCGTGCCCGCCGACCGGTCACCGGACGGCACCAAGGTCGTCTTCGACGCCAACCGGATCGCGTCCGGGCTGCACGACCTGCTCTTCGTCGCCACCACCCACACCCGGATACCGCTGATCGTCCACACCCTCGGCGCCGCCGACGATAAGGTCGCCGCCATCCTCGCCATAGCCCAGGCATACCCGGACATCACCGGCACGGGCTCGGGCGACGAGCAGATGCTCGGCTACTTCATCCGGTGCAACGAGGGGTGGGCCCGCTACGACCCCGGTCAGCTCGTCGGCACGGACAGCTTCGAGTACGAACGGGACCGGAACGACGCCGACTGGTGGCAGTCCGTCTGCACGCTCATCCCCGAAGCCGGCGACACCGCCGCGGCCGCCGCGCCACCGACATCCGACGTGCCCATCCTCGCCCTCAACGGCGAGGAGGACCCGCAAGACCCGCCGGCCAACATGGCAGGCGCCGCAGCGGTCTGGCCGAACAGCCTCGCGCTGACCGTGCCCGGGCAGGGGCATGACATCGACCCCCTGTCGGCGGGGTGCGAGATCCCACTCATCCAGTCGTTCATCGACCAGGGCGATGTGACCGGCCTCGACACGGCCTGCTTGACGCAACTCACGCCACCCGCATTCGACCTCACGCTCCCGATCACCTGAGCCAGCGCTCGTTCGCGGGCAGCAAGCGGACGTCAGGCTTCGGAGGCGAGACCAACGACGACAGCGAGCCGCTCACCGGCGGCGACGACGATGACACCGCAATAACGGTGGTCGATGGTGCCGTCCAAGTCGTCTCCGAAGGGAAATGGAAGCTGCTTACCCCCAGCCCGGAGGCAAGCTAGTCGGCCCCGGAGACGCGCGTCGCTCGCCTGGGCCCGCGTCCGGGTATGACGGCTGAGGGCTCTCCCGTCGTGAAGGTTCAACCCGCTACGAGCCGATCTGCTCGGCCAGCCCGATGAGGATCCCCTCAGGGCCTCGGACGTAGCAGAGCCGATACACGTCTTCGTACTGGACCACCTCGTCGACGAGCTGCGCGCCGTGTCTGCGGAGCCGGGCGAGGGTATCGTCGAGGTCGTCTACGGCGAACATGACACGCAGGTAGCCCAGAGCGTTCACCCGTGCGTTCCGATGATCGGCGACGACCGGCGGCGCGAGAAATCGCGAGAGTTCGATCCGGCCGTGGCCGTCCGGCGTACGCATCATGGCGATCTCGACGCGCTGGTCGCGCAGTCCGGTGACCCGCCCTGACCAGTCTCCTTCGATCATGGCTCGCCCTTCGAGTTCGAGGCCCAGCTCGGCGAAGAACGAGATTGCGGCATCAAGCGATTCCACCACGATGCCGACGTTGTCCATCCGTTGAAGCGTCACGCGGCCCACTCTAGTTCTGTTGTCGCTTCGACACGCCCATCGGACGAGCGCACCGGCTGACGGTTGAGCCGTCGGGACGATGGCTTCGTTGTTCGTTCCTCTCCCGCTGACGTGCGCGAGCGTCCTCTGGCCTGATCGGACTACGACCTGAGCGGGACGAGCGATTTCGACCCGACGCGGATCTCGAAGCCCTTGTCCTTGCGGGTCTTCCGCTCGGCCAGCTCGGTGCCCGGCGGTACGTCGACCTCCACCTCGGTGGCGTCGGCATCGTACGAGTTTGCGATCAGCTCGGCGACCACCGCGCTGGCCTTGTCGTACAGCTTGACGCCCAGCTTGTCGACCGTCAGCCGGGAGATCTTCAGCTCGTAGCCGGTCACCTTCGTGCTCATGGAGGAAGACCTCGCCTGCTCGTCGACCGCCGCGCATCATACGTCCCGTCGCCGGCACGTGTGATGGGGGACCATGAAGCGAGGCCGACGAGGCCGAGGAGAACAGCCGCATGACCGCAAGCTGGTCAAGGTGACGGTCGGTGTCGGACAGGCGGCGACGGGATCGGACGAGCTGGGGGCGGGCGTTGCGGCGGGAGAGTGTATCCACCCTCGACGCGCGCGCTCCTTCGCGCACTCGCTACGCTCGATCCCGTGCGGGATATCTGCGGGATATTCGGCGTTGCGCTTTCGACTTCACGAGTGGGGACAGGTTCAGGGCCGAAGCCGCTCCTCACAGCACGATGCCGTCATGAAGGACGCGCCGGCGGTCGATGGTCGCGGAGATCGAGCGTGCACTCGTAGGATGGCTCCTTCGAGGAGGCGTCGTGGAGCAGGTCTTGCTGGACATCCTCCGGGCCCGGCTCGACGAGGAGAAGAAGCTCGGCGAACTGGCACGGGCCATGATCGCCGCCGCGTGCCGGAGCGACGAGGCGCTCGCCGCCGCTCTCGCCGGTGAAGCGATCCCCTCGGCGAGTCGACGCCGACCTCAGGCCGTCGATCGTCGCCACCCCGCGCTCCTTCAGTCCATACGGGTGGAGGGATTCCGCGGGGTGGGGCCGGCAGCGACCTTGGAGATCTCACTGGGCCCGGGACTAACGCTGGTCGTCGGTCGAAATGGGAGCGGCAAGTCAAGCTTCGCCGAGGCGCTCGAGCTGCTCCTCACCGGCGACAACAGTCGGTGGAGCACACGATCCGCCATCTGGAAGGAAGGATGGCGCAACCTTCATCATGCCGAAGCGCGCATCGATGCCGAGTTCGTGTTGGAAGGCTCGAAAGGCACGACGTCGATCTCCCGTCGTTGGGCTCCGGGGGCCAAGCTGGAGGACGCCGAGACGCTGGTCACGGCTCCGGGTTCCGAGGTCTCGACGATGGACGATCTCGGATGGGCCGGCGCCGTCGAGATGTACCGTCCGTTCTTGAGCTACAGCGAGCTGGGATCGATGCTCGACTCCGGCCCTTCCGCGCTGTACGACGCGCTTTCCGCGATCCTCGGGCTCGAGGACCTGGTCGTCGCCGAGGCACGCTTCAAGGAAGCGGCCAAGGAGAGGAAGAAGCAGGCCGACGAGGCGAAGTCGTCGCTCGCACCGCTGCTCGAGCGCCTCGGGGAGATCGAGGACGAGAGAGCACGCGCCTGCCTCGGGGCGCTCTCGGGAAAGACCTGGGACCTCGACACGGTCGAGCGGTCGGTGATCGGGCCGGAGTACTCCCTGCAGGAGGAGACCGAGGGAGCGGCGCTCCGCCAGCTCACGACGCTCGAGGGCCCGGCCGCGGACGAGGTGGAGATGGCTGCCGACGGGCTCGAGGCCGCATCGGCCGCCATCGGTCAACTCGGCGGCACCGAGGCCCAACGAGCGCTTCAGACGGTCGAGCTGTTGGAGTCGGCGCTCCGGTTCCACGCGGATCATGGCGATCAGGAATGCCCGGTCTGCGGCACGGGAGCTCTGGACAAGACCTGGCGGAGGGAGACGGACAAGGAGGTCACACGCCTGCGGACGGTCGCCGAGCAGGCGGAGCTCGCTCATCGGCTCCGGAACGAGGCGACCAAGAGCGCCATGTCCCTGATGCTCGCGCCTCCGTCGCTCCTTTCCACCGCGTCGACGCTCGGGATCGCCGTCGACGATCTATCGAAGGCGTGGAAGGCATGGGCTTCGGGCACGTCGATCGACGTTGCCGAGTCGCTGGCGGCACATCTGCGGACCACGCACGCATCGCTCGTGACCGAGATCGAAGCGGTACGAGAGGCGGCCGCCAAGGAGCTACAGGCGCGCGAGGACATCTGGCGGCCGGTTGCCGCCGAGCTCGCGGCGTGGCTGGACGTCGCCAAGCACGCGGAGACGGGTGAAGCCCAGCTCGACGACCTGAAGGCGGCGGAGAAATGGCTGCGCGCAGCATCGGCCGACATCCGCAACCAGCGGTTCGCGCCCATCGCCGATCTCGCCCAGAGTGTCTGGGAGACCCTTCGCATGCAGAGCAATGTCGAACTCAAGAAGATCGTGCTCACCGGCGCGGGGTCGGCCCGCAAGGTGGTCCTGGAGGTCACGGTCGACGGCATGGAGGGCGCCGCCCTCGGAGTCATGAGCCAGGGTGAGCTCAACTCGCTGGCACTCAGCCTCTTCATGCCGCGGGCGTCCCTGCCCGAGAGCCCCTTCCGTTTCGTGGTGATCGACGATCCCGTCCAGTCGATGGATCCGGCACGCGTCGACGGGCTCGCGCGCGTCCTCGAGAACGCGGCCCGCTCCCGGCAGGTGATCGTCTTCACGCATGACGACCGGCTGGCCAGGTCCTGCCGGCTCCTGGAGATCGACGCGAAGGTGGTCGAGGTGACTCGCCGGGCCGAATCGGTCGTCGAGCTCCGGCCCGGCCTCGATCCGGTCAAGCGGTACTGCGCCGACGCGTGGGCGATCGCGAAGAGCGACGACATCGACCCTTCGGTCGTATCCCGCGTCGTCGGCGTCTTCTGCAGGTCGGCGATCGAGGCCGCATGTTCCGAGGCGATCACGCGAAGGCGTCTTGCCGAAGGCGAGGACTACGTCGCCGTCGAATCGCTCCTGGATGCCACCAAGGGACTCCTGGAGCTGTTGGCGCTGGCGCTCTTCGACGATGTCTCGCGCACGAAAGACGTCGTCCCGAGACTCGACAAGGGTATCGGACGTTGGGCGGTGTCCGCGTATCGGGGAGTGCAGGAGGCATCTCACAAGCCGATGGCTCGTGAAGCGCTCCTGGGCCTGGTCGAGGACAGCGAGAAGCTCGCACGCGGTCTGGTGCAGCTGCCGTGAGCGACGCCACCACGAGGGAGCTCCTCTACCGAGCCATCGACCTGCTCGAGCGACCGACGTCGGAGACCGTCGGTCTGTGGCCACGGGCCACCGCGGTGCTGACGCGTCAAGCGCTCGAACGAGGACTGACCGAGGTGCTGTCTGCACGGGTCGAAGGGATCGAACGGGCACCGGTACGGGCGCAACTCCTGTGCCTGAGGGTCCTCCTGGACGACACCGCGACGGCCGACGACGTGAACGTCGCCTGGTGGGCGCTGTCCCGCGCTTGTCATCATCTGTCCTACGAGCTGCCACCGACGGCGGCGGAGTTGCGGGCGTTGATCGACATCGTCGATCGTTTCGTCGAAGCGTCCTAGGGGTTTCCAGCGTGACCGGCCGAGTCCAGTCGTTAGCATTCCTCTTCACCGACATCGAAGGGTCGACCAACCTGCTTCGCCACCTGGGCGTGCGGTACCGCGCGGTGCTCCTGGACCACAGGAGCCTTCTCACGACGGCGTTCGAGCAATTCGGGGGACGGCTGCTCGGTTCCGAGGGCGACTCGCTGTTCGCCGCCTTCTCGAACCCCGAGGACGCGCTGCTCGCCGCAGCCGAGGGCCAGCTCCTCCTCGGTGAGGCGACGTGGCCGGATGACATCGCGCTCAAGGTCCGGATGGGCATCCACATCGGCGACGTGACCGTCGAGGAGGACGAGTACGTCGGCCTCGCGATCCACCAGGCCGCCCGCATCAGCAACGCCGCTCACGGGAACCAGATCCTGGTCTCGGAAGCAACGCAGCTGGCTGGTGCCGAAGCGCTCCCGGGTGAGATCACGTTGGAGCCGGTTGGGCGGTTCCGCTTGAAGGACTTCCCGGAGCCGCAACGCTTGTTCCAGCTGCACCATCCGAGACTGCCGTCCGACTTCCCCGCCCCTCGGACCGCGGGCGGACCGACGCACAACCTGCCGAGGACGTTCACCTCGTTCATCGGGCGTGACCGTGAGCTGAACGACCTGATCGACCTGCTCCGAGCGAGCTCGCTCATCACGCTCACCGGCCCCGGCGGGTGCGGGAAGACACGCCTGGCCATCGAGGCGGCGTCGGCCTCCCTGAGTCTCCGGCCGGACGGGATCTGGTTCGTCGACCTGGCGCCGGTCTCCGACCCCGGTCTGGTGTTGGCCGCCGCTGCCGAGGCGATGAACCTCACCGAGACCCATCGGGATGATCTCGACGGCGCGACCATACGGTTCCTGTCGAGAGGCAGCCCCCTCGTCATCCTCGACAACTGCGAGCATCTGATCGCCACGTGCTCCGACCTCGTCGAGCGATGGCTCGCCTCCTGCCCGTCGATGACGATCCTCGTCACGGCCCGGGAGCCACTCGGGATCGCCGGCGAGATCATCCGGCGCGTTCCCGGTCTCGACCTCGGACCCGACGGAGAGGGATCACGACCGTCGGAGGCGGCTCAGCTGTTCGTGGACAGAGCCGGCGCCCACGATCCCGGGTTCGAGCCGACCGAGGATGAACTGGCGCTCATCGCACAGCTGACTCGGCGTCTGGACGGGATCCCGCTGGCCATCGAGATGGCGGCGGGGCTGATCGGCGCGCTCGACGTGCCGGAGATCGTGTCGCGTCTCGACGATCGGTTCCGGCTGCTCACGGGCGGAAGCGGCAGGACCCTTGGGCGCCAACAAACGCTGTTGGCCACGGTCGAGTGGAGTCACGACCTGCTCCGACCGGCCGAGCAGATGCTGCTCCGCCGCCTCGCCACGATGTCGGGTTCGTTCTCGCTCGACGCCGCGGAAGCGATCTGCGCCGGCGACGGACTCGATCGTACGGAGATGGTGCAGTTGGTGCGCCGTCTGGTTGCGACGTCGTGGCTGATCAAGGAGCGAGGGGCAACCCAGGCGAGATATCGGATGCTCGAGACGTCGCGTCAGTACGCGTTGGAGAGACTCGTCGCGTCATCGGAGGCGGAGCGATTCCGCGATCGGCACACCGAGTGGTTCGTCGAGCTTGCCGAGAACGCGACCGGGTTCCTTCTCGGTGGGCCCGAGCAGGCGACCTGGTTCGATCGCGTCGAGCTGGAGCTCGACAACCTGCGGACCGCGTTGGCGTGGAGCCTCGGCGAAGGCGACGCGACCCTCGCGTTGAGGATCACCACGGCGCTGACGCGGTTCTGGGAAGTTCGAGGCCATTGGACGGAAGCGCTCCGCTGGTTCGAGCTGGCGCTGGAACGCGCGTCGGGCGCCCCGGCGCATCTGCGCGCTCCGGCGCTGGTGTCGGCATCGTTCATGGCGTTCTACCGCGGAAGCTTGGATGTGGCCCGCACCTTCGCCGAGGAGGGACTCGCCGCCGCACGTGAAGCGGGCGATGAGGTCTCCGAAGCCCGTGGGATGCGCTTCCTTGCAATGACCGAACTTCGGTCCGGCAACGAGGATGCGGCGCTCGACCTGTCGGAGCGGGCGGTCGCGCTGAGCCGCAAGACGGGCATCGGCGCGGATCTCGCGTTCGCCTTGCAGGTGTTGGGGCGCCTGACCTCAGATCCCGGTGAGGCGCGCGTCATCCTCAGCGAGGGTCTCTCCGTGGCCCGGGCCGCGAAGGATGGCGTCTCCCAGATCTATCTGTTGTACGCGCTGGGTCAGCTTGCGATCCGCACGCGGGAGGACGGGCAGGCGCGCGAACACTTCAACGAGGCGCTGGGGATCGCGCACCGGCTACGAGAACGATGGATGGCCATGAACGTGCTCGTGGCGCTTTCCCGAGTGAGCGAGGAGATCGACGCGGGCTCGGCCGTCGAAGAGATGATCGGGCTTCTCCGTCAGATCGGCAATCGGCTCATGCTGATCAGATGGCTTCGTCAGCTGGCGTACCTGCGACGGATCGAAGGCGACGTCGTCGGCGCCCGACGGTCGGTGGACGAGGCCCTCTCGGTGATCGAACAGGAAGGCACGGACGAGGCCAGGGCCCTGGGTCATTTCATCCTTGCAGGGCAGCTTGACGAGGGGGAGGGCGATCACCGGTCCGCTCTGCGTGAATTCCAGGCCGGGGTTCGTCTCGCACACCACCTCGGGTCGAAGTGGGAGACAGCGTTCGGTCTCGGCGGGATCGGGCGCGAGCTTGCTCTCGTTGGAGATCGCGCGCGTGCGGCAATGGTGCTGGGGGCCGCGGACGCGTACCGAGAGGTCGTCGGCATGCGGCCCGCGCGCCGCCGCGCGGAAGTCCTTCGCCGGACTGCCGAGGAAGTGGCTCAGCAGGTCCTGGGCGATGCCGAATTCGGCCGCCTTTGGGAGCGGGGTCGACGGATGTCAATAGACGATGTCGTGACGCTCGCGACGGAAGCTTGAGTCGCGGCCCAAGGAGGATCTGACGGCTTAAGGACTGCGACGGAGCACGCTCGGCAGTCGGCGCGGGAGCCCTGGGGCGGTGACGACGGCAGTATCAAGAGGTGGAAGTGGAGTGAATGCGCTACCGAATTGGGATTGACTGGGGAGTCCCGCATGTGCGCCTCCGGGATGGGGTCGATGCGGGCAAGGGAGGCCTGCCTTCCGGCGACGCGCGCAGACGCGTACCGATGGGCTTTGGTCAACGCGATTCCTCGAAGGGCGTTGGAAGATCCATGACCGCAAGCGGAGGCACACATGTCGAGCATGACCGGCGCCCGCCCTGGCGCGGGCGATGGTGGCTGGCCGGCGCCATGATCGTGGCCTTGGTGGCTGGAGGCGTGTGGCTGGCGCTCTTTGTCCGCACGGTCGGCGACCCACCTCGTGATATCGGGGTCGTTGTGGAGAATCGACTGGATGTCGGCGTCGTCGTCTTCGGTCAAGTCCCGGGAGAGGGAGAGCTCCGTCTTTCTGAAGTTGCAGCACACGGAACCAGGTCCACCGGACTCTGTTCCGGATATGTTCTCATCGCCAAGACCAGCGAAGGAGATGAGGTCGCGAGGCGCTCTACAAGCGAGGACCGTGACGAGATCTGGATCATCCGGACGCGGTGAGTGCGGAGGAGGGGAGCGCTCATCCGGTCGCTAGTCGCAGCCGGGCGCGTCATGGTCGGGAGCCGCTCCCCGAGGCGCAAGAAGTGATGACCCGGGGACGCCGCGGGTAGCACGCGGCGTCCGGGATTGAACCACCTTCGGCTGAGGAAGTTGCCCGGGGCTGGTCTGTGGAAGGTTGGCAGTCGCGAACGAGCCTCTCGAACGAGCAGGATCGTGGCACCTTGTCCTCCACCCCTGGCAGGTGGATACACAGCTCCCCGACCGCGTGCTCCTGCCAGTGACGGGACGCAACGCGAAGCGACAGGCACGGTCCGGCATTACCAGACCGACGGCGCAGACGGCGGGCCCTGACCTGCCGCGGGATATCTGCGGGATCAGTCGGGTCTGGGGGCACCTGTTCGTGGCGGAGGGTCGGCCCGAACTTGGGCGCTGACCTGCACGTTCGGCGTTGTAGTCCCAACGGGGTTCGAACCCGTGTCTCCACCTTGAGAGCGTGGTCTGAGCCAAGTCGCTGACCTGCGATGCCGCCCAAGAATCGCTCTTGACCTGCGGTTTCGGCTGCCAGTCGCCTCCAGTTGTTCCCCGTCGTTCTTCGACGTCATGCGGGATCAGTGCGGGATCTCGCGCGGGGTGTCCGCCTACTTGTGCTCAGCCCTCTCGCCCTTCCACGGTGAACCTTGAGCCGGTACGAACCGCGGCCGGGCCAGGGCAGTCGCTAGCATCCAGCTGCATGCCGAGTGGAGGCGGAAGAGATAGCCGTGGTTCAGTCGCGAACCGCGCCGGGAACGGCCGGCTGGCGCGTGATCGTCGGACGAGCGTCTTGGCGCTCGGCGCCCTCGGTGTGGTGTACGGCGACATCGGGACGAACCCGCTCTTCGCCATGCGGGAGGCGTTCCTCGCCCACCACCTCCGGGTCACGGAGGACAGCGTTCTCGGGCTCCTGTCGCTGATCTTCTGGTCCTTGGTGCTGGTGATCTCGGTGAAGTACGTAGCGTTCGTCATGCGCGCGAACAACGATGGGGAGGGGGGCATTTTGGCGCTCGTCGCCCTGATCCGGGGGGTGGAACTCGCGGGTCGGCGCCGACGGTGGACCCTGGTGCTGCTCGGCCTGTTCGGTGCCGCGCTCCTGTACGGCGACGGGATGATCACGCCGTCCATCTCGGTGCTCGCTGCCGTCGAGGGAACCAAGGTTGCGACGCCCGAGCTCCACGCCGTCGTGGTCCCAATTGCTGTTGTGATCCTCGTTCTCCTGTTCCTCTTGCAGCGCAGGGGCACCGCCTATATCGGACGCCTCTTCGGTCCCGTGATGGTCGTGTGGTTCACGGCGATCGGGGTGCTCGGCGCCGTGCAGATCGTCAAGCTTCCGGGGGTCCTACGCGCAATTAACCCCGGCCGAGCCGTCTCGTTCTTCGTCGACAACGGGGTCACGGCCTTCCTCGTGCTCGGGGCTGTGATCCTGGTCGTCGTCGGAGGGGAGGCCCTGTATGCGGACATGGGTCACTTTGGCCGCAAGCCGATCGTCGTGGGCTGGTACGGCCTCGTCCTGCCGAGCCTGATCCTCGTCTACTTCGGTCAGGGGGCTCTGCTGCTCAGTGAACCCGCATCGATCGACAATCCCTTCTACCGACTGTCGCCCGCGTGGGCCCTGTACCCGCTCGTAGTCCTGGCAACGGTTGCCACGGTGATCGCCTCGCAGGCCCTCATCTCGGGTGCGTTCTCGCTCACGCGGCAGGCGGTGCAGCTCGGCTACAGCCCTCGCCTTCGCATCAAGCACACGTCCGAGAGCCACATCGGCCAGATCTACGTCCCATCGGTGAACTGGCTGCTCATGCTGGCGTGTGTCGGGCTCGTTCTGGGATTCCGCAGGTCCGAGAATCTAGCGGCCGCATACGGCCTGGCTGTCAGCGGCACGATGCTCATCACCACGATCTTGTTCTTCGTTGTCATCCGCGAGCGGTTCAACTGGCCGGCATCGCTAGCCGTCCCCCTGTGCTTGGTCTTCTTTGTCGTCGACCTTTCGTTCTTCGGGGCCACCCTGTTCAAGATCCCGCGAGGAGGTTGGTTCCCGCTAGCCATGGGCGCCGTCATCTTCACCGTGTTGACCACGTGGCATAGCGGACGCGAGTTGGTTCGGAAGCGGCTTCGCGCAGGACTTCCGCTGACCGCGTTCGTGAAGAGTCTTTCCCGTCACCCGCCCGTTCGGGCGCCGGGGACGGGGGCGTATCTGTTCGGGACGCCGGGAGTGACTCCACCGGCGCTGCTGGCGAGCCTGCGTCACCACGACTCGCTCCACGAGCAGGTGCTGGTGGTCTCTGTTCTCACCGAGGAGCGACCACGGGTGCACCAGCTGAAGCGCTGCGAGATCCTCCATCTCGGGCAAGGGTTCCACGAGTTGATTCTGCGCTTCGGCTTCATGGAGGACCCCGATGTTCCCAGAGCGTTGGCCGCCAAAGCGACGCTGGAACTGGGTCTCGACCTCGATTCGGTCACCTACTTCTTGGGCAGGGAGTCCATCCAAGTGACGCCTCTACCAGGCATGGCGATGTGGCGGGAACATCTCTTCGCGCTGATGTCTCGCAATGCAACCAGCGCCGCTCAGTACTTCCGTCTCCCGCCCGATCAGACCTTCGAGCTCGGTGTGGTCGTCGCACTCTAAGGGCAGGCGCGTAAGGTCACCTCGATCTTGCCCCGCTGTCGCTGCACAAGCAAGCAGACATGAAGACAACCCCGATCGTGAGCTACCTGCGTGCTTGGTGCGCTTGGGTGGCCACACTGCGATCGCCGTTCGACGACTGCGGCGACCACGCCCACGAGTTCATCTGACGCGTGCGGGATCTGGCGGGATCTGGTCGCCCGTACCTTCTTGCCATCGTCCGTCGAAGTCGAAGATCGACCCCCTGGCCTGCGTTTTCTCGTCGTCCCAACGGGATTTGATACCCCCTCTGAGCTGCGGAGATGAGCGTCCAAGTGTGTGGGCATGTGTGGGCAGGCGCTCGCGCGCCGTTGGGCGTTGAGATAAGCAGTCTCGACATCCCGAGCAACGACCTTCAGTCTGCCGAGCCTTTCGGCTTCACCCCATGAGACGCCTCCAGTGTGGAACGCGCGAACAGCATGCGCCTGACCGCGACGGAGGTCACTCCGGAGTATGGGGGTCGGCAGTCCGCGCCATCGTCGCCCAGAGTGTCACCCGTGCCGGCCGTGGTCACCGAGATCCTGGCAGTCCAACGGGGATTTGAACCCTGTCTTCACCTTGAGAGTGTTCTCGAGCCCAGTTTCGCTACCTGCGGCGATACTCGAATCCGGTTCCTGACCTGCGGATTCGTGCTCCCGCCGTTCTTGTCAGTTCTTGACGTTTCCCGGTCGTTCGCGGGACGAATGCGGGGCGAACACGCCGGTATTACGTCATGCGCGGCCGCGTCTCCCCGAAGAAGGTCTGGTCCGTCGGAGGCTCGGTAGACGGAAGTCCATCTCGTGCGAACGCGACTGCGAACCGTTCAACCTCGTCACGCTTCGGCGGCCAGGAAAGCACTGCGACGTGTTGTCCAGTGAAGAGTGTGGACGTCGTTCTCCCATGGTCCAGGATCAGCAAGGGCTTCCCGCGCGACCGGTAATAGCGGACGAGATCCATGGCTGACGAGCCTCGGTCGTCAGCGTCGCTCTGGAGCCATAGATCGAGGACGATCACATCCGCATCGCGAGCGAGGGGACAGTCGCGCTCGTCGGCAGCGATGCAACGGTAGTCCGGTCGCCGCGGACCCGGGCACAGATCGACGTCGAAGCCGGCCATCTCGAGCCATCCGCCGACCGCTGAGCTGATCGCACGATCGTACGCAACGACCAGCGCCTCGCGGCCTGTCCCGCTTCGGGTCAGGACTCCAGCGTCCACGACCCCACCCTCGCCGGTGCTCCTCGTGTGCGGTGAGGGCCGAAAGGCCCCCATTCTCCGGGACGATGGCGCCACGCTGCTCGGCGGCCTGGGCGCTGCCATGCACCCATTTCCCCCGGCGATCCGCCACGGTCAGCCGATCCATGACGCTCGCTCTGTCTGCCCGCCGACCCGCCTCATGGAACGGAGACGGTGCTCCCATCGTGCGGGAGCCCCGTGCAAAGGCCCGCGTCCGTGTCGCATCCGAGGTCGACGATCGCGACGCTCACCGCTTCCCTCAGGACGCAGCGGGTGCTCGCCCAGGCGTGGGCAGTCGAGGGTGAGGCCAGGATGGACGCAGCCGAGGGTCATGTAGCCGGCCCTGGGAGCCATCCGATCCCATGTCCGCTCGTGCGACAGACGTGCCAACCGATCCCTTCGGTCGAGCGGCCATCCCCCCCCGATCTCGCTCGTGTTCCGAAAGAGCCATGAGGAGCCCTTCCGGGCCCCTCATGGTCGTACAGCCCGTGACGCCTCTACGGCACCGTGGCGAACTCGGTAGCCACCTTCGCGGAGCGCTCGATCTGCGTCATGACCTCCTCGGAGACGATGAGCCACTCCCTCGTGAGGTGCTCGACGACGTAGCTGCCCCTCGTGAGCAACATCCGGTACTCCTCCGTGTCGAGGATCTTCCGGATCTCCTGCTCCGGCCCCTTGACGAGGAAGAAGCCGAGGTCGGTCTCCGAGTCCCCGCTTGCGTACAGGAACGGCTCGAAGTAGGTGATGGCACCCATCCTGAGCGGCTCCCGCCAGAAGGTCACGGTCTCCGAGAACAGCTCGAACGCCTTCTCCTCGCGTCCCGGGACGAGCCTGCCGTACTTGACGATGTACCCGACGTCCATGAACATCCACCTCCCCTCTCGGAGTCCATGTCAACCCTTCTCGGCTCGGGCGTCGAGGGTCGATTGGTCCCGTGAGACCAGGGACCTCGCTTCGGGCCCCGGCTGGTCCATCCGCCAACGTGGGCCGCGGAGCTCGGCTGACGACGCGAAGAGGATGACAAGCTGGCCCCGAAGCCAGCGAACCTCACCTTCGAGCAGGCCGCGGCCGTCCCGATCTCGGGCCTGACCGCCCTCCACGCCGTTCGCGACGTCGGAAGGGTCGAGTCGGGGCAGAGGGTCCTGGTCATCGGCGCGGCAGGTGGCGTGGGCACGTTGCGGTGCAGGTGGCCAAAGCACTCGCCGCGGAGGTGACCGGCGTCTGCAGCACGACGAAGGTGGAGCTGGTCCGATCGATCGGCGCCGACCACGGGATCGACTACACCCACGAGGACTTCGCGGACGGCGTGCAGCGCTACGACCTCATCGTGGACACCGCCGGGAACCGCTCCCTCTCGCAGCTCAGGCGAGCCCTCGCCCCGAAGGGAACCCTCGTGATCGTCGGTGGCGAGGGTGGCAACCTGTGGATCGGGGGCTTCGGTCGACAGAGCGTCCGCGCGCCGATCCTGTCGCTGTTCGTGAGCCAGTCGCTGCGCTCCCGCTTGTGCCCAAGGAACGCAGCGAGGACCTGATCGCGCTGAAGGGCTCATCGAGGAGGGAAAGCTCACGCCGGTGATCGATCGGACCTATCCGCTCGCCGAGGTCCCCGAGGCCATCAAGTATCTGGCGCGGGAGCACGGTCGGGGGAAGGTCGTCATCTCGACGACCTGATGCTGCAGGACCCATACGCTCGCGATCGGGCCTGTTTACGCAAAGTCGTGGGCCGTCGACGGCGAAGCAAGCCCTTTGGTCCGGTCCGCGCCGATCCCACCAATATTCTCGAACCTCTCCGGCGGACGAGTGTTCTCGGGCGGACCTCAGGAGGGTGAAGCCCGACTGGTGTGGAGGCTTAGGCGGAACCCACCCCGCCCATTCCTTGGAAGAAGCGACTGACTGTCGTTGGGGTCGAAGGCCCGGTCAAAATGAACGACGCTCTCGTAGCCTGCTGGGCAACGACTCGCTCTGAACGAAGCAGACGCCCGAGACCTCGCCGGTCTTCTGGGAAAGGTCATCCAAGGCACCACGACCGGTTGAACCCTGGCACGCATGCCAGTAGCGGTCGAAAGGCCCACTGAGCTCAGCGCTGGCGTGCATCCGCGGCACAAGGCCATGGCAGGCCCAACCGGTCTCGCGATCCTCCAGGCCGCCGGTCTCGCCGTGCCATGCGACGGGCCCGACGTCCCGGGGTCGAGATCGTGTGCCGACAGCCTTCGCCTTTCGGCGAAGGGCGATGGGGCGTCAAGAGAGACAAGCGTGGGCCGTCGTCAATTGAGGACTGTCAGGTTGAGCTCACGAAGACGCTCGGGGTCGGCCATCAGCTCGATCTCGAGGATCTTGGTGTCCACGATCGTGAAGCCGAATACGACACGCGGCCGACCGCCCGGAGCCCACACGGCTCCCGCGGCGCCGTCCACCAACGCCGGTCGCGCCCCCTGGGATCTTCCCGAGAAGAGTCCGGCCACGGCCGACGCCCCGCGGACGCCCTTCGGCGCTCCCATTTCAACGGCCGCGTGATCGGCGATGACTTTGGCATCTGGGTCGAGCAACGCGAGGAGCGCCTCGAAGTGTCCGCCACGTGCGGCGGCGAGAAAGGCTTCGACGATCGCCCGACGGCGGGCGAGGTCGACATCGTTGGTCGTTGCCCCCTGCACTCGCCGGCGTGCGCGGCTGGCGAGCTGACGGGCCGCCGCCGGCGAGCGCTCCACGATCGGTGCGATCTCCTCGAACGGCACATCGAACATGTCGTGAAGGACGAAGGCGACCCGCTCGGCGGGAGTCAGTGTTTCGAGCACGACGAGCAAAGCCATCCCGACCGAGTCCCCGAGGAGAGCCTCCTCCTCCGGGTCGGCGACCTCGGCGCCCGCCAGGGACTCGGGAAGGCGCAGGCCCACCGGGGCCTCGGGGTGTGACTCACGTGAACGAAGCATGTCGATACAGACCCGGGCGCCCACCGTCGTGAGCCACCGTTCAAGCTCTTCGATCCCATTCGTGCCGGATCGATTGAGCCGAAGCCACGTTTCCTGCACCGCATCCTCGGCCTCGCTCCACGAGCCGAGGATCCGGTAGGCCACGACCTGCAACCGGCGACGGTGTCCCTCGAATCGTTCTTCCAGCCAGTCACGCTCGCCCATCGGTCACATTCCCTCGCTGGCTCTCGTCATACATGGTGACGGCTGAGACGCACCAGATGTGACGAAGGAGGAAGGGAGGATGAACCCGCAAGTCAGCGTCATCACACTCGGGGTCAGCGATCTGGAGCGAGCGAAACAGTTCTACGTCGACCTTGGATGCAACATCCAGTGGGATGAGGGCAGCTTCGTCGCTCTCGATCTGGGGGAGGGCTCGTCGAGACTGTCTCTCTACTCGCGGGAGGGGCTCGCCAAGGACGCTGGCGTGCCCCCGAGGGCACCGGGTTTCGCGGGTTCACGTTGAGCTACATCGTCCCGTCCGCCGAGGAAGTCGATGAGGTTCTGAGCAGGGCGACGAGCGCTGGAGCTGAGATCGTCAAGTCGGCTGGAACCGCCGAATGGGGCGGGTACTTCGGGTACTTCAGCGATCCCGACGGGAATCTGTGGAAAGTAGTCACACCGCCGCCGCCCGCCTGAATCGGCCGCAACGGGCACGCTGAGCTCGCTCGAAAGGAGTCTGGCTCGTCTTGAAATGCCTGGTCGCGAGCGCCAGACGAGGGACCGCAAGGATGCGCGAAGAGCATCGCTGCCGCTTCGAGATCGGGCCGTACAGGAAGGCGATGTCGCATGGACTTCGTAAAGGGGAGAAAGGCATGACCCCGATGATCGAAGCGACTGGCGTGGTCAAGCGATTCGGAACGACGGTCGCGCTCGACGAGCTAGAGCTTCTTGCGGAGCAGGGAGTGATCCTCGCCATTCTCGGTCCCAACGGTGCCGGCAAGACCACATTCGTGCGATGCGTTGCGACCCTCATCAAACCAGACGCCGGGGCTGTGCGCGTCTTCGGACGCGACGTCGTTCGGGAGCCGCACGCCGTTCGGTCTGCCATCGGTCTCGCCGGTCAGTTCGCCGCTGTCGAACCGACGATGACCGGGCGGGAGAACCTCGAGATGGTCGCGAGACTCTTCGGGCAGAGCAGTGGTTCGGCCCGGGGCAACGTCGCTCGCGTGCTGGAGCAGATGGGCCTCACTCAGGACGCGGAGCGGCTCGTCCGGACGTATTCCGGTGGCATGCGCCGCAAGCTCGACCTCGGCGCCAGCCTGGTCGGCGCGCCGCACCTGTTGATCCTCGACGAGCCGACGACGGGTCTCGACCCGCGGAGCCGCATCGACCTGTGGGACGCGATCCGCAAGCTTGTGGACGACGGAACGAACGTCCTGCTGACGACGCAATATCTGGATGAAGCTGATCACCTCGCATCCGAGATCGCGATCATCGACCGCGGTAAGACGATCGCACAGGGCACGCCGGCCGAGTTGAAGAAGCGCACGGGCCGCAACGTGATCGAGGTGCACGTGCGTGATCGCGCCGACGTTCCTGAGGTCGCGAGGGCGCTTGCCGCCATCGGGGACGGCGCCCCCGCTCAGGTCGATGAGCCGTCGCGACGCGTCACAATGGTCGTGGAGGGCGGCACCGAGCAGCTGAGCCGAATCCTCACGCCTCTCGAGCAGCGCTCGATAGCGCTCGACGATGTCGCGCTCCGACCGCCGAGGCTTGACGAGGCCTTCCTTGCCTTGACCGGTCAAGTCCTCGAGCAGGCTGGCGACGAGAGTTCCAGTCCTCCCGCGAACGCGGGCTCGTTCGATCCCGGCAGCGCCGGACCAGGGAGCAGCGCCTGACCAAGGAGGATCTCATGGCAAGCGTTTCGGTCGCGGTTCGTCCCCCCTCGCTCGCGACGAGCACCACGGTCATCGCCAAGCGGAGCCTCCTCAAGTTCCTTCGCACTCC
>WNFV01000575.1_pt1 | contig 49416 bp, 52 predicted proteins | sample 5400101 | NCBI WGS metagenome assembly WNFV01 (sample SAMN13153361, study PRJNA577476) | soil metagenome | isolation source: 115 cm soil or saprolite under grassland replicate 1 | place: USA:California | collected 2016-06-15
GTCCGCATCCCGCCGACGCGCAGGCTGAACCGGCCGCCGACGTCGTCGAAGCCGCGCGAGAGGACACCGACGAACGGCCCGGCGTGCACGCGGCTCCGGTCGGCTGAGACGGGAGTCGCCAGACAGGCCGCCGTCGCAAGCAACGCGAGCGGGCCGAGCATCCCTGCATTCTAGGGCGATCGTTACAGTTAGCCGTGCTTTGGCGATTGCGACGAGAGCTGAGCCGGTCGGCTCGCTGAGCGAGATCAAGGACGCGGGGCTCGACCGCGACGACCTCCTCACCATCTACCGCAACATGCTGATCACGCGCGGCGTCGAGGAGCGCGGTCACATCCTCTACCGCCAAGGAAAGATCCCCGGCTCGTTCTACACGGGCCGCGGCAACGAAGGCGCGGCGGTCGGCGTCGCGACGGCGATGGGACCCGACGACGTCGGGACGCCGCTGCACCGCGACATGGGCGTGCACATCACGCGCGGCGTCGAGCCGTGGCGGGTCTTCGCGCAGTACATGGGCCGCCGCGACGGGCCGACGCACGGCAGGGACGGCAACGTCCACATGGCAGACGCGAACCTCGGCCTGATCGCGATGGTCTCGCACCTGCCGGCGATGCTGCCGGTCGCGGTCGGTTGCGCGCTCGCTTTCCGAATCCGCGAGGAGAAGCGCGTCGCGGTCGGCTGGTTCGGCGAAGGCGCCGCGGCGCGCGGCGACACGCACGAGGGAATGAACCTCGCGGGTGTCCGCAAGCTGCCGGTCGTGTTCATCTGCGACAACAACCAGTGGGCCTACTCGACGCCGACGCACCTCGGCTACGCGACCGAGCACGTCGCGGACCGCGCGCAGGCGTACGGCTTCGACGGAATCGTCGTCGACGGCACCGACGTGCTCGCCGTCTACCGCGAGACGAAGCGCGCGATCGAGAAGGCGCGCGCCGGCGGCGGGCCGACGCTGGTCGAGTGCCTGACGCTGCGCATGGAGGGACACGCGGTGCACGACGATGCGTCGTACGTCCCGAAGCAGATGTTCGAGGAGTGGGCGAAGGCCGATCCGATCGAGCGCTTCCGCACCTGGCTGCGCGACAACGCGGAGCTCACCGATGACGAAGAGGGCGAGATCGCGTCCGGCGTCAAGAAGCTCCTCAACGACGCGCTCAAGCGCGCGGAGGAGTCGCCGCTGCCGGAGCCGTCGGAGTTGACGCAGGGCGTGTACGCGACACCCGAGGACCTCGACACGCCGCATCACAAATGAGCGAACGGACCTACCTCCAAGCGATCAGCGACGGCCTCCGCGAGGAGATGCGCCGCGACAAGCGCGTGTTCCTGATCGGCGAGGACGTCGGCGTCTACGGCGGCGCGTTCAAGGTCTCGCTCGGCTTCCAGGAGGAGTTCGGCCCGTGGCGCGTGATCGACGCGCCGCTGAGCGAGACGGCGATCGTCGCGGGGTGCACCGGCGCCGCGATGATGGGCATGCGTCCCGTGGCGGAGATGCAGTTCGCCGATTTCATCTCGTGCGCGTGGGATCACCTCGTCACCGTCGCCGCGAAGCAGCGCTGGCGCGCGGGGACGCCGGTGCCGATCACCGTGCGCCTGCCGTCTGGCGGCGGCTTCTCGGGCGGCCCGTTCCACTCGCAGAATCCCGAGTCGTCGTTCGCGCACATTCCCGGCCTCAAGTGTGTCGCGCCCGCGACGCCCGAGGACGCGAAGGGATTGATCACCGCGGCGATCGAGGATCCGAACCCGGTGCTCTTCTTCGAGCACAAGCATCTCTACCGGCGCATCAAGGGCGAGGTGCCGGACGAGCGCTACGTGACGCCGATCGGCAAGGCGCGCACGCACCGCGAGGGCGACGACGTCTCCGTCATCACGTGGGGCGCCATGGTCTACACCGCCGACGAGGCCGCGCAGCAACTCGAGAACGACGGCGTCTCGGTCGAGATCGTCGACCTGCGCTCGATTATGCCGTGGGACAAGCAGGCGGTGCTCGAGTCGGCGCGCAAGACGTCGAAGGTGCTCGTGCTGCACGAGGACACGCGCACCGGCGGCTTCGGAGCCGAAATCGCGGCGACGATCGCGGAGGAGGCGTTCGAGGATCTCGACGCGCCGGTGAAGCGGATCGCGGCGCCCGACACGCCGGTCCCGTTCTCGCCGCCGCTCGAGAAGGCGTTCATCCCGCAGGTCGAGGACGTCGTCGCGGGACTCCGGGAGCTGGCGGAGTACTGATGGCCGCCACGCAAGTCGTCGACGTCGTCATGCCGCAGATGGGCGTCTCGGTTTCCGAGGGGACGATCACCAAGTGGTTGAAGCAGGTCGGCGACACCGTCGAAGCCGACGAGAGCCTGCTCGAGATCTCAACCGACAAGGTCGACACCGAGGTCCCCTCGCCGGGCAGCGGCGTGGTGCAGGAGATCCTCGTCCAGGAGGGCGAGACGGTCGAGGTCGGGACGAAGCTCGCGACGATCGCGCCCGAAGGCGCGGCACCCGCCGCTCAGCCGCCGCCGGAGCCGGAGCCCGCGACCGCCAAGACGCCTGCGCCCGCCGAGCAGCCCCAGCCCGAGCCGGAGCCCGAGCCGGCGCCGACCGGCAACGGCGCCGCCGGGGAGAAGACGTTCGTCTCGCCGGTCGTCGCGAAGATCGCGTCCGAGCACGGCGTCGACCCGTCGCAGGTGCCGGGCAGCGGTCGCGGCGGCCGGGTCACGAAGAAGGACATCCTCGCGTTCATCGAGCGCGGCGCGCCTGCGCAGCCGGCCGCACCGCAGCCGCCACCCGCGGCCGAGGCGCCGAAGGCGCCCGCGCCGGCCGCCGTACCGACGGCCGTGCAGCCGGGCGAGCAGTACGAGCCGATGAACGCGATGCGCCGCGGCATCGCCGAGCACATGCGCCGCTCGCTCGACACCGCCGCGCACGTGACGAGCGCGATCGAGGTCGACATGTCGAAGGTCGTCGCGATCCGCAAGAAGCTGAAGCCGGAGTTCCAAAAGTCCTACGGCGTCAACCTCACGTACCTCGCCTTCGTCGCGCGCGCCGCCGTCGACACGCTGAAGGACTACCCCTGGGTCAACGGGGAGATGCGCGGCGACCAGATCGTCACGCGCAACTTCGTCAACCTCGGTTTCGCGGTCGAGCTCGCCGACGGCAAGGGTCTCATCGTCCCGGTGCTGAAGAACTCGGAGACGCTGAACCTGCTCGGCATCGCGAAGGGCGTCGTCGACCTCGCGGAGCGCGCGCGCAACAAGCAGCTGCTCCCCGACGACGTGCAGGGCGGCACGTTCACGATCACGAATCCCGGCGGCTACGGCACCTTCCACGGCACGCCGGTGATCAGCCAGCCGCAGGCCGCGATCCTCGGCACGTACGCGGTCGTGAAGCGGCCGTGGGTCGTGCAGGACGAGCTCGGCGAGGACGTGATCGCGATCCGGCCGATCATGAACCTCACGCTGACGTACGACCATCGCCTCGTCGACGGCGCGCTCGCAGGCCGCTTCCTCCGGGACCTGCGCCAGCGCCTCGAGACCTACGGCGAAGCCGACTACTAGTGGGTCGTACCAGGGCTCGTTTCGCAAACGTCGTGCAGCTCGGCGTCGTGCCCTATCGCGAGGCGCTCGATCTGCAGCGCGACATCGCGGCGAAGGTCGCGACGGCCGAGCTTCCCGACACCGTGCTCTTCCTCGAGCACCCGCCTGTGATCACGCTCGGGCGGCGAGCCGACCCCCGCGAGCTGCACGTGCCCGACGGGGCCGAGGTCGAGATCGTGGAGACCGACCGCGGCGGCAAGTCGACCTACCACGCGCCGGGACAGCTCGTCTGCTACCCGATCCTCGACCTCACGCGGCACGGGCAGGACGTGCAGCGCTACTGCCGCCACCTCGAGGAGGCGCTGATTCGGACGATGCAGCCGCTCGGCATCGAGGCCACGCGCGTCGAAGGACTCACCGGCATCTGGCTGCAGTCGCCGCCGCGCAAGATCGCGAGCATCGGCATCCATCTCTCAAAGTGGATCTCGACGCACGGCTACGCGCTCAACGTCGACCTCGACCCCGCGCCGTTCACCGAATGGATCACTGCGTGCGGTCTCGAGGACGCGATGTTCACGACGATCGCGCGGGAGCTCGGCCGGCCGGTGCCGGTAGACGAGATTCGCCCGCTCGCCGCGCAGGCGTTCGCAGATGTCTTCGACGTCGGGCTCGAGCCGCTGCCCGCGCCCGCGCTCGCCGTTTGACGACCGAGCGGCTCGAGACCTTCGCCGACGGCGTCTTCGCGATCGCGGCGACGCTCCTGATCCTCAACGTCGACGCGCAGATTCGCGACAGCGGTGCACTCGACCTCACGCACATCTGGCCGTCGTACATCGCGTACGCCGCCAGCTTCGTGACGATCGGGATCATGTGGATCAATCACCACACGATCATGAGCCAGATCGAGCGCGCCGATCGCCGCTTCCTGACCGCGAACATCCTCCTGTTGATGGGCATCGCGTTCTTCCCCTTCACGACCCGACTCGTCGCGGAGCACGTCCGCGGCGACGGCACCCGAGACGCCGCGCTCGCCTACGGCTTCACCGGAGTCTGGACCGCGATCATGTTCAACGTGACGTGGTTCTACGCGTCCCTGCGCAGCCGGCTCCTCCGAGCGGACGCCGACCCCGGGATCGTCAAGGGCATCACCCGCACCTACATTCCGGGACCCTGGATCTACCTCGCAGCGACGCTGGTCGCCTTCCTGAGCCCGGTCACGAGCATCGTCCTCTTCGGTGTGATCGCTCTCTTCTACCTCGTCGAGAGCTCGCTGTTCGGCGGGTCCTCGTCTCTAGACTGAGCCCGATGGAGTCGTCCCGTCCCGTCGCCGAGCGGCCGCGCCGCCCCGAATGGATGAAGGTCCGCGCGCCTTCGGCGGACTCGCGCTACTTCGACGTCAAGAAGCTGATCCACGGCGCGTCGCTGCACACGATCTGCGAGGAGGCGCGCTGTCCGAACATCGGTGAGTGTTGGGGACGCGGGACGGCGACGTTCCAGATCCTCGGCGACACATGTACCCGCGCCTGTCGCTACTGCTACGTCCACTCCGGCAAGCCTGAGTCGCCACCCGACCCGCTCGAGCCGCTGCGGCTCGCGCAGGTCGCGGCGCAGATGGAGCTCAAGCACGTCGTCGTCACGTCCGTCGACCGCGACGACGTCCCCGACCGCGGCGCCGCGCACTACGCGGCGACGATCCGAGCGCTCAAGCGGAAGGTGCCGCACGCGAGCGTCGAGGTGCTGACGCCTGACTTCCTCGGCGTCGAGGAGGAGGCGCTGCAGACCGTGCTCGCCGCGCACCCCGACGTGTTCAACCACAACATCGAGACCGTGCGGCGCCTGCACGCACGCATGCGCGGCGCCAAGGCGAGCTACGACAAGGCGCTCTGGCTGCTCGAGCGCGCAAAGGAGATCGCGGACTACCCCGTCCTGACGAAGAGCGGGATCATCGTCGGCCTCGGCGAGACGAACGACGAGGTGGTCGAGACGCTGCGCGACCTGCGCGCGCACGGCGTCGACGTCGTGACGATCGGCCAGTACCTGCAGCCCTCGGCGAAGCACGCGACGATCGACCGCTGGGTGCATCCGGACGAGTTCCGCTGGCTGCGCGAGCAGGGCGAGGCGCTCGGCTTCGGCTCGATCTTCGCGGGTCCGCTCGTGCGCAGCTCGTACCGCGCGGACGAGCAGCGCCACGCGGCCGAGACCGGCCGCGGCGCGGTCGCCTACTAGGACCGAGACCGAAAGAGAGAGGGCCGCCTCGCGGCGACCCTCTCGCATTTCGTTTTTGCGACCTGTGGGCTAGCCGTCGATGCGCACGATCGTGGTCGCGTGCGTCGTCGCGCCGTCCTGATAGGCGATCTGCCCCAGGTACTTCGTTCCGGCCGTCAACCCGCTCCAGCCGAGGGTGACCGTGCCGGCCATGCCGATCGTGGCCGTTGTCGGGCCCGAGACGGTCATGTTTCCGGCATCGGTCGTCCCGAGGATCCACGAGAACAGCGTGTAGTTCGCGTCGGGTCCGTCGGTCTGCCAGCCGTGGACGTAGAGCTTGTAGTCCGCGGCCGTCGGATTCGAGAGGTTGATCTGCTCGGCAGCCGTACCGCCCGTGCTGGAGCCGACGAGGGTCAGAGATCCGCCGGAGCCCACACGGTAGAGGTAGATGTCGAGGTCGTCGGTCGCTCCGTCGACGAAGTCGTCGAAGAGCTGGAACCGGACGTACGCCGTACCGGCCGGGACGGTGAAGTTGTGCACCGTGATCCCGTGGTTCGAGTCCGGGTTCGACGTGTTGAAGCTCTGCGCCGGATCCTGGGTCACGTTCGCGTCGATCGTCGCCGCGGGGATCAGGCCGCGCTTCGCGTACGAGAGCGAGCCGGCGTAGCCGGTCTTGATCCCGTACGCAGTCGAGCCGCTCGTGCCCGTGCCGGCGAGCTCGGCCGGTGCTGCGATCGCGACCGGGCGGACGACGATCGGGCTACGCACGATGTGCGTGCCGTCCGACCACGTCAGCGAACCGAACGCGTACGAGTTGAGCGTCGCGGTTGTCCGCGTGATCGTCACGTCGAACGCCTGCGTCGCGCCCGACGCGATCGAGAACGACGACGGGCTCACCGTGACGGTGAAGCCTGCCGGCGCCACGACCGCCGCGTTGTACGTCGCGGCCGCGCTGCCGACGTTCGTCACCTTCCGGTGGAGCGTCTGCACGCCGGCGAGATCGCCGACCGCGAGCGACGGCTGGTTGAGGTCGCTCGCGTCGATCGCCGAAATGCTGGCAGACGACGAGCAGCACAGACCCTGGCCCTTGAGGAACGCCAGGTAGTCCGTGTAGCCCGCGTCGTACACGAGGCCCGGGTCGACCATGAGGTTCGGCCGCACGTGGCCGGAACCGGTGTTGAACGGCAGGCTCAAGCCGGCGCGGGAGAGCGCATCGGCCGTCGTCGCGATCGCCGAGCGCATCGCGGCCGGCGACCATTCCGGGTGAGCCTGCGTCAACAGCGCCGCGATGCCGGCGACGTGCGGGCTCGACATCGACGTGCCGCTGTAGATGTCGAAGTCCTTGCCGCCGTTGCCCGGAGGCGCAACCGAGGCGAGGATGTCGACACCCGGAGCCATGAAGTCCGGCTTCAGGATGTCGCCGCCGCCGGCGCGGCTCGGGCCGCGCGACGAGAACGACGCCACATCCGGCGCCGGGGCGTTGAGGACGACGGTCGCCTGCGCGATCGTCGCGGTGGCCGACGCACCAGCCGTGTCGATGTACGCCTTGATCGCGGCACCCGCGATTTCATCGACGTGTACGGTCGGGATCGAGTGCAGGTCGGCATTCAGCGAGCCAGGCGTCAGGTTGCGCAGGATCATGCCGATGCCTCCAGCCGCCTTCACGACTGCGCTCTTTTCGACACGCGCGTTGACGCCGCGGTCACACAACACGATCTTCCCGGTCGTAAGCGCTGGATCGAGCGTGTCCGGGAAACAGAGCGTTGCGTCGAGAAGCGGCGCAGTCGCCTTCTTGACCGCACCCGCATAGGCCAGCGGCGCCGGACCGACGCCGTTCGTCAGCGACGCGCCGCTGTAGGTCGCGCCGTTGCCAAGCGTGACCGAACCGATGCCGTTACGGTTGTGCGTCCCGGCCGCGACAGATGCGAGCCACGGACTGATGTGCGCGACGGTGCTCGCCGTCGGGCCACTGTTGCCGGCCGACGTCGCAACGAACACGCCGGCACGCGCGGCGAACAGATACGCAACCTCGACCGAGTCGAGGTAGTTCGTCAACGTCCCGCTGATCGAGTAGTTGATGACGTCGACGCCGTCGGCGACCGCTTGGTCGATCGCGGCGACGCTGTCACCGGAGTTCGCGCCGCAGCCGCCGGCGCCGTTGTCCCAGCACACCTTGTACGCCGAGATGCGTGCCCGCGGCGCGATGCCGTTGACCGAGCCGAAGAGCGCAGCCGCACCCGTCGTCGGCACACCCTCGTTACCGCCTGCGGTCGACGCGGTGTGCGTGCCGTGACCGTTGTAGTCGCGCGGCGACAGGAACTCGTGGTCGAGCACCGTGTCGCAGCCGCGACTCGCGCAGAAGAACTGCGCCGCGACGAGCTTCTTGTTGCAGAGGTTCGCGTCCCATGACCCGTCGGTGACCGTGTCGGTCGACGCGCACTTCGCGTGGAAGCCCGGGATCTGCTTGTAGACGAGCTTGCCGCTCGCATCGCGGTCGGTGAAGCTCTTGCTCTCGGGCCAGATGCCGGAGTCGACGTCGCCGATCACGACGTCCTCGCCCTTGATCCCCTTCGACCAGAGGCCGTTCGCCGGATCGGTGAGCCCGAGGAACGCCGGGGTCGTCGCCGTGTCGATCGTCACCTCCTCGGTCTTCTCGACCGAGAGGACGCTCGGGTCGGCCTGGAGCTTCGCGACCTGACCGGGATCGAGCTTGGCCGCAAACCCGTTGAAGGCGTAGTCGTAGTCGTAGACCTTCTGCCCGCCGACCTTCGCAAGCAGGTCCGCGTGCTTTCCGTTGAGGTAACCGACGTACTTGACGACGGCTGGGTCGCGGTCGTCGATCTTCCTGCCCTGGGCAGGCGCCGTCGCGTTCAGGCCGCTGATGCCGCCTTCGTACGCGACGACGGGCGCCTCGAGCATCTGGACGATGTAGACGGGCGACGCCGACTTGCTGACGGCCCGCTCCGCGGGATCGGTCTTGCCTCCGACGACCGCAGCCGCCGGCAAGGCAAAGAGGGCGCCCGCCACGATCAGCGCGAAACCGAGCAAACCGGTCCGCGCCCTTCCCCTGAGAGCTGTCATTCCGACTCCTCCTCCGTTTGACCGCCCCGCCAGCGGGGCCCGATCCCAGCACCGCGGCTCAGCCACCACCGCCGCGGACCAGCAAGGTAGACGGTTCTCAGCGGCTGGTCAAGGAACGTCTATCAGCGGGAGGGCCGCCCTGAGGCGGCCCTCCGCTGCTCTTTCGTGCCCGCTTAGGGCAGGTTCAGCGACCACGCTCCCATGCCGTGCGTCGCCGCGTACAGCTTCCGCTTCGCCGGGACGATCGTGAGGCCGGCCGTCTCGACGTTCGGCATCCCCGACGCTGCGAGCGTCCACGACGACGATGCCGCCGCAAGGCGGAGCACGCCGTAGTCGCTGGCGGCGTACAGGTCGCCGGTGACGTCGTCGCGGACGAGATCGGTGATCGGCAGCTCGCCGAGGTCACCGTCGAGGCTCGTCCACGTCGCCGTTCCCGCGACCGGGTCGTACGTCACGTCGAACACGTGCCCCGGCGTCGCCGGAGTCGCGGCGTTGAAGCCGCTGTACGACACCCACGCATGGTTCGCGTTCGCCGGGTCGATGTAGATGCTCGACACGAACCGGTTCGGATCGTTCGCGGCCAGCGGGTCGAGCCGCGTGAACGCGACCGACGCCGCGGGATCCGCATCCGCGTTCTTCGAAATGAAGACGCGGCCGGTCGAGGTCGCCGCCCAGAGGGTCGACGTGTCGGTCGTCGCCCGCTCGACCGCGACGACGGTGCCGCCGGCGCGGTCGCCGAACGCTGCGTTGGTGAGCCGCGTGCCGCCGAGCGGCTGCCAGTCGCCGCAAACGACGGTGAAGTCGCCCGTCCACTCGTTGCAGTGCGCGCGGAACTCGGCGAGCGTCATCGAGCCCACACCCGCCGTCTTCGTCCGCCAGACGTACTGCGCGCCGAGGAAGAGCGTCTTGCTCACCTTCGGGTCGGCGATCGTCGGCACGTAGAACTCCGCCGCCTCGCCGGCGATCATGAAGAACGGATCGCTGTTCCAGTTCCAGTCGGCGGTCGCCCCGTTCGAGAAGTTGACGTCCATCTGCTTGTCGAAGTACGTGTGGAACCGGAACGCCGGGTCGGCCACGTCGAAGCCGGACTGGCCGCCGTCGCCGACCATCGTGTTCAGCCAGAGCGTCGGGCTGTGGTAGTTCTCCCACGTTCCGTTGTCCTGCGTGCCGCCCTGGAGCTCGCTCGAGTCGAACGGGCTCACGGACAGGCTCTGGAACTGCAGCGTCGTCAGGCCCTTGTTGATCCCCTGCAGCAGCGTCGGGATCCGCGAGAGCATCTGCTTGCAGCGGTCGGTGCGCGCGGCGCTGAGACCGCGCGAGTCGCACCAGCTCGACCGGTCGGCGAACTCGCCGCTCGAGCGCATGACGCCGCCGTCGTTCCCCTCGAAGAACTGGAGCGGGTTCTGCGGGTTCGTCACGAGCGCGTGCTGATCCGGGTGCAGTGCGTTCGGGTGCACCGGATCGGTCGCATCCGCGGTCATATCGGTCCACGTCGCTCCCGCGTCGCTCGAGAGGACGACGCCGCGATGGTTGGCGGTCAGCTCGCCGTACGAATAAGAGCCGCCGACGTAGACGACGTCCGGGTAGCCCTTCGGCGTGTAGACGAAGTTGTCGTACCAGCACTGACCCGTGCAGAAGTTGAACGTCCCCCAGCGCGGGTCGCTGACGCTGGCCGACGTGAGGTCGCTCCACACCGGAACACCCGTCGCGACGTCGTCGCTGCGGAACACGCGGCTGTACGGCGAGCCCGTGTTGCCCTCGCCGACGTACATGCGCGTCGCGCCGCTCGCGAGCTTCGTCGTCGCGATCCACGGCAACGTCGTCGTGATCGCAGCGTTGAGCGACGGCTTGATCTGCACCCACGTCGCCCCGGCGTCACTCGACCGCCAGACACCGCGCGCGTACGACGACGCGTAGACGATGTCAGGGTTCGACGGGTCGAGCTCGACGACGCGCACGCCGCGCGGCGTGCACGGCGTCGCGTTCGCGACGACGAGGTTCGGATCGGCGAACTCGCAATCAGCGGCGTTCGCCGAGCCGCCGTGGATGTACGCCCACGTCGCGCCGCCGTCCGTCGACTTGTACAACCCCCACATCTTCGCGCCGGGCACGACGATGCGGCTGATGCCGGAGCAGCACACGGACGACATGCCGTGCAGGCCGAGCGTCGACGACGCGTAGACGACGTTCGCGTTACGCGGGTCGACGGCGATCGAGCCCATGCCGCGGCCTCCGAACGCGTCCTTGCCGATGGGGCCGCTCCACGTGTCGCCGCCGTCGGTCGACTTGTAGAGGCCGACGCCGTGGACGCAGCCGCTGCCGCACGTGTTCCCCTCACCCGTGCCGACCCAGATCGTGTTCGGGTTGCTCGGGTCGAGCGCGATCGCGCCGATCGAGTTGATCTCGAACGAGCCGCTCAGGTACTTCCACGACGGCGAGTCGGCGAGCGCGTTCTCCGTCCGCCAGATTCCGCCGCCGGCGGGACCGACCCACATGCGGCAGTGGCCGGCCCGGCAGTCGGGTGCGATCGCCATCGCGTTGATGCGGCTCGCAGCGAGGTAGTCGTTCGGGACGTACAACGTGAGATCACGTCCGTCGAAGAACGGGTAGTCGGCCTGGCTCGGGCCGATCGAGACCCACGAGCCCGGACGGCCTTTGCCGCTCGGGAACGGCCGTCCCTTCGCGGCGCTGAACGACGACGCCGCCGCCTTCAGCCGGGCGAGCGGGATGTCGGTGTCCGGATACGCGAGCGCCGCGAGCTCGGCCGCCTCGGCCGAGCCGGGCCCTTCGCTCGGCTCGCCGCCGTTGCCGGGCAGCGCCTCGCCGAGCTTCTCCAGGTGCGCGGCGAGCGCGGGCGGCAGGTTCGCCTCACCGGGTGCCGTGCCGCCGACTTCCGGCGCCCCGGTGGCCGCGACGATGGCTGCGATGCCAGCCGCGACGAGCAGGCCGAGCGCCGCAAGCGCCCAGGCCACGTGTCTCATGCGCATGTGCTCCCCCTTGGTTCACCCCGACAGACGATCGGGATCCGGGGGGAGCTTAAAGCCGCCGCGTCAGCCGTGCTTCGGGATCGGGTCGATCGGATACAGCACGTCCGGCGGCGCGCACTCGGGGATCAACGTGAGCGACGCGCGGCTGCCGTCGCCGCCGGTCGCGCGCACCCGGTAGGGCGTGCAGGGGCCGGCCTGGACGCTGAGGAAGCGCGTCGTGAAACGTCCGGAAACCGTCGCCGTGAGCGTGTGGACGTGGCGGCCGTCGACGAGCGCGACGACCGTCACGCGCTCGCGCGCGGCGAAGCCCGTCCCGTGCACCGTGAACGGCGCAAGGTCGAGGATGGCGAGCCGCGCCTTTTGCGTCGTCGCGGCCTGCGCCGGGAGCGCGAGCGCAGCGAGCAGCGCGAGTGTGCCGAAGAGCTTCACACGATGATTCTGCCCGAGCTTGCCGCGATCTGAAACCGCAGGCTCGTAGCGCCACGCCGCAGAGCGGCCGTGGCGCTACCGCCTTACGAGATCCTTACGAGACGCCGTAGCCGGCGAGGAACGTGTGTGCCTGCGCGTTGTCGACGCGGAACGCGCCCGACTGGCCCTTGCAGTACGGGTTGAAGCCGAACGACGTCACGGCGACGATCTGCGACCCGTAGAAGACGGGGCCGCCGGAGTCGCCGTAGCACGTGCTGCTGCCGCCGGTGCCCTTGCCGGGAGCGCCGGTCGTCATCAGGTTGTAGCCGTCCGCGAGCGCGCTCGAGATGTCCGTCACCTGCACCTGCCCGACGTAGCGCGTGCGCTGCGCGACCTCGACGATCGGCATCTCCACCTGCACGCCGTAGCCGACGACGATGAACTGCATCTCCTGCTGTCCCCGCTTAGACTTCAGCGAGTCGAGCGTTCCCACCGGTGCGACGGGATACGTCGGCAGCGAGACGGCGTGGTCGAGGACGACGACACCCATGTCGTGGGAGTTCGGGAGCGTCAGGTGTCCGTTCCAGCCCGGATGCGCGTGCGGCGTGCCGCCGACGTCACCCGTGCACGGGTAGCCCGCCGCGACGCCCTCGCAGGGAGCCGGGGGAAGCCACGAACCGCGCGGGATCTGCGTCGGGTAGCCGTTGCTGAACCAGACCTGCGCCCGCGACGGCGCGAAGCCGAGATCGACGTCGAGACCGGTGCAGTGACCCGCGGTCAGCACCACGGTCGGCGAGACGAGCGAGCCAGTGCAGCGCCAGAGCGGCCGGCCCGCGCTGTCGTAGAACACGACCAGGCCGACGCCCGCGTACGTGTTCGACGCATCCGGCGTACCCCATTCGATCGCCCGCGCGACGCCGGTAACCGTGGCCGCGAGCACCGCGACGCAGGCACCGAGAATTGCAAGCTTCTTCTTCAACCGAGCCTCCTCATTCCGCAGGAATCACCTCGGACCTCGTCGCACCGTAGCTGCGAATTCGGGGTCTGTCGACCCCTGCGAGCGGGCTAATTCGGCTTGGCCATGCGGCGGTAATCCAAGGCGCGGTCGAGGATCTCCTCGTCCACGCCGGCCTCTCGCGCGACCTCGCGGAGCGACCGCTTCGAGGCCGCGGCCTCCTTGACGATCTCTGCCGCGCGGTCGTAGCCGATGTACGGATTGAGCGCGGTCGCCGCCGACAAGGTCAGCTCCGCGTAGTGCTCGCACTGCTCGCGGTTCGCCTCGATGCCGTCGACGCACTTCTCCGCCAGCAGCCGCGACGCGCTCGACAGCAGCTTGATCGAGTCGAGCAGGTTGCGCGCCATCAGCGGGATGAAGACATTCAGCTCGAAGTGCCCCTGCATGCCGCCGAGGGCGATCGCCTGGTCGTTGCCGATCACCTGCGCCGCGACCTGCGACACGACCTCCGGGATGACCGGGTTGACCTTGCCCGGCATGATCGAGCTGCCCTTCTGCAACTCCGGCAGGAAGATCTCGGCGAGCCCGGCGCGCGGGCCCGAGCCCATGAAGCGCAGGTCGTTCGCGATCTTCGTCAGCGACACCGCAACGGTCTTCAGCGCGCCCGACGCCTCGACGAGCCCGTCGCGCGCCGCCTGCGACTCGAACGGATCGGCCGGCGCGTTGATCTCGAGGCCGGTCTCCGCTGAGAGCTTCTCGCGCACGCGCGCCGCGAACTCCGGATGCGTGTTGAGCCCGGTGCCGACGGCGGTGCCGCCGAGCGGAATCTTGCCGAGACGCGGCAGCGCGTCGCGCACGCGGCCGATCCCTTCGCGAACCTGGGCCGCGTAGCCGCCGAACTCCTGGCCGAGCGTCACCGGGACCGCGTCCATCCAGTGCGTGCGACCGGACTTCACGACGTCGTCGAACTCGCGCGACTTCGCCTCGAGCGACGCGGCGAGCTTCTCGAGCGCGGGGAGCAGATCGCTGGTGATCTCGCCGAGCGCGGCGAGATGGACTGCGGACGGGAAGACGTCGTTCGACGACTGGCCCATGTTCACGTCGTCGTTCGCATGCACGTCGTCGCCGGCGAGCGTCGCGATCACCTCGTTCGCGTTCATGTTCGACGAGGTGCCGGAGCCCGTCTGGAAGACGTCGATCGGAAACTGGTCGTCGAGCTCACCGTTCGCGATCCGCGTGCCTGCGGCCGCGATCCGGTGCGCCTTCGCTTCGTCGAGTAGCCCGAGCTCGGCGTTGACGAGTGCGGCAGCCGCCTTGATCCGGCCGAGCCATCGCGCCACCGCCGGCGGGATCGGCTCACCGGAGACCGGGAAGTTGCCGATCGCCTTTCGCGTCTCGCCGCCCCACAGCTCGCGCTGCGTGTCGGTCTCGGCCATCGAATCGAGTGTAGTCATCGTCGTCCCTCCGTCGTCGCAAGGCTGCGCGGAGCCTGCCTCGCGGAAACGCGGGCGACATCGGGAGAACTACGGAGTCACGCTACGTGGACTCTGCGCCGCTCGAGCGGCGCGTCGCGCAGCGCGCGGCGGAGCGCTTCGGTCAGCGAGTCGGCCTCGGCCCAGCCGACGTACCCGCACTTCGGGCAGTCGCTCGGGTCGCTCGGCCGCGACGGCGCGGCGGACATCCGCCTCGTCGTTCCGCAGTTCAGGCACTCGACCAGCCTCGTCCGCACGGTCCGGACCATCGGCGCGGCGGGAGGCGCGCCGCTCCCCCGTTCGAGGGAGCGGCGCCACCCGTGACTACGGCCGCAATGTCGCGGAGAAGACGTCCTGCGAGGCGGGGCCGTTCCCCGTCCACGCCGTCGCGACGAGCCGGTCCGTCGAATCGATGCCGATGTAGTCGCCCATGAACGCCGAATGCCCGGCGCCGCGCGGCGGCTGTGCGTCGCCGTCGATCCCGGACTGGAGCACCGTGCGCGCGAGGGTCGTCCCGCCCGCGGGCGTCTGACCGTAGACCGCGTCCATGAGACCGGTCGCCCGGTTGTAGTCGTAGAAGATCGTGTCGATCCGACCTCCGGGTGTCACGGACTCCCACGCCATCACCTGGTCGTTCGCGTCGTTCGTCAGGTTCGTCTGCTGCGGGAACGACAGCCCGTGGTCGGTCGACCGCGCGAGGTACATGTCGAGGTTCCCGGTCACGAAGTCGCCCGTCAGCAGGTCGACGGTTCCGTTCGCCTCGACGCCGATCGACGCCTGCATCGACGTCCGCCAGCTCTCGCCGGGCAGCGTCTTCGGCGCCGGGACGAGGTCGCGGACCTTGACGCTCCGGGTGAACTTCGTCTCGCCGGGGCGCATCTGGCTGACGACGACCGCCTGCTCGTTCCACTCATTGACGTCCTGCCAGATGCCGGACGTCGCGTAGATCGTCCCGTCCGGCGCCCCCGCGAGCGAGACGTCGAAGCGGTCGACGGCGTTCGCGCGATAGTCGGAGGCGATCTCGTACGGCCCCTGATACGTCACGCCGCCGTCGGAGGAGACGAGCGCGTACGAACGCGCCGCGTAGCCGGTCCACACCGTGTACGCAACGAGCGCCCGGTTTCGGTAATGGTCGATCGTCAGCATGTTGTGGTCCTGCAGGTGGCCGATGCTCTGGCCGAACGTGAGCTGCTTCGCCGGCTCCCACGTCCTGCCGCCGTCGGTCGACCGCGACGCGTAGATCGCGCTCGGCTGACTCCGGCTCGCACCCCAGGCGGCACAGCTCAGGATCGCGGTCCCGTCGTTCAGGAAGCCGACCGAGGGGTCGCCCGCGCCGTAGTCGAACGTCGGGTTGCCCCCCGCCGGATTGACGCCGCGGAGCCAGCTCGTCGACCAGGTCGCACCGCCGTCGGCGGAGTAGCCGAGACCGCACGAGCCGCTGCCGTAGTCGTTCCAGGCCGCGATCAGGTTCTGCGGATTCGTCGGGTTGATCGCGATGTCGACCTCGTTGTCGCCGTTTGTGTCGGGCGCGTCGTTCGAGATGTTCGCGAGCGTCAGCACGCGTGTCGTCGCCGCGCCTGCCGGCACGAGGACCAGGACCGCCGCGCACACAAGCGCGGTCACGGCCCAAAACGGTCTGTTCATCCTTCCCCCTCACCTCAGGGAGCACGACTCCGTGCTCCGGTGGCGGGGCGAGCCTACAACGAGCTAGCCGGCGGCCGCAGCCACGTCCTCGGCCGCCTCGAGCAGGTCGTCCCAGCTCACGAGCTTCACGCGTGGGCGGCCGAGCTTCTCTCCGGCCGTGCGCTCGCGCTCGTCGATCGCCGTCCAGCCCGTGTAGAGGACGACGCGCACGCCGCGGTCGGCGAGGAGCGCGTCGACCTCGGCTGCCGAACGGCCCTTCGCGGGCAGCCGGCCCTCGCGGACGTCCTCGAGCAGCAGCTCGACGGTCTCCGTCGCGTCCTTCTTGTTCGTGCCGATGATCCCGGTCGGGCCGCGCTTGATCCAGCCGGCGCAGTAGACGCCCGCGGCGGGGGCCCCCTCTTCGCCGAGCACGCGGCCGCGGTCGTTGCGGATCGTCCCGCGCGCCTCATCGAACGGGATGCCGGGGAGCGGCACGCCGCGGTAGCCGACGCTGCGGAACACCAGCCCGCACTCGAGCGTCTCGCGCTCGTCCGTCGCGACCGCGACCAGCCTTCCGTCGCGCTCCTCGAGCCGGTTGCGGACGAGCTCGATCGCCTCGACGCGGTCCGTGCCGTGGATCGCGGTCGGGGACACGAAGAAACGGAGACGCACCGTCTTCGGCTTGCCACTCGGCTCGCGCGCAGCGAATTCGCGCAGCGTGTTGAGGTTGCGCTCCGCGTTCGTCCCCTCGGGCTCGGCGCCCTCGAGCTCGTTCGGGTCGACGGCGACGTCGGCGCCGGCGAGCTCGCCGAGCTCCTGCAGCTCCGGGTTCGTGAACGACGCCTGCGCCGGACCGCGGCGGCCGACGACGACGATGTCGCGCAGAGGCGAGGCGCTGATCGCGTCGATCGCACGGTCGGTCGTGTCGGTCGGCGCGAGCTCCTCCGGCGTCAGCGCGAGCATGCGCGCGACGTCGAGCGCGACGTTGCCGTTCCCGATCACGACCGCGCGCTCAGCATCGAGGTCGAACGGCACGTCCTGGAAGTCGGGGTGGCCGTTGTACCAGGCGACGAACTCGGTCGCCGACCACGAGCCGGGCAGGTCCTCGCCGGGAATTTCGAGGCGTCGATCGGTCTGCGCGCCGACGGCGTAGACGACGGCGTCGTACAACTCGACGAGGTCCTCGTGCGCGAGGTCGCGACCGACCTCGACGTTGCCGAGGAAACGAAAGCCCGGGCGCTCCGCGATCCGCTCGAACGCGCGGGAGACCGTCTTCAGCTTCGGGTGGTCCGGCGCGACGCCGAGTCGGACGAGTCCCCACGGCGTCGGCAGCCGCTCGATCATGTCGACCTCGACCGGCAGCTCGTCGTCGCCGAGCAGCGCAGCCGCGGCGTAGAACCCGGCGGGGCCCGAGCCGACGACGGCGACGCGAAGAGGTGCGCTCAGGCTAGTGCGAGCAGCCGGAGCCGCAGCCGCCGGCATTGTCTTCCGGCGCCTCGCCTTCGGCGACCTGGAAGGAGTGGCCGCAGCCGCACGACGCGACGGCGTTCGGATTGTTGATCGCGAACCCAGCCGCCTGGATCGAGTCGACGTAGTCGACCTCGGCGCCCTGCAGGTACGGCGCGCTGTACGGGTCGACGACGACCGTCACGCCGTGCTGCTCGAACTCGACGTCGCCTTCGGCGGCGCCGCTGTCGAAGCCGAGGCCGTACTGGAAGCCGGAGCAGCCGCCGCCCTGGATCGCGACGCGGAGAACGTCGACGTCCGACTCCTCGGCGAGCAGCTGCTTGATCTTTGCCGCAGCCGCCTCCGTCAGCGAGAGCAACGGTGTCGTGATCGGACGCTCTTGGATCTCCATCGGCCGCATCGTAGCAACGCCCTCCGTCGTTCCCGATCGACCGACTTTGTAACAGTCGATGCGCGCTTGACTACACGGTTTCTGTCAATCTTCGTTCCGGCCCCGAGCGGGAGGTTGCGTTGCTCGAAAACTGGCTTCCATTTCTGCTGTACGGAAGCTTCGCGCTCCTGATTCCGGCCTCGATGGTCGTCATGAGCTTCGCGCTCGCGCAGCGTCCCGCACGGCGGACGCGGGCGCGCACGATCCCGTTCGAGTCGGGTGTGTCGAAGGGGCCGCCGCACACGCGCCGCTTCACGATCAGCTTCTACCTGACGGCGATGCTCTTCATCCTCTTCGACATCGAGATCGTCTTTCTCTATCCGCTTGCGGTGATCCTCAATTCGCTCGCCTGGTTCGGATTCGTCGAGTTCCTGTTCTTCATCGTCATCCTCGCGCTCGCGTACGTGTACATCTGGCGGAAGGGAGCACTCGAGTGGCCGTAGAGCGTCCGAAGCGACTCGCGGACTACGGCCTGCACAGCGAGCGCGTCATGTGGCTCGGCAAGGGGCCCGGCAAGTTCGAGCAGGAGCTCGGCGACCTCGAGTCGCGTCTCGGACTGACGACGCTCGCGAAGGCCGTCGCGTGGGCGCAGACGAAGTCGATGTGGCCGGACACGTTCGGACTCGCGTGCTGCGCGATCGAGATGATGTCGATCGTCTCCGCGCGCTACGACATCGCGCGCTTCGGGATGGAGGCGTTCCGTGCGTCGCCGCGCCAGGCCGACCTGTTGATCGTCTCCGGCCGCGTCGCGCAGAAGATGGCGGCGCCGCTGCGGCAGATCTACGACCAGATGCTCGAGCCGAAATGGGTGATCGCGATGGGCGCGTGCGCGAGCTCCGGCGGGATGTTCAACAACTACACGACGCTGCAGGGCGTCGACAAGATCGTTCCCGTCGACATCTACGTGCCGGGTTGCCCGCCGCGGCCGGAGCAGCTGATGGAGGGCATCATCCGCCTGCACGAGGCGGTGCAGGCCGGCGTGCCGCCGGCGTACGAGCTGCGGAGCGCCGCTTCTTGAGCTACGAGGATGTTCCGGGGCTCGTCGAGCAGCGCGACGCACACGGCGAGACGACGCTGGTCGTCGAGCCCGCGTCGCTGGTCGCGGCGTGCGAGTTCCTGCGCGACGAGCTCGGCTTCGCGTTCCTCTCCGACATCAGCGCCGCCGACTACCTCGGCTGGGGAGAGACGCCGGTGTCGGGGTACATCGGCACCGCCGCGGGACGCGACCTCAACTCGCCCTCGACCGCGGGGTATCAGCACCGGCCCGCGCCGAAGCCGCACCGCTTCGCGATGAACTACCACTTGCTCGCCCTGCATGCCGGTGCGCCGCGCGTGCGGCTGCAGGTCTGGCTCGACGACGGCGAGAGCGTGCCGTCCGTCGTCGGCGTCTGGCCGACCGCCGACTGGCACGAGCGCGAGGCGTGGGACCTGTTCGGCATTCCGATCGCGGGCCATCCCAACCTCGTGCGGATCCTCATGGACGACGACTGGGAGGGCCATCCGCTGCGCAAGGATTACCCGATCGGCGGCGAACCGGTCCGGTTCTCGGAGGCCGAGTAGGTGGCGATCGCCGAGCGCCCCCAGATCTACGAGGGCACACGGATTCCATCCCCGATCCCGACCGTCCTCCAGGTCACGGAGGAGCTGCGCGAGACCGGCGACGTCCTGCAGGTCAACTTCGGCCCGAACCATCCTTCGACGCACGGCGTGCTCCGGCTCGTGATCGACCTGCACGGCGAGACGGTCGTCGGCCTGCAGGCGGTGGTCGGCTACCTGCACACCGGCTTCGAGAAGAACATGGAGCAGAAGACGTGGTGGAAGGCGATCACGTATCCCGAGCGGATCGACTACCTCGCCTATCAGCACAACGAGCTCGTCTTCGTCCTCGCGATCGAGAAGCTGCTCGGGATCGAGGTGCCGCCGAAGGCGACGTGGATGCGGATGCTGCTCTGCGAGCTGAACCGGATCCACTCGCACCTCGTGTGGCTCGGCACGTCCGGTCTCGAGCTCGGGGCGATCTCGATGTTCTGGTACTGCTTCCGCGAGCGCGAGCGCATCCTCGACCTGTCGGAGCTCGTCACCGGTGCGCGGATGCACACGCGCTACTTCCAGACCGGCGGGCTCGCGGAGGACGTGCCGCGCGGCTTCTACCCCGAGTGCCGCAGGTTCGTCGACGTGATGCCGGGCGCGGTCGACGAGTACGAGAACCTCGTCAACCGGAACCAGATCTGGCTCGAGCGCACGCAGGGCATCGGCCTGCTGAGCGCGAGCGACGCGATCGCGCTCGGCCAGTCGGGGCCGGTGCTGCGCGCGTCGGGCGTCGACTGGGACCTGCGGCGCGACCAGCCGTACCTCGCCTACGACGAGGTCGAGTTCGGCGTGCCGGTCTATCCCGAAGGCGACACGTATGCCCGCTACCGCGTGCGGATGGAAGAGATGCGCGAGTCGACGCGGATCGTCGCGCAGTGCCTCGACCGCCTCGAGGCGATGGAAGACGAGCCGTGGATCGCAGACGACCGAAAGGTCGTGCTCCCGCCGCGCGAGGAGCTCCACACGTCGATGGAGTCGCTCATCCACCACTTCAAGATCGTCACCGAGGGCTACCGCGTGCCCGAGGGCGAGGTCTACGTCACGATCGAGTCGCCGCGCGGCGAGATGGGTTGCTACGTCGTCTCCGACGGCGGCCCGAAGCCGTGGCGCGTCAAGTTCCGCGCGCCGTCGTTCGTCGCGCTCGAGGCGACCGCGACGTGCCTGCGCGACTCGCTGATCGCCGACATGATCGCGATCGTCGGGTCGCTCGACACCGTGATGGGAGAGGTCGACCGGTGACGGAGCTGTACGACGAGATCCAGGAGCTGCGCGCGCGCTACCCCGACTCGCGCTCGGCGGTCATGCCGGCCTTGCGCGCCGCGCAGGAGCGGCACGGCTGGCTGCCGCCGGAGGCGCTGCGCGAGGTCGCCGACGCGCTCGACCTGACGCCCGCGTACTGCAAGGCGATCGCGACGTTCTACGACATGTACCACCTCGAGCCCGTCGGCCGTCACGTCGTCGAGGTCTGCACGAACCTCGCGTGCGCGCTCGTCGGCGCGCAACGCGTCGTCGACGCGTTCCGCGACGAGCTGGGCGTCGAGCCCGGCGAGACCACCGGCGACGGCGCCGTCACGTTCCGGACGATCGAGTGCGCCGGCGGCTGCGGCTACGCGCCCGTCGTCGTCGTCGACGGCCGCTTCCGCGAGCCGGTGCAGCCTGAGGACGTACCCGCGCTCGTCGAGGAGCTCCATGCCGAAGCGTGATCTCCTCATGCAGCACGCGTTCGACCGCGACCTGACGCAGCTCGACGAGTACCGCGCCGTCGGCGGCTACCGCTCCCTCGAGACGGCGCGCGGGATGGAGCCCGACGACGTCCTCGACGCGATCGTCGCCTCGACGCTCCGCGGCCGCGGCGGCGCGGGCTTCCCGACCGGACGCAAGGCGAGCCTCGTCGACCGCAGCGGCGCGCGGCCGACGTACCTCGTCATCAACGCCGACGAGTCCGAGCCGGGTGCGTTCAAGGACCGGCAGATCATGGGACGCAACCCGCACCTGCTCGTCGAGGGCTGTCTGATCGCCGCCCAGGCGATCGTCTCCCGCAGCGTCTTCATCTACATCCGCGGCGAGTACCTGAGCGAGTACGAGGTGCTGCAGCGCGCCGTCGACGACGCGCGCGCGGCCGACCTCTTCGGCGACGTCGAGATCGTCGTCCACCGCGGCGCCGGCGCGTACATCTGCGGCGAGGAGACCGCGCTGCTCGACTCGCTGGAAGGCCGGCGCGGTCAGCCGCGCCCGCGGCCGCCCTTCCCGCCCATCCAGGGTCTGTACGCGTCGCCGACGCAGATCAACAACGTGCAGACGATCGCGACGATCCCGAAGATCGTCGAGCTCGGCGCCGACGAGTTCGCGAAGATCGGCCCGCAGAACTCGCCCGGCACCGCGATCTTCTCGCTCTCGGGCAACGTCGCGAATCCCGGCAACTACGAGCTCGAGCTCGGCTCGACCCTGCGCGAGCTGATCTACGACATCGGGGGCGGCGTCGCGAACGGACGCGAGCTGAAGGCGATCATCCCCGGCGGCTCGTCCGTCCCGGTGCTGACGCCGGACCAGATCGACACGCCGATGGACTACGACTCGATCGCCGCGGCGGGCTCGTTCTTCGGCAGCGCCGCAGTCATGGTGATCGACGACCGCTGCTGCATGGTGCAACTCGCACTGCGTGCCGAGAAGTTCTACATGCACGAGTCGTGCGGCAAGTGCACGCCCTGCCGCGAGGGAACGCGCTGGCTGGTGCAGATCCTCCAGAAGATCGAGGACGGCCGCGCCGACCATTCCGACCTCGAGCTGCTGTCGAGCGTCGGCGACCGCATCCTCGGCCGCTCGCTGTGCGCGCTCGGCGACTTCGCCGTCTATCCGGTGCAGAGCTACCTGCGCCACTTCCGCTCCGAGTTCGAGGCGCACGTCGAGCAGGGCGGCTGCCCGTTCGGCGGCGAGTCGTCGATCGAAGGGATCTTCGCGCCGGTCGACCAGCACTCGCACCATCCGGTCTCGGAGGTCCCGTCGTGAGCGCGCCCGAGCTCGTCACGCTCACCGTCGACGACGTCGAGGTGCAGGTTCCGAAGGGCACGGGCCTCGTCGAAGCCGCGCTCGCTGCGGGGATCGAGATCCCCGTCTTCTGCTACGAGCCGCGGCTCGGTCCTCCGGTCGGCGCCTGCCGCATGTGCCTCGTCGACATCGAAGGGATGCCGAAGGTGCAGACGGGCTGCACGATGACGGCGACGGACGGGATGATCGTGCGCACCGCCGCGACCTCCGAGAAGGCGGCGGACGCGCAGGAAGGCACGCTCGAGTTCATCCTCGTCAACCACCCGCTCGACTGCCCCGTCTGCGACAAGGGCGGCGAGTGTCCGCTCCAGGACCTCACGTTCCGCTACGGCCCGGGGAACACGCGGATGGAGTTCCCGAAGCGCACGTTCGACAAGCCGATCCCGATCTCGCCGACGATCGCGCTCGACCGCGAGCGCTGCATCCTCTGCTACCGCTGCACGCGTTTCAGCGAGAACGTCTCGGAGGACCTGCAGCTCGTGGCGCTCAACCGCGGCTCGCAGTCGGTGATCGCGACGTTCGACGACGATCCGTACACCGGTCCGTTCACCGGCAACGTCATCGAGCTGTGCCCCGTCGGCGCGCTCACGTCGACGCAGTACCGGTTCGAGGCGCGGCCGTGGGAGATCCAGAACGTGCCGACGGTCTGCGGCCTGTGCCCGGTCGGCTGCAACATCACCGCGACGACGCGCGAGGGCAAGGTGAAGCGGATCCTCTCGCGCAACCATCCCGAGATCGACGAGGGCTGGTTGTGCGACAAGGGACGCTTCACGTTCTCGCACCTGTACGCGCCGGACCGCGTACGCGACCCGCTGCTGCGGAACCCGCGCGGGCTCCAGCAGATCTCGTGGGACGCTGCGCTCGACGAGGCGGAGCGGATGCTGCGCGCGGCGGGGACGCACATCGTCACCGCCCTCTCCGGCTCGGAGACCGTCGAGCAGGCGTATGCGCTGGGCCGCCTCCTGCGGCAGGCGCTCGGCGCACACGCGGCGGTGCTGCCGGAGCCGGTAGAGGCGCGGGCGCTGGACGGCTTCCGGCGGCCGCTCTCGTCGATCCGCGACGCCGACGTCGTCGTCGTGCTCGGCGACGAGCCCGTCGACGAGCTCGCGCCGATCGTCGGCCTGTGGCTGCGCGCCGCGCGGCGGCGCGGCGCCGCGGTCCTCTACGAACTCGACGAGGACAAGGTCCGCGCGGCCGAGCGTGCGGTCCTCATCTGCTCCGGGCCCGACAGCGAGACGCGGCTCGCCTCGCTCGCGCAACGGCTCGGCGCCTGGGCGGCGTTCTCGCTGCCCCGGACGCCGAACGGCCGCGGCGTCGCCGAGGCGTGGGCGGCCGCGGCGGACGGCGAGGCGGAGAACCCGGATCCGATCCGGCTGCTCGTCGTCTCCGGCGACGAGGCGCTCGCGAACCCGGGCGTGCGCGCGCTCGCCGAGGAGGCCGAGCAGGTGCTGGCGATCTCGATGTTCGAGCGGCCGGCGCGGAACCTCGCCGACCTCGTCCTGCCCGCGACGAGCTACCTCGAGCGCGACGGGACGTACGTGAACCTCGAAGGCCGCGTGCAGCGGCTGCGGCGCGCGGTGCTCCCGCCGGCGCCGGACGAGCTCGCGTGGATCTCGAAGCTCGCGGAGCGCTTCGGCGTCGACGTGTCGCCCCATCCGTCCGTCGTGTTCGAGGAGCTGTCGGCGCTGATCTACGACGGCCTGCCGTTCGGCGCCGTCGGCGAGCGAGCGCCGCTGCCCGAACGCGCCGCGTCCGGGGAGGACGTGCCGGAGTTTGTAACTCAGAGTTACGAGCCTCAGGGGCTGCGGCTCGTCCCGTACCGCGCGCTCTTCTCGGGGCCCGCGGTGGAGCGCGTGCCGGAGCTGCAATTCCAGCGCCCGGCGCCGGAGGTCGAGCTCTCCTCCGACGACGCGCGACGGCTCGGGATCGCGACCGGCGACGACGTCAGCGTCCACTCGAACGGGACGTCGGTGCGGCTGCGGGCGCGCGTGAACCGCAAGCTCGCGGGCGGAACCGTGCGCGCCGCCGAGGAACACGTGCGGGAGCTCGGCCGCGACGTGCAGGTGGAGCGCGCCTGATGGAGCCGTGGTGGATCTCGCTGATCAAGGCGGTCGTGATCGTCAACCTGCTGCTGCTCGCGCTGTCGTACACGACGTGGCTCGAGCGCAAGCTGCTCGGACGGATGCAGAACCGCTACGGCCCGAACCGCGCCGGGCCGTTCGGCCTGCTCCAGCCGTTCGCCGACCTGATCAAGATGGTGCGGAAGGAAGCCTTCTATCCGGCCGCCGCGAGCAACGCGCCCTACATCCTCGCGCCGGTGCTCTCCGCGTTCACGGCGCTCGCGGCGTTCAGCGTCATTCCGTTCGGCGGCGGCTGGACGGTCCACGGCTGGCATATCAACGGTGCGGCCGTGAACGTGTCGATCGGGCTGCTGGTGATCTTCGCGCTCGGCTCGATCGGCATCTACGGCTTCATCGTCGGCGGTTGGGCGTCGGAGTCGAAGTTCTCGCTGCTCGGCTCGATGCGGACGTGCGCGCAGCTCGTGTCGTACGAGGTCTCGCTCGCGCTGAGCGTGCTCGGCGTTGTCCTGATGGCGCACTCGCTCAACCTCAGCGAGATCGTCGCGCGGCAGGGGCAGACGGTCTGGTACGTGCTCCCGCAGTTCGTCGGCTTCGTCGTCTTCCTGATCGGCGGCATCGCGGAGACGTCGCGCGCGCCGTTCGACCTGCCGGAGGCCGACAGCGAGCTCGTCGCCGGCTACCACACCGAATACTCGGGGATGCGCTGGGGCCTCTTCCAGATGGCCGAGTACGTGAACCTGATCGTGCTCAGCGCGCTGCTCGTGACGCTCTTCTTCGGCGGCTGGCACGGTCCGTGGGCGCCGCTCGGGCCGTTGTGGTTCTTCCTGAAGCTGGTGTTCTTCGTCTCGGTCTTCATCTGGATCCGCGCGTCGCAGCCGCGGCTGCGCTACGACCAGCTGATGCGCCTCGGCTGGAAGGTCCTGCTGCCGGTGGCGACGATCAACGCGCTCGTGACGGCGCTGCTGGTGGCGGCAATCTGATGCCACAGCCGATCGACACGCTCAAGGGATTCGCCGTCACGTTCCGGCAGCTGTTCAAGAAGCCGCTCACGCAGCAGTACCCGGAGTTCAAGAAGCCGATGTACCCGCGCTTCCGCGGCCGGCACCGGCTGCACGTGCACGAGAACGGCCTCGAGAAGTGCGTCGGCTGCTCGCTCTGCGCCGCCGCGTGTCCCGCGGACTGCATCCGCGTCGTCGCCGCGGAGAACACCCCTGACAACCGTGTGTCGGCCGGCGAGCGCTACGCGCGCATCTACGAGATCAACATGTCGCGCTGCATCTTCTGCGGCTATTGCGAGATCGCGTGCCCGTTCGACGCGATCACGCTCGGCAACGAGTACGAGATCTCCGAGTACGTGCGCGACGACCTCATCTACACGAAGGACATGCTGCTCGCGCCGCCGATCAAGCGCGTGCCGGTCTTCGACCCGAGCCAGTTCGATACCCCGATCCCCTACTACAAGACGAATTCCTAGATGGGCAACGTCGTCGTCTGGATCGTCTGGTTCGCCGCCGCCTTCGCCTGTCTCGGCTCGGGGATCGCGGTCGTGTCGTTCCGCAACCCCTTCTTCTCGGCCCTCGCGTTGATCGGGAACCTCGGCGCGCTCGCCGTGCTGTACCTGCTGCTCTCCGCGGAGTTCGTAGCGGCCGCGCAGGTGCTCGTCTACGCCGGCGCCGTGATGGTGATGTTTCTGTTCGTGATCGCGTACCTCGGCGGCGAGGCGGACGCGCCCTTCGCAGGCGGTCCGAGCATCCAGGTGCTCGGCGCAGTCACCGCGGCGGCGGCCATCCTCGTCGAGATCGTCGTCGCGATCGGAATCACGGCCGGCGGACGCCTGTCGCACGCCGAGCGGATCGGCGCGAACTTCGGCAGCCCGTCGGAGATCGGCCGGCTGTTCCTCACCGACCACCTGCTCGCGTTCGAGGTGACGTCGATCGTCCTGCTCGCCGCGGCCGTGGGCGGCGTCATCCTCGGCCACCACTCGCGCCGTCCGGATGGAGAGAACAGTGCTCGGGCCTGACGTCGCCTGGTACTTGGCGATCAGCGCGTCGCTCTTCTCGATCGGCGCGCTCGGCGTACTGTTGCGCCGCTCCCCGCTGATCGTCCTGCTCTCGCTCGAGATCATGCTGAACGGCGGCAACCTCGCGCTGATCGCGTTCTCGCGCCGCAACGGCGAGGGGTCCGGTCAGGTGTTCGCGATCGCGGTGATGGCCGTCGCGGCGTCCGAGGTCGTCGTCGGCCTCGGAATGATCGTCGCGATGTCGCGGCGCCGGCTCGACCTCGACGTCGACAAGCTGAAGGCGCTGCGCGGATGATCGTCGCCGCGTGGATCTGCCTGTTCGCGCCGCTCGCGGCGGCGCTCGCGATCACGCTCGCCGGCACGCGGATCGGCGGCCGTGTCGCCGGTTGGATCGCGACGAGCGCGACCGCCGTCTCGTTCGTCGCCGCGGTCGTCGCGTTCGCGGAACTGCTGTCGGAAGACCCGGAGCGGCGCGACCATCTCTCCACCGCGTGGACCTGGCTCGGCGCGGGGCAGCTCCACTTCGGCCTGACGATCCTGCTCGACCCGCTGAGCGTGTTCATGATGCTCGTCGTCTCGGGCGTCGGCTCGCTGATCGTCGGCTACTCGATCGGCTACATGGACGGCGAGAACGAGGAGCGCCGCTACTTCGCGTACATGGCGATCTTCGTCTTCTCGATGCTGCTGCTCGTCCAGGCGGGCAACCTCTTGCTGCTGCTCGTCGGCTGGGGGCTCGTCGGCCTCAGCTCGTACCTGCTGATCGGCTTCCACCAGGAACGGCCGAGCGCGATCGCCGCCGCGAAGAAGGCGTTCATCATGAACGCAATCGGCGACGCGACGATGGCGCTCGCGCTCTTCCTGCTGATCCTGCACACGAGCACGCTCGGCTTCTCGTCGCTCGTGCAGATCGGCGGGTCGAGCGACCTCGTCGTGAACCTCGTGGCGCTCGGCCTGCTCGGCGGTGCCGTCGCGAAGTCGGCGCAGATCCCGCTGCACACGTGGTTGCCCGACGCGATGGAGGGACCGACGCCCGTGAGCGCGCTGATCCACGCGGCGACGATGGTGACGGCCGGCGTGTACCTGATCGCGCGCACGCATCGCGTCTTCGAGCTCGCGCCTTCCGTGCAGGACACTGCCGCCGTGCTCGGCGCGGTGACACTCCTCGTCGCGGGGCTCGTCGCGCTCGTGCAGACGGACATCAAGCGCGTGATCGCCTACTCAACGATGTCCCAGATCGGCTACATGTTCGTCGGCGTCGGGGTCGGCGCGTACGCGAACGGGATGTTCCACCTGCTGACGCACGCGTTCTTCAAGGCACTGCTCTTCCTTGCCGCCGGCCTCGTGATCCATGCGCTGATGGGCGAGCAGGACATGCGGCGCATGGGCGGGCTGCGGCGGCTGATGCCGCTCACGTACTGGTTCTTCCTCGCGGGCGCGCTCGCGCTCGTCGGCCTGCCGCCGTTCGCCGGCTTCTTCTCGAAGGACTCCATCCTCGCGGCGACGCTCGATCGCGGAACGTTCGGCGTCTTCCTCTGGCTCGCCGGCATCGTCGGGGCGTTCCTCACCGGCCTCTACACGTTCCGCATGCTCTTCCTCGTCTTCCACGGCGAGCCGAGCGGGTTCGCGCGCGAGCACCATCATCTCCACCACGGCAAGGAGGGACCGCCGGAGATGTTCTGGCCGGTCGCGATCCTCGCCGCGCTCTCGGTGGGCGGCGGCTGGATCCAGTTCGCCGGCCTGTGGGCGCCGGTTTCGCGGTTCCTCGAGCCGGTCGCGTCGCCGCTCGTCGACGCGAGCGGCATGCAGGAGCTCGTGTCGAGCGTCTCCGCGGTGCTCTTCGGCCTGCTCGGGATGGGCGTCGCGTGGTGGTTCTACGCGGCGCGTCGCGCAGAGGTGCCGCGCGTACCGCAGCTGCAGCTGACGCTCGAGCACAAGCTCTGGTTCGACGAGCTTTACGACCTGCTCTTCTTCCGGCCGGCGGCCTGGGTCGCGGCGACCACGACGCGCTGGTTCGAGCGGCCGGTGATCGGCGGCAGCGCCGTCGAGCTCGCGCTCGAGACACAGCACTCGGGGCGGGTCGTCGCGCGCGCGCAGACGGGCCTGCTGCGCATGTACGCGCTCTCGCTTGCGGCCGGAATCGCCGTCCTCGTCGTCGTCTTCCTGTCGGTCAAGTGAACAGCTGGCTGACGACGATCCTCGTCTTCCTGCCGGTGGCCGGTGCGCTCGCCTGCTTCGTGCTGCCCCTGCGCGGCGAGGCGATCGCGTCGTTCGCTCTGCTCGTCTCGCTCGTGGAGGTCGGCGTCTGGATCGACGCGCTCGCGCGCTTCGACTTTTCGCGCGGGCTACAGCTCGACCAGCGCGCGTCGTGGTTCAGCGACCTGAACGTCTCCTACCACGTCGGGCTGTTCGGCTTCTCGCTCTGGCTCGTCGGACTCACCGTCGTCGTGATGGCGGCAGCGGTCTCGTACGCGGTGCTCGCCGGTCGCGACCGGCCGCGCGCGTACTACGGGCTGATGCTGCTGCTCACCGGCGCGATCGTCGGCGTCTTCAGCTCGCAGGACCTCCTGCTCTTCTACGTGATGTTCGAGGCGATGCTGATCCCGCTCTACGTGCTCGTCGGCGTGTGGGGCGGCGCAGGGAGGCTCGCGGCGACGTTCAAGTTCGTCGCGTTCACGATGGCGGGCTCGCTGCTGATGCTCGTCGCGATCATCGTGCTCGGACTCTCGCAGGGGACCTTCGACCTCGTCGACTCGCCGACGAGCTCGTCCGACTGGATCTTCCTCGGCTTCGCGGCCGCGTTCGCTGTCAAGGCGCCGCTCTTCCCGTTCCACGGCTGGCTGCCGGACGCGTATCGCGAGGCGTCGCCGGAGGTCTCTGCCGTGCTGAGCGGGATCGTCTCGAAGGCTGCGGCGTTCGGCTTCCTGCGGATCGCGATCGCGAAGTTCCCCGGACCGACGCATGACTTCCGAACGCCCATTCTCGTCCTCGCCGTCGTCGGTCTCGTCTACGGCTCGGTGCTCGCGTTTCGCGCGCCGGATGTGCGCGGCGTGATCGCGTACTCGTCGCTCTCGCAGATGGGCCTGATCACACTCGGCCTGTTCGCCTCGAACGACCTCGGCTTCGACGGCGCCGTGCTGCAGATGGTGAATCACGGCCTGATCTCGGCGACGCTCTTCCTGCTCGCCGGCGCGATCGAGCGGCGGACGTCGACGGGTGAGTTCGTCCTGCTCGGCGGCATGTCGCGCGGCCGGCCGGCGCTCGCGACGGTGCTGATGACGACGGGGATCATCGCGCTCGCCGTGCCCGGCTCGGCCGCGTTCGCGGGCGAGTTCCTGATCCTCGCCGGGGCGCTGCAGCAGGACTGGCTGTACGCGGTCGTCGGCGCGACGGCGATCGTCCTCGCGGCGATGTACATGCTGCGGCTCATCTCCGGCGTGCTGCACGAGGACGTCGGGCCGGCGGTGCCCGAGGCGGCGCTCGACCTGCGCGTCGCCGAGCTCGCGATCGTCGTGCCGCTCGTCGCGTCGCTGCTAGCACTGTCGGCGTGGCCGGCGGCGGTCTCGGAGCACAGCTTCGCGGGGAACGCCGTGCCCTCGGTCGCGACCAACTTCCGCGAGGCGGCGTCCACCGCTCGCTACCGGCCGCCACGTACGCCCGCGACGCCGCACGGGACGATGCTCAACGAGGGGCCGCAGTCGGAGCCGGGCGCGACGGCGACCGTGGAGTTCGCACCGTCGCCATGATCCGCACGCCGCACGTCGACTGGCTGACGCTCTCGCCCGAGCTGGCGCTGCTCGGCGCGGGTGCCGGATGCCTGATGCTCGCGGTGCTCGCGCCGCCTGCCTGGCGCCTGCGGCTGAGCGCGGCCACCGCCTTCGCCGGGTTCGTCGCGGGCGGCGTCCTCGCGGGCGTCGTCTACGGCCGCAGCGCGCAGGCAACGCTCGAGATCGGCAACGCGATCACGCGCGACCGGCTCGGGGCGCTCGCCGCGGTCCTCGTCTGCGGCACCGGTGCGCTCTCGGTGCTCGTCGCCTACGCGCACCGGACGCGCTCCGCGTACGTCGCCGAGTACTACGCGCTGCTCGCGACGGCGGGTGCGGGGATGGTCTTCCTGCTACAGGCGCACAACCTGATGACGCTGTTCCTCGGCCTCGAGTGGTTCTCGATCGCGCTCTACGTGCTCTGCGCAATCGACATGGAGCTCGACGTCTCGCTCGAGGCGGGCCTCAAGTACCTGATCATCGGCTCGTTCGGGTCGGCGGCGCTCCTCTTCGGCTCGGCGCTCGTCTACGGCGCCACGGGACAGCTCGAGTTCACGCGCATCGCCGCGCACGCGAACCCGCACGACGCACTGCTCGTCGCGGGTCTCGCGATGATGCTCGTCGGCCTCGGCTACAAGGCGTCGGCGGCGCCGTTCCACCAGTGGACACCGGACGTCTACGAGGGCGCGCCGACGCCGGTGACCGCCTTCATGTCGGCGGCGACGAAGGCGACGGCCCTCGTGCTGATGCTCCGTGTGCTGCGGGTCGCGTTCCCGCAGGAGGCGCACCTCTGGACGGTCGTGCTCGCCGTGATCGCGTGCGCATCGCTTGCGATCGGCAACCTCGCGGCGCTCGTGCAGCGGAACGTGAAGCGGATCCTTGCCTACTCGTCGGTGTCGCACGCGGGCTTCATGCTGATCCCGATCGCGGCGAACAACGCGCTCGGCGCACGCGCTCTCCTCTACTACCTCGTTCCGTACTGCGCCATGTCGGTCGGCGCGTTCGCGGTCGTCGCGGCGCGCGAGCGCGAGCTCCAGGCACCGGTGACGCTCGACAACCTCAGCGGCATGGGCTGGGAGCGGCCGTTCCTCGGAGTCGCGATGTGGACGTTCATGCTCGGGTTCGCGGGTTTCCCCCTGACCGGTGGCTTCCTCGGCAAGTTCTACGCGTTCTCCGCCGCGTACGACCGCGGCTGGATCTGGCTGATGATCGTCGGAATCGTCGCGACGCTCGTCTCGCTCTACTACTACCTCGGGATCGTGCGAGCGCTCTACTTCCGAACGCCCGCGGAGCTGCAGCTCGCGCCAGCCGGCGGCTCACCGCCGCGCGACGCGGCCCTCCAGGCGGGCGTCGCGGGCGCGCTCGTCGTCACGGTCGGCTCGTTCTTCGCCGTGCAGCCGCTCGTCGACCTCGCGCGGCACGCGAGCGGCGTGCTGTTCTAGGCGACGTCGGAGGTCCGGCCGCGCACGACGGTCACCAGACCGTCACGAGTCAGGCGCAGCCACATTCCCACGGCGATCTGGAGCGTGAGCAAGCCGAGCGCGCCGACGGCGGTGGAGACGCCGAGCGCCGGGACGGCCTCGTGCTGTACCGCGTTCGAACGGACGGCTGCACCGACGACCAGCAGGACGAGAGCGATCGAGGTAAGGCCGACGTAGAGCGCGCCCGCGTCGCTGTCGCCGCTCCCCTCGGCGAGCTCGCCGAAGAACGAGAGCGCGGCCACGGCGACCGCCGGGATGGCGACGAGCACGAGGTAGAAGGCCAGCGCATGCGCCCCTTGCCCGTCTGACAGAACGGCTCCGAGCAGGAGCAGCGCGGGAAGCACGCAGCGCGGCATGCGTGAAGGTTCGCCGCCAGAGCGGACGGTCCTTCGTTACGCTCGCGTCGTCCAGACGAAGGAGGGAAAAGGTGGCGGGCACGCTCACCTGGCTCGGTCATTCGGCGTTCCGGATCGACTCGCCCGGAGGCAAGCGCATCTACGTGGATCCGTTTCTGAACGGAAACCCGAAGTGCCCGGAGTCCGAGCAGGATCCCGAGCGTGTCGATGTGATCGCCGTCACGCACTCGCACGGCGATCACATCGGCGACACGGTCGAGCTAGCGAAGAAGTTCTCGTGCCCCGTGGTCGCGCAGGTCGAGCTGGGCGGCTGGCTTTCGTCGCAGGGCGTCGAGGACACGCGCGACCCGAACAAGGGCGGCACGGTAGAGGTCGCCGGCGTCACGTTCACCCTCACGAACGCGTTCCATTCGTCGAGCACGCCGGACGGGAGCTACGGCGGCGAGGCGTGCGGCATCGTCGTCGGCTTGGAGGACGGCACGAAGGTCTACTTCGCCGGCGACACCTGCGTCTTCGGCGACATGCAGTTGATCGGTCGCATCTACTCGCCCGACGTCGCGGTGCTCCCGATCGGCGGTCACTACACGATGGATCCGCGCGAAGCGGCCGTCGCGCTCGAGCTCCTCGGTACGAAGCGCTGCGTCCCATGCCACTACGGAACGTTCCCGGTGCTGGCAGGGACGCCGCAGGAGCTCGCGCAGCTTGCGCCGGGCGTCGACGTCGCGGTCATCGATCCCGGAGATTCGGTCGACCTGTGAAGGAGCGCTGGTTCGGAGCGACGGGAAGGCGCGTGCCCGAGATCGCGCTCGAGGAGGAGCTCGACCTCGCCGACGCCCTTGTGCTGGACGCTTGGGACGACGCCGCGCACGCCGCGTTCGAAGCCGGCAGGCCCGTCGTCGTCCGAGCGCAGACGGCGGGCGAGGTGAAAGAGGCGCTGCGTCATCCGGAGGTCGCCTGCGCAGTCGTGTCCGACCCGGCCTTGCTCGAGCTCGACCTCGTCAGGATGACCTATGGCCCGTAGGGTTGGATTAGCCCAGCTAGCTGAGCTAGCCCGGCTTGGCCCACCTCCCGTTTCGACGTACTCGATCGTTGCGTGCGACCGCGATTCGCGCCAATGGGGTGTCGCAACGCAGTCGAAATTCCTCGCGGTGGGCTCGGTCGTCCCGTGGGCCGAGGCCGAGGTCGGCGCGATCGCGACGCAGTCCTACGCGAACCCGCGCTACGGCCCGGACGGACTGGCCCTGCTTCGTCAGGGCCTCGACGCAGAGGAGGTCGTCCGCCGCCTGATCGAAGCCGACGACGGGCGCGACTCGCGCCAGCTCGGCGTCGTGGACGCGAGCGGCGGTGCGGCGACCTTCACCGGCGGCGAGTGCCAAGACTGGGCCGGCGGTCGCACGGGCGACGGCTACGCCGCGCAGGGGAACATCCTCGTCGACGGCGTCACGGTCGACGCGCTCGCGAGCACGTTCGAATCGACGCAGGACAAGCCGCTCGCCGAGCGCCTGATCGAATGCCTCGCGGCGGCGCAGCTCGCCGGCGGCGATCGCCGCGGTCAGCAATCCGCGGCGCTGCTCGTCGTGGAGAAGGACGCCGGTTACGCGAAGCTCTCCGACGTCGTCGTCGATCTCCGCGTCGACGACCACGAGCATCCGATCGACGAGCTGCGGCGGCTCTACCGTCTGCACGACGACCTCTTCGGCCAGACGCCGCGCGCCCTCTGGGTCGACGTGGACGAGCCGCTCCAGACGGAGCTGATGGAGCGGCTGACACAGCTCGGCCATTCCGGAACGTTCGAGGAGGCGCTGAACGCGTGGGCGGGAACCGAGAACTACGAGATGCGCGTGGACGGCGTCGAGCAGATCGACCCGGTCGTCCTCGAGGCGCTGCGGGGCCAAACGTGAGCGGCTACGAAATCGCCCACATCGACGAGTTGGAGCAGCTGCCCGTCACGGCCGGCAACGACTCGTTCGTCTGGCGGCCGGTTCGCCGCCGCTTCGGCATCACCGCGTTCGGAACGAACGTCTACAGCGCCGACCGCGCAGGACAGCGCGTGATCGAGGAGCATCGCGAGCGAGACAACCACGAGGAGATGTACGTCGTGCTCCGCGGCCGGGCGACGTTCACGCTCGGAGAGGACAACGTGGATGCGCCCGCCGGCACGCTCGTCTTCGTCCGCCCCGGCACGCTTCGCACCGCGTTCGCGGCGGAGGACGACACCGCGATTCTCGCCGTCGGCGCGAAGCCCGGCGTCGCGTTCGAGCCCTCACCGTGGGAGGACGTATTCGCCGCCTACTCGTATGCCGAGACCGGCGACCTAGAGCGTGGACGCGAGGTCGTCCGCGCCGCGATCGAACGCCTTCCGGACGCGTGGCAGGGCTACTACAACAGTGCGTGCATGGAAGCGCGCTTCGGCGACCGCGACGTCGCGATCGAGCAACTCGCGAAGGCTGTGGAGCTGAACCCGGACGAGGTGCGGAAGGCGGCCGCGACTGACACCGACTTCGACTCGATCCGAGACGATCCGCGCTTCCCCGCGTGAGCTGGGAGCCGCTGCGCGGCGAGACGGTCGTCGGCGATGTACGGGTACTGCGCGGCGCGCTCGACCGGGACGTCTACGCGTACCTGCCGCCGTCACACGCGCTCGGCGACACGCGCTTCCCCGTCCTCTATCTGCACGATGGCCAGAACCTGTTCGACGACGCGCTCGCGCCGAACGGCGAGTGGCAGGTGGACGAGACGATGGAAGAACTCGCCCGCGAGGGGATCGAAGCGATCGTCGTCGGGATCCCGAATGCGGGCGGCCGGCGAGCCGAGGAGTACGTCGGCGACGCGCGCGACGAGTACCTCGAGCTCGTCCTCGACGTGAAGCGCACGGTCGACGCGACGCTCGCGACACGCGCCGACCGCGGGCACACGTTCGTCGGCGGCTCGTCGTTCGGCGCGATGGTCAGCCTGGCCGCGTTGCTCCGCCACGGCGACGTCTTCGGCGGCGCCGCGTTGCTGAGCCCGGCGTTCTGGTGGGACGCGACGGTGTACGACGAGGTCCGCGACGCGCCGTTCGTCCCTGCACGCCTCTGGATGGACGTCGGCGACAGCGAAGGCGACCCGCCCGAGGCGTCACGCTACGTCGAGGGTTACCAGCGGATGCTCGACGTGCTGAGGTCGAAGGGATACGACGTCCGCGGCTATGTCGACCGCGGCGGCGTCCACCACGAGACCGCGTGGGCTCGCCGCTTCCCCGAGGTCGTCCGCTTCCTCCTAGCCGTCGCCGGGTAGGCGCACGCCCGCCGCGAGCGCGCGGAAGTCCGGCACCGGGTCGGCCTCCGGCCGCGCGACGACCATCACCGCGCCGAAGCCGTCCGCGACGAGTGCGTCCACGAAGAGCTGCAGCCCGACCGCGAGGGCGAACGCCTTGTGCGCGCTCGCCTCGCCGAACGGCACGAGCTCCGACTCGTCCGCGAGCCCGGCGAGCACCTCGCCGTACGTCACCTTTCCCATTGAGACGTCGGCGACGAGCGGGCGATCGTCGGAGCTCGGAATCGCGATCGCGAGCGGATTCGTGCCGGCGAGCTTCGGGCCGCCTGCGGGATGAGCGAGGCGTCGCGGCGACGTCGCGGTCAGCGCGCACACGAGTCCGCCGTCGGCGACCTTGCGCGCCCAGTAGCCGAGCATGCCGGTCGGAAACGTCCGCCGCGCGACGATCACACGCGCGTGCCGCGGCTTGTTCATCAGCGTCGTCTCCACGATCGCGGCAAGCGTCAAATAGCCGAGCGCGCCGTTGCCGTTCCAGCGCTCGTATTCGGGCTCGTGCAGCTCGCGCTGCGGTACCGCGTGCGGGTCGAGGTCGGGCAGCGTCCCGAGCCACTCGACGCGCGACAACCCGTGGCCCGTCTTGCCGCCCGCCTCCGCAGCGAGGAAGTGGTCGGCGAGCGTGCGCGCGTCGCGCTCGCCGAAGCCGAGCGAGCGCAGGTGTGGCTCGACGTCCTCAGGCAGCATCGTGAAAGCGTAGAACGGGCCAGCCGCGTGCTGCGGCAACGCGCCTGAGCGCGCGATCGGGATTCACCGCGACCGGATGCGCGACCGACTCCAGGAACGGCAGATCGGTGTGGCTGTCCGAGTACGCCGTGGACGCCGCGAGCTCGATCCCGCGCGCGGCTGCGAGCTCGCGCACGGCGGCCGCCTTCGCCTCGCCGTACATCGGCCGCAGCGAGCGACCGGTGTACGTGCCGTCCGCGGCGAGCTCGCAGACGGTCCCGAGCGCGCCGTCGAAGCCGAGGTCGGCGGCGACGGCGTCCGCGACCTCTTGCAGCGTCGTCGTGACGACGAATACCGGCTCGCCGCGTTCGCGATGCCGCGCCACGAGGTCGAGCGGCTCGCGGTAGACGAGCGGACGCAGCACCGGCTCGAGAGCGCCCGCGACGATTGCGCGGATCTCGTCCGGCCGGTGACCCCGCAGCACGCGAAGTCCCTGCTCGGCCGCGCGCCGCACGCGCCCCTCGTCCGCGCCGAGCGCCGTGAACAGGATCTGCCAGAGCCCCGCCTTCACGAGGTGCCGGCGACCGATCAGGCCGTGCGCGCGAAAGGGACGCGCCAGCGCAAGCGCGCTCGAGCGGCGCAGCAGCGTCCGGTCGAGGTCGAAGAACGCGCCGCCGCTCAGGAGAGCACGGAGAGCTGCTTCACGAAGCCGCCGGGGCGCAGCTCCTCGATGCGCTCGGCGATCGCGGCGATCTCGGCCGTCACGAGCGGCTGCCCCGCGTCGCCGGCTTCGCGGATGCGCGGATCGAGCGGGATCGTGCCGAGCAGCGGCACGCCGAGCTCGAGCGCCAGCCGCTCGCCGCCTCCCGTGCCGAACACGTCGCCGCTCATGTTCTCGACCACGCCGGCGATCCGCATCGACGTCTTCTGCGCCATCGTTGCCGCACGCGAGGCGACCTCCTGCGCCGCGGGCTGCGGCGTCGTGACGACGATCACCTCGGCGCGCGGCAGCAGCTGGCCGAGCGAGATCGCGACGTCGCCGGTGCCCGGCGGCATGTCGACGACGAGGACGTCGAGCTCGCCCCAGTGCACGTCCTGCAGGAACTGCTCGAGTGCGCGGTGCAACATCGGCCCACGCCACATCACCGGCTGGTTGTCGTCGAGGAAGAACCCGATCGACATCAGCTTCACGTCGTCCTTGACCGGCGGGACGATCATCTTGTCGACGACGACCGGCCGCTGCGAGATGCCGAGCAGGTGCGGGATCGAATGTCCGTAGATGTCGGCGTCGAGGATCCCGACGCTGCGGCCCGCCGCCGCCAGGGCGACCGCGAGGTTGGCGGTCACGGTCGACTTGCCGACGCCGCCCTTCCCCGAGCAGACCGCCAGCACGCGCGTCGCGGCGTCGAGCGAGAGGCCCTGCGAGCGGCCGCTGACCGCGCCGCGTAGCTTCTGCGTCAACGCCGTCCGCTCTTCCGGCGTCATCACGTCGAACGCGAGCGTCACCTCGGCGACGCCTTCGAGCGAGCCGACCTCCCGCTGCACCTGCTCGTCGAAGCTCGCGCGCAACGGGCAGCCCGCGACCGTCAAGGCGATCGTGACGGCGACGCGGCCGTCGTCGATCTCGATGCCGCGCACCATGTCGAGCTCCGTGATCGGACGCCGGAGCTCCGGGTCGATGACGTGCGAGAGCGCCTCGCGAACCGCTTCACGACTGGGCATACACCGAGAGTACCGAAGCCCGGCTCCGTAAATGACCGCACGTCACTTCGGTACGCGGCCCGATTGCACCGCGCCTGCGCTGGCGCACCCTGAGGCCATCTAAACGGCTCGAAGGAGGAAACACATCATGAAGCACAAGAAGATCTGGCACATGGGCGGGATCATCGCCGGGGTTCTGCTCGTCGCCTTCGGGATCGGCTCGCTGGCCCTTGGCCTCGCGGGGCGGAGCGAAGTCCGCAGCGACGTCAAGCGTGAGGCGATCGTCGGGACGCCCGACATGACGCCGAGCGCGATCAAGGAAGAGGTCGCACAGGCAGGCCTCAAGGACGTCGAGCTGCCGACGTGCAACGTCGCCGGCAAGACGATCGCGACCGGCAAGGATGCGAAGTGCTTCGCGTCCTACATGCGGATCCACGCGCTCGAGGCGACCGGTGGTCTGACCTACTCGCAGATGGGGCGCTACCTCGACAAGAACGGCAAGTCGACGAACGACGCCGCCGCGGCGGCGACCGATCCGAAGACGGGCCAGCCCGTCGAGAACAAGGGCCGCGACGTCTGGGTGACGGAGACGGCACTCTCGACGGCGCTCAACACCTCGTTCTTCGCAGAGCAGGTCGCGCTGTTCAGCGTCGTGATCGGCATCGCACTGCTCCTGACGGGCATCGGGTTCCTCGTCATGGCGTACCTCGGCGTGCTGGCCGCGCGCGAGCAGGTCGCGAAGGCGAGGGGCGTCGAGAAGGTTGAGGCGGTCCCGACCGCCTAGGCTCCTCCGCGAGCCGGAGTAGAGAGGCGACCCGCCCTCCTGGGCGGGTCGCCTTCTTTCAGGACAACCGCTCGAGCGCCCGCGCGGCCGGCGCGAGCGCGTTCGGCTGCTCGAGCACCGGCGCGAAGAGGTCGCCGTGCCCGCGGACGCGCTCGAGGACGACGTCCATCGTGAAGTCGCGCGGCTTCAACCCCGGGCGGAGCTCGTCCCAGCGCAACGGCGTCGAGACGGGCGCACCCGGCTTGGGACGCACCGAGTAGACCGAGGCAATTGTCTTCCCCCAGCCGTTCTGACGATGGTCGGCGAGCACGCCGGCGCGCTTGCGCTTCAGCCACTCCGTCGTCACGAGGCCCGGGTGTCGCGTCTCGAGCAGGCGCGACGCGCGCTCCGCGAAGTCGTACGTTTGCTGGTAGGTCGAGCGTCGCGTGATCGGCGCGACGACGTGGATTCCGTCGGCGCCGCTCGTCTTGACATGTGAAGGGAGCCCGAGGGAATCCAGCAGCTCGTGGACGAGGTGCGCCACCTCGATCGCCATGTCGAAGCCTTTCGGGTCGTCGGGCGGGTCGAGGTCGAAGAGCACGAAGTCGGGCCGGTGCGGCTTGTCGACGCGCGAGTACCACGCGTTCATGTCGATGCAGTGCATCTGCACCATCCAGAGCAGCGCGTCGCGGTCGTTGACGAGGGGGAAGTCGACGAGCCGCGAGCCGCCCTCGCGCGGGAAGGTGCGGAACTGCCGCGTCGAGATCCATGCAGGAATGCCTTTCGGCGCCTGTTTCTGGAAGAACGCCTGGCCGGCGATCCCCTCGCGCCAGCGCTTCATCGTGAACGGACGGTCGCGCAGGTGCGGCACGATCCAGTCGGCGACGCGGTCGTAGTACTCGAAGAGGTCGCCCTTCGTGACCCCGTCCTCCGGAAAGAGGACGCGGTCGGCGCTGCTCAGCTTGACGCGAGTCGTCTCTTCAGCCATAGCGCATTCTTCGGCGCGAACCCCTCCCAGTCATTGTTGAAGTACGCCCAGATCGCGGCCCGGCGCGACCAGTCCTCGAAGCGTTGCGCCCACTCCTCGAGCTCGGATTCCGAGTAGTTGCCGCGGCGGCCGCGCGTGCCGGCGTGGAAACGGACCAAGGTGAAGTCGGTCGTCAGCTCGTGCGACTGGAACGCGTGCACCTCGGGCCGGTCGCCGATCACGAGTGCGACGTCGTGCTCGCGCAGCAGCTCGTAGACGTCGGGATGGAACCAGCTCGCCTCGCGGAACTCGAACGCATGGCGCTCGCCGCGCGGCAGGCGGGCGAGCGCTGCGGCGAGCCGCTCGTCGTCGCGCCTGAAGTTCGGCGGCAGCTGCCAGAGAAGCGGGCCGAGCTTCGGCGAGTCGACCAGCGGCTCGATGCGCGCGTAGAAGCGCTCGAGGCCGGGGCCGAGGTCGGTGAGCCGCTTGACGTGCGTGAGGAAACGCGACGCCTTGATCGCGAAGACGAAGTCCGGCGGCGTCTGCTCGATCCAGCGTGCCACCGACGAGCGCTTCGGCAGCCGGTAGAAGGTCGCGTTCACCTCGACGGTGTCGAAGTGCTGCGCGTAGTGCTCGAGCCAGCGCGAGGCGGGCAGCCGCGGCGGGTAGAAGACGCCGTTCCGCCAGTGCGCGTAGTTCCAGCCGGAGCACCCGATCCTTACGCGAGCGCCTCCACCAGCAGCGTGCATACGTCGGCCGTTCCCGCAGCGGCGAGGCGTGAACGCGGGACGAGGTCGAGCGGCGCGTCGGCGAACTTCCCGTCGCCGTCGGCGTTGGCGACCAGCAGCCCGCACTCCGTGACGAGCAGCTGCCCCGCCGCGACGTCGACCGAGCGGTACGGCTTCAGCGAGACGACGGCGTCCATCCGACCGGCGGCGAGGTGGCAGAGCGACAGCGCGAGCGAGCCCATGATGCGGATCCGGTGCGCGACACCGGTGAACGCAGCCGCCTTGTCGGCGACCTCCGACGTCAGCGTCGCCTCGAACGAGAGGATCTCGATCCGGTCCTTCGGCCGCACGCCGCCGATCCGCTCGCCGTTCAGGAACGCGCCCTCGCCGCGGTGCGCGGTCCACTCCTCGCCGGAGCCGAAGTCGTAGACGTACGCGAAGTCGACGTCGCGCATCCTGTCGCCCTCGGCGACGGCGATCGAGATCGAGAAGAAGGGGATGCCGCGCTTCGCGTTGAGCGACCCGTCGATCGGATCGATCACGACACGCGTGCCTCCGGCGCCGAGCTCACCGATCTCCTCGCTCACCACCGTGACGCCAAGGTCCGCGAAACGCGCGAGGATCACGTGCTCGGCGGCTGCGTCGATCGCGGTCGTGTCGTCGCCGCCCTCGCCGCGCGAGAGCACCGGCTCGCGCTCGACGCGCGTCGGCAGCTCCGCGAGCACGCGCTGCACGTCGGCCGTCGCCGCACGGCAGATGCCGAGCCAATCGGTCACAGCGGATAGAAGAGCAATCCCGACGTGAGCTTCGGAAAGAAATACGTCGTCTTCTGCGGCATCACCTCGCCGCGGCGGGCGCGCTCGAACACTGCGTCGATCGGCGTCGGCCGCACGAGAAACGCGCCCTCGACGTCGCCGCGGTCGACTGCCGCCTCTGCCTCCGTCCGCGACGCCGTGTACGTGACGCCCTCCGGCGCCGCGCGCTCGACCGCTTCGACGTCGAGCCCGTCGTCCCCGAGCAGGAACCAGCGGCCGTCGCGGTAGAGCACGACGCCCGGCAGCTCGTCGCCGGGGCGCGCGATCTCGGTTCCGTCCGCGTCGCCGACGCGCTGCGCGACGCGATGCGTCGGGAAGATCGTCAGGCCTTCCTCCTGCGTCGAGACGAGCACGACCATCATCCACGCGGTCGTCTCGGTTCCGTCCTCGGCGTGGAACGCGAGCGCCGTCTCGTAGCGGTGATGGCCGTCGGCGATCAGCAACTCGCCGGCCTCGGGCAGCGAGTCGACGCGCCACAGCCGGTCGCCGCCGGCCTCGAGGTCCGGCTCGCGCTCCGGAACGCCGGCGCGCGCCCCGTCGTGGAGGAGGAAGATCGGCTCGAGCTGCGTCCGCGTCGCGCGCAGCAGCCGCAGGCGTCCTTCCTTCGGCCCCGCGTGCGTCCGCTCGTGCGGCAGCACGACGTGCCGGTCGTACGGCTCGAGCCGCAACGCGACGACGACGCCGTTCCGCTCGCGCGCCACGCCGTCGGGACCGACGTACGACTGCGAGAGCGCCCACGCCGCCGGCTCGGCGTCGCGGGCGAGCACGCCTTCCTCGCGCCAGCGCGCGAGGTCGCGCGCGGCCTGCTCCTCCGAGTCCGGCAGCGTCACGTGGACGACGTTGTAGGGGCTGCGTGCGAGGTACTGCTCGCGCTGCTCCGGAGAAATGACGTCGTACGGCGGCGCGACGAGGTCCTCGAGGTTCCCGGCGCGCCCGCTGTACCGCTCCGCGCGGAAAGGACGCACCTCGGCCACGGCTGGACCCTAGCCTAGGATGCGTGCTGTGAGCGCCATCGCCGACCTCGCGGAAGACCGAGTCGTCGAGGGCGTCTACGCGGTCATCCGCAAGGAGAAGCTGCGCACCCGCGGCGGCGCGCCGTACCTGGCGCTCCAGCTCGCGGACGCGTCCGGGCGCATCGACGCGCGCGTGTGGAACGACGTCGAGCTGCTCGACACGCGCTTCGGCGAAGGCGACGCGGTCCGCGTCCTCGGGCGCGTCGAGCGCTTCCGCAACCGGCTGCAGCTCGAGGTGCGAACGCTGGAGCCCGCGGAGGTCGACGCGGCGACGCTCGCGCCCGCGATGCGCCGCGACGCGGACGAGCTGCAGGGCTTCCTCGAGTTTCTCGTCGGAGAGATCCACGACGACGCACTGCGCGAGCTCGTCGCGCGCGTGGTCGCCGACGCGCCGCTCCGCTCCTATCCGGCGACGACCGACGGCCACCACTCGTACGCCGGTGGCCTGCTCGAGCACACGGTCGGCGTCGCGACGATCTGCCGCGAGCTGACGCAGCTGCACCCGCGCCTGCGCGCCGACCTGCTGCTCGCCGCGGCGCTCGTGCACGACGTCGGACGGACGCATGAGCTCGGGCCGCCGCCGGCGTTCCGCCCGACCGAGGAAGGGCGGCTGCTCGGGCACGTGCACCTCGGGTTGCGCGTGCTCGAGGACGCGGGCGCGCCGGCGGAGTTGCTGCACGCGGTCGCCGTCCACCACGATCCGCGCGGCAGCCGCACCGCCGAGGCCGCCGTCCTCTACCACGCGAATCAGCTCGACGCGGTCGCGGCGACCCGGCCGATTCCGGAATAGGACCGGCGCTCGCACTCGCGGCGAGCCTCTCGTGGGGCTTCGCCGACTTCTTCGGACCGCTCAAAGGCAGGACGCTCGGCGCGCTGCGCGTCCTGTTCGGCGCCCAGGTCGCGGGCGTCCTCGCGATCGGCATCGCGGTGCTCGTGCGCTGGCAGGGCCCGGCCGGCGCGGCGGTCCTTCTCGCGATCCCCGCCTCGCTCTCCGGGACACTCGGGCTCTGGGCCTACTACCGCGGCATGGCGGTCGGCGCGATGAGCGTCGTCGCGCCGATCGCGGGCGTCTCGGCCGCCGTGCCGGTGACGGTCGGGCTCGCGACCGGCGACCGTCCGTCGGCGCTCCAGATCGCCGGGATCGTGCTCGCGCTCGCAGGCGTCGGACTCGCGTCACGCGAACACCAGGAAGGCGGCACGCGTGTCGCCGCAGGCGCCGGGCTCGCGCTGCTCGCCGCGGTCGGGTTCGGCGGCTACTTCGTCCCGATGCACTACGCCGGCGACGCGGACTTCTGGTGGGCCTCGCTCATCTTCCGCTCGACGTCGTTCGCCGTCATCGCGATCGCGGTCGTCGCGTCGCGGAGCAGCGTGAGGATGCGCGCGGGCGACGTCTGGTTCGTCGCGGCCGTCGGCGTCGGCGACACGCTCGGGAACGTGCTGTTCGCGGCGTCGTCCGGCTACGGCCTCGTCAGCGTGACGTCGGTGCTCGCCTCGCTCTACCCGCTCGTGACGGTCGCGCTCGCGCGCCTCGTGCTCCGCGAGCGGGTCGACCGGGGCCAGCAGGCGGGCGCGGTCGCGACGCTTGCGGGCATCGTCCTCATCTCAAGCGGCTAGCGCGCCGCGCAGCGCGTCGAGCGCCTCCGGCACGAGCCGGTAGTACGCCCACGTTGCGCGGCGGGACGACTCGACGAGGCCCGCGTCCTTCAGCACCTTCAGATGGTGCGAGATCGTCGGCTGGCTGAGGTCGAAGGCCGCGTTGAGGTCGCAGACGCAGCACTCGGAGGCCGCGAGCCGGCTGACGATCGCGACGCGGGTCGGATCGGAGAGCACCTTGAAGTACCGCGCGATCGCGGCGGCCTGCCCGGGCTCGAGCGGCTCGAGATCGGGCCCGCAGCAGATCGGCTGGAGGACGGGCAGGGCTTTCATCGACACTCGTCAATGTATATCATCGACGTTCGTCGATGAAAGGAGGAGGCATGCGCACGCACGAAGAGGGTTGTTGCGGCGGCGGGTGCTGCGGCGGCTGCTGCTGAGGCGGCTGTTTGGGCCATGACGGGGGTCAGACCCCTGTCATGGCCGCTTCAGACGTTGAAGCGGACGTTGAGGACGTCTCCGTCCTCGACGACGTAGGTCTTGCCCTCGAGCCGCTGCTTGCCCGCGCGCGCCGCATCGGCGTGCGAGCCGGCCGCGACGAGGTCGTCCCAGCGGATCACCTCGCAGCGGATGAACCCGCGCGCGATGTCGGAGTGGATCGTCGCGGCCGCGTCCAGCGCCGTGCCGCCGCGACGGAGCGTCCACGCCCGCGTTTCCTTCTCGCCGGCCGTGAAGAAGACGACGAGGTCGAGGGCCTCGAACAGCCGCCGCGCAACCTCCGCGAGTGCGGACTCGCCCTCGCGGAACGCGGCCGCCTCCTCGTCCGGGAGCTCCGCGAGCTCGGCCTCGAGCTGTGCGTCGATGCCGCCCGGGCCGTTCTCGACCGCGAGCAGCGGCTTCGAGGTCAGCGGCTCGAGCTCGGGCGGCAGCTCGCGCGGCCAGTCCGACAGCGCTCCGCCCGCGTCCAGGTGCGCGAGGATCTGCTCGAGCACGGCTTGCTGAGCCTTCACGCTCGGGTCGCCTGACTTCGCCTGCTTGGCGACGCGCTCGAGCCGCCGCTCGACGTGGTCGCGGTCCGCGACGAGCAGCTCGAGCTTCAGCGTCTCGAGGTCGGCGGCGGGATCACGCGTCCCCGACCAGCCGTCGAGCACCGCGAGCAGCGCGTCGACCTGCCGCAGGTTGCCGAGCAGGGCGGCGCCGGTTCCGGGAACGTCGACGACACGGACGGCCGCAGGCGTGACCTTCTTCGCGTGCACGACGCCGGCGAGCTGCTGCAGGCGCGGGTCGGGGATCGGCGCCATGCCGACGTGCTCCTTGCCGGAGACCTGTGCGCCGGCGCGCGTCAGCGCACGGAACAGCGTCGTCGAGCCTGCGTTCGGCAGGCCCACGATCCCCACTTCGACCGACATGAGAGAAGCCTAGGCCGATGAGTTTGCGCGCGGGTTCGGGTTGAACGTCATGACGGCACATCGACGGAGAGGAGATTCCGATGCCGGACGCAACGATCAAGCGACTCGACGAGATGGAGTCCTTCTACGAGGGGTTGGCGACGCGGGCCCGCGCCGAGCTCGGCGTCACTTCCTGGGGGATGCAGATCTTCGACCTGCCGCCACACTTCGACGGGTACCCGAACCACCACCACGGCGAAGGCGCCGTCGATCCGGGGCAGGAGGAGGTGTACATCCCGCTCGCCGGCTCCGCGACGCTCGTCCTCGACGGCGAGGAGCACCGGCTCGAGCCCGGCGTGTGGGCGCGCGTCGGCATGAATCAGCTCCGCCGCCTGCTGCCCGGGGAAGACGGCTTTCGCTACCTCGCGCTGGGCGGCACACCCGGAAGGGCTTTTGCGCCGCCCGGGTGGACGGAGCTGGGGGCGCCGCCGCCGTCGGCACCGGAATAAGGTGACCGCGTGAGCGCACAGGCAACGTCGGCAGAGGCCGTCCTCGTCGCCGCCGCGCAAGCGGGCGACGAGGGCGCCTTTCGCCTCCTCACCGACCCGTACCGGCGAGAGCTCCACCTCCACTGCTACCGGATGCTCGGCTCGCTCCACGATGCGGAGGACGCTTTGCAGGACACGCTCGTCCGCGCCTGGCAACACCTCACGAGCTTCGAGCCACGCGGCTCGTTCCGAGCCTGGCTGTACCGGATCGCGACCAACGTCTGCCTCACGACCGCCGCCAGACGGCGCACCGAGCTGCAACGCGTACACGACGTGGAGACGCCGGAGGGCGAGGCGATCACGCTCGCGCCGTACCCCGACACGCTCCTCGACGAGCTGCCCTCGCGCGCTGCCGGGCCCGACGCGCGCTACGACCTCGACGAGAGCGTCCAGCTCGCGTTCCTCGCAGCCGTGCAGCTGCTGCCGCCGCGCCAGCGCGCGGTGCTGCTGCTGCGCGACGTGCTCGGCTTCGCGGCCGCGGAGGTCGCCGAGCTGATCGACGCGAGTACGGCGGGCGTGAACAGCACGCTCCAGCGGGCCCGCGCGACGCTCGACCGGCGCCGCGCCGACGGACGCCTCGACCTGACCCGGACACCGCCGCCGGACGAGGTGGAGCGCTCGGTCGTTCGCCGCTACGTCGACGCGTGGCAGTCGGTCGACATCGACGGGCTCGTCGCACTGTTGCGAGACGACGCAGTGATGACGATGCCGCCGGAGCCGCTCCTCTTCCGCGGCCGAGAGGCAATCGGCGCCTTCTTCGCCACGGTGCCCGCCGGAGGGGCGCTGAACGAGATCCGCCTGATTCCGACGCGCGCGAACCGCCAGCCTGCAGTCGCCGCCTACCAGCTCGACCGCGAAGCGGGGATCCACCGGCCGTACGGACTGATGGTCCTGTCGCTCGACGGCGAGCACATCGCCGAGATCACCGGCTTCGCCGACCCGACGCTCTTCCCGCTCTTCGGACTGCCGCCCGAGCTGGACGCCTAGGTCTTCTTCTGCTCCTCCAGCTGCTTCTGCAGCGACGCGAGCGCCCGGTGCTGGAGGGATTTGATCGCGCCCGGGGTCTTCCCGAGGATCGACGCGACCTCGTTGTTGCCGAAGTTGAACACGAACTTGAGCGTCAGGACCTGCTGCTGCTCCGGCGACAGGCTCTCGATCAGCTCGAGCATCGACCTGCGCCCGATCGACTGCATCGCCTCGAGCTCCGCCGAGGGCTCGGCCTCCCCCGGCGGCTCCGGCACCTCCTCCTCGGGCTGCCAGCGGCGGGCGGCGCGGAAGTGGTCCATCGCGAGGTTGTGCGCGATGCGGAACAGCCAGGCCGAGAACGGGGCCGACTGGAACCTGAACTTCTTGATCGACTCGAGCATCCGCAGGAACGTCTGCGTCGTCAGGTCCTCGGCGTCGTGCCGGTTGCCGACGCTCATGTGCAGGTAGCTGTAGATGCGGTCGAAGTAGAGGAGGTAGAGCTCTTCGAGCGCGTCCCGGTCGCCCTGCTGGCCGCGCTCGACCAGCCGCCGCACGCGTTCCGGCGCGTCAGGCCGCGCGGCCGCCTGGCTCTCCTGGTTCACCGCCATCCCCCGGGAAATGCCCCGCTCAGCCGGCGCCGAACCCCACCCGCGCTTCGCGCGCGAACCGCCGCACGTACGTCACCCGGTGCAGCGCGACGGTGTAGCGGCCGTCCTCCGCCTCGAGCGCGACCGAGCCGTCGCCGCCGATCGCCTGCTCCAGGTCGTCGGCCGCGCCCTCGTCGACGACGAGCGTCAGGGCCTGACCGCCTTCGAAGCCGATCTCGATGCGAGCGCGATCAGCCATTGCACACCACCTCCGCGAGGACGCCGTGGACGGAATCGGGGTGGACGAACGCGACCTCGAGGCCGAACAGCCCGTGGTGCGGCACCTCGTCGATCAGCTCCGCACCGTCGCCGCGCAGCGAGGCGAGCGCGACGAGGATGTCGTCGACCTCGAACGCGACGTGGTGCATCCCGGGTCCGCGCTTCGCGAGGAAGCGGCCGACCGGGGTGTCGTCGCCCAGCGGCGCGACGAGCTCGACGCGGCTTTCCCCGATGCGTACCGACGCCGCCTCGACGCCCTGATCGGGCACCTCCGCACGATGCTCGACGGTCGCACCGAAGAGACGCTCGTACGTCCGCACCGCTTGGTCGAGATCGACGACGGCGACACCGAGATGATGGATGCCGCGCGCGTCCACACGGACGATGCTAACGGAGCGGGGTCAGTCTGCCGGGAGCGAGATGACCTGCGGGGTGCCCACGGCGACGTTCGACGACGATTCGAACGGGACGTCGGCGAACAGCGACTCGATCTCCTCGCGGTTCAGCGTCTCCTTCTCGAGCAGCGCGTGCGCGATCCGGTCGAGCGCCGGCCGGTAGATCTCGAGAAGCCGCACGGACTCTGCGTACGCGCCGTCCGTCAGCCGCGCCTGCTCGCTGTCGCGCAGCCGCTTCGTCTCCTCGGAGAGCGCGTAGTTGTCCGCGCGCATCGTCCGCGACGTGACGATCTCGCTCATGCCGTACTCGAACACCATCGCCCGCGCGATCTGCGTCGCCTTCTCGAGGTCGCCGGCGGCGCCGTTCGTCACGCGACCGAACACGATCTGCTCCGCGGCGCGACCCGCGAGGCAGATCTTCATGATGTCGATCAGCTCTTCCTTCGTGTCGAGATAGCGGTCCTCCTCTGGCAGGTTGAGCGTGTAGCCGAGCGCCTGGCCGCGCGCGACGATCGTCGCCTTCTGCACGGGCATCACGCCGCCCATCAGGTGCGACATCAGCGCGTGGCCGCCCTCGTGGTACGCGAGGATCCGCCGTTCCTTCTCGCTGACGACGCGCCGCTGCTGGAGGCCCGCGACGACGCGCTCCATCGCCGCGTCGAATTCGGCCTGGCGGAGGTACTGGAGGTTCTTGCGGCCCGCGAAGATCGCCGCCTCGTTGCAGATGTTCGAGAGGTCGGCGCCGGTCAGGCCCGCGGTCTGCCGCGCGACCTGATGCAGGTCGACGTCCGCCGCGAGCGGCTTGTCGCGGGTGTGCACGCGGAGGATCGCCTCGCGGCCGGCGAGATCGGGCGCGGAGACGAGCATCTGCCGGTCGAAGCGTCCCGGGCGCAGCAGCGCCGGGTCGAGATCCTGGAGGCGGTTCGACGCCGCCATCACGACGACCTGTTCCGTGGGCGCGAAGCCGTCGAGCTCGACGAGCAGCTGGTTCAGGGTCTGGTCCTGCTCGCGGTTGAACCCGTGCCCGGTCCGCGCGGCGCCGACGGCGTCCAGCTCGTCGATGAAGACGATCGACGGCGCGTTCTTGCGCGCGTCCTGGAAGAGCTTGCGAATGCGCGCGGCGCCGAGACCGGCGAACATCTCCACGAACGCCGAGGCGCTCTGCGAGTAGAACTTCGCGCCGGACTCCGAGGCGAGCGCCTTCGCGAGCAGCGTCTTGCCCGTCCC
>WNFV01001273.1_pt1 | contig 49397 bp, 46 predicted proteins | sample 5400101 | NCBI WGS metagenome assembly WNFV01 (sample SAMN13153361, study PRJNA577476) | soil metagenome | isolation source: 115 cm soil or saprolite under grassland replicate 1 | place: USA:California | collected 2016-06-15
GCCTCGAGCACTCGTTTGAGGTTGCGCAGGTCGCGGGTGATGGAGCGGCGCACGGCCGGGCCGAGCAAGGGGGCCGCCAGGGCGTAGAAGCGGCCGGCGTCGCCCTGGACCCGCACCGAGACCTCGGTCGCGCTGCCAGCGGCGTCACGGTGCCCGTAGGTGACCCGCATCGGGAACGGCGAGCGCACCGAGCGCATCGCCAGCCGGTCGGCGGTCAGCTCGGTGACCTCGTTGACGTAGTGGACCCGGCGGCCAAGGAAGGTGGCGACCCGTTCGACCTGGCTCCCGACCGCGACCGGTCCCGGCGTCAGCAGCCGCGCGCTGCGGATGCCGCCGATCCACTCGGTGTCGTTGGCAGGGTCCCGCAGGTAGGCCGCGACCTGGTCGCGCGGGCGCTGGATGGTCCCGGTGGCGGTGACGTCGACGGCCATGGCGGCTCCTTTCCGCTCAGCGCTGCAGGGAGGGCGGCAGGCCGGTGCGGGCCGGGTGCTGGCCCGGGTCGCGGCCGGCCACGACCGCGGCCAGGCGCGGCAGGAAGCGCGACCAGCCCTCGGCGTGCAGCGGGCGGACCTCGGGGGCCAGGTCGCTGTGGACCAGGCGGACCAGCGTGCCGTCGGGATGCTCCAACAGGTCCACCGCGACCGTGGAGGAGCCGGGCGGGACCGGGATGGCGCCGCTGTCCCACCCCCAGGTGACGACCACGCGCCGGCCCGGGACGACCTCGACGTAGCGGCCGCTGCACCACTGGCCCTCGGTGACCTGGAAGCGGAACCGGCCCCCGGGCCGCGGCTCGAGCTCGGCGGCGATGCCGAGCCAGCGCACCAGCAGCTCGGGGCGGACGAACCAGCCGAACACCTCCTCTGGCGGCGCCGGGACCACGGCGTGGCAGGTGACCACGTCCCGCGACGGGCCGCTCACGGCCGATCGCCGCCCGCGCCCCGTTCCCGATCGGTGGCGACGGCCGCCGACAGGCGGCCGAGCCGCGCCCCCCAGAAGCGCTCGAGCGCCGCGCGCACCTCGGCCATCCGTTCGGTGTCGACCCGGTAGAGCCGCTGGTTGCCGTCGGCGCGCACGTGCACCAACCCGGCGTCGCGGAGCACCTTCAGGTGCTGCGAGGTGGCCGGCCGCGTCGCGCCGACCGCCTCGGCGATCTCCGAGGACGACCGTTCGGCGTCCCACACCAGCTCGAGCATCGCGCGCCTGGTCGGGTTGGCCAGGGCCCGGAGCGTGTCGTCCACCGCCATCGATTCAGCATAGTTGCAATTAAGTGAATACGCAAGTCGCCGTCCGCGTCGAGGCGCGCGGCACCCACACGGGTGCGCCGTTCCCGCCCGGCATCCCCGCCACCGGCACGTCGATGACGTGGAAGGAAGTCCACGTCTTCCGCTGCGCCGGCGGACGCACCGCCGAGCACTGGGGCGTGTTCGACATGCCCGGCAACCTCCAACAGCTCGGCGCGATCCCCGCATGAAGGGCGTCGTCCACGCCGACGAGTGATGGTCGAGGTCGACCTCGTCCGCCGCTGACGGGTTTCTGGGTCCGCGTGTCAATCTGGGCGAGGCCCGTTCGTAGTGGGGTGAGCGGCGGGAGATGCCCGCCCATCGCGGGGAGGACCACCATGGCGCGGTACCTGCTGTCCGTCCACAGCGTCGAGGGCGAAGTTCGCGAGCCGATGACCGACGAGGAGATGCAGCAGTCCCACAAGCAACTCGGCGTCCTCGAAGGGGAGATGAAGTCGGCGGGCGCCTGGGTCTTCTCCGGCCGCCTCCACGAGCCCGACACCGCCACCGTGGTGCGCATCTCCGACGGCGAGGTGGTGACCACCGACGGCCCCTTCGTGGAGTCCAAGGAACACCTCGGCGGCTTCTACATCATCGAGGCCGCCGACCTCGACGCCGCGCTCGCCTGGGCGTCGAAGGCCACCGCCGCCATCCGGATCCCGATCGAGGTCCGTCCGTTCGCGGATTTCGCGGACGAACCCCGCGCCTGACAGCGTGCGCGACGGCGACGCCACAGCCAACGTCGACGCGGCCGAGGTCGGCCGGATCTTCCGCGAGGAGTCCGGCCGGGCGGTGGCCGCCCTGATCCGCGTCTTCGGTGACATCGACGTCGCCGAGGACGCGGTGCAGGAGGCGTTCGCCGTCGCCCTGCGCAGGTGGCCGGGCGACGGCCTGCCGCCCAACCCGGGCGGCTGGATCACCACGACCGCCCGCAACCGTGCCCTGGACCGCCTGCGCCGCGAGGCGCGGGGACGGCAGCTGCTCGGCGAGGTGGCGGTGCTCTCGCCCGGCAGCGACGATCCCGGCACGCCCGAGGAGGTGGGGCTCGTGCAGGACGACCGGCTTCGCCTCATCTTCACCTGCTGCCACCCCGCACTGTCCACCGAGGCGCAGGTGGCGCTTACCCTGCGGCTGCTCGGCGGCCTGTCGACCAAGCAGGTCGCACGGTCATTCCTGGTGGCCGAGGACACGATGGCGCACCGTCTGGTGCGTGCCAAGCGCAAGATCAAGGCGGCGCGGATCCCCTACCGCGTGCCCGAGGCGCACGAGCTGCCCGACCGCCTGCGTCCCGTGCTGGCCGTCGTCTACCTCGTCTACAACGCCGGGATGGCCAGCCCAGCCGAACCGGGGCTGTGCGCGGAGGCGATCCGGCTGGCACGCATCCTGGCGACGCTCATGCCCGACGAGCCAGAGGTGGCGGGCCTGCTGGCGCTGCTGCTGCTGACCGAGTCCCGTCGCGTGTCGCGAACCCGGCCCGACGGCTCTTTGGTCCTGCTCGGCGAGCAGGACCGCAGGCGCTGGGACCGGGCCTTGATCCAGGAGGGTCAGGCGATCGTCCGCCGCTGCCTTCGCCGCGACCAACCCGGTGCCTATCAGCTCCAGGCCGCCATCAACGCCGTGCATGCCGACGCCGTGACGGTCGAGCAGACCGACTGGTCGCAGGTCGTCGCCCTGTACGACCAGTTGCTCGCGCTCGCCCCCACGCCGGTCGTGGCCCTCAACCGCGCCATCGCCGTCGGCGAGGTGCAGGGTCCCGCGGCCGCACTGGCCCTGGTGGACGAGCTGGACCTGGACAACTACCACCCGTTCCACGCCACGCGAGCCGACCTGCTCCGAAGGCTGGGCCGCAACCGCGAGGCCGCGGCCGCCTACGAGCGCGCAGCCGCCATGGCGCCGACCGACGCCGAGCGGGAGTTCCTCAGGCTGGGCGGCCGAGCCTCACGCTGAGCCGACCGGTGGTGCGGTCAGGAGCCCGCCTTCCAGTCGCACCAGGAGCGGATGACGGCCTCGAGGTCGGCACTGCCCGCCTCGAGCTGGTCCAGGTCGCCGAAGCGCATGGTCCGCACGAGCTTGCCGTCGCCCTCCAGGCGAGGGTGGTCACCCGGGATCTCGGCCCCTCGGTGGAACATGATGCTGACGAGGGTCTTGGAGGGGTTGAAGCTGGCGATGTTGCCCTTGTACGCGAAGGTGGGCGTTTTCCACTTGATGGACTCGGTGACGCGGCCGTCTGCCCCGAGGATGACCTCCCGGGCGTGCCGCATCACCGCGTCGAGGGGGTGCTCGGCTTCGTCGAACCACCGGCGCCGGCGGGGTCCTGCGCTGGACCCACCCCAACGGCGCGATCGTCGTCGGCCGGTTCGTGGAGCTCGTCCCGCACCGGCGGCTGGTGTTCACCTACGGCTGGGAGGACAGCCGCATGGGAGTGCCGCCCGGGAGCACCACCGTCGAAATCGACCTGGTCGAGGAGGAAGGTGCGACGACACTGCGGTTGGTCCACCGTGGTCTGCCTCCCGAGACCATGGAGGACCACCAGCGGGGATGGGCGTACTTCCTCGGCGTGCTGCGCGCCACCTTGTCGGCGGGATGAGCCGCACATGGCCTCTGCTTGACCCTGCCGCGGTGTGTTCGGGTCGCCACTCGGCGGAGCTGCTATCGCCGCTCCATGGAGCGCTCTACCCGATGGCGCTGGCCGGAGGTGCAAGGATCACCTGCGGCTGGCCGCCGCCCTCGACCTCGCAGATGCGGCTTGCTGGTCAGCCGCCCTGACTGCGTCCGCCTGCGAGCGGCTGCTTGCGCGCGTTTGGGGCCTTGACAAGGCGAAACCCAGCGCCGAAGGTCCTGATGCCGGGTTTGCGCCGTCCCGGTGGGAGGGGCCATGGACGTGCCCGCACACCAGCCGACGCCGACCAGCGCCCCGCCGATCCACCCCACCCTGCGGGAAGCGGTGCGGTCGCCGCGTCGGCGGCGGCCGACCGGGGCACCGCCGCCGTTGCCCTACCACCTGCAGACCAGCGGGGTTGGCTGGCTGGTGGCCGCGGTGGTGCTGGTGGGGCTGGCGCTGGCGGTGTTCGGCCGCGGGCTGCGCGGCCCTGCCGTGGCGGTCACGGTCGCCGACGACGCGGTGGTGCGCTGGCTTGGCGGGCTGCGCGCGCCCGGGCTGGAGGTGCTCTGGCAGGGCCTGGCCCACCTCGGCTCCTGGTGGGTGCTGCTCGCGCTGTACTTCGGGCTGTTCCTGGCCTTGGTGGTCCTGCGGCGCTGGCGCCACCTGATCGTGTGGTTCGTCGCCACGAACCTCGCGAGCACCGTCCTGGGCGGGGTGGCGAGGACGGCCCGGCGGCCGCGGCCGTTCGGGGTGGACATCCAGGCGGCCTGGGGCGGCTGGGCGCTGCCGTCGTTGCAGGTCGACTTCCTCGCGGCCATGCTGGTCGGGATCTTGTACACGCTGGTGCCGGAGGGCCGCTGGCGCAACGCCGGCAAGTGGCTGGCGGTCGCGCTGGTGGCGCTGCTCGGGCTCGCTCGGGTCGCAGTAGGCGTCGACGCCCCCAGTGACGTGCTGGTCGGTGCCGGGATCGGGGTGGCGATCCCGCTGCTGCTGTTCCGCCGGTTCGTTCCCAGCGAGGTGTTCCCGGTCGCCTACCGGCGGGGCCGCAGCGCCCACCTGGATATTGGCGGGGCCCGCGGGGCGGCGATCCGGCGCGCGCTGTCCGAGCAGCTCGGCCTGGTCGTCCAGGACGTCAAGCCGTTCGGCCTGGCCGGTTCGGCCGGCTCCACCCCGCTGCGGATCACCGTCGCCGGCGACCCGCCCGGGCAGCTGTTCGGCAAGCTGTACGCCCAGAGCCACCTGCGCGCCGACCGCTGGTACAAGCTCGGCCGCGAGCTGCTCTACGGCCGCCTCGAGGACGAGAAGCCGTTCAACGCCGTGCGGCGGCTGGTGCAGCAGGAGGACTACGCGCTGTCGCTGATGCAGCGCGCCGGGCTGCCCAGCCCTATCCCCTACGGGTTCGTGGAGCTGACCCCGGAGCGGGAGTACCTGCTGGTCACCGAGTTCTTCGCCGGCGCGGTCGAGCTGGGGGAGGCCGAGGTCGACGACGGCGTGATCGACGACGGCCTTGCGATCGTCCGCAAGATGTGGGACGCGGGCCTGGCCCACCGCGACGTCAAGCCGGCCAACCTGCTGGTCCGCGACGGCCACCTGCTGCTGATCGACGTGGCGTTCGCCGAGGCCCGCCCGAGCCCGTGGCGGCAGGCGGTGGACCTGTCCAACATGATGCTGTGCCTGGCCTTGCGGTCCAGCCCCCAACAGGTCTACCAGCGGGCACTGCGCCAGTTCACCGTCGAGGAGATCACCGAGGCGTTCGCGCGGCTCACGCTGCCCGGTGGCATCCGCCCCCCCTGGGTCGCCCTGGGGCTGGCCCTGCCGTCCCAGCTGCGTAATCTGCTCCGCGCCGAGAGCCGGGACCCGTACCCGGAGTTCGTCAAGCTCCTGCCCAGCCCGCCCCAGACGATACCGATCCAGCGGTGGAGCGCCCGCCGGGTCGGGCTGTGGGCGGCGATCGTGGGGCTGTTGGTCCTGGCCGCCCTGAATACGGGGCAGATCTTCAACAGCGAGGACCTCGTCCAGACTCCGCTCAACATCAACAGCCTGGACTGCACCCAGCCGGAGCCGCTGTGGCTCGAGGCCCAGTCGGTGCCCTCAGCGTCGCTGCTGCCGTGCGTGGAGTCCCGGCTGGTCGGCTGGAAGGTCGCCGAGGTGGCGGTCAACGACGGCCGCTCGGTGGTCATTCTGGACCACGACCGCGCCGGCAAGAAGGCGGTCGTGCTGCGCCTGGCGGCCGCCTGCGACCCGGCCGGCGCGGTCGAGGTGCCGTCCCAGGAGCCAGGCACGCGCCGCTTCGTACAAGTCGAACGCCTCGCCGGCGCGTTCTCCGCGACCTGGTACGACCGGTTCCCGGGCGGCTGCCTGACCTACCGGCTGCACTCCACCACCGACCCGACGGGCCAGTTCGCCAACGAGGCGCCGTCGCTGCTGGGGTTCACCACCCGTGACGCGCTCCGCCAGGCGCTCGACGCGCGCTCCGACGGACGACTCCGGCTCGACCCTGGGGAGGCACGATGAGCGGGACGGGCGTTGAGAGGGCCGACCAGCAGCCAGCCGCCACCAAGCCGCGCTCGCCGACCCGTCTGGCCGTCCAGGTGGTGGTGTCGCTGGTGCTGGTGGTGGCGATCTTCTACTACCTGCTCAAGGGCATCGACCTGGGCCAGGTGTGGGCCAACATCCGGGCGATGACCTGGCTGGAGGACGCCACGCTGCTGGCGGTCGCGGTCTGGAACCTGGCCACCTACGGGCTGGTGTGGATGACGGTCACGCCCGGCCTTGGGTTCTGGCGGGCGACGGTGATGGCCCAGTCGACCGCCGCAGTGGCCAACACCGTGCCCTGGGCCGGGCCGGTGATCGGCACCGGCATGACCTACACCATGTTCGGGCAGTGGGGCTACTCGGGGGCGCAGACCACCACCGCGGTGCTGGTCTCCGGGGTCTGGAACGCCTTCGCCAAGCTCGGCCTGCCGGTGCTGGCCCTGGCCCTGCTGGCCCTGCAGGGCGGCGCCAGTGGGGCGCGGGTGGTCGCCGGGGTGGCGGGGATCGCCGGGCTGCTGGGCGCGGTCGTGGTGTTCGCGCTGCTGCTGCGCAGCGAGGACCTGGCGCGTCGGTTCGGGCTGTGGGCCGGCCGGGTCGCCTCGCGGCTGCTCGGCCTGGTGCGGCGGCCGTCGGTGCGCGGTTGGGAGCTGGCCACGGTCAGGTTCCGCGCCCGCACCCTGGACCTGCTCGAGCACGGCTGGGTGCCGATCACCGCGGCGACGCTGGTCAGCCACCTGTCGCTGTACGCGGTGCTGCTGGTCAGCCTGCGCCACGTCGGCGTCAGCGACGCCGAGGTCTCCTGGGTGCAGGTGCTGGCCTTCTTCGCCTTCGCGCGGCTGCTGACCGCGGTGCCGTTCACGCCCGCCGGCCTGGGGTTGGTGGAGGCGACCCTGATCGGCGGGATGACCGCTGCCGGTGGCGACCGGGAGCAGGTGACCGCCGCGGTCCTGGTGTACCGGGCGCTGACCTGGTTCCTGCCGATCCTGGTCGGCGTCGGCTGCTACCTGTGGTGGCGGCGAACCCGGCTGGCGTCCCAGCCCGCCACCGCAGGTAGCCCGCGCCCGGCCGCCACCGAGGCCGCGGGAGCGGCGAGCACGGACCGGCCGAGCGGGCAGGCAGGCGACCACCAGCCCCGGCCCTGAACGCCTGGCCGCCATCCGGGTGCGGTGCGCCGATGACGCCTCACCGGCGTTGGCCCTCACGGGTCGCGCTCCATCGGCGCTTGGAGGCCGGCCCCGCGGACGCCGCCGCGGCGGCCGTCCCTGGCCCAACTCCCACGCGGTCGCGATTCCACCCGGCGGCCGCCAAGCCGGGTGAGCTGGAGCCCTCAGGTAGCCTTCGGGGAGGACCGGGGTGAAGGGAGCTGACGGCGATGTTCGGAACATCATGGCGCGTGGGCAGGATCGCCGGCATCGAGATTCGGATCGACAGCTCCTGGGCGGTGATCGCCCTGCTCGTCACCTACAGCATGTACCTGCGGGTCACCCTGGTGTACGAGGACACCTCGACCGGAGCAGCGGTCGCGCTTGCCATCCTGTCGGCGGTGCTGTTCTTCGGCTCGGTCCTCGTCCACGAGCTGGCCCACGCGCTGGTCTCCCAGGCCCGGGGGATCCGGGTCCAGGACATCACGCTGTTCCTGTTCGGCGGGGCGACACGGGCCAAGGTGGAGTCCCGCGGACCGAACGACGAGTTCCTGATCGCCGTCGTGGGGCCGCTCACCAGCGGGATCCTGGCGGTGCTGTTCGGGATCGTTGCGGGCTTCGGCCGCGACGTCCTGCCCAGACCGCTGGCCGGGACGTTCGGCTACCTTGCCTGGGTGAATCTTCTGTTGGCCGGGTTCAACCTGGTCCCGGGATTCCCGCTGGACGGCGGTCGGCTGCTGCGCTCGGCCATCTGGAAGGCCACCGGCAGCTTCAGCCGGGCCACCCGGATCGCCTCCCTGGCCGGCCAGGCCGTGGGCTGGCTGCTGGTGGCCGCGGGGGTTGCCTACCTGTTGGCTGGGAACCTCGCCGGCGCGATCTGGTTCGCTTTCATCGGATGGTTCCTGGTCCAGGCCGCTCGGGCCTCCTACCAGGAGCTGCAGCTGCGGCACCTGCTCCGCGGCGTGGAAGCCGAGGACGTGATGGCCGGCAACCTGTTGCGGATCCCGCCGGACCTGTCGCTGCAGGACGCCGTTGACGACTACTTCATGCGCTACGACCACGGCGCGTTCCCGGTCGAGGAGCAGGGGCGGACGGTTGGCCTGCTGACGCTGCGGGGGGTCCGGCGGGTTCCGAGGGAGCAGTGGTCCAGCAGCCGGGTGCGCGACCTCATGGTCCCGCTCGGCGGTCAGGTCGTGGTGGCGCCGGATGCCCGGATGGACGGCGTGCTGGGCAAACTCGAGGATGGCGAGGCAGGGCGGGTGCTCGTGGTCCAGGATGACGAGGTGGTGGGGATCATCACCCCTTCGGACCTGACCCGGTGGCTGCGCCGGTGGCGGGCCTTCGACGGTCGAGCGCGCTGACCCGGTGGAAAGAGCAGCGTAGCTTCGACCGTGGAGGTCGCCATGGCAAAGCGCACCGTCGCCGACCAGTTCGTCGAGATCCTGCTCGCCGCCGGGGTGCAGCGCATGTACGGGGTGGTGGGAGACAGCCTCAACCCCGTGGTGGACGCCGTCCGCCGCCACGACGGCATCGACTGGGTGCATGTGCGGCACGAGGAGGCTGGCGCGTTCGCGGCTGGCGCGGAGGCGCAGCTGACCGGCCGGCTGGTGGCCTGCGCGGGCAGCTGCGGCCCCGGCAACCTGCACTTGATCAACGGCCTGTACGACGCGCATCGCAGCATGGCGCCGGTGCTGGCGCTGGCCGCCCAGATCCCGAGCACCGAGATCGGCACCGGCTACTTCCAAGAAACCCACCCCACCCTGTCGTTCCAGGAGTGCAGCCACTACTGCGAACTCGTGTCCCGCCCCGAGCAGCTGCCGCGGGTCGCCCAGATCGCGATCCAGCAGGCGCTGGGCCGCGGCGGGGTGGGGGTCGTCGCCCTACCCGGGGACGTCGCCGACCAGGAGGCCAGCGGCGCCTACCTGGAACACACCTACCGGCTGGACCAACGGCCCAACGCGCGACCATCCGACCAGGTGCTCGACGAGCTCGTCGGCCTGGTCGACGGGGCGCGGCGGATCACGCTGTTCTGCGGCCGTGGTGCCGCCGGCGCGCACCAGGAGGTCCTGGCTCTAGCCGAGCGGCTCAAGGCCCCGGTCGGACATGCCCTGCGCGGCAAGGAGTGGATCCAGTACGACAACCCCTACGACGTCGGCATGTCCGGGCTGCTCGGCTACGGCGCCTGCTACGAGGCGATGCACGAGTGCGACCTGCTGGTGCTGCTCGGCACGGATTTTCCGTACGTGCAGTTCATGCCGACCCGGCCGAAGATCGTGCAGGTCGACATCCGCCGCGAGCGACTCGGCGGCCGGTCCCGGCTGGACCTGGGAGTCTGGGGCGACGTCAAGGAGACGGTGCGCGCGCTGCTACCCCGCGTCGCCGAAAAGCCGGACCGCGCCTTCCTGGATCAGACGCTGCGTCGGCACCGCGAGCTGGTGACGCGGATCCGAGCGTACGCCGGCGAGGTTCGCGGACGCCGACCCATCCACCCCGAGCACGTCGCCGCCACCATCGACGAGCTGGCTGCCGCCGACGCCGTCTTCACGGTGGACACGGGAATGTGCACCGTGTGGGCAGCGCGGTTGATCCGCGCCACCGCCCAACGTCGCATGCTGGGCTCCTTCGTTCACGGGTCGATGGCCAACGCGCTGCCGCAGGCGATCGGCGCACAGCTGCCCGACCGCGGCCGGCAGGTGATCGCCATGTGCGGCGACGGCGGCTTCGCCATGCTCATGGGCGACTTCCTCACCCTGCTCCAATACGACCTGCCGGTGAAGGTCGTCATCTTCGACAACGGCTCGCTGGGCATGGTGGCCCTGGAGATGCTCGTCGCCGGCTACCCGCCCTACCAGACCGCCCTCAAGAACCCGGACTTCGCCGCCGTGGCCCGCGCCGCCGGCATGACCGGGATCCGCATCGAGGACCCTGACGACGTCCACGACGGGCTGCGCGAGGCACTGGCAACCGATGGGCCGGTGCTCGTCGACGTGGTCACCGACCCCAACGCCCTGTCGATGCCGCCGAAGATCACCGGCGAGCAGGTCAAAGGATTCGCCCTGGCGATGAGCAGGCTGGTGCTGTCCGGAGACGCCGACGAGGTGGTGAACATGGCCCGCAGCAACCTCCGCAACCTGCCCCGGCCGTGATGGCGACGGCGACCGAGGTGTCGGCGGTCAGGGCCGGTGTCCCAGCGGGAACTCGTGCCTGGCGCCGGGGCCGAGCTCGACGGTCTGGTCGTGGACGAGGACCTTGATGGGTCGGGCCGCGCCGGGGCGCGAGCTGACCTTCATGCGGTCCTCGGCCAGCTCGACGTCGACGCGGTGCCCCCGGTAGTGGACGCTGAACTTGAGCTGCTTGACCTCAGGCGGCAGCGCCGGCTCGAACCGGAGCACCGGCCCACGCGCCCGCATGCCAGTCAGGCAGCGCAGCACGATGTCGACCGTGCCGGCCATCGCCCCCAGGTGGATACCCTCGGCGGTGGTCCCGCCCTGGACGTCGGCGATGTCGCTCTCCAGCGCCCGCATCAGGAACTGCCACGCCTGCGCGGGCTCGTAGCGGGCCAGGACCCAGGCGCTGACCACGCCGCTGAGGGTGGACCCGTGGGAGGTCCGCTCCAGGTGGTAGGTGACGGTCCGGGCGAGCTGCTCCTCGCTGACCTCGTAGCCAAGGCTGGCCAGCAGCTCGCACAGCTCCTGCCGGGAGAGCAGGAACAGCAGCATCAGGACATCGGCCTGCTTGGCCAGCTTGTAGCGGCCGGTGCTGTCGCCTTCGGCCTCCAGCACCCGGTCCAGCCGCTGGATGTTGCCGTACTTGTGCCGGTAGCCCTCCCAGTCGAACTCGAGCAGCTGCTCGTAGCCCTCGAACTGGGTCAGCACGCCGTCGGCGTGGAAGACGACCTTCATCTTGCGGGTCATGTCGCGCCAACGGTCCAGCTCGTCGTCGCGGATCGCGAGCTCCTCGACCAGCTCCTGACGGTAGTGCGGCGGCAGGACCTCCAATGCCTCCAACGCCCGCTGCAGCACCCAGACCACCATGACGTTGGTGTAGGTGTTGTTGCGCAGACCCTGCTCGTCGGAGTCCGGGTAGCCCTCGTGGTACTCGTCCGGGCCCATGATGCCGAGGATCTCGTAGCGGTCCTGCTCGCCGTCGTAGGTGGCGATGCTGGCCCAGAAGCGGGCGATCTCGATCAGCAGCTCGGCGCCGGTGAAGCGCAGGAACGCGGTACTCCCGGTGACCATGTAGTGCTGCCAGACGTTGTAGGCGATCGCGATGTTGACGTGGCGCTGGAGGCGGGAGTGGTCGGGCAGCCAGCGTCCTGATTTCGGGTTGAGGTGGAGCTCCTGGGTCTCCTCTTGCCCGTTGGAGCCGCTCTGCCACGGGAACATGGCGCCCTGGTAGCCGTCCAGCCGCGCCGCCGAGCGGGCCGCGTTGAGGCGGGCGTGGCGGTAGTCGAGCAGCGCGCTGGCCAGGATCGGCCGCTGGAAGTTCAGGAACGGGAAGATGAACATCTCGTCCCAGAAGATGTGGCCCCGGTAGGCCTCCCCGTGCCACCCGCGTGCCGGAACCCCGACGTCGAGGTGGACCGTGTGGGGCGAGACGGTCTGTAGCAGGTGGAAGATGTGCAGGTGCAGGACCGTCTCGGTCCACTCGTTGGCGCTGTCCAGCTCGATGTTGAACCGGTTCCACAGGCTGTTCCAGGTGCGCTCGTGGCGGGCGAACAGCCCTGCGAAGTCCTCGGCACCCGCCAGCGTCAGCCGCGCGTCGGCGCGGCTCTCCGAGACCGCACGGTCGCGAGAGGTGTAGAGGGCGACGATCTTCTCGACGGTCGCCGGACGCCCCTGCTCCAGCTCGAAGGTGAGATCTTGGGCGACGAAGCCGGGCTCGGAGACCAGCCGCCGGCCGGCCTCGGCCGGCCGGTCGTCGCGCAGGAGCCTGGTGCGCGCGGCGAGGGCGACCCGGACGTGCGACTGGGTCGTCTCGACCTGGAGGTCGACCGTCTCCTCGTTGACCTCGGCCTGGCCCAGCACCGCGAGATGCCGGGGATTCAGGTCGCGGTAGCGCTTGACCCCCGCGTTGACCACCCGGCCGTCCAGCCCGGAACGGACCTCCAAGGTCCCCGACCAGTTCTCCGCCGTGAAGGTGGTCTCCAGCCCGGCGAGATGCTCGTCCTTCATGCTCACGAACCGGCGCTGGACGACGCTGGTGCGCCGGCCCTCGGCGTCCTGCCATTTCAGCCGCCGCATGAGCGTGCCGTGGCGCATGTCCAGCTCGAAGCGGTGATCGAGGACATCGGCTTGCTGGAGGTCGAACCACGCCCCGCCGGCGATGCGGAACCGCAGCGGCAGCCAGTTGGGGACGTTGACCAGGTCCTCGTTCACGACCTTACGCCCGGCGATATCGGTGACCAGCCGGTTGTAGAGGCCGGCGACGTAGGTTCCCGGGTAGTTGATCCCGTCGGCGTCGGCCTCGGGCAGGGCGCCGCGGGTCACGAAGTAGCCGTTGCCGACTGCGCACAGCGCCTCGCGCAGCCCCTGGCGGGCGGGGTCGAAGCTGTCGTAGGCCAGCGTCCAGACGCTCGGCGGCCGCTCCACGAGCCGGCGCCGCCGCTCCGCGGTCGCCCGCCGCTCCTCCAGGCGACCCTCGGCCAGGGCCCGCACAGAGACGTCGTCGAGGGTGGTCACGACCAGGTCGGCGCCCGCCTCGAGCAGCGTGTCCCGGTCGTCCAGGCGGGCCACCCCGAGCGCGGCCATCCCGGCCGCCTTGGCCGCCTGGACCCCGCTGGAAGCGTCCTCGGTGACGAAGCAGGCGCCCGGGGGGACGCCGAGCTCCTCGGCCGCGGTGAGGAAGATCGCCGGGTCGGGCTTGCCCCTCGGGAAGTCCCGTCCGGAGATGTCGGCGTCGAACAGCTCCTGCAGCGTCATCCCAGGGCGGATGAAGTCGTAGTCCAGCCGCTGCTCGGCGGCGAAGGCGTCCAGGCGGATCCGCTCCAGGAACAGCTTGGCGTTCTTGGACGAGGACGCCGCCGCGACCCGGATACCCATGGCCTTGACGGCCAGGATGAACCGCAGCGCGTCGGGGAAGGCCATGAACCGGCCCTCCTCGATGAGCTCGACGACGCGCTTCTGCTTACCGGCCGCGTACTGCTCGACGCGGGCGTCGATGTCGGGCACACCAAAGTGCTCCATCGCCGCTCGGGCGCCGGCCATCCGAGGCATGCCGGCCATCACCCGCTGGTACACCGCGGGGGTGAACCGCTCGGCGGTCCAGCTCGTCTGGTCGCGGATGTCGCGCCACTCGCCCTCCATCAGCACCCTGAACGCCTCGCGCCAGGCCAGCTCGTGAGGCGAGTCGACCAGGACGCCGTCCACGTCGAAGATCGCACCCCGGAACGCCATGGTCGCTACCACTCCTCTGGGTTGGGAGGACGGCAGGTCAGCCGCTCATCGCCGTGCCGGCTGACTTGAGGTCCTCACAGGCCTGCGTGACCCGGGCCGCCATCGACCCCTCGGCCTTGGCCATGAAGCTGCGCGGATCGTAGGCCTTCTTGTCGCCGACCGCGCCGTCGATCCGCAGCACCCCGTCGTAGTGCCTGAGCATGTGGTCGGCGATGGGCCGGGTGAACGCATACTGCGTGTCGGTGTCGATGTTCATCTTCACCACCCCGTACGAGATCGCCTCGCGGATCTCGGTCAGCAGCGACCCGGAGCCGCCGTGGAACACCAGGTCGAACGGCCGGTCGGTGCCGACACGGGCACCGACGGCCTGCTGGATCTCGGCCAGCAGCTCGGGGCGGAGCTTGACGTGGCCCGGCTGGTAGACGCCGTGGACGTTGCCGAACGTGGCCGCCAGCAGGTAGCGGCCCTGCTCACCCGTCCCGAGCATCTCGGCGACCCGTAGCGCGTCCTCGGGTGTGGAGTACAGCTTCTCGCTCATCTCGCCGACGACGTCGTCCTCCTCGCCGCCGACCACGCCGATCTCCAGCTCCATGACCACCCTGGCCTGGGCACACGCGGCCAGCAGCTCGCGGGCGATCTGGAGGTTGTCCTCCAGCGGCACGGCCGAGCCGTCCCACATGTGCGACTGGAACAGCGGCGCCTGCCCGGCCGCCACCCGCTCCCGCGACAGCCTGACCAGCGGGCGCATGTAGCCGTCGAGCTTGTCCTTGGGGCAATGGTCGGTGTGCAAGGCCACCTGCACCGGGTGCTTGGCAGCGACCACGTGGGCGAACTCGGCCAGCGCGACCGCGCCAGCGACCATGTCCTTGAGCCGTTGGCCGGACAGGAATGCCGCCCCGCCGGTCGACACCTGCACGATGCCGTCACTGGAGGCCTCGGCGAAGCCGCGCAGCGCCGCGTTGAGCGTCTCCGACGAGGTCACGTTGACCGCGGGGTAGGCGAACCCGCCCGCCTTGGCCCGGTCCAGCATCTCGGCGTACGTCTCGGGGCTTGCGATGGGCATGGCGATCCTGTCGATCAGCCGCACCGCACCGGAGCGGGAGCGCATCGACAGCGACTGGGTGAGCACCTCGTCGTGCTCGAAGCGTACGCCGCGCAGCAGCTCCCCGTCGGTCACCCCGGTGGCGGCGAAGAAGACGTTCTCACCCCGCACCAGGTCGTCGACGGTCAGGACGCGCTCCAGGTCGTAGCCGGCGTCCAGGGCCGCGCGGCGCTCGGTCTCGTCTCGCGGCCACAGCCGCCCGAATAGCGCCCCGTCCAGGCACTTCAGCGCGCACGCGGCGATCACGCCCTCCGGGGTGCCGCCGATCCCGACGAGCACGTCGACCCCGGTACCTGCACGCGCGGCCATGATGGCGCCGGCGACGTCGCCGTCGAGCAGGAACTTGATCCGAGCGCCGCTGGCCCGCACCCGCCCGACCAGCTCCTCCTCGTGCCTCGGCCGGTCGAGGACGCACACGGTCAGCTCGGTGACGTGCGAGCCCTTGGCCGCGGCGATCCGCTGCAGGTTGGTCTCGATCGGCGCCTCGAAGTCCACCGCGGCGGCGGCGTCCCGGCCGACCGCGAGCTTCTCCATGTAGACGCAGGGGCCAGGGTCGAACATCGTGCCCCGCTCGGCCAGGGCGACCACGGCGATCGCGTTGGGCAGGCTCCGGGCCGTCAGCGTGGTGCCGTCCACCGGGTCGACCGCGATGTCGACCCGTGGGTCGCCGCCGTTGCCGACCTGCTCGCCGTTGTAGAGCATGGGCGCGTTGTCCTTCTCGCCCTCGCCGATGACGACCACGCCGTTCATCTCGATCGAGCCGAGGACCGGGCGCATCGCATCGACGGCGGCCTGGTCGACCAGCTCCTTGTCGCCGCGGCCGAGGTGACGCGCCGCCGCCATGGCGGCGGCCTCGGTCGCCCGCACCAGCTCGAGGGCGAGGTTGCGGTCCAGGTCCGGCGGAAGGGCTGCCCGTTCGGCCACAGGTCACCTCCGACGGCGATGCCGGAGCCCGCCGCGTCGAGAACTTCGGTGCACCAGGTACAAGGATCCGCCCCGGCCTGGTCCGTGTCCACGGTCGTTCCCGGGGGACCAACCGGCAGGGCGTCGCGCACACCGTGACCGCCAACGGGGGCGCGTTCAACCATCCGATGCCGTCGGGGGCGAGGTTCTCGTTCCCCTTCACCAAGACGGGCACCTTCGCCTACCACTGCACCATCCACCCGTCGATGCAAGGGACGATCGTGGTGTCCTAGCAACCTCGGGCCGACCAGGGGTTCCGAAACGGCAGATCGGTCGTACCCTCACACAGGCGAACAGCCTCCTCGACTGCGCGTAGAGAGGATCCGACCCGATGGTCCGGTCGATCAGCAAGGACACCGCGCTGTGCATGTCCTTGGCGGGCAGGCCGAGCAACATCGGGACGCGGTTCCACAACTTCCTGTACGCCGAGCTGGACCTCGACTTCGTCTACAAGGCCTTCACGACCACCGACCTGGCGGCGGCGATCGCCGGGATCCGGGCACTCGGCATCCGCGGGTGCGGCGTCTCGATGCCGTACAAGGAGGCCTGCATCGAACACGTCGACGACCTTGACGACTCCGCCGCGGCGATCCGATCGGTGAACACGATCGTGAACACCGACGGGCGGTTGCGTGCCTACAACACCGACTACGTCGCCATCGCCAGGCTCCTGGCCGACCGCCAGATCCCGGTGGACCGCACGTTCGCCGTGCTCGGCAGCGGGGGCATGGCCAAGGCCGTGGTCGCGGCGCTCCGCGACGCGGGATTGCGCGCGGGGGTCGTGGTCGCGCGCAACGCGCGGACGGGGGCGGCGCTGGCCGACCAGTATGGGTACGCCTGGCGGGCCGAGCTCGGCTCCAGCCGGCCACAGCTGCTGGTCAACGCGACCCCGGTCGGGATGTCGGGTGGTCCCGCCGCCGACGCCCTTCCGGTGGAGCCCGACGTGGTGGACACCGCCGAGACCGTGTTCGACGTGGTCGCGCTGCCGGCGCTGACCCCGCTGGTGCGTCGCGCACGCGCCCAGGGCAAGCAGGTCGTCACCGGCGCCGAGGTCAGCACCCTCCAGGCGCTGGAGCAGTTCGTCCTGTACACCGGCGTCCGCCCCACCGACGACCAGGTCCGGCGCGCCGCGGAGTTCTCCCGCGCATAGCCAGAGTTCACCTGATGCTGTCGCCGGCGTGATGCGGCTGTGATCGCCGATGGGCATTCTGTGAACGAATTCACAAGAACTGCCAATGATGGAAGCGAACCAAGCCGTGACGAGCCACTGCATGATCGAGACCTAGCTCATGGACGTCGACAGGGTCCTGGTCCAGGAGGATCAGCAGATCTCGGTGCCGACCAGTTCACCGAGCGCCTCCAGGGCACCGGACCCATACGATGGCCGGCAAGCGCATCCACCTCTCCGAGCCGCCGTGGCTGCGGTGGCGGCCAGGGGACGGCGGCTCCAGCAGGTGGCCGTGCTGCACGCCCGGCGACTTGGCCGCCCCTCCTGGACCAGCTACCGCGGGCGCGGCGCTCCTCCAGGCTGGCGGACGGCCAAGACCACGCTGGCTGCGGTGCTCGCCTACGAGCTCGCCAGACGGCTGTTGCACACCCAGGACCCGCTGCTCGCGCCCCTGACCGCCCTGCTCGTGGCCCAGCTCACGATCGTCCAGACGGTCAAGAGCGGGTTGGAGCGGGTTGGCAGCGTCGTCGCCGGTGTGCTCGTCGCGGTGCTGTTGTCGAGGGTCGTGGGACTCACCTGGTGGGGCCTTGCGCTGGTGATCTTCGCGTCCCTGGTTGTCGGGCAGCTACTGCATCTCGGCGAGCAGCAGCTCGAGGTGCCCATCAGCGCGATGCTCGTGCTCGCCGTCACCGGCCAGACCCAGACTGCCGCCCAGACCAGGGTCCTGGAGACGCTGATTGGCGCCGTGACCGGCGTCGCCGTCGCCCTCCTCAGGCCGCCGGTCTACGTGCAGCCGGCCGGCGACGCGATCGGCAACCTCGCCGACGACATGACACGGCTGCTCGAAGCGATGGGCGAAGAGCTGACCGACGGCTGGTCAAGCGAGCAGGCTCACGGCTGGCTGCGTCGGACGCGGGAGCTGGACGGGCCGCTTCGCTCGGCAGCGACCGCCCTTGCCCGGGGTGAGGACAGCCTGCGGCTGAACCCGCGGCGGCGACGGGTCCTGGAAGGCACCTTGAGCCTGCGTGCCGCGTTGGCGGCCCTGGAGCACTCCGCGGTCCAGGTCCGTGGGATCAGCCTGGACCTGGCCGACCTCGCCGAGCGCATCGAGGAACGGGGGCAGGCCGAACCCGAGGTCCTGGTCGCGCTCGGGCGGCTGCTGGTCGAGTTGGGCGGTGGCGTGGCCGCGTTCGGTCAGCTCGTCGCCCCGGACGTGGCCGGCCCCCCGCGGGAGGCGGTGCCCCTGCACATCGCGCTGGAGATCGCCCGGACCCATCGCGACGTCCTCGCCGAGTTGATGCTCGTCGACGCCCGGACCGCCCCCGAGTTGTGGCACATCCAGGGCAGCCTGCTCGCCAACGTCGATCGGCTGCTGCGCGAGATCGACGTGGAGCGCGGCCCGGACGCCCGGCGCGTCCGCCACCGTTGACCTCCACTGCGCACGCCAGTCCCACTCAGAGCCTGGCACGCCAGGCGTGGCCGGGATCGGCCTGGTCGAGGGCGGACGCCAGCCAGCTCCGCGCGGCGGTGCCCAGGTGGGGGAGGACCCGGTCGAAGTCGCGCTCGTCCTTGAACCTCGGTGCCTTGGCCTTGAACAGCAGCGCGACCTCCGGGCGCACGTAGGGGACCCCGTCGGGGGTCGCCGCCCCGACCCGGTCCAGCGGCCGGGTGATCGCGCGGTGACGCCGGAACGCCCAGCGATCCTCGTCGCCCTGCTCGAGCAGGAACCCCAGCATCGTGGGGTCGGCGGCGAACTCCGCCGCGGTGGCGGGGGTTCCGGGGCCGCGTCGGGCCCAGACCTGGTGGAAGGGAGGCTCGATCGCCTCGCCGTCCCACCGCGGCAGCGACGCGCCCGGCGCGGCCAGCCGCAGGTCCCACCCGCGGAGGTGGGCGAACAGCGCCTGCTGGTCGGCGGCCACGACCGAGATCTCCAGGTCGGCGTGCGGCCGCGTCCTGCGCCCCAGGTACAGGTCGAGCGCCCACCCGCCAGCCACCCACCAGGGCCGCGGGTAGCCGGCCATCACCTGGACCGCCCGTCGCGCCGTCTGGTCGAGGGTCGCCGCGCCGTGCGCCGCGAAGCCGCTGGCCTCCTCGTGCGGGTGGAAGCGCCCATCGGCCCCAGGCCGGTACGGCGTGGCCTCGAAGACCGCGTCCAGGTTCACCGGGCCGTACACGTGCGGGAACGCCTGACCGCCGGCCTCGGCCTGCTCGAAACGGACCTCGGCGGCGAGCCTGGCCACGTCGATCAGCAGCAGCACCAGGTCGGCGCGGCCGGCGAAGCGGGCGTTGGCGACCGCGGCGTGCTGCGCCGCGGTCGAGCAGTGGACGAAGCCGTCGCCGTCCAGCGACGCCGCCGCGTAGCTCCCCACGCGCATGGCGCGCTCCCAGTCCCGCTGGGCGGCGATGTGGAAGACGACGCTCATGGCCGCTCGCTCCGAGCCTGAGATTCCGTCATCGGTCCGGGCCAATCCGGTGCGTCAACCATCGGAGAGCCTTGCGCGCAGCCGCGCGAGCTCCCGCCTGGGCCACTCGGCGGTCAGCGGCGCGTCGCGCTCCTCGCACCAGTCGACGATCGACTGCCACGCCGCCGCGGCCTCGCCGAGCCGTCCCAGGCGCTCGAGCAGGAACGCGCTGCTGTAGAGCGGACCGATGTTGTCGGCGTCGACGACCTCGACCGCGCGGCGCCAGTCGGCCAGCGCACCGTCGGGGTCCCCGGTCGCGGCCCGCACCTCGCCCCTGACCTCCAGCAGCATGCGGTCGTCCGGGTCCAGGGCCAGGCCGGCGGCAACCACCCTGCCCGCCTCGCCGAACTCGCGGGCGGCCAGGTACGCGTTGGCCAGGAAGCGGTGCTCCCGCACCTCGCCCGGCGAGCGGGCCAGCCGCTCGCCGTACAGCGCCACCGCCACCTCGGCCTCCCCCAGCGCGGCCTGGGTCCGGATGAGCTGGTAGCGGGGCTTGTCCGCGGCAGGGTCCAGCTCGATCGCGCGCTCGTACTGCGCCGCGGCCTGCCGCAGCGCGATGCGCCCGTGGCAGTCCAGCAGGTACCCGAAGCCGACCAGCACGTCCGGGTCGGCCGACCCTGCCCCGGCGAGCGCCTGCTCGTACAGCCGCTTCGCCTTGGCGAAGGTCTCGGGGTCGCCGTAAGCCTCGTACAGCTCCAGGAGCCGCTCTTTGCTCTCGCCCATCACAAGGTTCCTCCTGTGTCCGGTCCGCATCAGGCAGGCGTCGGACGGCGGAGGAGACCGAGCCGTCTGCGTCAGGCGAAGCCGGGTCTTCGCATGCTGGCTCCCTCATACCGAAGCGTCACGTCGAGCGGTGCAGCAAGGATGGCCCGTCCACGTCGCGGGCGCCACCGTCCCGCGCGCGAGGAGGTCGAGCGGGCCATCGAGATGGTCTGCCACAGGTGGGGGACCATGTGCTGCATGAACCAGATGTCGGTCTGACCGGCAACGCCGGCGGACGGGGCGGGTGTGCTGGGCTGCTGGTGGCCGGTTGCGCAACCGGCCACCAGCAGCGCGACGGCGACGGTCCACCGTCCAAGCCGACCCGGCACGAGCCCTCCCTTGTCGCCGCTGCGCGGCCACCGATGCGAACGGTGGCAGCGCGGCCACTTGGAGTTTGTCGTCGGCCCGCCCTGATGACCTGAGCCAACGCCACCCCGACCAGCTACCGCTGTGGCGCTGCCTTTGCGTGGTGGTCCAGGAGGCGCGCCAGGAGCCGGACCAGCTGGTCGCGTTCGGGCTGGGTCAGTGGCGCGAGCAGGTCGTCCTGGATGGTGGCGACTAGTTTGTCGAGCTGTCGCAGGTGGCGGCGGCCGTGCGGGGTCATGGTGATGACGTTGCGGCGGCGGTCGGCGGGGTCGGGGGCTCGTTGGATGAGGCCGCGGCCGGCGAGCTCGTTGATGACGGCGACCAGATCGCTGCGGTAGATACCGGTGCGGCGGCTCAGTGCCGCCTGGCTCGCCGGGCCGAACTCCTGCAGGCGTCCGACGCGACGAGGCGCGTCGCGCAGCTACGGGTGCTCGGCGGGGCAATGGCTCGCGTCCCGGTCGAGGCCACCGCCTTCGCGCACCGCGGGCGCCGGATCATGGCCAACGTCGCCGCGTTCTGCGAGAGACCCGAGGACCATCCTGAGCGCGAGGCCTGGGTCGCCGACTTCGCCGCGGCGCTGCGCCAGGGCGAATCCGGCGCATACGTCGGATTCCTCGGCGACGAGGGCGAGGCGCGAGTCCGCGAAGCCTACCCGGGGTCGACCTGGGACCGCCTCGGGGCCATCAAGCGCCGCTACGACCCAGCCAACCTCTTCCGGCTCAACCAGAACGTCCCGCCGGCGATCGAGGACACCCAAGGACCGTACCGCCGCCTACTGGCAGCCACCCGTCGGCCGCTCTCGAACCCCAACCCCGCACTGGCTCCGGGTGAGCCGGCCAGGAGCGTCCAGCCCGGCGGGTCTAGGATGGGTTTCACACTATTGCCTTTCTGTCCGGTTCGGCACACAGTGGGCCAAGCCGGGCCGGGGGCGCCTAGCCCCCCGGGTGCCTCCGGCCCGCCAGCGCCAGTGGCCAGGCATGTTCCACGCCCTCCGAGCGCCGCGCCGACCTCCTGCTCGGTTCCTCACCCTTGCCTGCGCGCTGGTCTGCCTGGCGCTGAACAGGGCGAAGGTATGGATACGGCGTCGTCCCCTCCGAGCGCATCGCCGAAGGACTTCACCGCCTGCGGCGCTGCTTCGACGACCACTGACCGGTCATTGGATGATCTGGTGCATGGACCACCCGGCGCTCCCGCATCGGCCTGCGGACGGCGAGCAGTCACGCGGGATCGAGGTCGTCGCCTACGACCCGGCCTGGCCCGGACTGTTCGCCGCGCTGGGGCGCGAGCTGCGCGGCGCGCTCGGCGGCGTGGCGCTGCGGATCGACCACATCGGCTCCACCTCGGTGCCTGACCTGGCCGCCAAGCCGATCGTCGACGTCCAGGTCTCGGTGGCCTCCTTCGAGCCACTGGAGGCGTTCAAGCAGCCGCTGGAGCGGCTGGGCTACGTGTACCGTGCCGGCAACACCGAGCGCACCAAGCGGTACTTCCGGGAGCCGCCCGGGCGCCGGCGGACCCACGTGCACGTGCGCCGGGCGGGCAGCTTCTCCGAGCAGTGGGCGCTGCTGTTTCGCGACTACCTGCGCGCCCACCCTGGGGTGGCGGCCGAGTACGGGGCGGTGAAGCGAGAGCTGGCCGTGCGGTTCCGGGACGATCGCCACGGCTACACCGACGCCAAGGTGCCGTTCATGTGGCAGGTCATCCGCCAGGCCGACGAGTGGGCCCAGGCCCAGGGGTGGCTCCCCGGCCCCAGCGACGCCTGAGGGTCCGGTACGGCGTTCGGCGTGAAAGCCGGCGAAGTCGATGTGAAACCGAGCCGGCGCATCAGGCCGTGTCCCGCAGCCTCTCGAGGCCGTCCAGCATCAGGTCCAGAGCGAACTCGAACTCGAACTGGTCATCGCAACCTTGGCCCACGACGGACCCTTCGTCGTGGGTGATCACCATGAGCAGCTCGGTGATGTTGGGATACGCGGCCAACTCCCGGAGCATCGCCGCCTGCATCTGCGGACCGACGTCCGCCGTGTCGTCGAACAGCTCCTGCGAGAACCCCAGCAGGCGGCTGCCCATGGCGTGCATCGCGTGATGGGTCAGGTCGATCGAGAAGCCCCCGGCCCGGAAGGCTCCGATCATCGAATCCATGTACTCGAGCACCGCGGGGGTCGCACTGCTCCGCGACTCGATGACCCGCGACGCCCACGGGTGGCGTGAGAGAGCGCCGCGGGCCGAGAGCACCCTCTGACGGATGGCCGTCTTCCAGTCGGTCCCGCTGGCGGGAGGGTCGATCTCGCCGACGATGACGTCGACCATGCCGTCCAGCAGCTCGTCCTTGCTGGACACGTGCTTGTACAGCGCCATCGGCACGACGCCGAGCTCCTGAGCGATCTTGCGCATGCTGACCGAGTCGACACCGCCTTGATCGGCCAGGGCCACGGCGGCGCGAAGGACCCGCTCCTTGCTCAAGGGCGCGCGGGGTTGTGCGGCGGCGTCGACCTGCGTAGCCAGCTACACCCATCTCCTCTCGTACCAGGCGGGCCTCGGTGCCGACCTGTCCTCCCTCTTGACAGGTGTACGGCGTACACCTACAGTACCACCACGTGAGTGTACGGCGTACACCTGACCTTACACCATCAGAAGAGGAGGGCACGTTGAAGGCGATCACCTATCACCGTTACGGCTCACCGGACGTCCTCGAGTTCCAAGAGGTCGACGAACCCGTCGCGAAGGATGACGAGGTGCTGGTACGCGTCCGTGCAGTTTCCGTCAATCCCCGTGACTGGCACTTCATGCGGGGCCTGCCGTACGTCGTGCGCCCGTTCGGGCTGCGCAGACCGAAGGACGGTGTTCTCGGCAGCGACGTGGCGGGGCAGGTCGAGGCGGTCGGCAGGAACGTGACGCGGTTTCGCCCGGGTGACGAGGTATTCGGCGATGTCCTGACGGGTGGCTTCGCCGAGTACACAGGTGTCTCGGAAGACTTCCTGGGACTGAAACCGGCCAACCTGACGTTCGAGCAGGCGGCGGCCGTTCCCTTGGCCGCGTTGACCGCCCTGCAGGGTCTACGCGATCACGGACGAATCCGGCCAGGGCAGAAGGTCCTGATCATCGGTGCGTCGGGAGGCGTCGGCACCTTCGCCGTCCAGATCGCGAAATCGTTCGGTGCGGACGTGACCGGCGTGTGCAGCACGAGGAACCTGGACATGGTCCGCTCGCTCGGTGCGGATCACGTCATCGACTACACCCAAGAGGACTTCACCCAGCGCGGCCAGAAGTACGATCTCATCCTCCAGTTGGCGGGGACCCGCTCGCCGTCGGACTGCAGGCGTGCGCTCACCCCAAAGGGGACGCTCCTCCTGAGCAGCGGAGAATCGAGCGGTCGTTGGATCGGGCCCATAGGCCGGATCATCAAGGCGCTCGTGTTGTCACCGATCGTGAGCCAGAGGCTCGCCCCGTTCGAAGCGAAGCGAAGCAGGGAGGACCTGCAGATCCTGAAGGAGCTCATCGAGGCGGGGAAGGTCACGCCGGTGATCGACCGGACGTACTCGCTGAGCGAAGTCCCAGAGGCCATCCGGTACCTGGAAGAGGGTCACGCCCGAGGCAAGATCGTCATCACCATGTGAGTCGCGAAGCGCCGCCACGCCCTACACTGCCGACGATGCCGCCCTGACGGACCCACCAGGCTGGGGTGTGGATCCTCGCGTCCTGGACAGGAGGAATCTGCAGATGGCCAAGGTCGTGGTGTTCACCAGCCTGACGCTGGACGGGGTCATGCAGGCGCCGGGCCGTCCCGACGAGGACACCCGCGACGGCTTCGCCCACGGCGGCTGGGCGCTGCCCTACAACGATGCGGTCATGGGCCGGGTGACCGCCGAAGGCATGGCCGACGCCGGCCCGCTGCTGCTGGGGCGGCGGACCTACGAGGACTTCTACGGCTTCTGGCCGCACCAGACCGACAACCCGTTCACCGAGGTGCTGGACAACACCCTGAAGTACGTGGCGTCCAGGACGCTCGAAGAGCCGTTGCCGTGGAAGAACTCCACCCTGCTCGACGGCGACGCCGCCGAGGCGGTTGCCGGGCTCCGGCGGCAGCCGGGCAAGGACCTCGTCGTGCTCGGCAGCGGCGAGCTGGTCCAGTCGCTGCGCCGGAACAACCTGGTCGACCAGTACGTGTTGCTGATCCATCCGCTGGTGCTGGGGTCGGGGCGGCGGCTGTTCCCCGACGGCGCCGCGTCCGCGGCGCTGCGGCTGGTGGACAGCGTGACGACGACCACCGGCGTGGTGATCGCGACCTACCAGCCGACCGAGCCGGCGGCCGCCGGGGGGACCGCGTGACCGTGCGGCTGACCGGTGAGCCGTGGCCGGCCGGCGCACCGCTACCGACCGCTCGCCGCCGGCTCGCCTCAGGACGGCGGAGGTCGCCCTCCAGGTCGAGTGTCCAGGGCGGGGCCGAGTAGGCGCTGGAGCAACCCCGTCTCCCCAGGCCAGGCCTCGAGGAGCACCTGGCGGGGGACCTGCCTGGCCGCGTAGCGCAACGCCAGCGCCACCACCACGATGTCGTCGAGCGGCCCGATCACCGGCAGGAACTCCGGCAGCAGGTCGATCGGGGAGGCGAGCCACAGCCCGGCGAGCACGATCGCGACCTTGGCGCGGCGCGGCACCCGCGGGTCCCGGCGCAGCCGCCGGACGGTGGTGATGCAGTCGGGGATGAACCGGGCCAGCTCCCGCAGCGGCCCTGGCGGCAACCGGCGGGCGAGCAGGATCAGCACCACCCAGCCGGCCAGCATCAGCCCCGCCGCCACGCCGAGGCCGACCAGCCAGTCGCGCACCGTCACCTCAGGCGCTCGGCGCGTGGCTGGGTCGCCCGCGCCACAGCAGGCGCGGAGAAGGCCCGGTCGACGGTCACGCTCTCACCCGCCCGATGGTCGGTTGTGCTCGGGCTGACCGGGTCGTCCTATCACAGCGGTCCCGGTGGGGCCACCCGAGTCCGTGGTGGTCAGGAGCCCAAGCAGGCGCAACGACCGAGCCGGAGTACGCCTAATTGGGGATTGCGGCCACAACGCGCTGATCTGTCATGATCCCGCCGGTTACGACTCGGCGGCCGCATGCCCCTGGATCTGTGACGGCGCGGCGACACCCAAGCACACCAGCCCATAGCCTCCGTCTCCGAACTGCTCTACAGATCCGGTCCGGAAAGGAACGGCATGCTCCGCCCCCGCATGCTTGCCCTGGCCGCCTTCCTGGTCGCCGTGTTGGCGCTGACCGCCTGCAGCTCGCCAAGTGCCCAGCCCACGCGGACGTCCGCCGCCTCCATCACGCGGTCGACCTCCGGCGACGTGCTGGCGAGCTTCCCGATCCCGCCTGGCGCGACCGTGGTCGTCCGCAACCTCGACAGCGCCGGCCTGAACATCGTGCTCGCGTCCGTCACGGCGCAGAGCGCGACCGACTTCTACCGGCAGGCGCTGCCGATCGCCGGCTACACCATCACGCGAGACGCCGACGTCGCGGCCGGAGGAGGCGCTGCGCTCACCGGGATCGAGTTCGTGGGCCATGGGTACAAGGGCTCGATCGGCGGGGCGGCCGCGGGCCCCGGCGGGCAGAGCACCATCGGCATCTCCATGCTGCGCCAGTAGGCCGGACTCCGCCTCAGGCGACCTCTCGCGAACCGGTCGGAACCGTGGGCTCGCCCGCGCCCTCATCCGGCAGGTCCTCGACCCAGTCCGACGACAGCCGCTCGCGGCGGGCGAGCGCCACCAGCGGGGCTCCCAGGAGCTGCACCGCCGCTCCCACGAGGTAGGAGGTCGGGTAGCTCCAGGCGTCGGCCGCCCTGCCGAGCGCCGGCTGCACCACCACGCCGCCGCCGGAGCTGAGCATGTTGTCGAACGACAGGACCGTGGCCCGCTGCTCCGAGGGGATCAGGCCGTTCATGTAGGCCTGCCGGATCGGCATCACGGCCGCGAAGGCCAGCGCCCAGAGGACCAGCAGCGCGATCGCCACCCAGAAGCTCCTGGTCACGCCGAGCAGCGCCAGCAGCCCGGCGCTGGCCAGCACCCCGGCGAGCAGCGCCGAGGTCCTGCGCCGGACCAGTCGCCGGACGCGCGGCGCGACCATGCCGCCGGCGATCTGCGCCCCGGCGAAGACGGCCGCCGCCAGGCCGTCCAGGCCCGGTGGCATACTCGGGCCGAGGGGTATGGAGAGCTCGACCACCGACACCGGCGTGGAGGACCTGCTGCGCGAGCTGGCGCCGCAGGTCCTCGGTGCGCTCCTGCGGCGCTACGGCCATTTCGACGCGTGCGAGGACGCCGTGCAGGAGGCCCTGCTCGCGGCCGCCCTGCAATGGCCCGACCAGGGCGTCCCGGCGAGCCCGCGGGGCTGGCTGATCACGGTCGCCTCCCGCCGGCTGACCGACCAGTGGCGCAGCGACGAGGCGCGCCGGCGCCGGGAGGCCACCGCCGCGACGCTGGAACCCGCCGACGATGCCCTGGCCGGGGCCGGCGACGACGAGCACCCGCCCGACCAGGACGACGCCCTGGTCCTGCTGTTCCTCTGCTGCCATCCGGCGCTCTCGCCGGCGTCCCAGCTCGCGCTCACCCTGCGCGCCGTCGGCGGGCTGACCACGGCGGAGATCGCCCGCGCGTTCCTGGTCCCCGAGGCCACCATGGCGCAGCGCATCAGCCGGGCCAAGCAGCGCATCAAGGCCACCGGCAGCGGCTTCCACATGCCCCCCGAGGAGGAGCGGGCCGACCGGCTGCGGGTGGTCCTGCACGTGCTCTACCTGGTCTTCAACGAGGGCTACACCGCCACCGCCGGGCCCGAGCTGCACCGCGCCGAGCTGACCGGCGAGGCGATCCGCCTGACCCGGGTGGTCCACCGGCTGCTGCCCGGCGACGGCGAGGTCGCGGGGCTGCTCGCGCTGATGCTGCTGACCGAGGCACGGCGCCCGGCGCGGACCCGGCCCGACGGCGCCCTGGTCCCGCTCGCCGAGCAGGACCGCTCACGGTGGGACCAGGCGTGCATCCAGGAGGGCGTGGCGCTGATCAGCGACGCACTGGCCCGGGCGCCGCTCGGCCCCTACCAGCTGCAGGCGGCGATCGCCGCGGTCCACGTCGAGGCGCCGAGCGCCGAGGACACCGACTGGCCGCAGATCCTCGCCCTGTACGAGCTGCTCGAACGGGCCGCGCCCAACCCCATGGTCACGCTCAACCACGCCGTCGCGGTCGCGATGGTCCAGGGCCCGCGGGCCGGCCTCGACCTGCTCGCCACCCTCGACGGCGACGGCCGGCTGGCAGGCCATCACCGCCTCGACGCGGTACGCGCCCACCTGCTGGAACTGGCGGGCGACACCACCGCCGCCCGCGCCAGCTACCAGCTGGCCGCGCGCCGCACCACGAGCCTCCCCGAGCAGCGCTACCTCGAAGGCCGCGCGGCGCGGCTGCCGGCGGACGGGCGCGGATAGGCCGGTCGCCGCGGGGAGGGGCTCCGGGCCGGAGCGCGGCGGCCGGGCCGGCGCCGCTGGCGGAGCCAGTTGGCGGTCAGCGGCGCCGCAGGTAGCAGCTTGCGTGCCAGCTGCTCGAGTCGGAGAGCACCCAGACGTGGTCCGGCGGCCTGGCCGCTCCCGGCGGTGCCGTGTGCATCGAGCGGCGGCATCCGGAGCACAGGCCGCCGTGCCCGGTGAAGCTCACCGCGGTCCCGGATGGCGCGCGGCGAGCGCCGGCCTCCGTGTGGTCCTCTGCCGCGGAGAACCCCTGATGATGCTGTCCTGGCATCGGTTCCCCTCCCCGGGCCCCGTCCGGGCTTCGTTGTACAACTCTCACCAGAGGGACGAAACTCCCGAGTAAGAAATTCAGACGTTCCGTGTAGGCCGTTCGGTGGACCTCAGGAGTGGCCCAGCACCGGGTGCGGCCGGTACGGGGCCTCCAGGCGGGCGACCTCCTCCTCGCCGAGTGTCACCTCCACCGCCGCGACCGCGTCCTCCAGGTGGGCGAGCCTGGTCGCCCCGACGATCGGCGCGGTCACCCCTGGCCTGCCGAGCAGCCACGCCAGGGCGACCTGGGCCGGCGGCAGGCCGCGCTCGCCGGCGACCGCGCGGACCGCGTCAACGACGTCGAAGTCGGCGTCGTCGTACAGCTCCTCGGCGTAGCGGTCGGAGCCGGCCCGGACCGTGTTGCGCCGGCCGCCCCGCTCCTTGCTACCGGTGAGCAGCCCGCGCGCCAGCGGGCTCCACGGGATCACGCCGACGCCCTGGTCGAGGCAGAGCGGGATCATCTCCCGCTCCTCCTCGCGGTAGACCAGGTTGTAGTGGTTCTGCATCGACACGAACCGGCTCGTGCCGGCCCGCTCGGCGTTGTGCTGCGCCTTGGCGAACTGCCAGGCGTACATGCTCGACGCGCCGACGTAACGCGCCTTGCCGGACAGGACCACGTCGTGCAGCGCCGCCATGGTCTCCTCGATCGGCGTCTCGTGGTCCCAGCGGTGGATCTGGTAGAGGTCGACGTAGTCGACCCCGAGCCGGCTCAGCGAGGCGTCGACGGCGGCCAGGACGTGCTTGCGGGACAGGCCGCCGTCGTTCGGCCCCGGCCCCATGGGGAAGTACACCTTGGTGGCGAGCACGTAGTCGTCGCGGTGGGCGAACAGCTTGCCGAGCAGCCGTCCGGTGATCTCCTCGCTGACACCCTCCGAGTACATGTCAGCGGTGTCGAAGAAGGTCACGCCCGCCTCGACCGCGCGCCGCACGATCGGCTCGGCGGCGTCCTCGGGCAGGAACCACGCCCGCCGCTCCGGGTCGCCGTAGCTCATCATCCCGAGACAGACCCGCGACACCTTCAGTCCCGACGAGCCCAAGCGCACGTACTCCATACCGCCTCCTTCACAGCGCCGCCATCGCTCCATCATCGTAGGAGCGGCCCCGCGGCGGAATGGCGGCTCGAAGGCGAGACAACTGGATCCGATACGAAACGAAGGTCCTCGACCGGGTTCGCCTTGGAATCGTCAGCGGCTACCGACCCGGGCGCTACTCCCCGCAGGAGCGACGCCGGGAACGGGTAGGGCGTGAACACGGCGAGGTAGCGCTCCGGGTGGTTCGGTCCATTTTCGCGTCACGACGCAGCGATGAACCTATTGACATGATCAGTCTGATTCTCGATCGTCCTGCGGTGCATCCCGCTTCTCCTGCGCGGAGGCGGGTCGCATGCTCCGGTCCGGCGAAGGAGGGCGCATGGCCGAACCCCGGCAACGACGCCGCGTTCGTGCTCCACCCGACAGCCCATCGACTCGCATCCCCCGGCAGCAGGACGCCCCCGGCGTCCGCACGAGCAGGAACGGAGTCGCAATGACCCGCAGAAGCGTGCTGGCGTTATCGCTGGTACCGGTCCTCTTCAGCGCCGCCGCGCTGGCAGTCGTGGGCCCGCGCGCCGCACCGGCGCGCGCCGACGGCACCACGCGGCAGATCCCCAGCAGCGGCACGACCGCCATCCGCGGCGGCGCCACCGGCAGCGGCGCCATCCAGAGTCCGGAGTTCACCCCGGCCAAGCACTTCAAGTCCGACGTCACCAGGAACTCGGCCGGGGCCCAGGCAGCGGCGGCCGACCGTGTGGCCGCGGCCCAGGCCGCGGTCACCGACCGGAGCCTCAGCCGTTCGAGCGGGCTGCGTGGCCGCGCGGCCGCCAAGGTCGCGGGCGCCAGGCTCGCGTCGAGCCCCAGGCTCAACCGCAGCTTCGCCGGGCTGAACCACCGTGACCAGCGCACCGCCAACGGCGGCAACCAGTTCTCGCTGGAGCCGCCCGACCAGGGACTGTGCGTCGGCAACGGCTTTGTGCTCGAGACCGTCAACGACGTGCTGCGCGTGTTCGACAAGGCCGGCAACCCGCTGACCGGGGTCACCGACCAGAACACCTTCTACGGCTACCCGCCGGCGATCACCCGTCCCGCCGGGCCGTTCGGGCCGTTCATCACCGACCCGAGCTGCCTGTTCGACAAGGTCACCCGGCGCTGGTTCCACGTGGCGCTGACGCTCGACGTCGACCCCGTCAGCGGGGACTTCCTCGGCACCAACCACCTCGACATCGCCGTCAGCAGGACCAGCGACCCGAGAGGCCAGTGGGCCATCTACCGGCTGCCGGTGCACGACAACGGCGCCGACGGCACCCCCGACCACGGCTGTGAGGGCGGATTCTGCCTCGGCGACTACCCGCAGATCGGCGCGGACGCCTTCGGCTTCTACATCACCACCAACGAGTACCCGTTCTTCGCCAACGGCTTCCACGCCGCCCAGCTCTACGCGTTCAACAAGTTCGCGCTGGCGAGGAACGCGGCCAACGTGAACGTGACCCAGTTCGACACGATCGGCTCGGTCGCCGGCAACCCCGGCTTCACGCTGCGGCCCGCGGTCGTCCCCAGCTTCCGGTACGAGCTGGCCCAGGGCGGCACGGAGTACTTCCTCAGCTCGATGGCGGCCGAGGAGGCCAACGGCAGCGGCACCGACAACCGCATCGCCATCTGGTCGCTGACCAGGACGGCGACGCTGCTCACCCCGAACCCGGCGCCAGTGCTGCGCAACTCGATCATCAACGTCGGCAGCTACAGCCTCTCGCCCAAGGCCGACCAGAAGCCCGGCGACTTCCCGCTGGGGCAGTGCATCAACGACACCACCCTGCCGACGCCGTTCGGGCCGGGCTGCTGGCAGCTCCTGTTCGTCGCCGAGCCGGCCCACGACGAGGTCATCTCGCACCTGGACGCCAGCGACACCCGAATGCACCAGGTGACGTTCGCCGACGGCAAGCTGTGGAGCGCGCTCGACACGGCCGTCAACGCCGGCGGCGCGACCAAGGCCGGGCTGGAGTTCTTCGTCGTCGATCCGAAGGTGTCCGGGTCGGGCGTGAGCGGCTCGATCGTCAAGCAGGGCTACCTCGGCGTGGCCAACAACAACCTGACCTACCCGACGGTCGGGGCGACCGACGACGGGGATGCGGTGATCTCCTTCACGCTCGTCGGCGCCGACCACTACCCGAGCGCCGCCTACGCCGGCCTCAGCGCGAAGTCCGGCGCGGGGGCCGTCAAGGTGGCCGCGGAGGGCCTCGGCGTGTCCGACGGGTTCACCAGCTACAAGGCGTTCGTCGGCGACCCGCCGCGGACCCGCTGGGGCGACTACGGCGCCACCGTGGCCGACGGCAACACCATCTGGATCGCGGCGGAGTACATCGGCCAGACGTGCACGCTCGCGCAGTGGTTCGCCGCTCCGGTCGGCAGCTGCGGTGGCACGCGCACCGCGCTCGCCAACTGGGGCACGCGCATCAGCAACGTCACCCCGTAGGCAACCGTCCCGACCACGCGAGGGGCCGCTCCCACGGGGGCGGCCCCCCGCTCGTCCCGGGATCTCGGGGCACGATGCACCGCCGACCCCGCTCGGGGATGTAGGAGCGGACGAGCGGCCTCAGCGCGAAGGGGCGCCGAGGACGCTGCGGCAGGCGGCGCCGGCGGCCGCGAGGAACCTGGCGCGGTTCGGCTCAGGATCGTGCAGGAACGGCACCAGCACCCCGTGCAGGCCGTGGAGGAGGAAGCGCGCGCTGAAGGTCGCGTCCGGGGTGGCGAACGCCCCGGCGGCCGCTCCCTCGGCGATGAACCCGGCGAGCAGGTCCTCGAGCCGGCGCATGGAGTCGGCCTCGCCCATCCCGGCCTCGTGGAACAGCACGTGGTGCAGGGAGGTGCGCTCGCGGTGGAAGTCGACCGCCTGGGCGAGGAAGGCGTCGAGGCGGTCCAGGTGGGACCCGGAGCGCCGCAGGCTCCTGCTGGCCGCCTCGACCAGGGCGTCGTTGTAGCGGGCCTGCAGCGCGGCGACGAGCTGCTCCTTGGAGTCGAAGTACAGGTAGACCGTGCCCTTGCCGAGGCCGGCGGCCTCGGCGACATCGGCGACCGTCATCGCCGCCAGGCCCTTCCCGGTCAGGACCCGCTCGGCGGCGTCGAGGAGCTGCTCCCGCCGCACCTCGCGCGGCTGGGTCCGGCGCCTGGTCGTCTCCATCGAGGTCGGGGCACCTCCCGCTGGTGAGACGGCGAGTCTACTTGACGACTGACGGTCAGTCAGTAAAGTAGTGACTGACCGTCAGTCAGTCACTACTCTCGAGGAGGCCACCATGGCCGCGACCGTCACCGACGAGGAACGCTACGACCGGATGCTGGAGCCGTTCGGGCGCGCCGCGCTCGACGGCGCCCGCCTGGCCGCGGGGCAGCGGGTGCTCGACGTCGGCTGCGGCGCCGGCGCCACCACCGTCGACGCCGCCGACCGGGTCGCCGTCTCCGGCCGGGCGGTCGGCATCGACCTGTCGGCCGAGATCCTCGGCCGGGCCAGGCGGCGCGCCGCCGCACACGGCAGCCGCGCCGAGTTCGTCCACGGCGACGCCGGCAGCCACCCGTTCGCGCCGTGCTCGTTCGACGCCGTGATCAGCCGCTTCGGCACCATGCACTTCGCCGACCCCGAGGCCGCGTTCGCCCACCTGGCCGGCCTGTTGGTTCCCGGTGGCCGGCTCAGCTTCGTCGCCTGGCAGGCGGCGGAGCGCAACGCCTGGGCGAGCATCCCCGACGCCGCGGTCGCCCGGCACCTGCCGGGCGAGGCTCCCAACCTGCACCGGTCGGCGGCCGGCCCGTTCCTGCTCGCCGACCCCGACCGCGTCCGGGCGCTGCTCGGGGGTGCCGGCTTCGGCGGCGTCCGCCTCGCCGGGATCGAGCACGCCGCCTGGGTCGGCAGCGACCCCGAGGACGTGCTCGGGTTCTTCGCCCGCGAGGCCGGCGCGGCCGTGCGCGCCAGCGCCGGCGCGGACCTGCTGGCGAAGGTCGCCGCCGACCTCTCCCAGGAGCTGGCCCGCTTCGCCACCGGCGACGGCGTCCGCCTGCCCGCGGCCGCCTGGCTGGTCACCGCCACCACCGGGTGAGCGGCCCGACCACTCGCGGGCCTGATCCCTACCGGACGCCTGGTGGCAGCGCCACCCCGAACCGGTCGGCGAGCAGCGACAGATCGTGCCGGTCGGTGTCGCCCAGCGGATAGCCGAGGTGGTGGCGGACCTGCAGCTCCGGGGTGAGGCAGCGCACCCGCCTGCCACCGACCACCCCCACACCGGTCAGCCCCTCCGCCGGGTACGCGCCCCAGGCGCCGCCGCCCAGGTCCTGCCAGCCGTTGCCGTGGCTGTCGAACACCACCGGGTGCAGGTCGGCCGTGCGCCCCTCGGAGTCGGCCAGCACCAGCCTGGCCGGCAGGCCGGGCGAGGCGGCGGCGTCGCGGCGGAAGCCGAGCGGCGCCAGCGCCCGCTCGACTGCCGCGCGGTCGTCGCGCGCGACGACCAGGTCGAGGTCGTCGTGCGGGCGGCTCTGGCGGCCGCACAGCGCGTCGATGCCCCAGCCGCCGTCCAGCCACACGGCGGGCCCGGCGGCCTCGATCCGGTCGAGCAGGAGGACCACGTCCTCGGCGTCCATCATCACCGAAGTCAACCGCCACGCCGGCCGGCGCGCCAGCTCCAAGGGCGGAATCCCGGGCTGCGGCCTCGACCCGCGCCGTGTCACCCTGAGGGCATGCTCACCGCACGTGAACTCACCGTCGTCCGTGGCGCCCAGCTGGTGCTCGACGCCGTCGACCTGGTGGTCGACGGCAACAGCCGGATCGGCGTGCTCGGCCGCAACGGGGCCGGCAAGTCGACCCTGCTGCGGGCGCTGGCCGGCCTGGAGACGCCCACCTCGGGCACGGTCGAGCGCTCCCCGCCGGGGCTGAACGTCGGCTACCTCGCCCAGGAGCCCGACCCGCTCGAAGGGGAGACCACCGCCGCCTACCTGAAACGTCGCACCGGCCTGGCGGTGGCCGAGGTGACCCTGGAGAAGGCGCTGGCCGCCATGCGGCACCGGCCCGAGCCGGCCGAGCTGCAGGCCTACGACGACGCCCTGGCCCGCTTCCTGGCCCTCGGTGGCGAGGACCACGACGCCAGGGTGCCGAGGGTGCTCGCCGAGGTCGGCCTGCGCGCCGCTGTCCTGGGGCAGCCGGTGGCCCGGCTCTCCGGCGGCGAGCGGGTCAAGGCCGGGCTGGCCGCGATCCTGCTCGCCCGCTTCGACGTGCTGCTGCTCGATGAGCCCACCAACAACCTCGACTTCGACGGGCTCGACCGCCTGGAGGCCTTCCTGGCCGGAGCCGGCCAGGGCGTCGTGCTGGTCAGCCACGACCGGGCGTTCCTGTCGGCCACCACCACCCGGATCGCCGAGCTGGACCTGCACAGCCACCGCCTGGCCGAGTACGGCGGCGGCTACGACGCCTACCAGGAAGAGCACCGGCGCCGCCGCGAGCAGGCCTACGCCAGCTACGAGGAGGCCAAGGCCGAGCGGTCCCGGCTGGAGATGGCCGCGCGCAAGAAGCGCGAGTGGGCCGCCAGCCGGCGCGGCGAGCGGCGCACCGACAACGACAAGAACCTCGCCGGCCGCCGCAAGGAGCGGGCCACCGCCGGCGCGGCCAGGGCCAAGGCGCTGGAGCGCCGGCTCGAACGGCTCGGCGAGCCCGAGAAGCCGTGGGAGGGCTGGGACCTGCACATGGGGCTGCGGGCCGAGCGCCGCAGCGGCGAGGTGGTGGCCAGCCTCGCCGGCGCCACCGCGCGGCGCGGCTCGTTCCGCCTCGGGCCGGTCGACCTGGAGCTGCGCTGGCGTGACCGGCTGGCCCTCACCGGGCCGAACGGCGCCGGCAAGTCGACCCTGCTCGGGTTGCTCTCCGGCGAGCTCCGCCCGGACGGCGGCAGCGCCCGGCTCGGCGCCGGGGTGGTCGTGGGCCACCTCGGCCAGGACCGCACCGCCGGGCCGGGCAGCCTGCTGGACGCGCTGCGCGACGGGACCGAGCTGAGCGTCGAGGAGGCCCGCTCGCTGCTGGCCAAGTTCGACCTCGGCGCCGAGCACGCCGCCAGAGCCGAGGCGGACCTGTCCCCGGGCGAGCGCTCCCGGGCCGGCCTGGCGATGCTGGTCGCGCGGGGCACCAACCTGCTGCTGCTCGACGAGCCCAGCAACCACCTCGACCTCGACGCCATCGAGGAGCTGGAGCTCGCCCTCGCCGGCTACGACGGCACGCTGGTGGTGGTCAGCCACGACCGCCGCCTGCTCGCCGCCCTCCGCCTCACCCGCCGCGTCGAGGTCACCGCCGGCAGGATCGCCGAGACGCCCCTCCCCGAGACGGAAGCTGCCCGCGCCTGGCGCTGAGCCGCCGGCCGCGGCTCGGCGGCCACCTGCGCGCCTCGATCGTGACCGGCACCGTCTGCTCCTATCGCCCGGCGGAGCAGGTGCGCCGGCGGCTGTGGCTACCGGTAGTCCGGGTTGTCGAAGTCGAAGCGGCAGCCCGCGTCCCACTCGGAGCGCTGGTTGCCGTGCGCCGGGATGCCGCCGGCCGCCTTGAGCATCTTGGCCAGGTGCATCAGGTTCCAGGTCGTGAACGTGGTGTTGCGGTTGGTGAAGTCGTTCTGCGGGCCGCCCGAGTCGGGATCGAGGTAGGACGGCCCCGGTCCCGCCTCACCGATCCAGCCGGCGTCGGCCTGCGGCGGGATCGTGTAGCCGAGGTGCTGCAGGCTGTAGAGCAGGTTCATGGCGCAGTGCTTGACGCCGTCCTCGTTGCCGGTGATCAGGCAGCCGGCGACGCGGCCGTAGTAGGCGTACTGGCCGGCGTCGTTGAGCAGGTGGGAGCAGGCGTACAGGCGCTCGACCACCTGCTTGGTCACCGAGCCGTTGTCGCCGAGCCAGATCGGCCCGCACAGCACCAGGATGTCGGCGTCGAGCACCTGCCGGTAGATCTCCGGCCAGGCGTCGCGCTCCCAGCCGTGCTCGGTCATGTCCGGCCAGACGCCGGTGGCGATCTCGTGGTCCACCGCCCGCAGCGCGCTGACGGCCACGCCGTGCTTCTCCATGATGCCGCGGCTGAGGTCGATCAGCCCCTGGGTGTGGCTCAGCTCCGGGGAGCGCTTCAGGGTGCAGTTGATGAACAGCGCGCGCAGCTCGTTGAACCTCCAGCCGTCGGTGGCGCCGGTCGGATCGGTCTGGGTCATCGCGGTCTCCTCGGGTGGGCGTGACGGCGCCCGAAACTACAACGGGGGCGCCGTGGCCGGCGCCCCCGTTCGACGATCCGTGCTGCCCAGGCAGTGCCTCAGCCGGTCGGCGTGGTCGGCCGCTCCCTGGGCGCCCCGGCCTGGATGTCGGCGACGTGCGTGGTGCCGTAGCCCTCGGTCTCCGGGTGACCGTGCTGGCCGCTGGTGACCGCGAACTCCTCCTCGGGGGAGAGCACCAGTCGGTGCCGTCCGGCGATCGCGAAGTAGAGCACGCCGAGCACGAAGTAGATCAGCGTGCCGACCACGCCCGGCCGGTAGTCGGTGTTGGCGTACAGCGAGATCAGCGAGATCACCGCGATCACGCCGGCGATCCCCGCTCCCCAGGTGCCGACGGGGCTGCGGTAGGGTCGCTCGATGTTGGGCAGCTTGCGGCGCAGCAGGATGAACGAGAGGCACTGCATGGCGTACGAGATGACGGCGCCGAACACCGCCATGTACAGCAGCGCGCCCACGATCTGCCCGGCGAGCTGGCCGCTGCTCTTGCCGAGCTGGTAGATCAGGACGGCCAGCGCGTAGCCGACGACCGCGCCGGCGATCAGCGCGCGCTGGGGCGTGTTGCGCTTGCCGTGCGTGACCGACAGCCACTTCGGGAAGTAGCCGGCCCGCGACAGCGAGTAGGTGTTGCGGCCGTAGGCGTAGATGATCGTGAAAAAGCTCGCGATCAGCCCCACCAGCCCGATCAGCGCGAGCAGCTCGGCCGCGGTCCCCTCGCCGAAGACGCCCTTGAACCCGTCGAACAGCGGCGTGGCCGAGACGCCGATGTTGGCGGCGCCCCCGTCGACGCCGGTGTTGAGGAACAGCGTCAGCACGCCGGTGATGACCAGCGTCGTCATGCCCCAGAGCGTCGCCCGCGGGACGTCGCGCTTGGGATCGTGGGACTCCTCCGCGGCCAGCGGCAGCTCCTCGATCGCCAGGAAGAACCAGATCGCGAAGGGGATCGCCGGGAAGATCCCTCCGATCCCGTGCGGCAGGAAGCTCGACGCCCCGGCGTCGGGCTTGATGTTCGTCCACAGGCCCGCGTCGAACTTCCCGGAGGCGATCACCGAGATGAAGAAGAACGCCAGGATGCCGAGGGCCAGGATGTTGATGACCACGGTGAACCGCATCGTGGCCTCGATCCCCACGATGTTGATCCACACGAACACGACGTAGAAGACCGCCCACCAGGTGACCGGGCTGTTCCACCAGGGCGAGCCGGTGAGGTCGAACAACCCGACGACGATGTCGTGCATCAGGAAGCCCATGGCGCCCACCACCACCGCCGGGGTGATGACGTACTCCATGTTCTCGGCGAGCCCGGTGATGAACCCGCCCCACGGTCCCATCGACGAGCGGGCGAAGGAGTAGGCGCCGCCCGTGTGCGGCAGGGCCGGCGACATCTCGGCGATGCTGAAGCACAGGCCGTAGTACATGACCGCGATGAACACCGTGGCGATCAGCAGGCCACCGAAGCCGCCGGCGTCGAGCCCCAGGTTCCACCCGTAGAAGTCGCCGGAGATGACCGCCGCGACGCCGAGCGACCACAGCGACCAGAAGGCCGCGTGGCGCCTGAGGCGCCGGTTGACGAAGTAGCCGTCCCCGGCCTCCTCGTAGCTCACCGATCCGACCTTGCGACGCTCCTGGACCACCGCGCCACCCCCTTCGTCTCCCACCGCCACGGCCATCAAGCGAGAATTTGTCTGACATGCGTGGACGCTGCGGGCATGGTAAGGGCGCACCCTGAGCGAGTCAAGCCGGCGGATCTACTGATCCCCAGGTCACGGCGTGAAACAGGCCGCTGGCGCTCGCCGGCGTTCGCTTGACTCGCTGCAAGTTGTCTGACATATACTCGTCCGCGGGATGCAGATGGCACAGCGGGGCGCGAGACTCCGACCGCGCCTGCGCTCGGTCTCGGTCCAGGACGAGCTCAGGCAGCGGATCGACCAGGGGAGGCTCCCCGCGGGGACACGCCTCCCTTCCGAGCCTGACCTGGCGGCGGAGCTCGGCGTCTCCAGGGCGACGCTGCGCGAGGCGCTGCGCGCCCTGGAGGACGAGGGGCTGCTGCGGCGGCGCCAGGGCTCGGGAACCTACGTCGCCGACCGTCCACGCGTGGCCAACAGCATCGACGTGAACTTCGGCGTCACCGAGGCGATCCGCGCGGCCGGGATGCGCGCGGGGATCGCGGACGGGCGCCACTGGACCGAGCCGGCCTCCGTCGGCGAGGCGACCCGCCTGGAGCTGGAACCCGGCCAGGACGTGCTGGTCGTCGAGCGGGTGCGTACCGCCGAGGAGCGGGCGGTGGTCCTGTCCCGGGACGTCTTCCCCGCCAGGCTCGTGGGCGACCGGCCGCAGGTCGTCGAGCAGATGCTGCAACGGTCGATCTACGAGGTGCTCGAGCGCGACCTCGGCGTGGTCATCCACCACGGCGTCGCCACGTTCCGGCCGGTGCGGGCCGACCACGCCGTCGCCCGGCGGCTGGGGGTCCCACGCGGCGAGCTGCTCCTCTACCTCTGGCAGGTGGACTACTCCGAGGAGGGCGCCGCGGTGCTGTCCTCCCACGAGTTCCACCTCGCCGACGCCTTCGACTTCTCGGTGGTCCGGCGAGGCCCCGGAAGGAGGTTCACGTGACGACGGATGTCGGCAAGTCCATGCGCCTCAAGCGGGTGATCGACCCGGCTGGCGTCTCGCTGATCTGCGCCCTCGACCACGGCATGACCTCACCCACCTTTCTCGAGCCGCTGGCCGACATCGCCACCCGGACCGCCGAGGCGGTCGCCGGCGGGGCCAACGTGATCATGATGTCCAAGGGCATGATCCGCGTCGCGGCGCCGGCGTTCTCGCCGACGACCTCCCTCGCGCTGCTGCTGTCGGCCTCGGCGGTGCCCGAGCGGGCGGCGCCGGAGGTGGTCCAGATCGCCCAGGTGGAGGAGGCCCTGCGCCTGGGCGCCGACGCCGTGGTGCTGTTCACCGCGCTCGGCGGGGACGCCGAGCCCGGCATGATCCGCACGCTCGCCGGGGTGGGCAGGGAGTGCGCGGCGCTGGGCATGCCGCTGATCGCCGAGGCGGAGTTCCCCACCACCTACGCCCAGGTCGAGGAGCTCACCCAGCAGTACGGCTTCGAGTACCTGCGGCGCAACGTGCGGCTGTGCGCCGAGCTCGGCGCCGACATCGTCAAGACCAACTGGCCCGGCGACGGGGACGCCTTCGGCCGCCTGGTGGAGGCGGCCAGCGGCATCCCCGTGGTGCTCGCCGGCGGCTCCCGCCTCGAGGACCGGGAGCTGCTGCGCCGCATGGAGCTGGCGATGGCGGCCGGTGCGATCGGTTGCTCGGTGGGGCGCAACATCTTCATGCACCGCTCGCCCGCCGCGATCACCCGCGCCCTGTCCAGGGTGATCCGGGAGCGGTGGGACGCCGACAGCGCCGCCGGGGAGCTCGAGCAGGCGACCCACGAGGGGGTCTCGCCATGAGGGCGGCGTTCATGACCGGGCCCAACGCGGTGGAGGTCCGGTCGACCGGGGAGCCGGCCCTGGAGCCGCGCGGAGCGGTGCTGCGCGTGGAGGCGTGCGGCATCTGCGGCACCGACGCGAGGACCTTCTTCAACGGCGACCCGCGTGCGCCCGCCCCGTGGATCCTCGGGCACGAGCCCGTCGGCATCCTGGAGCGCGTCGGCCCGGACGCCTCCCTGCCGCCCGGGGTGAAGGAGGGCGACCGCGTCTTCCTCGCCAGCATCCTGACCTGCGGGGTCTGCGCGCAGTGCGGCGACGGCTTCCAGAACCTCTGCGAGCACCACCTGCTGTACGGCTACGACCCCTTCCCCGGCGCCTACGCCGAGCTGGCGCCGGTGCCGCCGATCGCCACCAAGAACCTGATCCCGCTCCCGCACGACCTGCCGTCGGACCTGGCCACCGTTGCCGACCCGTTCGCCTGCGCCCTGAACGGGATCGAGGTGCTCGACATCGCCCTCGGCGACGTGGTGCTGATCCTCGGGTCCGGCCCGATCGGCTGCTGGCAGGCCGTGATGGCGCGCGACCGGGGGGCGAGCAGGGTGTACCTCAGCGACGTGAACCGCGACCGCCTCGACATCGCCCTCGGTGTCATCGGCCAGTTCGTCGACGACGCCTGGGTGGCCGGCGAGGACAACGGCGTCGCCGAGCTGATGAGCCGCACCGGGGGAGCGGGCGCGGCCCGCATCAGCGTGGCGGCGCCGTCCAAGCAGGCGCAGCAGGCGGCTCTGGAGATGGCCGCCAAGCGCGCCCGGGTGGTGTACTTCGCCGGCCTCCCCAAGCACGACCCGGTCAGCCCGCTGGACATGAACCAGCTCCACTACAAGGAGCTCGCCATCCTCGGCGCCTACGGGGCCACCCCGCGGCAGTACCGGATCACCATGGGCTACCTCGACCGCCGCCGCGACGAGCTGGCGGCGGTGGTCACCCACCGGTTCCCGCTCGACCAGATCGGCGAGGCGTTCGAGACGATCCGTTCCGGCGCCGGGCTCAAGATGGTCATCCTGCCGTGAGCGGGCCCTACGTGATCGGCTGCGACGTCGGCAGCCAGGGGACCAACGCGGCGCTGTACGCGGCCGACGGGGCGCTGGTGGCCTCCGCCTACGAGGCCTACGACGTCGCCTTCCCCCGTCCGGGCTGGGCCGAGCAGGACCCGCGCCTCTGGACCGCGGCGCTGCACGCCGCCGTCGCCCGGCTGCTCGCCGAGGTGCCGGAGGGGCCGTCGGCGGTGAAGGGGCTGTCGTTCGGCTCGCAGCTGGACGGCATGGTCGTGTGCGACCGGCGCGGCCGGCCGCTGCGGCCGGCGATGATCTGGATGGACCGGCGGGCGGAGCCGCAGGCGGCGGCCCTCGCCGGGAAGATCGCGCCGGCGGACTTCTACCGCCTCGTCGGCGCCAACCTCGACTCCTCGCACGCGGTGTTCAAGGCCCTCTGGGTCCGTGACCAGCAGCCGGAGATCTTCGCCGAGGCGGCGCAGCTGATGCCGCCCGGCTCCTACGTGCTGCGCGAGGCCGCCGGCGTGCTGGCGGTCGACTACTCCAACGCCTCCTCGCTCGCCCTCCTCGACCCGCGGACGCGGGCGTGGTCGGCGCCGGTGCTCGACGCCGCCGGCATCGACGCGGCGATGCTCCCCGAGCTCGCCGCGGGGACCCAGCCGGTCGGCCGCGTCACCGCCGAGTTCGCGGCGGCGACCGGGCTCTCGCCCGAGACGGTCGTGGTGGTGGGGTGCGGCGACGAGATGGCCGCCACCCTCGGCGCCGGCGTCTTCGCCCCCGGCGAGGTCTGCGACGTGGTCGGCACCGCCGAGCCCGTCTGCGCCGCCTCCGCCGAGCCGCGCGAGGACCCCACCATGCTGGTGGAGTGCCACCCGCACGCCGACCCCGACGTCTGGCTGCTGGAGAACCCCGGCTTCGTCTCCGGCGGGAACCTGCGCTGGTGGCGCGACCAGTTCGCGCCGCTGGAGCGCGCCGCGGAGGCGCGTGGCGACGGCGACGCCTACGACCTGGTCACCGGCCCGGCGGCGGAGCTGCCCCCCGGCGCGGAGGGCCTGGTGTACCTGCCGTGCATGCAGGGGGCCATGGCGCCGGAATGGAACGGAGCCGCCCGTGGCGTCTTCTACGGGCTGACCCTCGCCCACACGCGCGCGCACCTGACCCGGGCGCTGCTCGAGGGCAGCGCCTACGCGCTGCGCGACATCCTCGAGGCGATGCGCGACGCCGGGCTTGAGGTGCGCCGACTGACGATCGTCGGCGGCGGCGCCAAGGGCGCGCTGTGGCGCCAGATCAAGGCGGACGTGACCGGCCTGCCGGTGCGCGTCCCCACCAGCGTGGAGACGACCGCAACCGGCGCCGCGATCCTCGCGGCGGTCGGCGCGGGCCTGCACGCCGGCGTCGCCGGCGCGGTCGGGGCATTCGTCGCCTACCAGCCGGAGGAGCAGGTGCCCGACCCTGAGCGCCAGGAGCTGTACGCCGACGCCTACCGCCGCTACCGCGACGTCTACTACGCGCTCAAGCCGGTGTTCGAGCGGGCCTGACCGGGCACGCGGTCGCCGCCCGCGGGCGGCCGCGTGAGCTGGTCGGAGAGGAAGGCCAGCAGGTCCGCGGGGGCGAGGGGACGGCTGAACAGGAAGCCCTGCGCGCGGGTGTAGCCCATCGCGCGGATCGCCTCCGCCTGATAGGGGTGCTCGATGCCCTCAGCGACCACCTCGACGCCCAGCGTGCGGCCGATCTCGCCGATCGAGCGGACCAGCTCGGTGGCGGTGTCGTTGGCGTGGATGCGGTCGATGAAGCTCTTGTCCACCTTGAGGACATCGAACGGGTGGTCGCGCAGGTAGCGGAGCGAGGACGACCCGGCGCCGAAGTCGTCGATCGCCAGCCCCACCCCGAGCGTCTTGAGCGCCTCCAGCCGCTTGGCGGTCTCGCGTCCCGGGTCCAGGAGCAGCCGCTCGGTCACCTCGAGGACGAGCAGCTCTGGTCGCAGGCCGCTGTTGTCCAGGGCGGCGGCCACCTCCCCGAGCACCGCGTCGCTGGCGAGCTGCAGCAGGGACAGGTTGACGCTGAGCTGCAGCTCCGCCAGCTCGGGCGCGCGCCGCTGCCAGGAGCGCACCTGCAGGCACGCCTGCTGCAGGACCCAGCGGCCGATCGAGGTGATCAGCCCGGACTGCTCCGCGGCGGCGATGAACTGGTCGGGGCCGAGCAGCCCGCGACGCGGGTGCGCCCAGCGGGCCAGCGCCTCGACGCCGAGGACGTGGCCGTCGGCCAGGTCCACGATCGGCTGGTAGTGCACGCGCAGCTCGCCCCGCTCGACGGCGTGCTCCAGGTCGGCGAGCAGCTCCGTCCGCGCGACCAGGTCGTGCCGGATGCGCGGGTGGTAGACCTCGGTGCAGTCCTTGCCCTGCCGCTTGGCCTCCACCATCGCCAGGCCGGCGTCGGCGAGCAGGTCGCCGCTCCCGTCGGCAGGGCCGGCGGCGATCCCGGTGCTCAGCCCGACCAGTGCCTGGCGGTCGCCCAGGCTGACCGGCGTGCCCAGCGACCGCCGCAGGTGCTCGGCCATGGCCAGCAGCTCCGGTTCGTCGCCCCGGTCCTCCACCAGGACGGCGAACTCGTCGCCACCGAGGCGGGCGACCAGGTCGAGCGGGCGCACCGCCTGCGTCAACCGGCGGGCGACCTCGACCAGTACCGCGTCACCGGCGGCGTGTCCCAGCCGGTCGTTGATGGACTTGAACTCGTCCAGCCCGCAGAACAGCACCGCGAGCCGCTGGGACCGAGCCCGCGCGCGGCGCAGGTGGTCGTTGAACGAAGCGCGGTTGGGCAGTCCGGTGAGCCGGTCGTGGAACGCCTCGTAGTCCCGCAGTTGCTGCTGCGCCCGTCCGAGCCGGGTCGTCAGCCAGGCCAGCGTTTCGCTCACCAGCACGCAGGTCGCGGTGACGAACGGAACGGACGCGACCAGACCGGGACCGTGCGGCGCCAGCGCGAGCGGCGCCCAGTAGGCGACCGCCGTCGCGGGGCTGAGCGCGAGCGCGGTGCCGCGTGGCTGCGCGATCCCCAGCCACATCGCCAGCAGCAGGAACGGCAGCGTCGCCATGTACGGGTTCGGGTCCAGGTAGCCGGTGAACCCGCTGACCAGCAGCGCCGGCGGCACGATCCACAGCGTGGCCCGGCGCGGCCAATGCTGCCACGGCAGGCGGAACATCATCGCCCCGGCCACGGCCGCCGCCCCGCCCGTGGCGACGTAGCTCGCGAAGGCGCCTCGCTCCTCGCCGCCGCCGCCGGCGAGCGCGTCCGCGACGCAGAGCAACCCGCCCGCGATGAACAGCAAGCCGGCGGCCTGGCCCGCCAGCCGCCGGAACGTGCCGTCGGCGTCCATGGCGGCACGGCCTCCCGGTACCCGCTCCATGTCAGGCACCATCGACCGCAGTTCCCGCCGGCTTAGCTTCTCGGCGAACCTCGTGGCGGTCCGACCAGGGCGGAGGTCGCGACCGACGCCACCATCCAGGCGCACGCGTAGGCGAAGCCGGCCGCCGGCGAGAGCGCCGCGTACAGCACGCCGACGACCGCGGAGGAGAGCAGGTCACCGACCGACTGCAGGCCGCCGAGCAGGCCGAAGCCGCTGCCGCGGAGCCGGTCGGGGAGCAGGCGGGCGACCATGGTCGACTCGGCCGACTCCGCCAGCCCGATGCCCATGCCGGCCAGGCAGAACAGCGCCAGCAGCAGTGGCCAGGCGTCCACCGCGGCCGCGAAGCCGCCGTACGCCAGGACGTAGGCGACCGCCCCGGCGACGAAGACCCGCCTCGGCCCTGTCCGGTCGATCCAGGCGCCGCCGAGCAGCGCGGCCGCCGCCGCGACGGCGTTGTGGCCGGCGTACAGCAGGATCGCCAGCGAGGCCGCGGCCGTCAGGGAGCGGGCGCCGTGGTGCAGGAGTTGGGTGGCGCGGAGGATCAGCAGGGTGGTGGTGACGTTGCCGAGCTCGAACATGGCGACCGGCAGAAGCTGCCGGAACAGCCCGGTCTGCCGGAGGCTGCCGAGTCCCAGCCGGGCGCGCTCGCGGGCACCGGCCACGATCCGCGGGGCACTGGCGCCGGCGAGGCTGATGGCCGCCGCGGCCAGCAGCCCGGGGACGATCGCGAACCAGAACGCGTGACGGACGCCGACGGTGGCGACCAGCAGGGAGGCGAGCAGCGGCCCGGCGACCGCGCCGAGGTTGTCGCCGGCCCGCTCCACCCCGAAGGAGCGGCCGTAGGCGTCCTCCGGCGCGAGGCTGGCCAGCAGCGCGTCCCTGGCCGGCCCGCGGGCGCCCCGGCAGACCCAGGCGGCGGCCCGCAGCACCCCGGCCTGCCAGACCGTCGCCGCCAGCCCGATCGCGGCGGTGAACACGCCGGTGAGGAGGTAGCCACCGCCGGCGATGCGCACCCGCCCTCTCGGGTCGTTGGCCGCCGGCCCGGCCAGCAGCTTGGCGACGCCGAGCAGCCCGTCGGAGAGCCCCTCGATGATCCCGAGGACGCCGGCGGACCCGCGCAGCGTGCCGGTCACGAAGCTGGGCAGGACGGCGGTGGCGATCTCGTGGCCGGCGTCGCTGAAGAAGCTCGCCGCCCCGATGCCGGCGACGCCGCCCGAGACCCACGGCGGCCGGCCCGGCGTCAGACCGGGATCCCGCTGCGTCCCCGCTCCTTCCACGGGACCAGCAGACTCCATCGGTGGCGCCGCCGCCAGCCGGAACGGCCCGTGCCTACCGCGGGACGTCGGCGCTGTTGGCGCTGGCCTCGGCGACGGCGAGCAGGTCGCTGAGCAGGTCGTAGGCGCGGGCGCTCCCCTCGCCGATGTAGCGCAGGCACTGCGCGGCGTCGCCATCCAGGCGCTGGCCGAGGAGTTGCGCCAGGAACTGGACGTTGATGCCCACCATGCGGACGGGCTCGACCAGGTCGTGGGCTGCGGCGTGGGCGATCTGGGCGAGGTCGGCCCTGGCCTGCTCGATCTCCGCGGTGCGTTTCCGGACACGCTGTTCGAGCAGGTCGTTGTGGAGGCGCAGCTCGGTGTGCAGCCGCCTGGTCTCGAGCAGGTTGGCGATGCGCAGCAGCACCTCGACGGGATCGAACGGCTTGTGCAGGAAGTCGGTGGCGCCTTCGGACAGGGCGCGCTGCTTGCTCTCGGTGGACGGCTCGGCGGTGAGCATCAGGATCGGCAGGTAGCTGCCCCGCGGTTGCGCGAGGCGTAACTGGCGCATGACCGCGAAGCCGTCCAGATGCGGCATGCGCAGGTCGAGCATGACCAGGTCAGGCGCGAGTTGGTGGTAGAGCTCCAGCACGCGGCGGGGATCGGTGGTGCTGGTGACCCGGGTGTAGCCCGCGCCTCCGAGGAGCTGTTCGAGGAGTTGGAGGTTCACCGGCTCGTCGTCGACCACCAGGATCGTGGCGTCTCGAGCGGCCTGGGGGATCACGCCGGCGGGTCACCCGCCGCGGAGTGCGACGAACGCTCCAGCAAGCTCTCGACGTCGTGGACGAACGTCTCCGGGTCGATGGGCTTGGTCAGGTAGCCGTCGAACCCGGAGGCCATGACCTTCTCGCGGTCGCCGACCATCGCATAGGCCGACACCGCGAGCAGCGGGATGCGACACAGCTCTGGATCGCCCTTGAACGCCCGTGCGGCCACGAAGCCGTCCATGCGCGGCATCTGCAGGTCCATCACCACGATATCGGGACGCAGCTCGCGCGCGGCGGCCACGCCCTCGATGCCGTCGTGCGCCACCAACGGCTGGTGCCCGAACGCGGTGAGGATGTAGACCATGAGGTCGAGGTTCTCGGGCTTGTCCTCCACGACCAGCACACGCGCCACCGCCGGCTACCTCCTGGGGATCCGCACGCTGAATGTGCTGCCCACGCCGGGCTCGCTGGTGAAGCTGAGCCTCCCGCCGAGCAGCTCCACCAACCGCTGGCAGATGTGCAGGCCCAGCCCGGTGCCCTCGCGCTGGCGGCTGTGGCCGGAGTCCACCTGCTCGAACGCCAGGAAGATCCGTGGCTGGTCCTCTGGCGGAATGCCGATGCCCGTGTCGGCCACGTCGATGCGGACCATGTCGTCGTCGGGCGGGCGCACCGTGAGCGCCACCGCGCCGCGGTCGGTGAACTTGATCGCGTTGTTGGCCAGGTTGAGGAGGATCTGGCTGAGGGCGCGCTGGTCGGTGTGGACGACCAGGTCGCTATCGGGGATCTCGGCGGTGAACCTCAGGCCCTTGGCGTTGGCCATCGGCACGAGCACGTCGGCGACCTGAGCCAGCAGGTCCCGGCAGCGCACCGGCTGCGGCGTCAGCTCCACCTTGCCGGACTCGATCTTTGCCAGGTCGAGCAGGTCGTTGATGATCGACAGCAGGTGCCTGGCGGACGCCTGCACCGTCTTGAGCTGGGTCTCCTGCTCGTCGTTGAGCGGCCCGGGAAGCCGCATCAGCAGCGTGCCGGTGAAGCCGATCACGGCGTTCAACGGAGTGCGCAGCTCGTGGCTCATGCTGGCCAGGAAACGGTCCTTGGCCGCCGCCGCGCGCTCCAGCTCCACGTTCTTGTCCTGCAGTGCCCGCTCGAAGCGCTTGCGGTCGGTGACGTCGCGGATCGCCGCGGAGACCAGGGTGCCTTCCTCGGTGTCGATGGCGCTGAGGCTGATCTCGGCGGGGAACTCGCTGCCGTCCTTGCGGCGGCCGGCCAGCTCCTGGCCGGCGCCCATCGGACGGGTCACCGGGTTGGCGAAGTAGCCGCTGCGGTGCTTGGGGTGGATGCCGCTGACTCGTTGGGGCACCAGCAGCTCGACCGGCTGGCCTTCGAGCTCCCCGCGGCTGTAGCCGAACAGCCGCTCGGCTTGGGCGTTGACCAGGGCGATGCGCCCGTCGCTGTTGACACCGACGATCGCGTCGGGGGCCGACTCCAGCAGCCCACGGAACAGCGCCTCCACCCGCCTGCGATCGGTCACGTCGCGGGCGATCGCCGACGCCCCCACGATCGCTCCACCGCGATCATGGATCGGGGAGACCGTCAGCGACACCGCCACCCGGCGCCCGCCCTTGCCGACGCGGACGCTCTCGTAGTGGTCGACACGCTCCCCCCGCCTGATCCGCTCGAGGATCGCCGGGACCTCGTCGGGGCGCTCCGGCGGCGCCAGCAGTGCCACTGGCCGGCCGATCATCTCCTCGGCCGTGAAGCCGTACAGCCGCTCCGCGGCCGCGTTCCAGCTCGTGACGACCCCGTCGAGCGTCTTGCCGATGATCGCGTCGTCTGAGGACGCAACGATCGCGGCGAGCCGCGACTCCGCATCGTCCACCGTGGCCAGGTCCACCAGACCCCCCGGATCCTCCTACCGCCGGTCCCGCCGTCCGCGCCGGCACCGACCGCCGGCATGGCGCGTCCTTCCAACGTCGGCAACCCGCCGACAAGACTCAAGGCGCCGCCCGCGCCGGGAGCCGCCCGCGACAAGCTCTGCTGACCGGCTACCGGGTCGCCGCCGCCGGCAGCCTGTGGCCGGGTGCGGCGCCCGGGGGCTGGGCCGGCGGCGGCGTCTGGGGCAGCCGGAGGCGCTTGAGCGTGAGGGCGTTGACCGCGACGATGAGGCTCGAGCCCGACATCGACAGGGCGGCGATCTCGGGACGGAGCACCAGGCCGAAGGCGGGCTCGAAGACGCCGGCGGCGATCGGCAGCGCGATCGCGTTGTAGCCGACCGCCCAGCCCAGGTTCTGGCGCATCTTGCGCAGCGTGCCGCGGCCGATGCGCAGGGCGGTGGCGACGTCGAGCGGGTCGGAGCGCATCAGCACCACGTCGGCGGTCTCGATCGCCACGTCGGTGCCGGCGCCGATGGCGATGCCCAGGTCGGCCACTGCCAGGGCGGGGGCGTCGTTGACGCCGTCGCCGACCATGGCCACCTTGCGTCCCTGGCGTTGCAGCTCGGCGACCTTGGTGGCCTTGTCGCCGGGCAGGACCTCGGCGATCACCTGGTCGATGCCGAGCTCCGCGGCGATCCGCTCGGCGGTGGCGCGGTTGTCGCCGGTGAGCATGACCACCTGGGCGCCCGCCTGGTGCA
>WNFV01002838.1_pt1 | contig 49388 bp, 50 predicted proteins | sample 5400101 | NCBI WGS metagenome assembly WNFV01 (sample SAMN13153361, study PRJNA577476) | soil metagenome | isolation source: 115 cm soil or saprolite under grassland replicate 1 | place: USA:California | collected 2016-06-15
CGCCTGCTCGAGTCGATGGACTTTCGCGATTTCAAGATCTCGGTCAAGTCGAGCTCGGTGCCAACGATGATCCGCGCCTACCGCATGCTCTCCGAGAAGGTCGAGTACCCGCTTCATCTCGGGGTCACCGAGGCAGGGCCGCCGGCCACGGGCTCGATCAAGAGCTCGATCGGAGTCGGTTCCCTGCTCATGGATGGCATCGGGGACACCATCCGGATCTCCCTCACTGCCGATCCGGTCAAGGAGGTCGAGGTGGCCTGGGAGATCCTCAAGGCGCTGGGCCTTCGCGAGCGCGGGCCGGTGATGATCGCGTGCCCGTCGTGCGGGCGCGACAACGTCGGAGTCGAGAAGCTTGCCGAGGTCGTGGAGCAGCGGCTGAAGTCCTATCCGCAGGCCTTCGAGGTCGCGGTCATGGGCTGCGCGGTGAACGGACCGGGGGAGGCGGGAGACGCCGACTTCGGCATTGCCGGCGGCCGGGACACGGGTTTCATCTACGCCCACGGACGCGTCCTCAAGAAGGTGTCCTCAGACATCCTCGTCGACGAGCTCTTTCACGAGATCGACCAGTGGATCGAGACCGGGATGGAGCGCCCGAAGCGCCTGAAGCTGGCGAAGCCCGCTGCTCTCCTGATGGCCGAAGCGGCGCAAAGACCCTCTTAGTAGTGAGGGCTTCAGAGCTCTTCATTCCCACGCTTCGGGAGGACCCGGGCGATGCAGAGGCAGTGAGTCACCGCCTGCTCGTCCGCGGCGGCTTCATTCGCCAGGTCTCAGCGGGGCTCTGGACGTTCCTCCCACTCGGCTGGCGCGTGCACGAGAAGGTCGCCCAGATCGTCCGGGAGGAGATGAACGCGATCGGCGCGCAGGAGATGCTCATGCCGGTCGTGACACCCGCCGACCTCTGGCAGCAGACGGGTCGCTACGCGATTCCGGAGCTCTGGAAGATCGAAGACCGTCTGGGGCGCCCGTTCGTCCTCGCAATGACGCACGAGGAGACGGTGACCTTCCACGCGCGGGAGATCCGCTCCTACCGGGAGCTTCCGCAGATGCTCTACCACTTTCAGACCAAGGTTCGCGACGAGCCGCGGCCCCGCGGCGGGCTCCTGCGCGTGCGTGAGTTCGTGATGAAGGACGCCTACTCGTTCGACCGCGACGAGGAAGGCCTCGAACGGAGCTTCCGACTCCAGGAGCAGGCCTACCACAAGATTTTCGATCGTTGTGGACTCGAAGTAGTAGCGGTGGAAGCGGAGTCCGGGATGATGGGCGGGTCCGAATCGGTCGATTTCCTCGCGCCGTCGGGGTCCGGGGAGAACACGCTCGTCACCTGCGAGAACGGCGACTACGCCGCTGATCTCGAGATCGCGCGCGGGGTGCCGCGGGCACCTGAGTTCCCTGCTCGGCTGGACGCGCCCGAGGAAGTGGAGACGCCCGGGGTCACGACGATCGAGGCCCTGTCCGAGTTGCTGGGCGTGGACTCGGCCTCGACGTCGAAGGCGATGCCCATCGTGAACAAGGACGGAGCGGTCGTGCTCGCGCTCGTGCGCGGCGACGACCGCCTCGACGAGGCGAAGGCCGCGGCCGTCCTCGGCTCGAGCGTGCGGCCCGCGACCGAAGAAGAGATCACGCAGACCTTCAAGGCCGATCCGGGCTCGATCGGCCCGGTGGGTTTCTCCGGCGAGATCCTCGCCGACGAGACCCTGCGCGAGGGACAGTTCGTCACGGGCGCCAACAGGACCGGCTGGCACCTGCGAGGAGTCGAGCACGGACGCGACTTCGAGGCTCGCTTCGCCGACATCCGCCAGGCCCGGGAAGGGGACGCCTGCCCGAAATGCGGCGGGCGCCTGCGCTTCCAGGTCGCCGTCGAGGTCGGTCACATCTTCAAGCTCGGGACCTACTATTCGGCGCCGCTGGGTGCGCGATTTCTGGACGAGGACGGGGAGGAAAAGCCGATTCTCATGGGCAGCTACGGGATCGGGCCCGGCCGCATCCTCGCCGCCGCCGTCGAGCAGAACCACGATGAGGGCGGCATCGCGGCCTGGCCCGCGGCGATCGCGCCGTACGACGTCCATGTCGTCGTCCTTCCGGGCGTGGAGCAGCAAGGCGAGCAGGTGGCCGAGGCACTGAAGGAACAAGGCTTCGTCGTTCTTCTGGACGACCGCGACCAGCGGGTCGGGGAAAAGTTCGCCGACGCCGACCTGATTGGCCTCCCGTTTCGCGTCACGGTCGGGAAGAAGACGCTCGAGGACGGAACCGTCGACCTGCTCGCGCGGGCCGGCCGCACCGAGGAGCGTGTAGAGGTGGGCAAAATCGCCCCGCGCGTGAAAGAGTTGGCAAGGTAGTGCCACTCCCGGCAACATCATCCGGGCTCTTGAGCTGCTGCAAGGAGTCGTCGAGCGGTGTCCTCGGTTACCCGCAACGCCACCGAGGGAGGCGCTCGCATGGCTCGTAAGCGGCGATTCTCGAATGAGCCGTTCGGGACGACGATCCAGGCGCTCATGACGGAGCGCAAGACGACGTACCGGGCGCTGGCGGATCGGACGGGTCTCTCGGCCGGGTATCTCAATCACCTCGTGCACGGCAACCGTCCAGTGCCCTCGAACGAGGTCATCGCGACGCTCTCCAAGGCACTTCGAGTCGAGCCGGAGCACTTCCGCGAGTACCGCATCCGGGTCATCACCCAGCGCCTCGAGGCCATGCCGGATCTCGTCGACCGCCTCTACAAGCGCATCCGCGGCTAGCTAGACTCGGGGAGCCACGGGGCGTGGCGCAGCCTGGTTAGCGCGCCAGTCTGGGGGACTGGAGGTCCCCGGTTCAAATCCGGGCGCCCCGATGAGACGGAAAGCCGCACCGCCGCGGCTTTCCTCACGTCTCGGGTCATTCTGGGCGCCGCATGCGGTGGTCACGCTAGGGTCACAAACCCTTCGATTCGGCTTCCGCCGACGTGACGAGGCGTCCAGCGCCATTCTCGCCCGCTCGAGGGAATCAGGCAACAGGTGGCGTAGGTCTTGCCGATCTGCTCGACGCTCGTGCCCATGAAGCGGGAGAGCTCTATTGGAGCAGTGGGGGGAGGCAGCCCGACCGCGCGAAAGGCAGCCGGGCTGGCGTCCCCCGAACTACTACTGATTCGAGGTCACCTGATAGCAGGCGACGTCGTACTGTGAAACCGCCTGGACGCTCCCGTTGGCGGCAGAGGGAGTGCCCTCGCTTCCTGCGTAGACGGTCTCGGCCTGCGCGAACCCATCCTTGAGGAAACCCGACGGTTCGACGGTCGCCCCTGGCTCGCCGCACTCCGCCCCCGGCTGGCCCGTGCCGCTTGGATTCGCCGCCGCCAAAGCGGGTGTAAGAGGAAAGACCGCGAGCAGCCCGCCGGTGAGGAGCGCAACGAAGATCCTTTTCATGCTTTGCCTCCTTCTGCCTGCACTCAGTCGACACCCGTAGCTACGCGCGACGTTGCCCACCGGATCTGTTGAACGAGCCTGGCCGGGCCGCGGCTGCCAACGAAGGGTCAAGGCTTGCGGCCGAGCAGCCGCGCTATGACGGCGCGGATAAGGAAAACCGGACCCGAGGGCCTAGCTATGAGGGTTCACCCATGGCCGCCCTAGCGGTTTTGAAAAGAAAAGGAGGCGGTTGCGGTCTCCGCCTCCTCCTCCTTCGGTGACCAAGCGGCGTGGGCTGCGGCCCCACACGCCTTACTCGGAGACTCTCAAGGTAGCGGCCTGGCCTGCCCTGGCATCCCCCGTTTCGGGGTTTCGTCAAGTGCCGCCGTGAACCAACGAACGGGGGATGGGTCAAGCGGCCGGTCAGCAGCCAGAGTGCGTCCTAGACGCGCGCGGGCTTCGATGCGGCGGAAGCTCGTGTGTGGCTCAGGGGGAGCCGGGGCCATTGCGGCGGCTCCGGTCCCCGCCTACGACGCCGCGTGGAGATGCATCAATGATTCGCCTGCGGCTGAGCGAACCCGGGGTTGCGGAGGATCTCGCAACCTTCTTATCCCGACACGACTGTGGGTCTTTCACCGATCAGTCGGGCCACGGGCACAGGCCAGCCGAATACGAATACCCACATCAGCCGCCCGGGCGAATGCCGTGGCGAGTGCGTCGGCGCGGTGATCGGTTTCGGCGGGATGGCGTATGCGGCCTTTGGATCTACACCCACCTTTCGTACGCGGCAACCCCCCAGACCCCGTTTCGTCAAACCCGACGCTCGCGTTCAAGTATTCCGGCGCCATGCCGATCGTCCTAGGAGAGGCCGGGGCGAGGATTCGTCCGTTAACCCGGGGCAGGGGCTTCTACGTCAGCCGCAGCCGTAGGACCCCCCGCGCCCCGGCTTCCCAATTCTCTCGCTGGGCGCATCCCGTCGATCAACCGAGCAGCAGGGCGACCCCGATTAGGGCTGGCGCGAGGTGATAGGCGGCGGGGAGCGCGTCTCCAGTGGCCAGGAGCTGGACGAGTATGGGCGCGCCCAGCACGATCGCCGCCCAGCCGCCCCAAGTGGCCGGGTAGCCGCTCCGCACGATCGCGACGCCGAAGCCGAGCACGGCGGCGTTTCCAAACGCCGTCCACGCCAGGAAGAGGCCGGCCCACGTGGGCACCGCCCTGAACCCGGCCGTTGGCGTGGCGCCGGCGGCAGCGGTCAGTGCGGTCATGCGAAAGACGAGGCTCGCTAGCCAGAGGCCGGCGCCGAGCAGCAACGTGGCGAACGACAACCGCACCAGGACGCCCCCGCCCGCCTGCTCGAGGTGTCTGTCAGCGCGGCGAAACCGAGCACAAGCAGTACGGCCGCGGCGGCCATGAAGAGGTTGAGGGCCTGCCAGGCCCGCCGCTGCCCTCCGATCAGCGCCAGCTTTTCGTCCAACGGCGCCAGCCAGACGCGGTACAGGGAGGGAACGGCGCCCACGGGCCACGAAAGCGCGAACGACGCGAGAAGCAGCCACCCGGCGAGCTCGGACTGCGTCATGCCGCGCCGGCCGTGGGTTCGTAAGAGCGTCAGGCGGTAGGCGACCCCAGATGCCGTACGTCGGTGCATCTGGCGGTCCTGGGCATTTGCACGCGCGCAACGGCCCGCGTCTGCTCACCTCAATAGTTGTACGCCTCTCGCGCCCACGCCACAAGAACCTCGCATGTCGGCTCGAGCACGCGTCGGGTTAAGAGCTCGGCGAGCGCTGGCGCGATCAGTAGCGAACTAATGACGAAGCAGTGACGTCCGGCTCCGGGCGATGAGTCTCGATCAGCTCGTCACGAACGGCGAGCGCGACCGCTTGTGCCCGGTTATGAACGCCGAGCTTGGCCAGGATGTGCTCGATGTGCTTGCCCACTGTCTTGGGGCTGATGAAGAGCTTCTCCGCGATCTCGGGCTGGTTCAGCCCCTCGACGAGGAGCGAGAGGACCTCGAGCTCCCGCGGCGTCAGCTTGTGCGCGGTCCGTCCGTTGGTGAGCGAAGCAGGGAGCAGCCTTCGCACACGTGCGAGCAACTCGTTGGGATCGAACGGTTTCACGAGGTAGTCGTCGCCGCCGACGAGGAAGCCGGCCACCCGATCGCCGGACTCCGTGCGAGTTCCCGAGATGAAGACGATCGGCAGTGCTCCGCCGAATTCGTCTTTGAGCTCGCGGCAGACCTCGAAGCCGGACACTCCCGGCAGGAGTACCTCGAGGACGACGAGCGCGGGCCGCTCCCGCTTGGCCGCAGCGAGGGCTTCCTCGCCAGTCTCAGCCTCGTAGGTGATGTAGCCAACGCGCTTTAGCACGCGCGACATGAGTCCGCGCGAGAGGCGATCGCCGTCCACGATGAGGATCCGGGCCGCAGTGGTCATACGCACTCCCTCATGCCGCAAAAACGTTCGCCGGTTCTAGCGCATTGGCGGGCTTGATGCAAGGTCTTTACCGTACGGCCTTGGCCGAATTCTCTAAGGCGGAAAGCGAACGCGCGAGAATCCGGCAAGTGCCCCTGTTGAAGACCCAGCGCCACCGGGAAACTTCTATCTAAGGAGTTAACTGCGGCGAAGGGAGGTGTCGACCGGGAGAGTGAACTGTCCATGCGCCTGCGGCGCTCAAGGTTACCGTCGCGCGCGCTAACGACGACCTTCTCACGAGTTCCACAGATGCGGCAAATTCGGGGAGAGTTGAAGGGGCGTTGCAGTTACTCAAGACGTCATCCTCCCTTCCTCGAGTCAGTCGTAGCGGACTGGGAAAGTGAGGAAAAGGAGATACATGAGACGATTAGGGATCATCACAGCGTTGTCGATGTTGCTGTTGGCCTTCACGGCTGCGGTGGCATTCGCCGCCGTCGCTCCGGGAACATACGGTCCGAACGCCGGTAGCTTCGACTCCGCGAATGCGCCGGGCAGCTCGCACCTCGTGTCGGGCTCGGGCTCGCCCTCGTGCACGGTCAATGCAGACCTCTCGATCGACTGTTCCGCGTACGTGCTCGGGGGTGTTGGGCACACGAACGCGACCGTGAGCTTGACTGCCAACTACACGGCGATCGTCGACTGCTTCAACCCCGGCGACCCCTCGAACAGGAACAATCCGATCGAGTCCCACACGACGAGCTTCTCGCCCACAAGTACAGCCACGGTGGCCTCCACGAAGAATGGGCAGTTGTCTGTCCCGACGCGGTCAGTAAGCTTCGCTGGCGCGCCGGTTGGTTGCCCGAATCCCAACTGGACGCCCACGATCCGGCCGGGATCGCAGACGCTCGTCAGCTTCTCGTACACGCTCACCTTCGTCGGCTTCACATCGGCCTACATCACGATCAGCGCATAACCGGTAACCCGGGTGAGCCGCTAGAAGAAGAACACGAAGGGAAGGGCCGGGCCTCCCAGGTCCGGCCCTTCTTCTTGCGAATCAGCGCTCTCTCTGGCCCAAGCAAGCACAGCACGAGGTAGTCCCAGGACTACTGAAGAGGAGTACCCCGCCCCGGCCTGCGCGATTTTCGTCTCGATGGACTTGCCCTTAGCGTGATGCACCACGGATCTCTCTTCTCTCCGTCTCCCCAGGAGCACCGCGCCACTACTGCCTTCGGCAGCCGGTGGGCGAGCGCGGACTGCATCTAGCGGAAGACGTCGGTCGAGTGTGCGACCAGGTCATCGGCATCGAGGCCGAGCGCCCGAGCTACCTCACCCTTCGCCTCTGAGTCGTCGGCCGCCGAAACGCGCACAAAAGTGCGTTGGGTCTCCCATTCAATTGGAGGCTCACCCCAGCCCGCGGCGGTCCTCCGGAGGTCGTAGGCGACGATCTCAGCTGACTTCAGGGCTTCGAGCTGCTCAGCGGTGAGATCGCCCCGAATCCCAACCCAAAAATCGCCCACGGGGCAACCCTAACGCGACGCGAACGTTCAGGGCTTGCGGCAGAGCAGCCGCTCTACGGCGGCGGTTACGAGCTTGGTGCCGCGCTGGCCCGTTGTCGAGCAGGGTTGGCGTCGGGCAAGTCGGCTAGGGACACCCCTGCGTTCCGCGCTGGAAGAGCAGGTTGATCGCGCCTTGGTGCATCGTGACCTGAGCGCCGCTCGGCGAGCGCCACTGGATGTTGAAGCGGTGCGTGTCGTCCGCCTCGAAGGGACCCGTCCTACCGACGAACGTGTACGCAAACGACTCGGTGCCCTGAGGGACGAACCGGGAGGAGGTGGGCTTCATCGGTGCCTCCGGCACGTCGTCAATGATCGCGCGGAAGCGCACGGGGCCGCCTTCCACGTTGACGCTGACCATCAGCGTGACCTGGTTGACGGTGCACCGTGTAATCACGAGCCCGGGCACGTTCTTCCACGTCGTGCTCGAGGTCGAGACCGCTGTTGTCGTCCACTTCGCGCTTTGGCGCTCTGCCGCTCCAGAGAACGTTCCGGTCGCAGCGAGGACCGCGAACGGGGCTGCCACGGCTATGGCCCCAACGCCGATGAAGACGAGGAACCTCCGAACCGTGAACCGTGGACGCATATCGGCCTCCCTCCGTGTTTCCTCCTTTCTCCCAATTCACGGCGTTCGCGTCAAGAGGCTCATCGCTAAGAACGAAGCCGCTTCCAGCCACCTCAGACCATCGCCTGCCATGATCCTGTATAAGCCTGGGGAGTGGAGGTCCCCGGGCACCCGCTGGAAAAGACCGCACGAGAACCCCTGAAATGTTCGCGAACATCACCTCGGTGAAGACGGAGCGCACGGACCTCGACGAGGGCGCGCAGATGGCCGCGGACGCGCTCCTGCCGTGGGTACGCCAGTTCGACGGCTATCGCGGGATGATCGTGCTGAGCAACGGAGAGAAAGGCATGGCGCGCTTCGTTACCTTCTGGGAAGACAAGGACGCGCTCGAGCGGAGCGAGCGGGGGCGCATGCAGGTGCGGGAACAGATGGCCAAGACCGCAGGCGTCGAGATCGACGACGTCCAGGCCTACGCCGTCCTCCTCGTCGACGGCTTCGAATAACCACATGAAGACCGCAGCCGGCCCCGACATCACGCTCGAGGAGCTCCAACTCGCGGCGCGAAACCACGGTCTTCCGCTCGAGGCGCTTCGCCACGACATCACACCGCTCGGCCTCCACTACCTCCTCACGCACTTCGACATCCCGCACGTCGACGAGCGGACCTGGAAGCTCGAGGTGGGCGGCCGGGTCGACCGCCCGGTGACGCTGACGCTCGACCAGCTGAAGGAGCGGCCCGCGCGGACTCTCCCCGTGACGCTCGAATGCGCCGGGAACGGGCGCGCGCTCCTCTCCCGGCGAGCCCTGAGCCAGCCCTGGCTGCAGGAAGCGGTGGGCACCGCCGAGTGGACCGGGACTGCGCTCGCGCCGATCCTGAACGAGGCGGGGCTGGCAGAGGAGGCTGTCGAAGTCGTCTTCACCGGCCTCGACCGGGGCATCCAAGGCGAGGTCGAGCACGTCTACGAGCGAAGCCTGGGGGTGGCCGAAGCGCTTCGGGACGAAGTCCTGCTCGCGTATGCGATCAACGGGCAGCCTCTGCCGCCACAGCACGGCGCTCCGCTCCGCCTGATCGTGCCGGGTTGGTACGGGATGACCCACGTGAAGTGGCTCCAGGCGATCTCTGCCGTCGACGAGCCGTTTCGCGGCTGGCAGCAGGACGTCGCGTATCACGTGCGGGAATCGGAGGAGGAGCAGGGCCGCCCGGTCACGAGGATCCTTCCGCGGGCGCTGATGATCCCGCCCGGCTTTCCGGACTTCCTCTCCAGGACTCGATTCGTCGAGGCCGGGCCCTGCACGCTCGAAGGCCGGGCGTGGTCCGGCTGGGCCGCGATCGAACGTGTCGACGTGAGTAGCGACGGTGGCCAAAGCTGGTCAGAGGCCGAGCTGCGGGCGCCGGTGGGCGAGTTCGCCTGGTCCGGCTGGAGCTACGAGTGGGAGGCCGAGTCCGGCGAGTACGAGCTGTCCTGCCGCGCGACGGACGCGGTCGGCCAGACGCAGCCGAGCGTCGCCGATTGGAACTACGACGGCTTCTGCAACAACGGCGTCCAGCGAGTCCGCGTCGTCGTCAGAGAAACATGACCCACCTGGAGCAGCCGCATTCCTTGTGCACGCGGGCGTGCTTGCGGCAGACCCAGTAGTTCCACCAGATCCACTTGAGGTGCGTGATCTCGAAGAGGATCAGCGCGACGATCGCGAAGAAGAGAAACTCGCGGCTCACCCCGAAAACGTCGCAGCGAAACCGTCGAAGCGCAATAGGCTGTTCGGCCTAAACCGTCTAGCCGCCCAGTAGGACCGGCCTGCGGCCCGCGACGAGCTGGACAAGCGCTCCCACCAGGGCCGCGAGAACGAGGGCCGCGAATGCCACTCGCAGGAAGAATCGTGGACTCACGGCCTCTAGACGGGGATCGAGCCTCGTTTCTTCCCTCTTTTCGAACCGTGGTGACGTGGTTTGTGGGTCAAACCCGCCGGATAAAAGCAGTCGACCGCGAAAGGAGGGAGGCGCATGTACATCGGACTTGGCACCGTTCTCCTGATCTGATCGTTCTGATCATCATTCTGCTGATCTGGGTCTTCTAGGCAGAAAGGCCGGCTGTGGTTTCCACAGCCGGCCTTTGACCTGTGCAAGCTGTGGAATTCAAGAGCGCTCTTCCCGCAAATTGCGGGGAGCGCGTTTCCATTCATCTGGACGATGCTCTAGCGTCGTTGCCGGCGGCGGGGAGCCGCCTCTCCCGGTCGTGGGGCCGCAGCCCACTCTCCCCTAGGACGAAGCCGGGGCCGCCCAGCCCCGGCTTCCCCTTTCTGAGAGAAATTTCTTAGTACGAGCCTGGCTGAAAGGTGTCCCTGTCGGGCCTGCTCGGGGGCTCGACGAGGGTGGGGCGGATGGGAAGGCCGCCCTGTAGCTGCGCGACGTAGACCTGGAGCTCGCGCTCCTTCCGCGCGAGTCGCTGCTCGAGATCGCCGAGCTCTCGCTCGTGGCGCTCGAGCTCTTCCTGGCGGACCTGGAGGTCGACGCCGACCCGCACCTCGCGGGCCTCGAGCTCTTTCTCGCGGCGGCCGAGCTCTTCGACGCGGTCCTGGGCGAGCTGTTCGGTGTCCGCGACCCGCTTCTCACGGTGCTCGAGCCAGCGCGTCTGTTGGGCGAGGGTCTCGGCGCTCGCGTAGTTGCCTTCGGCCTCGGCGAGCTCGCGCTCCCGTTCGGCCAAGAGCTTCTGCTCGGAGCGTAGCCGGTCCCGCCGGTAGGCGGCCAAGCGCTCGCGCTCGGTCAGCTCCGCTTCCGTCTCGACGATGTTCGTGGTGCGCTCGCGGAGCTCGCCTGCCTTCTCGGCCAGCTGGAGAGTGCGCTTCTCAAGCGAAACGAGCGTGCGGCGGAGGGCCTCGTCCAGCCGCTCCTGCACCGGCCTGAGCTCGGCAACACGCCGCTCGCGCTCGCGGAGGTCCGCCTCGGCAGCCTCGAGTTGCTCGAGCTCGGTCGTGATCTCGTTGGCGCGGAAGTTCAGCTCGGCGCCGCGGTCGTCTAGCTCGGCGGCGCTGCGCTCGAGATAACGCTCAAGGGAATGACGAAGCCCCTCATTCAGCCCCATGCCCTCTCTATCGGAAGGCCTGACACGCGCGAAATACCCCCTTCGGAGGGAGAGCAGAGAGCCACGGGTGTTCTTTCCCACGAACGTGAGCATGCGTTTTCTCGCTGCTGGACTAGCGTTTTTCGCGGCCGTCATCGTGCTCGCCGCCGTCCCGGTCCTGGCCTAGGGCAGCCGCTCGGCTCCTTGCGATCAAGGGCACGTCCGATGCGGAGCTACTCGCGAATCGCACCAGCGGCTTGACGCCGCGCGTCCGAGCCGCGCTCAATAGCGCTACATGGAGGACTACCTGCCGATCGGCGACCACGGGATCATCGGGGATCTCCACACGGTGGCCCTCATCGGGGCAGACGGGACGATCGATTGGTACTGCTGCCCCGCCTTCGACTCGCCTAGCGTCTTCGCGGCGATCCTCGACAAGGAGAAAGGAGGGTATTACCGGATCTCTCCGCTCGAGCAGGATTGGACGTCGAAGCAGCTCTACTTCCCGGACACGAACGTCCTCATTACGCGTTTCTTCACGCCGGGGGGCGTGGGGGAGCTCCAGGGATTCATGCCCATCGCACGCACGGGCGCGGAGCGTCACCGCCACCAGTTGATCAGGCGTCTCGTGGGTGTCCGCGGAGCGATTCGCTTCCGCGTCGACCTGCAGCCCCGGTTCAACTACGCCCGGGACCCGCACGAGTCGCACGAGTTCGAGCATGGCGTCGTCTTCGAGTCGGAGACCCTCTGCCTGGCGCTCCAGGCCACCCGGCCGATCGCCTGCGACGAGCAGGGCGTGCACAGCGAGTTCACTCTGCAGGCCGGCGAGAGCGTCACGTTCGTTCTTGAGCAGGTAGCACGCGACTATGTACCGCGCGAGTACTCCGAACGGGAGACCCGCGAAGCGTACGAACGGACGATCGATTACTGGCGCCGCTGGCTGGCCCAGTCCCGCTACCGCGGGCGCTGGCGCGAGATGGTGCATCGGTCGGCTCTGACGCTGAAGCTGCTCACCTACCAGCCGACGGGGGCCATCGTCGCCGCTCCGACGACGAGCCTCCCTGAGCAGATCGGCGGGGAGCGCAACTGGGACTACCGCTACACCTGGATTCGGGACGCGGCCTTCTCCCTCTACGGACTTCTTCGGCTCGGGTTCACGGAGGAAGCAGGGGCTTTCATGAACTGGCTCACGGACCGCTTCCGGGAAGGGGTGAACATGTCCGGCGATCCGCTTCAGACGATGTACAGCATCGACGGAGGTCGCGAGCTCCCCGAGGAGACGCTCGGCCATCTCGAGGGCTATCGCGGGTCAGCCCCCGTCCGGATCGGGAACGCGGCCGCCGGCCAGCTCCAGCTCGACATCTACGGCGAGCTGATCGACTCCGTCTACCTCTACAACAAGTACGGCACGCCCATCTACCACCAAGCCTGGCTGGACCTCTCGCGCATGGTGAACTGGGTCGGGGAGAACTGGGACCAGCCCGACGAGGGGATCTGGGAGATGCGCGCGGGACGCAAGGACTTCACGCTCTCGCGGCTCATGTGTTGGGTTGCGATCGAGCGAGCAATCCGAATGGCGCGCCAGCGGGGTCTTCCGGCCGATCTCGTGCGCTGGATGCGGGATCGGGACGAGATCTACGAGCAGATCATGGATCGGGGCTGGAGCGAGCAGCGGAAGGCGTTCGTGCAGCACTACGGCTCCGACGTCCTCGACGCCTCGCTGCTCCTCATGCCGCTTGTGAAGTTCATCGCACCGACCGATCCGCGCTGGCTCTCCACACTGGACGCGATAGCGGAGGAGCTCGTGTCGGACACGCTCGTCCAGCGATACCACGCTCACGCAGTGCCCGACGGCCTCCTGGGGGAGGAGGGCACCTTCTCGATCTGCTCCTTCTGGTACGTGGAGGCGCTGACCCGCGCCGGGCGGGTGGACGAGGCTCGTCTCGCCTTCGAGAAGATGCTGACGTACGCGAACTACCTCGGCCTTTACTCGGAGGAGATCGGGCCTACGGGCGAGCTCCTAGGCAACTTCCCGCAGGCTTTCACGCATCTCGCCCTGATCAGCGCCGCTTTCAACCTCGATCGCGCGCTGGGATAGCTTTTCCGTGGTGACAGAGGCGAAGATCACGCTGAAAGAGGCCCAGGCGATCGCCTACCTCCTCGAGCACGGCCGCTGGCCCGATCCGGCGACCGCGGCCTTCATGGAGGAGCGAACGAGCCAGGTGGCGCTCGACTACCTCCTCGTCGCACGCCTGCGCGGCTCGCCCACGGCCGCCGAGGAGCACCAATGAGCCGTCGTATCTGCGTGCTGGGCGCTGGCAAGGCGGGCGAAGCCCTCGTCGCCGGGCTCCTTTCCTCGGGCTGGGCCAAACCCGCGGACATCGTGGCGACCGCCCGCCACCAGGAGCGCATCGACGAGCTCTCCAAGCGCTACGGCATCGAGGGGACGCTGGACAACGTCGCCGCGGTGAAGGGAGCCCAGGTCGTCGTGATCGCGGTGAAGCCGCAGGACATCGAAGCGTTGCTAGGAGAGGTGGGTGTCGACCTCGAGGCTTCCCAGACCGTCCTTTCGATCGCCGCTGCGATTCCGACGGAGTTGATCGAGCGCCACGTGGGCGACGGCGTTCCGGTCGTGCGCGCGATGCCCAATGCCCCGGTGACGGTTCACGAGGGCATGGCAGGGGTGACCGGAGGCGCGAACGCCACCGAGGAGCACCTCGCGCTGGCAGAAGAAGTGCTCGGCTCTGTCGGACGCTCCGTCAGAGTCGACGAGGCTTACATGGACGCGGTCACGGCGGTGTCCGGCTCGGGGCCGGCGTACTTCGCGCTCCTCGCCGAGTCGATGATCGAGGCGGGCATCCTGCTTGGCCTCTCGCGGGAGGTATCGACCGATCTCGTCGTCCAGACGATGCTCGGGACCGCCAAGCTCCTGCGGGACGAGAAGATGCATCCGGTCGAACTGCGCGAGATGGTCACATCGCCGGGCGGCACGACGATCTCGGCTATCCGGGAGCTCGAGCAGGCAGGCGTCCGCGCGGCCTTCCTGAACGCAATCCAGGCGGCGATGAAGCGCTCGCGGGAGCTAGCGGAGGGCGGGTAGGGGATCGACGGCCGCGCCGCGGACACGCACCTCGAAGTGCAGGTGAGGTCCGAAGGCGTGTCCCGTGGCCCCAACCCGACCGAGGCGGACACCGGCGGCGATCCGCTGGCCGCGGTGCACCAGGACGGCGGACAGGTGGGCGTACAGCGTCCGCACGCCGTTTCCATGCGAGAGCGTGACGAGGTAGCCGTAACCGCCTGAGTTCCATCCGGCGTGGACGACCCGGCCCGAGGCCGCCGCGCGCACGTTGGCTCCGAACCACGCGGTGAAGTCGATTCCGGAGTGGAAACGGTTGTCGCGGGGGCCGAAGCGGTCCCCGACCGAAGCTCGGACGGGCCTCCGGACGGAAATGGGAGAACGAGGCGGGGGCCTCCGTAGGGCGGCATAGGTGGCGGGACCGGCGACGCCGTCTGCACCAAGTTTGGAGAAACGCTGGAAGCGGCGGAGCGCTGCGTCCGTATGCGGCCCGAAGCCCCCGTCCAACGTCCCCGACGGGAAGCCGTGAGTCGCGAGGGCGAACTGGAGGGCGGCGACGTCCCAGCCGCGCTTGCCAATTCTGAGGAGGCGGGTGCCGAACCGGTGGCGTCCGTAACGGCCGAGCGCCCTCCGGGTTTGCGGGCCTGCTACGCCGTCCACGGCGATACCCGCACGTCGCTGAAAGCGCCGGACGCCGAGGCTCGTGGAGGCGCCGGCGAGTCCGTCGATCGTTCCGACGTACAGCCCGCGGGCCCGGAGCGCCACCTGGAGCGCTGCGACGTTGGGCTTGCCCGCGGCCGCCGCCGCCGGAGCGGCGAGGGCCAGGAAGAGGACGAATGTGGCTGCGAGCGCTCTAGGTGACATAAACCCGGTCGCTGGACCCATCGGCCGCTGCACAGTAACCCTTTAGGGGGAGGCGAAGACTTCGGCTCCGCAGCCGAAGACGAGCGCGGCGGGGACTTCGCCGTCGTTTACTCCGGCCAGCGCGGAGTGGCCGAGGTCGACCTCGATCGACGGCCACTCCGCCAGGCCCAGAGCGGCGGCGCCCTCCGCGGAGCCGATCCTCAGGAGCTCGTCGGGCGGGATCACGTTCCGGCGCAAGGCCTGGCGGCGCGCGGTTCCCTCCAACTCCCGTAGCTCCTCGAGCGGATCGATGCGGACGTTCGAATCCGAGCCTATGCAGAGCGGAATCCCCCGCGAGCGCAGGCGCTCGACCGGGACGAATCCGTCGCCGAGGTTGGCCTCCGTCGTGGGGCAGACACAGACGCGTGCTCCGGCGTCCGCGAGGAGATCGAGCTCATGGTCGTCTGCGTGGGTCGCGTGCACAATCGTGGTGCGAGGTCCGAGACAGCCTGCGCGCGCGAGGAGCTCGACCGGGCGGACCCCGTGCTCAGCGAGGCACTCCTCGATCTCACGCGGCTGCTCGTCGGCGTGCACATGGAGGACGAGGCTCTCGCGCTCGGCGAAGCGGCCGATCTCCTCCAGCCAGTCGGGCGGACAGGCGCGCACGGAGTGGGGTGCAAGCCCGACCCGAATGCCGGCGCCGGCAAGCTCCTCGACCTGGTCGAGATACGCGGAGACCGAGTGCTGGCGGAAGCGGTCGATTCCACCGCGGGCGTAGGCGGAGTAGAGGAGGACGAGCTCCACTGCGGCTGCTCGAGCGGCCGCCGCTGCCGCCTTGGCCTCCTCGAAGCCCACGTAGTGGAACTCACCCACGGCCGTGTAGCCCGCGGCGCGCATCTCGCGGTAGGTGCGCTCGTAGTCCTCGCGTACGCGCTCCGGAGACAAGGCTTCGGCCTGCCCGAGCATGACGTCGCGCCAGGCCCAGAAGTCGTCGCCCTCGGCTCGACCCCGCATCGCGCGCTGGAACGCATGGCTGTGCGCGTTGACGAACCCGGGGAGGGCGAGCCTGTCGGGCACCGGCGCGAGGCTACCATTCGCCCCACCAATGGCGACCAGAGCCGTCTCCGCGCCGCTCGCGCAGCTTCCGAACGCCCTCACCGTTGTCCGGCTGGGGCTGATCCCTGTCTTCGTCGCCCTCGCTATCGCCGCGGGAGGGGCATCGAGCTGGCCCGCGGGAGCCGTTTTTGGGGCCGCGGGGATCACCGATCAGATCGACGGTTGGCTGGCGCGACGGTGGCGGGTGGAGTCGGAGTTCGGTCGCTTCGCCGATCCTTTGGCAGACCGGCTGATGATCGACGCCGCCGTCGTCCTCCTCTGGTTCTACGACCGCTTGCCCTGGCCCGCCCTGGCGATCATCCTCGTCCGCGACGGCGTGCTGTTCCTGGGCACGCCCGCCGCCTTGCGTCGCGGCTACGAGTTCTCGGTCAGCTTCCTCGGGAAGGCCGCCACGTGGGTGCTCTACGCGTCGATTTCGTTCATCCTCGTTACGGATTCCGGCACCGATTGGCCCGTGGCGCTCTTCTGGGCCGGGGTTGCTTTGGCGATCGTCGCGGGAATCCTCTACGCCGTGAGGGCCTGGAGGACGACGGGATGAAAGCAGTAGTCATGGCCGGCGGTGAGGGAACACGCCTGCGCCCGCTGACCTCGAACCAGCCCAAGCCGATGGTCCCGATCGTGGGCAAGCCCTGTATGGAGCACATCGTGGAGCTGCTGCGCGCCCATGGTTTCGAAGACATCATCGTGACCCTCGCCTTCATGCCACAGGCCATCCGCGGCTACTTCGGAGCGGGAGAGACGCACGGGATTTCCATCCGCTACTCCGTGGAGGAATCGCCTGCGGGCACGGCCGGCTCGGTCAAGCTCGCCGAGGGCGCGCTCGAGGAGCCGTTTCTCGTCATCTCCGGCGACGCGCTCTGCGACATCGACCTGGGCGAGCTCGTGCGCTTCCACCAGGAGAAGAAAGCCGTGGTCACGATCGGCTTGAAGCACGTCGACAACCCGCTCGAGTTCGGGATCGTGGTCACGGATGCCGACGGCCGTGTCGAGCGCTTCCTCGAGAAGCCTTCGTGGGGCCAGGTGTTCACGGACACGATCAACACGGGGATCTACGTCCTCGACCCCGAGGTGCTGCGCCACATCCCGAACGACAGGCCCTTCGACTTCTCCAAGGAGCTCTTCCCGCTGCTCCTCGAGATGGGGAGGCCGATCTACGGCTACGTCGCGGAAGGCTACTGGCAGGACATCGGCAACCTGGATCAGTATCGGCAGGCGAACTTCGACGCTCTCGACGAACGGGTGCGCCTGAACATCCAGGGGATTCGTCTTCGCGGCAACATCTGGGTCGGGGAAGGCGTGGAGCTCGCGGAGCTCGAGTCGGTCGAGGGCCCGGCCTTCGTCGGCAACTACTGCCGGATCGGCCCGCGAGCCTCGGTCGGGCCCTATTCCGTTCTTTCGACGAGCGTCACGCTGCGCGACCACGCACGGACGGTCCGGTCGGTGATCGACAGCTCCACGTATGTCGGGAGGAGCGCGCTCATCGAAGGCGCGATCGTTGGCAAGTCCTGCGACATTCGCCCGCACGCCCGCCTGCACGAAGGCGTCGCCGTCGGAGACTCGTGCACGATCGGCGAGCAGAGCGTCGTCTTGCCCGGCGTCCGCATCTACCCGTTCAAGGAGGTCGAGTCCGGAGCCGTGGTGGACCGGCACCTGATCTGGGAGTCGCGGATGCCGTCCCGCCTGTTCGGGCGCGACTCGATCGCCGGATTGATCAACGTCGACCTCACTCCCGAGACGGCGCTGCGCATCGGCATCGCGCTCGGCACCGCCCTCAAGCGCGGAGAGCGCGTCGTGACGAGCAGGGCAGCGCCGCCGGCCTGCCGCCTCCTCAAGCGGGCAGCGCTCTCCGGCGTGATCTCTACGGGGGTCCACGTCGCCGATCTCCACGTCATGGCCCCGGCGGTCAACAGGCACTTCCTCAAGAACGAGGGGATGGGCGCCGGCGTTTACGTGCGCCCCAGCGCGCAGGACCCCGAGGTGATGGAGATCCAGTTCTTCGAGGCGCCGGGGATCCAGGCGTCGCCTGAGTTCATCCAGGAGATCGAGAAGCACTTCCAGCGACAAGAGTTCCGCCGGGCCGCGTACGACGAGGTCGGAACGATCACATCGCCGGCGCGTGCGGCCGAGGGGTATGTGGCCGACCTGATCCGTACCGTCGACGTCGACGCCATCAGGGCTCGCGGCTTCCGAGTGGTCGTCGAGTACTCGCATTCGGCCGTCTCCCTCGTCCTACCGCTGGTGCTCGGCGCGCTCGGTGTGGAGGCGATCGCAGCTCATCCCTACGCGGGGGAGTACTCGCCGCGGGTCACCCTCGGGGGAGCGCTCGGACAGACGAAGCGGCTCGTCGCCGCGGCGGGCGCCGATCTTGGCGTCGTGCTCGATGAGAGCGGCGAGCGCCTCTACCTCGTCGACGAGCACGCCCACGAGGTGCCGGTCGAGCAGGAGCTGCTCCTCTTCCTTAGCCTCCTGGCGACGGACGGAAAGGCGGGAGCGCTCGCTCTCCCGACGACGGTCACGAGCCTCGCGGAGCCGCTCGTGAAGGGCAGCTCGCTCGAGGTGCGGCGGACACCCGCTTCCCTCTCTGCGCTCACGCGTGCCGCCTCCGGCGACAAGGTCGTCTTTGCCGGTTCCGTCGGAGGCGGTTTCGTCTTCCCCGACTTCCTGCCCGCCTACGACGGGGTCGCCAGCCTCTGCAAGCTGCTCGAGTTGCTCGCTCCTCTCGACAAGCCTCTGTCGGAGCTGGTAGGGAGCCTGCCGGTGTCCACCGTCGTCCACCGCGAGGTGCGCTGCCCGTGGGCTCGCAAGGGGGCGGTGATGCGAGTCCTGACGGAGCGGATGAAAGGCAAGAAAGTGGACACGCTGGACGGGATCAAGGTGTTCGAGAAGCGCGGCTGGGCGCAGGTGCTTCCCGATCCGGACGAGCCTCTCGTGCACGTCTACGCGGAGGGGAAGACACCGGCGGATGGGGAGAGTCTGGAGGCCGAGTTTCTCGCCCTCGTCGAGGAGGTCGTGGGGGCCGATGATGATGGAGCGACGAACGAGGACCTCTAACCCTCAAGCCCAGGTTGAAGGATCGGCCGCGGCTTGACATACTTGTAGGGCAGTGGAAGCGCTTCCCGATCTCGACTCACTCTCCGACCAGGAGCTTCGCGACCTCATCCATCGTCTGATGGAGGACGAGCGGAAGGTTTCCTACGAGCGGCGGATCCTGCACGGCAAGATCGACATCCTTCGGGCCGAGCTCCAGTCGCGTCTGAAGCACGAGGTCGGCGAGGGCAAGAGCCCGTTGCACGAAGTGGACGTCGACAGGCTCGCCGAGATCCTTGCCTCGAAGGCGTCACCGCCGGCCGAGTGAGCCGCCGGAGATGAGTTACGTCCACTGTCCCGAGTGCGGTTTCCAATGAGGGGGGACACCCCCCTCATCCACCCCCCGACGCAATGAGTTACGTCCACTGTCCCGAGTGCGGTTTCCAATGAGGGGGGACACCCCCCTCATCCACCCCCCGACGCAATGAGTTACGTCCACTGTCCCGAGTGCGGTTTCCAGAATCCGGAAGCGGCCAACTACTGCTCCAAGTGCGGCGCGCTGCTGATTCACGACGAGCCGGGCACGCACACGACGATGACCTTCACGCCTGAGGAAGTCTCCGAGGACGACTCGCTCTCGCTCGCCGACCTTCGCATCGAGGGTCCCGCGCTCGTGGTGCGCGCGGGCGGCGGCAGGGCGGGGGAGACGTTCGGGCTCGAGGGTGACCGCGTGGGCGTCGGGCGAGGGCCTGAGAACGAGGTCTTCCTGGACGACGTCACTGTCTCGCGCCGCCACGCGGTGCTCGTGAAGCGCGATGACGGCTATTACGTCGACGACGAGGAGAGCCTGAACGGCACCTACGTCAACCGCCGCCGGGTCGAGAGCGCCAAGCTCGAGGACGGGGACGAAGTGCAAATCGGCAAGTACCGGCTGACCTTCCTCACGGGGTAGGAGATGGCGACGATCACGTCGGATGTCGAGCGCGAGGAAAACGAGAGCGACTCCCGTCCGCTGACGATCGGGGCGGTCTGCCGGCGGCTCCAGGCCGAATTCCCCGACATCTCCATCTCCAAGATCCGGTACCTCGAGGATCAAGGTCTGATGACCCCGAGACGGACGCAGGGCGGGTACCGCCTGTTCACCGATGACGATGTCGACCGGCTGGAGACGATCCTGCGGCTGCAGCGCGACGAGTTCCTCCCACTGCGCGTCATCCGGCAGGAGCTGGCCTCGCCGCTTCGCTCTTCCGACCGCAAGCGTCCCGCCAGGGGCGGGCTCCGTGCAGACGAGGAGGAGATCGACTTCGAGACGCTCTGCTCGCGTTCGAGCGCGAGTCGCGAGTTCGCCCGGGAGCTCGAGGATTTCGGGCTGCTCCAACCTCGTGTCGAGGACGGGACACGTCTCTATCCCGAACGGGACATCGACGTCGTCGCCGCTTGCCTCCGCCTCGCGCGTTACGGCGTCGAGGCCCGCAACCTCAGGAGCTTTCGAGCAGGCGCGGACCGCGAGGCCGGGCTCCTCGAGCAGATCGTCGCACCCGCCCTGCGCTCGCGGAACCCGGAGCGAAGGCAGGGTGGACTCGAAGATCTCGAGGCGCTCGCGTCGCTCTCGCAGGAGCTCTCGCAGCTCCTCTTCTGGCGCGCGCTTCGCTCGCTCGTCCCCCGCTAGGCTCAAAGTGGCTCGCCTGACGGCATCAAGTGGGCGCCTATGCGGCTGCAAAGCGTCGCCGGGCGGCGTCCTCGGGCGCGCACATGCGTAGCATGCACGCTTCCTGCGTCCTACCCCGGCTCGCTTTTCGCGCGCTATGCACCCGTTAATGCCATCGGACGAACCACTGGACCTGGCCTCCAAGATCCGGGACATCCCGGACTTCCCGAAGCGCGGCATCGTCTTCAAGGACATCATGCCGCTGCTCGCCGACCCCGACGGGCTGCACGAGACCGTGGAGAGGCTCGCGGAGTTCGCGGAGCCACGCAAGCCCGATCTGATCCTCGGGGCCGAGGCCAGGGGGTTCATCCTCGGCGCGGCGCTCGCCTATCGCCTCCACTGTGGCTTCATCGCGGCCCGCAAGCCCGGCAAGCTCCCTTGGAGAACCGTGAGCGTCAAGTACGCACTCGAATACGGCTTCGACGCGCTGGAGCTCCACGCCGATGCGATCACGCCAGGTAAGCGAGTCCTCATCCACGACGACCTGCTCGCGACGGGTGGAACGGCGAGAGCGAAGGTGGATCTCGTCGAGCAACTCGGTGGCGAGGTCGTCGGGCTGGCCTTCGTGATCGAGCTCGAGTTCCTGAACGGACGGGAGCGCCTCGAGGGCTACGACGTCGTCTCGCTGATCAAGTGCTAACGCCGAGACGCGGAGGCGGGATTGCGTTTGCCGTCCGCCGTGCCGATAGATAATCGACGCATGTACGACGGGCTGACCGCGCGGTACACGTTTCCGTGCCCCCGGCTGGGAGAGGTGCAGCTGCCTCTGTCCGAGTTCCGCGTTCTCGAGCGCCTTCCAGGAGCGACCCATCCCGCGGTGTACAAGGTCACCTTCGCTTGCTCGTGCGGGGACGACCACGAAGGACTCGTGACCCACGACGAGCTCGACTGGGCTCCGATCGCCGGTCCCGAGACCCCGTTCCTGAACCTGATGACCGCCCAGTTCGAGGCCTCGGCCGAGGAGCTGCTCGACCTGGCCGCGACCCGGATCCGGGCGGGCGACTGGCCCTGGAGCTTCTTCTGCTATCCCGAGGAGCGCCCAAGACCGGTGTTCCCATCCGCCTTCAGGCTTCTCTCCGCGGGGGACGACCAGCTCGGTCTCGCCGTCGAGTGCCCCGCCTGCTCGCGCACGTCCGTCAACCTCGTCACGCGGCCGCACGTGGACGTCCCGTTCTACAACGACCGCGAGGTGGGCGTCGTCGAGTATCTGTTCGTCGCCGACTGCGAGCACACGGTCGAGACCTTCCGCGCGGAGCTCTATTCCGCCGGTTTCGACGCCTCGCGGCGCCGTCTGGCCGCGTAGTAGGAGGGCGCCCTCCTAGCTCAAAAGTGACCTCTTCGCGTTACAGGCTGGCCCATAACGGGAAATTCCCACCTGGACGTGCACACAACCGAACGAGGTGACGAAAGTGGGCATCTTCCGCAGACACGAACACGACGACGTCGTCACTCACGACGGCGGCGACGTCGTGACCCGTGACGAGTCGGTCGCCCGCGACCGCGTGGTCGCCGGCCGGCAGGGCGACTGGGGCGGTCCGCCGCTCGTTCGCGCCATCTTCACGCTGCTCGGCGTCGCCGCGGCGGGGCTCCTGATCTGGCTGACGAGCTATTTCGATGTCACCAGCACGAGCGAGTTCTGGGCCTCGATGGGACTCATCGCCGCGGCCGGCCTCGCGCTGGGGCTCTCGCAGCTCTTCGGCGGCTGGACGAAGTGGGGGATCCCGATCGTCAGCCCAGGGGTCTTCCTCCTCGCATTCATTCCGGCGGCCGTCGTCGTCGGCTGGGTCTTGCTCGCCACGCAGCCGGAAGGCGGCTGGCAGCACGATCGCCTGGCCGGCTGGTCGAGCGACATCGGGATCACGGGCCTGGTCAACGACCTCGGTGCCTTCCCGGCCGCTCTGGCGATGGGTCTCGGGATCGTGTTCGCGTTCTCCTTCGATACGACCGGCCCGCGCCGGCGCGAGGTGATCGACCGAGAGCGCGAGGTCGTCCCCGACGAGGACGTACACGACTACGACCGCGACGTCACGACCGCGACGCCGGTCGGCGAACGCCCTAACGCCCACGCCCGTGAGACGGTCCCGGCAGCCGACGGCCCCGACGACCGGGTCGAGATCCGCGATCCGAACCGGCGCGAGACGACCTAGGTCCGTCTCGAGCGAATCGTCCGAGAGGGGCGCCCGCATGCGCCCCTCTCTCGTTCTTCACTCGCGCCAGGGATCCACTTGGGCGGCCTGGGAGTCGATGAGGAGGGCATGGCCGCCGCAGGCCACAGCCGCCCCGGGGACAACCGTGGAGCCCCGCGCCTTCTCGAACATTGCGCCGCCTACGAGCGCATGCTCGGAGCGGAAGGACGTAGCGCCCGCGCGCGGCTCGACGCCCTGCTCGGGGGCGAGTTCGCGAGCCTCCTCTGCCGCGCTCTGATCACCGCGCCACGGCCGGCGTCAATGGTCAGCTTCTAGCGGCGGAGCTGGTCGGCCCCGAAGAGGCGCACGTAGAAAAAGATCAGCGTCCCCGCGACGAGGGCGAACAAGAACGCCGTCCCGCCGGAGACGCCGATGGCGAGGAGGCCAAGCCAAATGTACGCGCCGAGGCAGAAGCCCCAGACCAAAGACGTGAAGCCAGGGCTGAAGGCTGGAAGGCGCGGAGGGAAGGCCACGCGACCAATCTATCCAGGACCAAAAAAATTCGCCGAGCGGGTGGCGCTTTCGTCCGCTTCGCCAGCCGGCTTTTCCCTTGCGGGTACCACCGCCCGGTGAAGCTTCAACCTACTCGCGCTCCCTGCTCGGCGCAATTGGCACCTTAAGACGTGTGCGAAACCGTTGCAAGGGGCCGTTCAACTTAATGTACGCAATTTGCGAATAGTTCAGTTTTCCACAGTTTCCACACCGCCCGGAGCGAGGTGGGGGACCTGCTGTGGAACGCGGCTCGAAGTCTAGGGACCCGCGAGTGCGGCACGAGTGTAGACGCCCTCGGCGTTCCAGAGGAGGAAACCTTCGACCCCGCCGTCGCGGGCGGCCTGGATCTGGTCGCGGACGTCGGCGAGGGTGTACGTGCGTCCCAACGAGAAGTCCTGGAGCCAGGGTACGAGGCGGGTCTTGCTGCCGCGGAGGGCGACATCGAAGTCCCTCAGCGCGAGCGCGACGGTGCGGCCGGGCTGCGCATTGGGATTGTCGAGGTTGTATTCGCCAGGCCCGAAGTGGGAGGGATAGACCATCGGATAGATCGCGTCGAGATAGCGCGCGATTCGGTCCGGACGCTGGCCGATCTTCATGTTGCGCGTGGCGGAGAGCCCGAAGACGTCGGCCGACACGCGCACTCCGAGAGGCTTCAAGCGGCTTGACGCGTACTTCAAGAAGTTCGCGATCGCCTTCGCCTTGGACTTGTGCCCAGCCCCGGCGAACACGGCGTTCGAAAGGTCCCCGTCCGTCGGAAAGCGGACGTAGTCGAACTGGATCTCGTCGAAACCCGCCTCGGCGGCCGCCTCGCCCAGGTCGGTGACGTACTCCCAGACGCGCTCGTCGTACGGGTTGACCCAACCGAGCCCGCCGGCCGTTTGCCACACGCCGCCGGTCTCCGTCCGGATGGCGTAACGCGGCTTGTGGTTGGACAGGATCGGGTCTTCGAAGACGACGATGCGCCCGATGAGGTACACGCCACGCGCGTGCACCTGGCGAGCCACCTCGTAGGGGTTGTAGTAGCGCTTGGCCGCGCCCGTCTCGTGCGCCAGCGGCACGGCCGGGCGCCGGAATGCGACTTCACCGAACTCGTCCTTGATGTCGAGCTCGATCGTGTTCAGGCCCTTACGAGTGAGACCGAGGTACTCGTCGATCTTGCCGTCGAGCGAGGCCAGCGCCATCGTCAGGTGGATGCCGCGCATCTCGGCAGGGAGAGCGCGGGGCTGCGGCTTCTGCTCGGCCTTCGCCTGCGTCGTCGCCGGGGGGCTGCTCGAAGGAGCAGCGCCCTTCGTGTCCCGCACGGTGAGGAAGCGAGCGCCGAGGGTGAGAACCGCTGCGGTCAGCGCGACGACGGAGAGGAGGCCGATGCGGCGCATCGCGCGCCGCCTCCTGGCCTGTCGACGCCGGGATCTGAATCGTTCGTTGGGGTCGATAGGCTCGAGGAGCATTAGAACCCCGGCACGCTAATGGGTCACAAGGACGCCCGCAAGGAGCTCGAGCGACACGCGCAACACTTTCCGTTGCGTTACAATGACAACATGCCCGTCGAGCCCGCAGTGAAGGTGGAAGCGCTCAGCCGCGACTTTCGCTCCCAGCGGCGCCTCGCCGACGCGCTCGGTGTTAGTCCCGCGCAGGTCAGCCGGTGGAAGAGGGGACAGGGGATCGACCCCGACAACGCCGAGCGCCTCGACCTGCTCGAGCTCGTGATGTCGGCGCTGCTCCGCCTGTACGAGCCCTCGACGGCGGAGAAATGGCTCTTCGGTCTGAACCCCTTCCTGCGACAGCGGCGTCCGATCGACGTCATCCGGCAGGGGAGGGTGGAGGAGCTCCTCGCCGCCATCCGCCAGGAGCAGGCCGGCTCCTTCGCGTGATTCTCTTCCGCTGCTTCGCCTGGGACGAGTCAGTCTCGGAGCGAGCCCGCGGAGGAGCGCTCTGGTTTCCGCGCATGCTCCAGGGTGAGGGGAGGCACGACGCTCCGACCTTCTACGGGTGCCTGTACGCATCCTTCGAGCCCGTGTCGGCGCTCGTCGAGCAGCTCGCCGGACTGACGGGGACGTCGATCGAGTCGCCGGACCTCTTTCGCCACGGCAAGCGGCTCGCGCTCGGCGCGCTCGAGCTCGACGACGGCGCGGGGCTCCTCGACCTCGACGATCCGGGCGTGCTCCTGCGCGAGGAGCTGCGGCCGTCGCTGGTGGCCACGAACCAGCGTTCGACGACGCAGAGGCAGGCCGTCGAGCTCTTCGAGCGTCACGCCGAGGCCGTAGGGCTCCGGTGGTGGTCGACGTTCGAGTCTCTCTGGCCCAACGTCACGCTCTTCGACCGGGCCGAGGGCGCACTCGGGGTGGTGGACGTGCATCCGCTCGACGCGGCGGATGACGTGGTGCAGGAGGTAGCCGACTTTCTCGGCCTGCCCGTCAACTTGGCATAACGCCGCAAGGGTCTAGCTACGGGTGAGTTAGCGCGCGGTAGGCCTCCAGACGATCCACCAGCTGGTCAGGGCGGCTGAGCGCGGGCAAGTGGCCGCTCGCCATCTCGTCTGGTGTGACGCCAAGGCGCTCGCGTACGACTCGGCGCATGAAATCGGGCGGAAAGAAGCGATCGTCGCGACAGAGCACGAACTTTGTCAGCACGTTCGGCCACGCATCGAGAGGCCACGGCTCGCGGAACGGCGTATCCGATTGGGGCCTCTCGCCTCTTGCGAAGGCTTCGGCGACGACTTCCGGGGGGACGTCGTGGAAGAAGTCCTCCATTAAGTCGACTTCGTCGTCAGCTTCGCGTCCGTTGCGTTCGGCCTGCTCACGCCTCGCCTGCGCCCAGCCGGTGTTCACAAACCAATCGCCGGGTGACTCCCCCGGCACGGGCACCATCGCCGCGACGAGCACCACCAGGCTGACCGGCACGCGGTTGCACACAAGCGGCGCGGTGAATCCGCCGAGCGACTGCGCGACTACGACGAGGTCGCGTCGGTCCCCGATAGCGTCCACGACGGCATCGGCGTATTCCGAGAGCCCTGCGGAGTCGTCGTCGGAGGGGAGATCGGGCGCCACGACGTCGTGGCCGCGACGGCGGAGCGCGGGAACGACCCGATGCCAGTACCACGAGTCCGACGAAGAGCCGTGAATGAGTACGTAAGTCGCCATCTTGACGCCGATGAGACGCCTCGCTTCGTGCGGGTGGGCGAAGTAGCGCTGCTCGCCTAGCGCTCGCGGAGTTGAGTCCGTCTCTACGCTGGGGAAGCAATGACAGAAACAGCGGCTGGGCTCGCCGCGACGTTCGGCGAGCTGATCAGCGCCTTTCGCGCGTCAACTTGACATAACGCCCGTTACCGTGCGCTGCTGGAATCAGGGGCGTTGAGCGGCCGCGAGGTGCTCGCGCGCGGCCTGCTTGGCGCGTCCGAGGGCGTCCTCGGCCCGGCGCAGGAAGATGGCGGCGTCGTCCTCACCTCGCAGCTCGACCAGGCCGGCGTGAAGCCGGACGCCGTCGCCGTTATCGACGCGGCCGCCGAGGGCGAACTGCAGGCGGTGATGGAGGCGCTCGGCGTCCGCCTGCCCCGCTTCCGGCATGATCACTCCGAAGCGACCGTCTCCGAGGTGGGAGGCGATGTCGGTGCTGCGGACGGCGCTCTGGATCCGTTCACCGGCGGAGAAGAGGTCGTCCAGGCCTCCCTCGGCCTCGAAGAGCAGGAGCCCCAGGCTGCGGTCGTAGCGGCGAGCGCGCGCGCATTCGCGGCGCAGCCGCTCGCCGAAATAGCGCTGGTTGCGCAGGTTCGTGAGGGGATCGGTGTCGGCCAGCCTTCGCGCCTCCGAGTAGAGACGTGCGTTCTCGAGTGCCGGCCCGAAGGTGGCCGCCAGTTCCTCGAAGCGTTCGAGCTCGTCGTCCGCAAGGGTCCGATCGGCGCGCCGCCAGAAGCCCGCGAGCGTCCCGATGCGCTCCCCGTCCTCGCCGGCCAGCGGCACGGCCAGCCCGCCCGACAGCCGAAACTCGTCGTTGGCAACTTCCTCGGCCGTGTACAGATAGCAGAGCTTGACCGCACGGGCCCTGCCTGCCTCGGGAGGGACGCCGAGCAGATCGCGAGCCGACTCTTCGGCAGTCAGCCCGTACGCGGCTGTGGTCGGCTCGCCCCCGTCCTGCCGGAGGACGATCATCGCCGCGTCGGCGTCGGCCAGCTGGCTCACGACCCCCAGCGCCCGCTCGAGCGCGGCGTCGAGGTCGAGCGTCGTACCGAGCTCGCCGAGTGCGGCCAGACGGCCCCGTTCGTCCCTGGCGTCGCCAAGCGCGCGCGAAAGCTCCGTGAGCAGCTTCTCGGTGCGCTCGCCCGTCGCCTGGATCTGGGCGACTTCGCGTTCGGCCACCCGCCGCCAACGCACGAACAAGAGGATTCCGAGCGCGAGCAGGAGCGCCGACACCGCCAGCGCGCCGACACCAATCCATGTCGCCCCTTGGTCAAACAGAACCAACCCGTCCCCCCTCCCCATCGGCCGCAACAAGAGCGGGCTCTACTCGGAGAATAGGGCGGATTTTGCGTAATACCACTCCGCGAGTCGGGAGCAGGTGTTTACTTTCCTGCGCCGATTGGTAGGGTAGCCCCGGTACTGCCCGGGGTCCGTGTGTGCGTCGATAAGCCCGGGCGGCGCGTGCTTTAAATGGCTGACGAGACGACCGCCCTCACCAACGAGGAGATCCAGCATCTGTTCGAGCGCGGCGAGGCGGCCGGCTTCCTCGACGCTACCGAGCTGACCGAGGCCCTCGACGCCCTCGAGGTGGAGCCTGCCGATGTGGAGGCGTTTTATCGCGAACTCGAGGAGCGCAACATCGAGGTCGTCGAGGCGCCGAAGGAGGCCGCCCGCGAGCCCACCGCCCCCCCACGCGCGACCGAGGTCCTCGAGACGACCACGGACGCGCTCCAGCTCTTCCTCCGCGAGATTGGACGCCACCCGCTGCTTACGGCCGCCGACGAGGTGGAGCTCTCGAAGCGAATCGAGCGCGGCGACATGGAAGCCAAGCGCCGCATGATCGAGTGCAACCTTCGGCTCGTTGTCTCCATCGCGAAGAACTACCGCAACCAGGGTCTCCCCTTCCTCGACCTGATCCAGGAGGGAATGTTCGGCCTCATCCGCGCCGTCGAGAAGTTCGAGTGGCAGCGGGGCCTGAAGTTCTCGACGTACGCCACCTGGTGGATCCGCCAGGCGGTCGCCCGCGCGATCGCGGACAAGGCGCGAACGATCCGCGTTCCCGTCCACGTCGTCGAGCGCATGCAGAAGATGCATCGCGCCGAGAGGCACCTCTGGACGCAGCTCGCGCGAGAGCCTTCGCTCGAGGAGATCGCGCACGAGGCCGGTCTTCCGTTGCAGCAGGCGATCGAGGTGCGGGCGGCGGCTCGGGCCTCCACGAGCCTCGACCAGCCGATCGGTGAGCAGGAGGATGCGGTCTTCGGCGACCTCGTCGCCGGCGAGGACCCGCTGCCCGAAGAAGAGACGGAGCGCCGGCTCCAGAAGGAGGCTCTCGACCGAGCTCTGGAGTCCCTTCCCGAGCGCGACCGGCGTGTTCTCGAGCTCCGCTACGGGCTGCGCGGCGAGGAGCCGCACACGCTCGAGCACATCGGGCGCCGGCTCGGCATCACGCGCGAGCGCGTGCGCCAGATCGAGATCGAGTCGCTCTCGCGGCTAGCGTCGCTCCGCGAGATCGACGCGGTCGCCAGCCGGTAGAACCCGGCCGTCGAACAGAGCGTCAGCCCCCTCCCCCAGTCTTGCCTGGACGGCCCGGAAGGCCTCGGCGAGGTGCGGCGGGCGTGCGCGGCGGTGTCCGTCGGAGGCCACGAGGTTGGCGAGACCGTCGTCGACGAGCCGCCAGGCGCTCGCTTCGATCTCAGCTCCGTGGTAGCCGAGGATGCTCGTGGCGTTGACCTGTAGGAGCCAACCCCGCTCGGCCATTCCTGCGGCGAGGGCTTGATCGTCCAGGACGGCCTCAGAACGCTCCGGATGCGCGATCACGGGGACTAGGCCCGCTGCCTCGATGTGCTCTGCGAGGCGCTCAGCGAGGCTTAGAGAGCCGTGGAAGGGCACTTCCATCAGGACGGCCGGGAGATCGCCGAGTCGGAAGCGATTGGGGTCCTCCTCGAGGAGCGCCGGCGCCGGCGTCAGCTCGAAGCCGAGCCGAAGGTCGAGCCCGAAGGCGGCTGCAACAGGCGCCAGGTCGGCGTGGTTCGCGCGGATGGCCTCTTCCCGCTCCGGCGGCAGGGGAAGCATCGGCCAGACATGAGGGGTGGCGTAGAGAACCGCAGTCCCGTTCTGCGCCGCGCTCCGGCAGAGCTCGAGCCCTTCCTCGATGCTCTGGGCCCCGTCGTCGTCCGAGGGAACGACGTGCGAGTGGACGTCGACGAACACTGGGTCCACCCTACCCACGCGCACAGCCGCCTCCGAAAGAGCGGGCTTGTGTTTCACACGCACAAAGTCCCCCCTCCGCGCCGGTAGCCGTCCCTGGCGGGTTGAAATCGTCTTTTGGGGACATCAATCCGCTTGTGCCTGTGAAACACAAGCGTGATTGTGGCCTCTACTCGGTGCGGAGATAGAGGCGCAGGTCCGGCGCTGCCGCTTGAAGCTCGCGGAGGGCTCGTGACTCGAGCTGCCGGACGCGCTCGCGGGTCACGCCGAGCTCGGCGCCGACCTCCTCGAGCGTCTTCGGAACGGCGCCGGTCAGCCCGAAGCGAAGCTCCAGCACGTGTCGCATGCGCTCGGAGAGCTGAGCCAGCGCGAGCTGCAGCTCGTCGCTGCGAAGCATGACGGCGAGCGTGGCTTCCGGCTGTTCGGAGTTGACGTCCTCGATCATGTCGGCGTACATGGAGTCGCCGTCACCGACCGGCGTCTCGAGGCTGACGGGGTCCTCCACGAGATCGAGGAGCTCGTTGACGCGCTTGACGTCGAAGCCGCTCTCCTTGGCGATCTCGTCCGGGAGCGGATCGCGGTTGAGCTTCTGCGTGAGGATCCGGCGCGCGCGCATCACGCGCCGCACCTGGTCGACGACGTGGACGGGAAGGCGGATCGTGCGGCCCTGATCGGCGATCGCGCGTGTCACCGCCTGGCGGATCCACCAGGTGGCGTAGGTCGAAAGCTTGTAACCCATCTTGTAGTCGAACTTCTCCACGGCGCGGATGAGGCCGAGGTTTCCCTCCTGGATCAGGTCGAGCAGGGGGACGCCCGAGTTGACGTAGTTGCGGGTGATCGACATCACGAGCCGCAGGTTCGACTCGATCAGGCGGCGCTTCGCAGCCTCGTCGCCCTCGTCCTTCAGCCTCGCGAGCTCGCGCTCCTCTGCAGGCGTCAGGAGCGGCCCGTCGCCGATTTGGCGGACGTAGAGCTTGAGCGGATCTTGGGTCGGGCCGGCCGCCAGACGTTCTTTGCGGTCGTCTTCGTCCTCTTCCTCGACGTCGGCCGGGGCGTCCAGAGCCGCCTCGGGCACGAGCTCGAGTTTCGTCTCCTCGCCGTCCTCCCCAGGAGTTGGATCGGGTTCGGGCGAAGGCAGTCTGCGGACAGGCCGTCCCATGCATGCCCTATCGGCCTTCCATGAAGCGGCCTTGAGGAGCCACCACCGTGTTGAGGGATGGTGGGTGGGGCCAGCTGAGACGATTGTTAGAGTGGAACTTCGCCTTGTGTGGGATCGCCGGATATAGCCTGAACCGCGAAAGCACTGTCGACCCCACCCTCGCTGCGCAAACGCTGATGGCTGCGATCTCGGAGCGAGGGTCGGACGCCGCCGGATACTGCTACCGCGGTCCAGGGCTCGAGCTCGAGGTCCACAAGCGCCAAGCGGGCGCCAGCGAGCTCCTCGACGAGATCTCCGTCCCGGCGACCGCGACTCAGGTGCTCGTTCACGTACGCGACTACACCAAGGGCCATCCGGCGCTGAACGCGAACAACCACCCCGTCCGTCACGGCTCCGTCGTCGGGATCCATAACGGGATCATCAAGAACGACGAGGAGATCTTCGCCCACCACGGTTTCGAGCGAGCCGAGGAGGACATGACCGTCGACTCCGAGGCCATCTTCGCCCTGGCCGAACTGGAGCGAAGCAGGGCCGGTGCGCTGGAGGAGCTGTACGGGTCGATGGCCACCGCGTGGATCGACGAGCGCGACCCTGACGTCCTCTTCCTCGCGCGCGGGATCGGCCGACCGCTCTGGATCGGCGAAGGTGGGCAAGAGTTCTTCTTTGCCTCGACGAGGGAAGCCCTCGAGCTCGTGGAGCGCTACGCAGGCGTGCGCCTGCGCAAGCGCGAAGTGTCCGAAGGGACGCTCGCTGCGGCCGTTGACGGCCGTCTGGTGCGGAGCGAGGCTTTCCAGCCGGATACGAGCTTCACGGAAAAGCTGCTCCCCGCCGTGCGCGCCCCCGAGGAGCGGCAGTTCTGTCTCGCCCGGCTGGCCGCGCTCGCGACCGCCGCAGCGGGACGCTGACCCGCCCGTCCGCGCCGACCTCGGCGCCAGCCTCCACCAGACGGCTTCGCACGAGGTACTGGAACGTCGTCCAGGCACCGCGGCGACCTCCCGCGAGCCGGTAGACCTGCCACTCGCTGGGGAGCCGCTGGTTGCGCTTGCGCTCGGCCGCCCAGTCCGTGAAGCGCGGCAGTCGCCTGAGCCGGCGTGCGAGGGCTGCGCCGTCTTCCACCGCCCGTTCCAGTCGTTCCTCGCCGAGTGGAACGTCGAAGCCGGCTTCCCGGAGAGCGTTGCGGAGAGATCCGAAGGTGTGCCAGTAGAGGGACTTGGAAGGCATCGTCGCGCGCCGGCGCTGGAGGTCTCCGCCCGTGGGCGGGCGGCCGAGCTCCTCGCCCAGCATCCGGAGCTCGGCGAGGAGCTCCTCGCGGGTCGCAAATCGACGAGGGCGCAATCCGGCCAGACGCTTGGCGGCGTTCCACGTTCCGAACCGGTCGATCACCGTCTGCGGATGGACCCGAGCGCCCCGGTCGCGCTCGAACTCGCGCATCGTCGGGGAGCGGCCGAGGCGGGTCGCAGAGCCTTTCAGCTCGGCGAGGATCTCGTCGTCCGAATAGCGGCGGCGCATCCCCGCCTGGAATGCAGCCAGGTCGGCGGAATCGATCTGCACAGCGGCCTCAGTCCGGTCGTTCCGAGGCAAGGACGCAGGGAGCCCCGTGTCATTCTGAACGCGGACGCGTTGGGGGCGACTCGTCATTCTGAACGCGGATGCGTTGGGGCGAGCGGCGGGCCCCCCGGCGGCATAGATGATGTTTCGTCAAACCCTCCCTAGGAAGCCGTCGCGAGCAGCGGCCCCGCAGGCTGGTGCGGGTTTCCGGAATCGGTCTGCAGGAGGCGCTCGAGCGCCGAGACGCAGCGCGGGCAGAACTGCGTGGCCGACCGTCGCCGGAGTTCCTCGAGAGCCTCGTCTGCTGGACGAGCGGCGCGGTAGATGCGCGTCGTCAGCATCGAGTCGAGGGCGTCGGCAACGTGAATGATCCGCGCGCCGAGCGGGATGTCCTCGCCGGAGAGGCCGTCCGGGTAGCCGGCGCCGTCGAACCGCTCGTGATGGTGGCGGATCGCCGGCACCGCGTCGTTCAGGAAGCCCAGGCGGTCGATGATGCGGGCGCCCTCGTCCGCGTGGCGCTGCATGAGCGCCCACTCGTCGGTCGTCAGGGTGGCCGGCTTGAGCAGGACCGCGTCGGGGATGGCGAGCTTGCCGATGTCGTGGAAGAGAGCCGCATGGCCCAGGAGATCGAGCTCGGCCTGGGACAACCCGAGCTCGCGACCGATGGCGAGCGCGAGTTGCTGCACGCGCCGTGAATGGCCAGCCGTGTACGCGTCGCGCGCGTCGACCGTGGCCGAGAGGCTCTCCATGGCGGCGGTGGAGCGCTCCTTCAAGAGCCGGTTCGCCTGTTCGAGAGAGACGTTCTGTGAGCGAATGGTCTCGGCCGCCTTGCGCAGTTTCTTCGTCGATTTCTCGGTATGCCCGAGATAGGCGGCCATCGTCTTGCGCATGAGCAGGAGCGGCAAGACGAAGACGGCGAGCCCGTAGAGGCCGATGGCGCCATAGGCGAGCGCGATGGCGCCGCCGACCGCTCCAAAGGCGACGTAGTGCGGGAGCAGCCAGGAGAAGCGCTCCTTCCAGACGGAGCGCCAGCGGTCGTGTCCCTCGAGAGCCATGGCAAGCGAGATGAGCGCCGTGTTGACGGCGAAGTAGGCGCCGCCGGCCACGAGGCCGGCTCCGGCGGTCACGAGCTCCCCAGCGCGGCTATCGACCCAGCCGACGCTGAACACCGCCGCCGCGGCGAGCGACGCGAGGCTCAATGCCCCGATGTTGAAGAGGGCGTAGTACCAGTCGTCGCGGCGGGCGCTCCACTCGACGGCCACGATGGTGACGGCGAGCGGCAGGGCGGCGCGGGGTCCGAAGAGAGACGCGCCGGCGAGCGCCCCGACGGCGCTCACCGAGATCGAGCCCGCTTCGAGCTCGAGGGAGAGCGCCTGGCCGCCGCCGACGAGGACGACGATGGCGATCAGCCCGACGACGTCGCCGGTCGTACCGAAAAGGAGTCCCGCGAAGCCCGCGGCGATGCCGGCGATCGCGACCAGCCCAACGAGGGCGGCAAGGGGAGCCGAAAGGGCGAGGAAGTGCGGCCTGCCGGGGGTGTGCGGCCGCTGCTGCTGAGCCTCGCGGAGCTCGCTCGCACGCTGCTCAGGTAGGACGCGCGAGGCGGTGGCGACGTACTCCCCCTCCTCCGGCACAGCAGCGAGGCGAAGGCTCCGCTCTCGGGCCATGAGCAGCGGCTCGGAGCTCGCGCCGAGGACGCGGTTGCGGCCCTGAAGCTTCGCTCGGTAGACGGCGAGATCTGCCTGGTGGATCAGCTCGTTCGGGTCGGAGCCGTCCTTCGGGTAGCCCGCGACGCCCAGCGAGACGGTCGCGCGGATGGGCTCGCTCGAGGTCTCCACTTCGAAGAGATGCTCGGCGACGGCGCGCCGGATGCGCTCGGCGATCTCGAGCGCTGTCTCGGGCGCCGTCTCCGGCAGGAGGATGGCGAACTCCTCGCCGCCGAATCGGGCCGGAACATCGTAGGGCCTCAGCTGCTTTCGGAAGACGTCAGCGATGCCGTTGAGGACCGCGTCGCCAGCAAGATGGCCGTACGAGTTGTTGATGTCCCGGAGCAGGTCGAGGTCGGCCATGATCACGGACATCGGCCGATCGAAGCGGTTGGCGCGCGCCAGCTCCTCGCGCAGCTCCGCCGCGAAATGACGGGCATTGAAGAGGCCGGTCTTCGCATCCACGCGCGCTTCCTCCTGGAGCGCGGGAACGCTAAGGGACCGATGAATCAGGAGCAGTGGCGCAACAGCGGTGGGCAGGAGGTAGGGATTCCACCGCCAGAGGCTGGCGAAGGCGACGCCGAGGGCCGCGAGGACAAGGTCGGTGGCGAGGCTATCGCCCGAGAAGAGCCCAGTTTCGCGCAGCGTGTGCCCCCGTGCGGAATGAAGCATGGTGGCGAGGAGCACATGGTTCGTCGCGACGAAGACGACACACGCGGCGAGACCGGCGAGCGCCATTGTCGGCTCGCTGGCGAGGCCGAGGTCGCGGACGAGCCACACCGCCCCCCAGGCCGCCAAGCCGTTCAGCGTGTAGTTGCAGATGTTGAAGCACTGGATGTACCAGGGGTAGCGAACCTTCAGCCATTCAGGGATGTGCTGCACGACGCCCACCAGCGCGACGAGCTCCGGCGGCAGGAGCAGCGCGGCTGCGATCAGGAAAACGATCGAGGTGTGGTAGGACTGGTCGCGCGGGGTGCGGACGACGAAGAGTTGCGCGATCGCGGCGCAGGAAGCGATCACGAAGAAGGTCGGCCACCCGCTCGTTTGCGGGGACAGGTGCGAGAGCGGCACGAAGACCGCTACGACGGTGGCGATGCCAACGGCGACCAGGTAGAGCTTCGCGCCCCTCGAAAGAGTGGGCTGGCTCTGCTCGGGTGCCGGCCCCGGCTCGGCGCCTCGAAACTCCGTGGGGACTGCGCTCATCTCGCCCAGCTCAAAGCCTCGCTGCCGTGGGTCATCGCAGCTCCGTTTGCTTCCACGCGGAAACGCGGGGCCGCAGAGCCATAGTGGGACCGTAAGCCTGGGCCTGCGGGGCGGCGTCCCCCATTCGAGGGACGACCCCAAGTTCACCCAAAAGGGTGAACCCCGAGCCGGGTGGGCGGCTCGGGGCTCGCGTTGGCTCGACCCTTGCTAGGGACCCGTCAGGTCGGCAGGATCGGGCGGCGGAGCGGCAGGCTCGGTGCTGATGACCGGCTCGCTTGCGAGCGGGTCGACCAGGGCTTCCGTGTCGTCGACCGGGACGTCTCCGAAGAGCAGCGCCTCGAGCTCGGCCGGTTCGACCCATTCGCCGCCGGCTTCGATGACGTCTCCCTCGGCGTTGTCGGCGTAGGAAACCGAGGCCCAGGAGGCCTGTGCCCAACTGGCGTCAGACCAAGAGGCGTCGCACCAACTGGCGCTCGCCCAGGAGGCGCTCGACCAGGAGGCGCTCGACCAGGAGGCGCTCGACCAGGAGGCGTTGGCCCAGGAGGCGCTGGCCCAGGAGGCGTCGGCCCAGGAGGCGTCGGCCTTGGCAGCGTTCGCCCAGCTTGCCGCGTCGAAGACGGGGCTTCCACCGCCGGCAGGATCCTCCTTCACGAACGGCCGGAGCGCGGCGTTCGCGTCCGGTGCCGAGCCGAGGGCGACCGCCTTGGCGACATCGACGATGCCGACGCCGACAGAAAGCGGAGCGGCGTCGCCCGCGGACCTCGCGCTGACCATCAGCGCGCCCTTGACTTGATCCGGCGTCCACGTGGGATGTGTGGCGAGAATCTGAGCGGCGGCGCCGGCGACGATCGGGGCCGCGAAGGATGTGCCCGAAAGCTGGATGTAGCCTGGCGCGACGATGCTGGCCGGGCGCTCGAGCGAGAGCGTCGAGGTCGCGGGCGCGGGCCCGACCATGTACCGGCCTGGGGCGGCGATGTCGGGCTTCGCGAAGCCGTCGAGCGTGTAGCCGTATGCAGACCACGGCGCCGCATAGTCGTCGTTCGTCGACACCGATCCATCGACGTCGTCGGCTCCGACCGTGATTACGAAGGGATCGTTGCCGGGGGCGAACGGAACGCCGCTGGCCTGGCCGGCGACACCGTAATTGCCTACGGCGGTGACGACGACGACGCCGCTGAACCAGAGCTTCTCGACTGCCTTGTCGAGTGGGTCGAACATGAAGCTGTTCGGCTGGGCCGAGTGGAGAGAAAAGTTGGCGATGCGGATCCCGTACTTGTCCTTGTTCGCCAGGATCCAGTCGGCCGCGGCGATGACGTCGCGTGTCATCGCCATCCCGTTGTCGTCCATGACGTCCAGGGAAATGATCTTCGAAGCAGGGGCTGCGCCGGCGTAGCCGTCGCCCGAGCCGGCGGCGATCCCCGCGACGAACGTTCCATGGCCCCGACCGTCGCCCGCCGAGTTGCCCGGAAGCGACGTCATGTTGACCTGCGCGACCACCCGGCCGCCGAAATCGGCGCGTCCGGCGTCGATGCCGGAGTCGACGACGGCGATCGTCGGCGTTGCTGCCGAGGATCCACCAGCCCAGAACTGCTGCACGCCGGAGACGAACGGCCAGCGCTGCTTATTCGAGAGGCCGGCTAGAACCACGGGCGAGTCGTAGGTGATCGAGGCCACGTGGCCGTTGCGGGCCAGCGTCAGAATCTGGCTCCCCGTGAGGCGCGCTGCGACGCCGTTGATGGAGCGGTACTGCTTCCGGATCTTGGCCTTCGTGCTCTTGAAGTTGGCGATCTGCTTCGCGAGCCAGCCAGAAGGCCGGTCGGCGCCGACGACGATCACGTCGGAAGTGGCCCTCGGCGCAGCCTGAGCCTTTGCGATCAGCCCGGGCGTCGTGTACGCCTTGAAGCTCGGCGAGTCCGAGCCGGAATCAGCGTAGGCGACAGGAGCGGCGAGGCCGACTGCGACGACGAGCGTCGCAAGGAACCCTCGTCCGCACTCACCCCAGAGGGCACTAGAGCGCGTCTCGCCCTTCGAGGGCTTGCCCCAGAGGGCGCTCCACCGAAGGTCTCCGCTCGAACCGCGATCATGCCGCATCAGGTCTCGCCGCATCAGGTCTCTCGTTTCCTCTACCTCGCGCATTCGCGCGGCCGCTGGGGATTCGTTACGCAGACCGCAAGCTATGGGGACTGCCGGGAAGTCACGTCCCCCGTTTGCGGGAGAAGGACGAGGTTCACTCTTTCGAGGGATTAGCGCGCCGGCGCCCGGGCTTGCCCCAGCGCGCGCTCGAGCGAGCCTCGCCCTTGGTCTTCTTGCCCCAGAGAGCGATGCCTCGCAGATTGCCCTTCGTGCCGCCGACTGGCCGCATGCCGTACTGACGGTCCTGCTCCTCACTGGAAGGAGGGAACGGGCCGAGATTCACTCCTTCGAGGGAACGTAGGATTGAGCGGGTGCGGCTCCAGCTCGAAATCGCGCTCGCGAGAGCGGCGGGGCGCCTGTCGCGCCTCGCGGGCCGAGGCGGCGGCACGACCCTTCCGGGGAAGATCCTCGCGACGCTCGATCCACGCGCGCTGCGGACGCTGGCCGAGCGTCTGCCACGCGGCTCCGCGCTCGTGTCGGCCACGAACGGCAAGACCACGACCGCAGCGATCGTCGCGGAGATCCTCGGCGGGCGGGTTCGCCTCGCGCACAACCGGGCAGGCGCCAACCTGGTCTCGGGCGTCGCCTCGGCTCTCCTGGCCGCCCGCGACGCGGAGTTGGGCCTCTTCGAGGTCGACGAGGGCGCATTTCCCGACGTAGCCGCCCGGATCAACCCCCATGCAGTTTGCCTCGGGAACCTCTTCCGCGACCAGCTCGATCGCTACGGCGAGCTCGAGCTCGTGGCGGAGCGCTGGCGGACCGCTCTCGCTGAGTTAGATCCGGGCGCCACCGCGATCGTAAACGTGGACGACCCCCTCCTGGCGGACATCGCACGGGGACGCACGAATCTCCTGCGCTTCGGCCTTGACGACCCTACGGCTGCCCGCGAGCGTCTCCCCCACGCCGCCGACTCGAAGTACTGCCGCTCTTGCGGCGCTCCCTACACATATCGCGCTGCCTACGTGGGGCATCTGGGCGACTACGCCTGTCCCGGATGCGGGGACGAGCGGCCGCCGCTCGACCTGGCCGCGCGTTCGATCGTGCTCTCCGGACTCGAGAGCGCCGCGTTCGACCTCGTCACTCCCCAGGGAACGAGGCGCGTCTCCCTGCCGCTCCCGGGCCTCTACAACGTTTACAACGCTGTCGCAGCCGCGTCCCTCGCCCTCGTGCTCGGAGCCTCGCTGGACGAGGTGGAGGCCGGCCTCGCGCGCTTTCGTGCCGCATTCGGCCGTTTCGAGCGAATCCCGTCCGGCGACAAGGCCGTCCTCCTGCTCTTGATCAAGAACCCCGCGGGGGCAAACGAGGTGGTGCGCACGCTCGTCGCCGACAGGGGGCCGCGCGTGGCCGTCGTGGCGCTGAACGACAACATCGCGGACGGACGGGACGTGTCCTGGATCTGGGACGTCGACTTCGAGCCGCTCGGCGATGGTCTCGAGCGGCTGGTCGTGACTGGCGGGCGGGCGCACGAGCTCGCCCTGCGCTTCAAGTACGGCGGCGTGCCGCCGGAGCGAATCGAGGTGCTCGCCGACCTCGAGCGCGCGCTCGACAGGGGTTTGGAGCTGACGAGTCCGGGCGGGGAGCTCGTCGTCCTCCCGACGTACACCGCCATGCTCGCCCTGCGCAGGATCGCAGTCGCTCGAGGACTCGCACGTCCGTACTGGGAGGAGGCCGCGTGAAGCGGAAGATCGTCGTCGGGCACCTCTATCCGGACTACCTGAACATCTACGCCGATCGCGGCAACATGGCCGTACTGGAGCGGCGCGCCGCCTGGCGGGGAATCGGGTTCGACTACCGCACCGTCGGCCTCGGCGAGGAAGCGAACCCGGATGAACATGACCTCTACTACGTCGGGGGAGGCCAGGATCGGGAGCAGGCGCTGGTCGCCCCCGACCTGGCGACGAAGGGAGAGTCGCTCCGGGACGCAGTCGACGGCGGAGCCGCGTTTCTCGCGGTGTGCGGCGGCTACCAGCTCCTTGGACGTTTCTACCGCGACCGCTCGGGCGCCGAGCTCCCCGGCATCGGCCTCCTCCCTCATTACACCGTCGCCGGCGAGCGCCGGATGATCGGGGACGTCTTGCTCGAGTGCGAGCTCGAGCCCGGGCAGCGGCGACCACTCGCCGGCTTCGAGAACCACGCCGGCCGGACGTATCTCGACGAGGGCGCAGAGCCGCTTGGACGCGTCGTCGCGGGCTTCGGGAACAACGGTGAGGACGGCGTCGAAGGATCCCGCGTCGGCAACGCGCTCGGGACCTATTTGCACGGCCCTCTTCTCCCCCGTAACCCGTGGCTCGCGGACTGGCTGATCGGAAAGGCGCTCGCCCGCCGGCTCGGCGATGCGCCCGATCTCGAGCCCCTCCCCGACGATTTCGAGAGCTCCGCGCAGCAAGTGTCTGCCGACCGTGCCCGCGCGCGCGGCGGCCGCTTCTAGCTCAGGGCGCCCAGATGGCGCCGAGGTAGACAACCGGGTCCCCGGTCTGCCATCGGGCCAGGAAGCGCTGGATCGGCGGGTGGAGCGAGATGCCCACTAGCTCTTCCGGGTCGAAGAGGCGGTGGTTGCGGACGGCGGTGTCGGTCGAGGCCACGCGCTCGAGCGAGCGGCGCCCCAGATGGCCGGCGAAGATGATGTGGACGACATGCTTGGCGGGCGCGCCCGGAGGCGCGATCGAGTCCGCGATCGCCACCGGGCCCTCGAAGACGAAGTCCTCGGCGAGCCCTACCTCCTCCTCGAGCTCGCGACGGAGCGCATCGACGAGGGACTCTCCCGCGCGGACACCTCCGCCGGGGAGCAGCCAGTACTCGCGTCCTGGCTTCTCCTGGCGGACGAGGAGGATCCCGGTTTCCCGCCGCAGGATCGCCGACACGCGAATGCGGGGTTCCATCAAACGGTTTGTGAGGAGCCGAAGCCGCGCACACCCCGCTCGCTCGGGGGAAGGTTCGCGACCTCGCGCAGCGTGAGCTCGGGCACGGCCACGACGACGAGTTGGGCGATGCGCTCGCCCGCCTCGGCGGTGAACGTGCGCTCCCGGTCCGTGTTCAGGAGCACGACCTGGATCTCCCCCCGGTAACCCGCATCGATGAGCCCCGGCGAGTTCACGACGGTGATCCCTTCGCGGGCCGCCAGGCCCGAGCGGGGCTGCACGAACCCCGCGTAGCCCTCGGGAATGGCGACGGCGAGCCCTGTAGGCACGAGCGCACGTTCGCCGGGGGCCAGGCGGAAAGCCTCGCACGTGGCCAGGTCGAGACCCGCGTCTCCGGCGTAGGTGCGCTCGGGCAGACGCGCGTCCGCGCGCACACGCGTGATCGCGACTTCGATCACCGGCCCCGGGCTCGCGCGGCGGGCTCGGAGACGAGATAGGGCGCGAAGCGCTTCACCTCGCGCTGCGGCAGGCGGGCGACGACGATCACGCCCTCCGACGTGTCGAGACGCTCTTCGATGGGGGCGCCGAGCTCGTACAGCTCCGCCAGGATCCTTCCCTGGTCGTAGGGCACGAGCAGGCGCACCGGTCGCAGCCGCTCACCAAAGCGCTCGGCCACGCGGGCGCGCAGCTCGTCCAGGCCTTCGCCGGTCAATGCTGAGATCTCGAGCGAGCCGGGGAAGCGGTTCGCGAGGCGCCGTCGCCGCAGAGGGTCGACCTCGTCGATCTTGTTCAGGACGAGCTCGATCGGGAGCTCCGCCGCGCCTATCTCCGCGAGCACCGAGTCGACCGCGCCGATCATGTCGTCGAGGCGCTCGTCGGGGGCCGACGCGTCCGCAACGTGCAGGACGAGATCCGCGTCGACAGTCTCCTCTAGGGTTGCCGCAAAGCCTTCGACGAGCTGGTGGGGCAGTCGCCGGATGAACCCGACTGTGTCGGTCACGAGGTAACGGCGGCCGTCCTGGACGAAGCTGCGTGTCGTCGGGTCGAGCGTCTCGAAGAGACGGTCGTCGACGGAGACCTCGGCGTCCGTCAGCGCATTGAGCAGCGTCGATTTGCCAGTGTTCGTGTATCCGGCGAGCGCGACGATGGGCGTCTCCGCGCGCCGGCGAGCCTTCCGCTGCGTCTGCCGGCGGCGCTCGAGCTCCTGCAGACGCCGCTTCAGCTGTCCGACGCGGCGGCGGGCAAGACGGCGGTCGGTCTCGAGCTGCGTCTCTCCGGGCCCTCGGGTCCCGATCCCGCCTCCCAGCCGTTCAAGGTGCTGCCAGAGGCCGCGCATGCGGGGGAGGTTGTACTCGAGCTGCGCGAGCTCGACCTGGAGCTTTCCCTCGGCGCTGACGGCGTGCTGGGCGAAGATGTCGAGGATGAGCTGCGTGCGGTCGACAACGCGTAGCTTCAGCTCGTCCTCCAGCCGCCGCTGCTGGCCGGGGTCCAGGTCGTCGTCGACGATCAGGGACTCGGCGTTCGTCCGCGGCACGGCTTCCTTCAGCTCGGCGAGCTTGCCCTTGCCGACGTAGGTCCGCGGGTCAGGGGCTGGCCGCCGCTGCAGCAGCTCTCCCACAGGCTCGACGCCGGCGGTGCGCATGAGCTCGCGCATCTCCCCCAGCTCCTCGTCTTCCTCCACCCCCTGCGCCAGCACCGCGACGAGGAAGCCGCGCTCCGGCTCAGCCCCGGGCGCGGGGTCGGGCTGGTGGTGGGTCACGGTCTGATTATGCCGTCGCCTCGACGCGAAGCGAAGACGCGATCCGCCGAGCCGCCTCTTCGAGGCGGTCGTCGGCGACTGTCAGCGAGATGCGGACATACCCTTCCCCGCTCGGCCCGAAGGACGGGCCCGGGGAGACGACGACCGCCGCCTCCTCGAGCACCAGCTCGGTGAAGCCCGCCGACGTGTAGTCGTACGGAACACGCACCCAAATGTAGGGCGTGGCCCTGGGTGGCGACGCGGGCAGGCCGATGGCGGCAAGCGCTTCGATCATGAGGTCCCGCCGACGCCGGTAGATCGCGGACATCTCCGCCGGGAAGTCGTGTGCCGTGGTGAGCGCGGCGACGGCTGCATGCTGGAGCGAATCGAACATCCCGGAATCCAGATTCGTCTTCAGGCTTCGATAGCGCTCGACGATCTCCGGATTGCCCGCGATCCACGCCACTCTCCAGCCGGTCATATTCCAACCCTTCGAGAGCGAGAAGATCTCGACGCCGACATCCTTAGCCCCCTCGGTCGCAAGGAAGCTTGGCGGCCGGTAGCCGTCGAAGGCGACCTCGGAGTAGGCGCTGTCGTGCACGACGATCACACCGTGCCGCTGCGCGAGCTCGACGACCCGTGCAAACAGATCGGGGGGCGCGATCGCGCCGGTGGGATTGTTCGGGTAGTTGAGAAAGAGCAGGTTGGCGCGTTCCCAGACGTCCGCCGGGATGCCGTCGAAGTCAGGGGTGAAGGCGTGCTCCTCGCCCAGAGGGAGATAGTGGAGCTCGGCGCCCGCGAAGAGCGGGCCTGACGTGTACGGCGGATAGCCGGGTTCGGGCGCCAGGCAGACGTCTCCGCTCTCGAGGCAGGCGAGGGCGATGTGAGCGACCCCTTCCTTGCCGCCGAGGACAGGGATCACCTCGGTCTCGGGGTCGATCTCGGCGTCGAAACGATCTCGGTAGAAGGCGGACACCGCCTCGCGAAAGGCCCCGAGGCCCCGGTTCGACGGGTAGCGATGCGTCTCGGGCCGCGCTACCTGGCGCTGCATCTCCTCGACGACGGCCGCCGGGGCCGGCAAGTCGGGATCGCCGATGCCGAGGCTGATGACATCGATGCCTGCCTTGCGCTTCTCGTCGATCTTGCGCTCGAGCTCGGCGAAGAGGTACGGCGGGACGAGGTCGAGGCGCCGGGCGAACTTCATCGGTCGAGCCACTCCTCTGCGGTCTCGCCGTGGCAGATCTCCTCGGCGGAGCCGGTGAGCCGTGCGTGCATGCGCTCGTCCAGCTCGACGAGCAGGTCGCCACCGGCGAGATGAACGGTGACTGGGCTGTCGCACCAGCCGTTCGCGACGGCGGCCGCAGCGACCGCGCAGGCGCTGGTTCCGGACGAGAGCGTCTCTCCGGCCCCACGCTCCCACACCCCGGCGGTGGTCTCCGTGCGGGAGTCCACGCGCACGAGCTGGACGTTCGTGCGCTCGGGAAAGCGAGGATGGTTCTCGACGAGAGGCCCGAGCCGCAGGAGCTCGGTGCGGTCGGGCTCCCGCGCGATGACGGCATGCGGGTTCCCGACCGAGACAGGCGTGAAGGCGAGCGCGAGCCCGTCGACGTCCAGGCTTTCGGTCGGCGCGACCTCGACGGGTCCCATGTCCATCTCGACCTCCCGTTCGTCGCGCATCCGAGCGACGACCTTCCGCGCGCCGACGACGATGGTCACCTCCTCGAAGCCGGTGCGCCGGGCGAGCCAGCGGGCCGCGATGCGAGTCCCGTTGCCGGAAAGCTCGGCCGTCGAGCCGTCGGGGTTCCAGATGACGATCTCGGCCCGCGAGCCGCCCTCGGCCACGACTTCGAGAATGCCGTCAGAACCCACGCCGAAGTGGTAGTCGCAGAGCCTGCGGACCAGCGTTGGCTCAAGGGCGCCATTCAGAGAGCTCCTCTCGACGAGCAGATAGTCATTGCCCAACCCGTGCCATTTCTCGAACGGAATCGCGCGGCGCATGGTTTCAGCCTAACCCTGGAAAAAGAGAAAGGGCCCGCTCCCGTGCGGACCCTCGTTTACCGATCTGCCGGACCTTGGGCGTGCGGGCCGAAGGAGTCAAACGACGTGCCCGGTATGATCGGCCTCACCTTTCCTGATGCGGGAGGCAACTTCTTCTTGCTGCCCCAAAAGGGTGAAGCGCTCGCGGGCGGCTGCGAGCAGGGCCTCGGCCACGTCCGCCGGGGCGTGGTCGGCGGCGAGCGGGACGAGTCGCGGGATGCGCCGCATCCACTTCCTCTGGTAGGCCGCGTACTGAAGTGTGCGGCGGACGATTGCCGCCGTGGCCTCCTCATGGGGACGCTCCATAATCTCTCGAAGCCCGATCACCTGTGCAGCGGTGCTCGAGAGCGAACCGGCAGCAGCGCGCGCCACTTCCTCCTCCACCCCGTGCTCGAACATGGCTCGCGCGCGGGCTTCTATGCGCGCGGCGAGGACTTCCTTCGGAACGTCGAGGCCGAAGACGAGGGTTGGGTGACGCGCCTCGCGTGTCCAGAGGCGGCTGGGCGATCGCGCCAGACTCTCGCCCGCCTCCGCCAGCTCGAGCGCACGAACGACGCGCTTGCGGTCGTTCGCGTGGACGGTCTCGGCCGCGCGTGGGTCGCGCTCGGCGAGTAGGGCGTGCGCTCGTTCGGGTCCCAGGCTGTTGTAGAGCTCCTCGAATCGCAGTCGCGCGCCGAGCGGGGGCGCGGGCGGAAGGTCGAGATCGACCAGCGCGGCGCGGAGATAGAGGCCGGTGCCGCCGACCACGAGCGGGGTGATTCCCTCTGTGAGTGCCTCGTCCATGGCCTGATGAGCCAGCTCCGCGTACTCCCCGACAGAGGCCTCGTGGTCGAGCTCCCAGATCGCCACGAGACGGGTGGGCCGAGCGGGCTGGTTGGTGAGGACCGGCAGGCCGCGGTAGACCTGCATCGAATCGGCGGAGACGATCTCGGCGGGGATTCGGTCGGCGACAGCCTCGGCGACAGCGGATTTCCCGCTCGCTGTGGGCCCGAAGATGGCCAGAACCGGTTGATTCACCTCGGTCATGTCTGGGGCCACCCCGGGCCTCCACCCGCTTTGAGCGTAACGTGGGTGGGCTCACGCATGGAGGACGGAGTGTGACGAGTCCGTGTCAGGCGGCCACGAGGGCGGCCTGGGTTCCACGGAGCGTCGTCGACGTCGCGCCCTCGATTCCCACCTGAACCAGGTCACCCGGCCGCGCCGAGCCGCTGAAGTTTACGGTTGTGTTCCTGCGCGTCCTTCCGCGGAGAAGTGAGGAATCGGTCCGGCTCGCCCCTTCGACCAGTACCTCTTCGAAACGACCGATCCGCTCGAGGTTGCGCTCTGCGGCAATCCGCTGGACGAGCTCCACCAGGCGCTCGATTCGCTCCCGCTTGGTCCCCTCGGGAACCTGGTCGGGCATGCTCGCAGCCTCGGTCCCTCTCCGTGGGCTGAAGACGAACGTGAAGGCGCCGTCGTAGCGAACCTCCTCGACGACCTCGAGCGTTTGCCGGAAGTCGACGTCGGTCTCGCCTGGGAAACCGACGATGATGTCGGTCGTGAGCGCCAGGTCGGGGATCGCCGCGCGCAGCTTGTCGACCAGCGCGAGGTAGCGCTCGCGCCCGTAGGTCCGCCGCATCGCCTTCAGGACGCGGGTCGAGCCCGACTGGAGCGGCAGATGCGTGTGCTCGCAGACAGCCTCGCATTCGGCCATCGCGGCGATCACGGGGTCGCGGAAGTCCTTCGGGTGTGGGCTCGTGAAGCGAACCCGGTCGATGCCGGGAACCGCGTCGACGCCGCGCAACAGCTCGCCGAAGTCCGTCCGGAGATCGGGCAGGAGATCGCGTCCCCACGAGTTGACGTTCTGGCCGAGCAGCGTTACTTCGCGGACCCCCTCGGAAGCGAGCTGCGTCACCTCGGCCACGATTTCGCCCGGCCGGCGGCTGATCTCTCGACCGCGAACGGCGGGGACGATGCAGTAGGAGCAGACCGAGTTGCAGCCCATCGAGACCTGCACCCACGCCTGGAGTGGACGCTGCCGGTGGGAAGGGAGCTGCGCCGCGAAGCTCCTCTCTTCAAGGCCAAACCTGCCTCTCGCCACGCCCTCACCACCGGCGCCGATCCAGTCCGCGAGGTGCGGGATCGACCCCGGCCCGAACGCGACGTCCACATACGGATAGAGCTCGAAGATTCGCTCTCGCTGCGCCTCCGCGTAGCAGCCCCCGACGGCGATGACCCGCTCCGGGTCCGCGCGCTTGAGCGCCGCCGCCTGAGCGAGGTGAGCCGCGAAGCGCTGATCGGGCTTCTCGCGCACGGTGCACGTGTTGAAGACGATCACGTCGGCGTCTTGCTGCGAATGGGCCTCGCCGAGGCCGAGCGACTCGAGCATGCCTTTGATCCGCTCCGAATCGTGAGCGTTCATCTGGCATCCGAACGTGGTCACGAAGTAGCTCTTCACGTGGCCACTGTAGCGCCGTAGACGGCGTCGCTTCGGTAGCTACTTCGCAAACTCGGTGGCCCGGCTCTCCCGGATCACGGTCACCTTGATCTGACCGGGATACTCGAGCTGGTCCTCGATCTCCCGCGCGATCTCGTGGGAGAGGAGCACCGCCGTGTCGTCGTCGACCTCCGTGGGCTTGACCATGACGCGGATCTCGCGGCCGGCCTGGAGCGCATACACCCGCTCGACGCCCTTCTTCTCGCCGGCGATCTTCTCGAGCGTCTCGAGCCGCTTGATGTAGCTCTCGAGGTTCTCGCCGCGGGCGCCCGGACGCGAAGCCGAGATCGCGTCGGCGGCGATCACGAGCACCGCCTCGACTGTCTGTGGCTGCACCTCGTAGTGGTGCGCTTCGACCGCGTGCACGACGTGCTGGGACTCCCCATAGCGCTTCGCCTGCTGGGCGGAGATGAGCGCGTGCGAGCCCTCGACCTCGTGCGTCATCGCCTTGCCGACGTCGTGGAGGAGGGCCGCCCGCTTCGCGTTCTTGACGCTGGCGCCGAGCTCCGCCGCCATGATCCCGGCGAGGTGGGCGCACTCGAGCGAGTGCTTGAGGATGTTCTGGCCGTAGCTCGTCCGGTAGCGAAGGCGTCCGAGCAGCTTCACGAGCTCTTCATGCATCTTCCCGCAGTTCGCCTCGAAAACGGCCTGCTCTCCGGCCTGTCGGATGTGCTCCTCGATCTCCGCCTTGGACTGGTAGTACATCTCCTCGATCCGGGACGGATGTATGCGCCCGTCCTCCACGAGCTTCGCGAGCGTGAGCTTCGCCACCTCTCGCCTGACGCCGTCGAAGGACGAGAGGACCACCGCCTGGGGCGTGTCGTCGATGATGAAGTCGACCCCGGTGAGGTTCTCGAGGGCGCGGATGTTCCGGCCCTCGCGGCCGATGATCCGGCCTTTCATGTCGTCGGACGGAAGCTCGACGATGGAGACGGTCGTCTCGGCGGCGTGGCTCGCCGCCACGCGCTGAAGGGCGTCTGCGACGAGGTTGCGGGCGCGGCGCTTGGCCTCCGTCCGGGCTTCCTCCTCCATCTGGCGCACCATGCGGGCCATCTCGTGCCGGACTAGCTCTTCTGAGCGCTCGAGCAGGTGCCGCTTCGCTTCGTCCACCGTCATCCCAGAGATGCGCTCGAGCTCCTTCAGCTGGCCGTCGGTAGCGAGCTTGAGCTCCTCCTGTAGCTGTTTCAGATGCGTCTCGCGGTCAGCGAAGCCCTGTTCGCGTCGGTCGAACTCGGTGAGCTTGCGATCGATGTCCTCTTCCTTGGCGAGGACGCGCTCCTCGATCTTGACGATCTCGGCGCGCCTGTCCCGAAGCTCTTGCTCCACGTCGGCCCGGAGCTTGAGCACGTGCTCTTTCGCCTCGAGCTCTGCCTCTCGCCGGACTGATTCCGCCGACCGCTTGGCCTCTCCGGTAAGACGCGCCTGCTCGTCGCGGGCAGCGCCCAGACGGCGCCCCATGAAGAGTCGAAGGCCGAGCACGGCGACGAGAAGGCCGGCTGCCAGGCCGACCAGTACGCCGATTCCAAGCTGCATTGGTCGCTCCTACATCGTCGCCCGTAGGAACGGCGTCGTCGGATCGGGTGCGACGCGACAGCCGGCCTATCGGCCTGAGTGCGAGCCGTCCTCCGTGTCGCTGTACCGCATGATCAGATTGTCGTAGTCGAGGGTTTCTGTGGTCCGATTCGGCGAAAAACCGTGCCTTGCAGGCGGTTTGATAGTGACTTCTGTGCAGCTATCCTAGCCCGCCGCCGGTCTCCTCGTCCAGAGTTTCGACGATTGCCTCGATCGTCTCCTCGTCGAAACCCCGCCGCATGAGCAGCGTCCATGCCTTCCTCGGATCGCTCACGGCCGCCGCCGCCCGCGCCGCACGCGCTGTTTCCGGCTCCAGCTTGGCAATTGCAGCGCCCGCGTCGGCCTCCGCGATCCCTTCCCCCTCGAGGCGGGCCGCGATCGCGGCATTTCCCCACCCGCGCTCTGCGAGCGCCGCCGCCCGGGCGTCCGCCAGGCGCGCGTCGTCCACGATCCCCGCCTTCGACAATGCGAGCAGGGCGCTTCGCTCTGCCGCAGGCGCGACTCCCGCGCGCTCGAGGCGCTCGGAGAGGCGCCGAAGAGAAAGATCCCGCCGCCGCAGCGTGCGTCCGGCCAGGTCGAGCGCCTCAGCCTGGCGGAGCTCCCGGCGCAGCACGCGCAGGAGTGGCCTGTCGAGCTCGACGCCGGCGCTGAGGCCACAGCGCACCACGACCTCGTCCGGGACGGCGCGCCACGGCTCGCCGTCCAGTTCGAGGAGGACTGTGCCCGGCCAGGCTCTGCGCAGCGCGGTTAACTTAGGCGGTGGAGGCGACTTCGCTCGCCTCTTCTTCGGCCTTCGCCGGTGCAACGGCGTCGTCGGCGACCGGGAGCAGGCGAGACGAAGCGACTGCGTCCGGCCCGAGTTCCGTCTGGACGGAGCGCAGGATCTGCTCGGTGACGTCCGGGTGCTCGCGCAGGAAAGCTGTCGCGTTCTGTCGCCCCTGGCCAAGCCTCTCGTCGGCGTAGCTGAAGTAGGAACCCGACTTCTGGACGATCTTCCGCTCCAGTCCGACGTCGAGGACGCTGCCTTCCCAGGAGATCCCGTCGCCGTAGATGATGTCGAACTCCGCCTGCTTGAACGGTGGCGCCACCTTGTTCTTGACCACCTTCACGCGGACGCGGTTACCGATCGCCTCTACGCCTTCCTTGAGCGTCTCGATGCGGCGGATGTCGA
>WNFV01001185.1_pt1 | contig 49366 bp, 46 predicted proteins | sample 5400101 | NCBI WGS metagenome assembly WNFV01 (sample SAMN13153361, study PRJNA577476) | soil metagenome | isolation source: 115 cm soil or saprolite under grassland replicate 1 | place: USA:California | collected 2016-06-15
ACATCATCATGAAACCGAAGGAAACGCGCCTGCTGAAGGCGGCGCGCGCGCGTGGGATGCGAGTACACCACGGACATCACATGGTAGACGCGCAGGTCCCGATGTATCTGGAATTCTTCGGCATCCCGTTCCCCGACGAACGCAGCATCATCGAGACCTCGAGCCGTGCCTGATTGCAGTAGAGTTCAGCGGTAAACTTGGTGCCAAACCAAGCGGATCTTTTTCACCCAATGGAGGAGTTCATGAAAAGACTTTATCTTCTTTCTGCGGCTGTCTGGCTTGCGACCGCTGCGCTGCCGTCCCTCGCGCAGCAGGTTCCGGTCCGGATCGTGGGACTGGTCGAGCTGTCGGGGACCGGTGCCACCTCGGGGACGAATTTCGATAACGGAGTGAAGCTCGCGGTGAAGGAAATCAACGCTGCGGGCGGCATCCTCGGACGGAAGATCGAGTACACGAGCAGCGACACGCAGTCGGCGCCGCAGACGGCGAAAGCCCTGGCAACAAAAGCTGTCGATGACGGGGCCTACATCGTGATGGGTCCGGTATTTTCCGGGTCGATCCTCGTCAGCATGGCCGAGACCCGACGCGCCGGGATTCCGAATTTCACGGGCGGCGAGAGCGCCGCCATCACCCAGCAAGGCAATCCCTACATCTTTCGCACGTCGTTCACACAGGCGACGGCCATGCCCAAGGTGGCGCGCTACATCAAGGACACCGTCAAGGCCAAAACCATCGCCATCGTGTGGGTGAACAACGACTTCGGGAAGGGCGGGCGCGACATGATCATGAAAGCGCTCGAAGCGCAGGGCATCAAGATCGCGGCGGACATCTCGACCGATCCCGGTCAGGTCGACTTTTCGAGCCCGGTGCTCAAAGTGAAACAGTCGAACGCCGACGCCGTGTTCGTGTATACCAACGAGGAGGAATCGGCGCGGGCGCTGCGCGAGCTGAAGAAGCAGGGCTATGACAGGCCGATCGTGGGCGAAACGACGCTCACCAGCCAGAAGGTCATCGAGATGGCGGGCGAGGCTGCAAATGGCGCCGTGGCGCACGTCGGGCTGAGCGCGGATGCGCCGCAGCCGACGATCAAGGCCTTCGATGGGCGCTTCCAGAAGGAATACAGATACAAGACGGACCACAATGGATTGAAGGGTTACAGCGCGATGTATATCGTCAAGGCGGTGACCGAAAGGGTCGGCAAGTTCGACCCCAAGGCGTTTGCCGCCGCGATGCACGGCGCGGCGCTTTCCGCGAAGGACTACCCTGGCGTGCTGCTCGATGTGACGTTCGATCAGAACGGCGACCTCGATCGGGAGAGCTTCATGACCAGGGTCGTGAACGGCAGGCAGCAGATCATCGCCACCTTGCCGGCGGCATCGGCAAAGTAGGGAGGAACACGATGATCTTCGATCTGCGCATCTACTCGCTGCACCCGGGCCGTCTGCCCGCCTGGCTGAAGATGTACGAACAGTACGGACATCCGACCCAGGTCAAGCACTGCGGCGAACCCGTGTTCTACGCGGTCACCGAGGTAGGGCCGCTCAACCAGGTGGTACACGTGTGGAGTTACGAAAGCCAGGCCGACCGCGAGAGAAAACGCGACGCCCTGATGAGCGATCCCGTGTTCCAGGACTACCTGCGGCGCAGCGCCGAGATGGGCGCGCACCAGCACCAGGAATCCAGGATCCTCAAGTCCACCTCGTTCTCGCCGTTGTAGCGCGGACAAGCTTGCTTGCCCCTGGCTTAGCGAGTAGCATCGCGGTTCTCCGGTCGCAATAAGCGCCGCCGGCATTCGAAAATGCCGGAATTTCAAAAAAGGTTCGCGTGGGTACAGGTTGGCAATTGCTCGAAGGCGTCGCGGCGCTGCTGCTCTCGATCGCCGTCACCTACTGGCTCTTCGTTTCCCCCTCCCGCGCGAAGCGCGAGCGGCAGCGCCTCGCTCGCGAGCTGCAGGATCCGCGCCGCCCGTAGCTCCTTGTCTTCCCGAAGTCCGGGAAGCGCGTTAACTCCCCCGTAGGCGCAAAGCGTAGCGCGCGAGCGCATGCCTTAGAACATTTCCATGCTGTATCAATGGAGTATCACGTTATATTAAAGTAATTTATAGCCTGCCTGTATACTGAGCCCGGAGCGCCCGAGGCGCGAGCGCTGGAATCGCTCCTCGAAAAAAGATTCTCCGGGCTTCAAGGGAAAAGGCCCTAGTAATTGAAAACTAAGTCTTTTCACCGCCGCCACGAGGCGGTAGACTTACGCGCAGTCAGGCGCTGCGAAATGAGAAACGGCAGGCTTGACGCTGGAGGGAACGTGTTTTGAAGCCGACTGATATCGGTGCACCGGATTATTTCCACAAAGTCGTAGATTGCCAGTGGGCCTGCCCGGCCCATACTCCAGTCCCCGAATACATCCGGTTGATCGCGGCAGGGCGTTACGACGACGCCTACATGGTCAACTGGTACTCCAACGTTTTTCCAGGAATACTCGGGCGCACTTGCGACCGCCCTTGCGAGCCCGCCTGCAGGCGAGGGCGCGTCGAGGAAAACAACGGCGAGAAGCCCGAGCCCGTGGCGATCTGCCGCCTGAAGCGCGTCGCCGCGGACAACAAGGGCGACGTCAAGGCGAGGATGCCGAAGGCCGCCGCGAAGAAAAACGGGAAAAGGATCGCGTGCATCGGCGCCGGGCCAGCGTCGCTCACCGTGGCGCGCGATCTCGCCCCGCTCGGCTACCACGTCACCGTGTTCGACCAGGACCCGCGCGCGGGCGGCATGATCTGGTCGCAGATCCCGCGCTTCCGCCTGCCGATGGAAGTGATCGACGAGGAGGTCGGCTACATCCTCGATCTCGGCGTCGAGTTCAAGGGCGGCACGAAGATCGCGAGCATGAAGAAAGTGCTTTCGGAGAATTACGACGCGATCTTCGTCGGCTCGGGGGCGCCGCGCGGGCGCGATCTCGACATTCCCGGGCGCAAGGAAGCGGCCAAGAACATCCACATCGGCATCGACTGGCTTTCATCGGTCTCCTTCGGCCACACCGACAGGATCGGCAAGCGGGTGATCGTGCTGGGCGGCGGCAACACCGCAATGGACTGCTGCCGATCTTCGAAGCGCCTCGGCGGCGAGGACGTGAAAGTCATCGTGCGCTCGGGCTTCGAGGAAATGAAAGCCTCGCCCTGGGAAAAGGAAGACGCTCAGCACGAGGGCATTCCCATCCTCAACTATCTCGTCCCCAAGGCATTCGAGCACGAGAACGGCAAGCTCACCGGCATGACTTTCGGGAAGGTCAAAGCCGTCTTCGACGACAAGGGCAAGCGCAGCCTCGTGTCCACCGGCGAGCCCGAGCAGCATTTCGAGTGCGACGACGTGCTGGTCGCGGTGGGGCAGGAGAACGCCTTCCCCTGGATCGAGCGCGACGCTGGAATTCAGTTCGACCCGCACGGCATGCCCGTGGTGGACAAGGTCACCATGCAGTCCACACAGCCGAAGATCTTCTTCGGCGGCGACTCGGCCTTCGGCCCGAAGAACATCATCTGGGCCGTGGCGCACGGTCACGACGCCGCGATCTCGATCGACAAGCTTCTCAACGGCGAGGACATCAGGGAGCGCCCGTCGCCGATCGTGAACCTCTCGAGCCAGAAGATGGGCATCCACGAGTGGAGCTACGACAACCAGATCTCGCCCGACGAGCGCTACAAGGTCCCCTGGAAGGACCAGAAAATCACGCTGAAGAACATCAAGGTCGAGGTCGAGGTCGGTTTCGATCCGGCCACCGGCTTCAAGGAAGCGCAGCGCTGCTTGAACTGCGACGTGCAGACGGTGTTCGCGGACAAGCTGTGCATCGAATGCGACGCCTGCGTCGACATCTGCCCGATGGATTGCATCACCTTCACGCAGAACGGCGAGGAGGCGGACCTGCGCACCCGCCTCACCGCGCCGGCGAGGAATCCCACCCAGGACCTCTACGTCTCGGGCCCCCTCAAGACCGGCAGGATCATGGCGAAGGACGAGGACGTGTGCCTGCACTGCGGCCTGTGCGCCGAGCGCTGCCCTACGGGCGCCTGGGACATGCAGAAGTTCCTGCTCGACCTGACGCACGCCGGCCACGGCTGCCGTACGCCGCAGAGGAAAGCGGCCTGAGGTCGCCATGACGAAGGCCATCCAATCCGTCAACGCCTTCGTCGTCAAGTTCGCCAACGTGAACGGCTCGGGCTCGGCCTCGGCGAACGAGCTCTTCGCGAAATCCATCCTGAGGATGGGCGTACCGGTCAGCCCGCGCAACATCTTCCCCTCGAACATCCAGGGCCTGCCCACCTGGTACGAGGTGCGCGTCTCGGAATCGGGCTGGCTCGGCCGCCGCGGCGGCGTCGACCTCATGGTCGCGATGAACCCGCAGACCTGGGACGCCGACGTGAAGGAGATCGAGCGGCTACCTTTTCTACGACAACACCAAGGCCCTGCCCAAGTCGAAGTTCCGCGACGACATCAACGTCGTCGGCCTGCCGCTCACCGAGCTCTGCAACCAGGCCTACACCGATGCGCGCCAGCGCCAGCTCTTCAAGAACATCATCTACGTCGGGGCGCTCTCGGCGCTGCTCGACGTCGACCCGCTGGTGATCGCCGAGCTGATCGGCGAGCAGTACCGGGGCAAGGAAGCGCTCTTGAAGCCCAACCTGAACGCGCTGCAGCTCGGGCGCACCTACGCGCTCGAGCACCTGAAGTGCCCCCTGGGCATCCGCGTGCGCCGCCTGAAAGGCGAGGCCAACGCAGTCGGCGAGAAGATCTTCATCGAGGGCAACGCCGCCGCGGCGCTCGGCTGCATCTACGGCGGGGCGACGGTGTGCGCCTGGTACCCGATCACGCCGTCCTCCTCCCTCGCCGAAGCCTTTCAGAAGTACTGCTCGAAGCTGCGGGTGGACAAGGAAACGGGCAGGAACAAGTTCGCCATCGTGCAGGGCGAGGACGAGCTCGCTTCAGTGGGCATCGCCATCGGGGCGGGCTGGAACGGCGCGCGCGCGTTTACCGCGACCTCGGGGCCGGGCATTTCGCTGATGCAGGAGTTCATCGGCCTTGCCTACTTCGCCGAGATCCCGGTCACGATCATCGACGTGCAGCGCGGCGGGCCTTCGACCGGCATGCCGACGCGCACGCAGCAGTCGGACATCCTCGCCTGCGCCTACGCATCGCACGGGGACACCAAGCACGTGCTGCTCTTCCCCGAGGACCCGCACGAGTGCTTCGAGTTCGCCGCGCAGGCGCTCGATCTCGCCGAGCGCCTGCAGACTCCGGTTTTTCTGATGAGCGATCTGGACATCGGCATGAACCAGCGCCTGGCGAAGCCCCTGGTCTGGGACGACTCGCGCAAGTACGACCGCGGCAAGGTGATGACTGCCGAGATGCTGGAGGCCGGCAAGGAATTCGGGCGGTATCTGGATGTGGACGGCGACGGGATTCCGTTCCGCACCTATCCGGGCACGCACCCGTCGAAGGGCGGCTACTTCACCCGCGGCACCTCGAAGAACGCCTACGCGATCTACTCGGAGCAGGGCCCGGACTACAAGGCCAACATGCAGCGCCTCCTGAAGAAGTTCGAGACGGCGAAGACGCTGGTGCCCAAGCCCATCCTGAACGCGTCCAAGGAGCCGGCGCGCTTCGGCGCGATCTACTACGGCTCGACGAGTCCCGCGATGGCCGAGGCGCTCGACGCGCTCTCGCGTCAGGGGATCTACGTGAACGCCCTGCGCCTGCGCTCGTTCCCGTTCCAGGACGAGATCTTCGACTTCGTCGCCTCGCACTCCAAGGTTTTCGTGATCGAGCAGAACCGCGACGCGCAGCTGAAGACGCTGCTCGTCAACGACGCGGGGATCAACCCGGCGAGCCTCATTTCGGTCCTGCACTACGACGGCACGCCGATCACCGCGCGCTACATCACCGCCGAGATCGCCGAGATCGTCGCCGCGCTGAACGTGCGGCCTCTGGTGAAGAAGGACAAAGCGGCATGAACCCACATTGTCATTCTGAGCGTAGCGAAGAATCTGCTTTTCAAGCATGACCTACCTCGCAAAGCCCACGCTCCATCACCCGAGCCTGCCGAAGAACAAGGCCGGGTTTACCCGGCGCGACTACGAAGGCAAGGTCTCGACGCTGTGCGCCGGCTGTGGCCACGACTCGATCTCGGCGGCGCTGATCCAGGCTTTCTTCGAGCTCGACATCCTGCCGCACCGGGTGGCCAAGCTCTCGGGCATCGGCTGCTCGTCGAAGACTCCGGACTATTTCCTCGGCAACTCGCACGGCTTCAATACCGTCCACGGAAGAATGCCCAGCGTCCTCACCGGCGCCAACCTCGCCAACCGCGAACTGATCTACCTCGGCGTCTCGGGCGACGGCGACTCGGCCTCGATCGGCCTGGGGCAGTTCGCGCACGTCATGCGCCGCGGCGTGAACATGACCTACATCCTCGAGAACAATGGCGTGTACGGTCTCACCAAAGGCCAGTTCTCCGCCACCGCCGACGCCGGCTCGAAGTCCAAGCGCGGCGTGGTGAATGCCGACGCCCCGGTGGACACGGTCTCCCTCGCCCTCATCATGGGCGCGACCTTCGTCGCGCGCAGTTTCTCGGGCGACAAGGCCCAGCTCATTCCCCTGGTGAAAGCGGCGATCGCGCACGAAGGTGCGGCCTTCATCGACGTGATCTCTCCCTGCGTCGCGTTCAACAACCACGCCGGCTCGACCAAGAGCTACGACTACGTGCGCGACCACAACGAAGCCGTCAACCGCCTCGACTTCTGGCCTTCGCGCGAAGCCATCAACGTCGAATACAACGACGGCGACGCCATCGAAGTGCCCCAGCACGACGGCTCCATCATCCGCCTGCGCAAGACCCATCCCGAGTACGACCCGACCGACCGCGTGCAGGCGCTCGAATACGTCGCCCACCATGCGGCGAAAGGCGAAGTCGTCACCGGCCTGCTGTACCTCGACACCAACTCCGAAGACCTCCACGCCCACCTCAACACCGTGGAGACCCCGTTCAACAAGCTCGGCGAGAAAGAGCTGTGTCCGGGGGCGGGGATGCTGGAGAAGATAAACGCGGCGTTGCGGTAGACCTGCGTCGATTTTCCCATCAATCGGCGCTAGCTCTGTCAGCTCGCTGCGCGCGAGAGCCTTTTAGCCTGGGAGAGCTTGCGGGTTGTCTAGGTCTGCTCAGGATCGGGCCAGAAAGCTGTTCGCGCTCTGTCGAGTAGCGGGCCCAATCGCCATGCCGGGCCCGTTTGGGGTAATCTTGCAGAAATTTCGATCCACGATATGCAACTAAAGTACCGGATATATCACTCTGAAGATGGTGTTCCGAAAGTAGAGCGGGCGGTATCCAAGCTTTCGTCCGCTCGGTTAGAGCACGAGCTGGAGGAACTGCCCACGGCGCTGCGGCTCCATTTCGCAAAGTCTTTCGTTGAAGCGCGTACGGACCTTCTGCCTGGGGAACCACACTCCATATATGTGACCCTCGAATCGGACCAAAATACAAGTAAGATGGAAAGTTCATTGGTTCAATGCATCAAGAACGTGAACTCAAGAACCTCGGGCTTATCCTTCTTAATCGAAAAGATTTCATCCTGAAATGCGTTCCAGCACAGCAGAATGGGTGCCCCTCGATCTGCCAGTTCTAAGGAACGCGTTGGAGAACGGGATGCACCAACTCTCGCGTGGCAATTGGCCGCGGTGGACTGACTCAAGCACTCAGTTCAGCCGCATATTGCTTGTTTCGGGTGACGCTCTGCGCGATTTCGGTTTGACCTCTCCCTCATCGGCAATCCGGGGCGCTTTGCTGACCGAGCGTATCGATTCGAATGATGATCCGCAAATCTACAACTACAATGTCTATTTGATTGCGGAAACTATCAGTGGCCAACTCTTTCAGTCACCCCCATTCGCGTCATCCGATCCCGCCCACCGCTCGTCGTCACCGTCAAGTTGGTTCGGGGGCTTGGGTTCATCGATATGACTAGTCGTCCTCAGCCGCCGAAAGTTGCTAGGCAGACCGCCACGATGCTATATAAGACAAACTTCTTTGACGTGACGTACGAAGCAAAATTTCGAGCACCGCTGTTTGTGCTGGCTGGAACTCCCGTGGTTATTTTGGAGGCCGTGCACGGTCGCCTTTCACCCAAGTACGCCCTTGCGCCGAGTGATCTCGTCGTCGACTCTGGTCGTAGCGTTGGTGACGTTCATTCGCGCATCAACCTATTTGCGGGCAACGGAAGTTTGGATATTCGTGCAGACGTCTTTACGGCAAAGTTTACAAACCCCAATGCCCCTGGCGACCTGGACACGATTGAGGACTGCATTCAATTGACCATCGAAGCCCTAGCAACCGTTGGCGGCAGCAAATTCGCCGTACAGGAAGAGATCCTAGGGGGGCGAATGTTTATCGAGCTGCTGGATAGTTCGACGAACGTAACCGAATTGCTGCGAGGCCTATTCAACCGATCCGACCTCTTCGCTGCGCCAGCTGGCAAACGCCACGCTGAGGCAATTCCAGGATTCCACATAGAGTTCGTGGAGAATGAGGAGAAGTGGACTTTCAACTTCGATCTCACTCGTGCGATACGCTCTTCCAAGGAACTATTCTTCTCGACTAGCACCCAATTTCGTGAAGGTGGTGCATTCTCCGCACTCAAGGAAAAAATAGAGCATGCCGTCAATCTTACGAAAGAGGTTCTCAAGCGCGCGGGTCTAGAACCACAGAAACAACCACAACCATCGAGTAAGAGCTAAGGGCGAACTATGCTTCGACCACGACCGAACGGGCAAGATGCGGAAACGCCACTTGCGGAGCGAATAAGATTTGCTCCATTAGAGGGAATCGGCCGATCCCTTGGCGAGTCTTCGCAGTCGCCTGCAACACTCAGACGGCCAACGCATACAGGCGCCCTAGTCCAATCTGAAGATTTGCGGCGTGCGATGGAAGAGTCATTGTCGCCATTCCGCTGGGCGAAAGCAGATGAGTTCTTGCGCGAGGCGAAAGAGGCCGGTTTCAAAATCTTTACGACTCAGAGCGGCTCTGAAAACCCATTTCGCGCGGATCGTATTGTTGGTCCCGTTCAATTTGTATCGAAGCTTTTTCAGTCTTGGAATCTTGACCTAGCACAGGCAACTCGGTTGCTAGGTTATGAACCCGGAGACCAGCCTACCGTCGCAGCGATTTTGGCCGGTCGCACTTCCCTGCGCGGAGCCGATGTCAAGGCGCGAATTGCCGCGTTGTTCCGGATCAAAGCCCTTGCGAGTGGGCTGTTTAGAGAGGGCGAGCAAGCGTGGATGCGTACTCCCAGGCTTGAGCTTGGAAATCGCGCACCACTCGACATGCTCCTCGAGGGTTCTATGGAGAACCTACTAGCGCTGCGGCAATATGTTGAGCACATCTCGGGGCTCTGAGGGATGTTGGAACAGGTCGAGACAACGACGTTTGAAGGCCCCACCCTTCGACTGGTCAACCAGGTAAGTCACATGGAGAAGCTAAGGGACCTAGGCCTCGATCCCAGACAAATTGAGGAGATGATCGAATTATTGAGGGACCGAGGTTTCACTGACGATCCTTCTGATGTCATCGAAGGGCCTTTTGCCAATAAGTCTCTCTACAAAACGGACCAGACCCGATTCTCCGATGGAACGTTGAGGGTCTTCTATAGTGCGCTAGAGGCTGAAACGGTCGAGCGCGAAATCAGGTACTGGTATCTCAAACCACTGCTTCAAGGCAACGTGCCTACCCGAGCGTACTATCGCTTGGCTCGCGTTAGATTTGCCGGGGACGTAAAAGACTTGAGGCCGAAAGTCGAGGAGTGGCCGTTCCTCGTTGCTGAAAACGGGTACGACGCTTGCAATCAATTAGGGGAGGAGGCCGTCGAATCGGGGCTTGCGGCTCTGATGTCTAGATCGGCTCGTCGTCCGGACGGTACAACCTTACCGGTTTTCTCAAAGAATTCGCTGTCCCAAGTCGAACTCCAAGGCTACCGAGTATTTAGCTATGACCCCGAGAATGGCGAAGTAACGGTCAGCGCGGCATAGGGGCTTGGGGGTCCCGTACTTCTTTCGCCGCGGGGTGTCTTCGGAAAGGTCGAGAGTCTTGAGATTGCCGAGCGCTTCGCGCACCTCGGCCGCATCGAGTTCCGACACCGGATAGGCGTGGCGGTCGGAGCGCTCCTGGACGTCGGCCTTGAGCTCGGGCAGGGTGCGCGGGCCGCCCGACTGGGCGAGGGCGGGCGCGGCGAGCCCGAGCAGCAGGGCGAGCGCAAGCGGCTCGCGAAATGCGAGGCGTTTCATGACTTTTTCCCGATCGGCATTAGCTAAAGGGAGGGTCAGCGCCCTGCGATCGGCGGGCCTTGAGTATACTCGACGGGCCCATGTATTCCGAGCCCAAATCCCTTTCCCGCACCGGCGGGATCCCCGAGGAGAGCCGCAGGGGACCCGAGCCCGAACGCGGCGACACGGAAACGCGGGAGAGCCCGCCTTTTCTCTCGCGACGGTTCGTCATCGGCTCGCTCGTCGCGTTCGGCATCCTCGTCGCGAACGCCTTCGTGACGTATCGAACGATCGCCAATCTGATCGAGGCCTCGCGGATCGCCGAAAACACGCTCAAGGTCGTCGAAGCCCTCAAGGACGTCCAGGGCGACGTCGCCGATTCGCAGATCGAGCTGCGCGGCTACATCATCGGCGGCGAGCGGGAACGCCTCGAACGGGCTCGAGCGTTTCTCGAGCGCGCCGCGAAGCCCGTCGAAACGCTGCGGGCCTTGTCCGGAGCGATTCCGGATCAGGCGCAGCAGATCGAGTTGCTCGGCGCGCAGATCGGCGAGGAGCTCGCACGGTTCGACACCCTGATCGAAATCCACCGCCGGAGCGGCGTCGCAGCAACCATCCGAAACATCCGCGCTACGGCGGGCCCGGCGACGATTCACCGCGTCCAGCTCCTCACGGCCGAGCTCCTGGGCGCCGCGGATGCGCGGCTCGCGCGCCGCACCGAGCAATCCAGGCGCAGCTCGGACTTGAGCGTCATCACCGCCGCCGTCGCGACGTTGTTCAACCTCGGCCTGCTCGGCCTTCTGATCCTGCTCGCGCGGCGGGAAATCAAGGAGAGGCGGCAGGCGGAAGAGGTGGTCAGGTTCGCGGCGACGCACGACCCTCTGACGGGCCTGCCCAACCGGCTGCTGCTCGCCGAACGGGCCAATCGCGCTCTCACCTCGGCGAAGAGGGGGGGACGCCCCGTCGGCCTGCTGTTCATCGATCTCGACCGCTTCAAGAACATCAACGACGCCCTGGGCCACGAGGCGGGCGACCGGCTCCTGCAGAACGTGGCGGCCAGGCTGGCGCGTTGCGTGCGCAGGTCGGACACGATCGCGCGGCAGGGAGGCGACGAATTCGTGGTCCTGATCGAGGCGTTCCAGGACCGGGGCGACCTCGCCCAGGTGGCGCAAAAGATCCTCGTCGAGGTGGCGAAGCCGATGACGGTGTACGGCAAGGAATTCCAGATCACGGCGAGCATCGGCATCAGCGTCTCTCCGGTCGATGGCAAGGATCTGCGGGCCCTGCTGAAGAACGCGGATATCGCGATGTACCGCGCGAAGGAGCAGGGCAAGAACACCGCCCAGCACTATGCCAGCGGGATGAACCCCGGCTCCGTCGAGCGGCTCGAGCTCGAAGCCGCGCTGCGCCGCGCGCTGGAACGGAACGAGCTGAGCCTGTATTACCAGCCCAAGGTCGAAGCGCGGTCCGGGCGCGTGACGGGAATCGAGTGTCTGTTGCGCTGGCAGCATCCGACCGTCGGTCTCGTCCTGCCCGATCAGCTCGTCCCGCTCGCGGAGGAGACCGGCTTGATCGTCCCGATCGGACAATGGGCGCTGCGCGCCGCCTGCCTGCAGGCGCAAAAGTGGACGGGGCAGGGGTTGCCGATGTTCCGGATGGCGGTGAACCTGTCGGCGCGGCAATTCATGAGCGCCACCTTGCTGGAGGACGTCGCGCGCACGATCAGGGAAACGGGGATGGATCCGCGCTGGATCGAGTTCGAGGTGACCGAGAGCGTGATGCTGCCGGATCCGCAGCAGGCGGTGAAGCTGCTGCGCAATCTCAAGGCGATGGGCGTGCGGCTCACGATCGACGACTTCGGGACCGGCTACTCCTCGCTCGCCTACCTGAAACGCCTGCCGATCGACTGCGTGAAGATCGACGCGTCGTTCATCCGCGGCATTCCGGTGGACGCGAGCGACGTCGCGATCACCGAGACGATCCTCGCCATGGCGGCCAGCCTGGGGCTCAAAGTCGTCGCCGAGGGCGTCGAGACCCACGACCAGGTGCGATTCCTCGAGCGCAGAGGCTGCGACGAAATGCAAGGCTACTACTTCAGCAAGCCGCTGCCGGCGGAAGAGCTGACGGCCTACCTGGAGGAGCAGGGAGCGGCGCTCGAGGAGAGCCGGCGGCGCGAAGCGCGGGGTCGGCTCAGGGTCGTCTCGGGCGGGGACAGGCGGGTCCCCAAATGAATCGACCGTAGCGCCCCGCTCAGGGCGCGGCGCGCTTCCACACGTGACGCTCGCGCGAAGGCGCGCGATGGCAGGCTGCGAGCCAAGTGGCGTAACATCGGCTCATGGACCCCAAACCGAAAATGGGCTGCTCCCCGAACGGCCCGTACTATCTCCTGAACGACATGGAAGTGAGGCCGGTGCCGAACCTGCGCCGCGCCTCCGGCGAAGCTTGCGCGAACGTGCGCGCGGTGGCGCTGTGCCGCTGCGGCGCCTCGAAGAACAAGCCCTTCTGCGACGGGACGCACAGCGTGATCGGCTTCAAGGACGCGAAGACCGCCGACCCTGCAAAGGACAAGCGCCAGGCCTACGAAGGCAAGCGCATCACGATCCTCGACAATCGCTCGATCTGCGCGCACGCGGGGTTCTGCACCGACGAGCTGAAGTCGGTGTTCCGCATGCATGACGAGCCCTGGATAGCCCCGGACGCCGCCGCGGTGGAGGAGATCATCGCGACGATCAGGAAGTGCCCGTCCGGGGCCCTCAGCTACGCGATCGGCGGCGTCGAGGCCGAGCCGCTAGAGCGCCCGCCGATGGTCACGGTGACGAACGACGGGCCGTACGCAGTCACGGGCGGCATCGAGCTGATGGGCGTGAAGTTCGGGCAGGGCGGCTCGACCGAGCATTACACGCTGTGCCGCTGCGGCGCGTCGAAGAACAAGCCGTTCTGCGACGGCTCGCACTGGCAGGTGGGATTTCGCGACCCGGCGTGAGCGTCCCGGTCCGAGGCGCGTATATTGCAGGCGGAATTCGAGGGACATGACCAAAGGAGAGAGCATGGACACCGCTGCGACAAGAAGGGCTTTGATCGTTTTCTTCCGCCTCGCCATGGCGTGGACTTTCCTCTACGCCGCCTCGCACCAGGTCTTCGATCCCAACTGGAGCGTCGCCGGGTTCCTCAAGGGAACCAAGACGTTCCACGATGTGTATGCGCCTTTCACGAGCGCGGCCTGGGCGCCGACCCTCACGTTTCTCGTGGAATACGGCCATCTGCTCATCGGCTTGTCGCTGCTCTTGGGCCTGTTCGTGCGGGTGAGCGCGGGTTTCGGCATCCTGCTGCTGCTCCTTTACTGGACGGCGCACATGAATTTCCCTTATATCGAGAATAAAAACAACTTCCTCCTCGACTACCACATCGTGTACGCGGGCGTGCTCGTGCAGCTGATCGTCGAGCGCGCCGGACACGTCTGGGGCCTGGATGCGTGGGCGGAGAGGCTCGCGTTTTTTGGGCGGCACCCGAAGCTGCGCGCGCTGGTGGCCTGACCTGGGTTCATCCATATAATGAGGGACCAGCGACCACCCCGGAGACCCGCATGGACACGATCAAGCCCCTCTTCACCGCGACCGCGACCGCCACCGGCGGGCGCAACGGTTACACCGAGTCGAGCGACGGCGTGGTGAAAGCCAATCTCTCGGTACCGAAGGAGATGGGCGGCCCGGGCAAGCCCGGCACTGCGACGCCCGAGCATCTGTTTGCCGCCGGCTACGCCGCGTGCTTCGGAGGCGCGCTAGACTTCGTCGGCAAGCGGCACAAGAAGGACGCGGCGAAGGCGCGGATCACCTGCGCCGTCACGATCGGCCCGCGCGAAGGCGGGGGCTTCGGCCTCGCCGTGAAGCTCAGCGTGCAGGACAAGAGCCTGCCGCAGGCCGAGCTCGCCGCGCTCGCCCGCGAGGCGCACGAACAGATCTGCCCGTACTCGCACGCGACGCGCAACAACGTTCCCGTCGAGCTCGAGGTCTCCGGAGCCTAGCTCGCGACCGGCACGGGTTCCTCGACGCCGCCCTGCAAGTCATCCGAACCAAAGGGTATTCGGCGACGCGCATCGAAGACGTCTGCGCGGCCGCCAAACTCACCAAGGGCAGCTTCTTCCACCACTTCGACAGCAAGGAAGAGCTGGCGCTTGCCGCGGCGGATCATTTCGCGGCAATGGCCGACGTACTGTTTGCGACCGCCTCTTACCAGAGCGCCACCGACCCGCTCGAGCGGCTATTGGGCTACGTCGAGTTCCGCATTGCGATCCTGCAGGGCTCGCTGCCGGAGTTCACCTGCCTGCTCGGCACGATGGTCCAGGAAACCTACGACACGCACCCGGCGATCCGCGCGGCGTGCGACACGCATATCAGCGCGCACGCGGCGCGGGTGGCCAAGGACATCGCCGAAGCCAGGCGTCGCTACGCACCGGATGCGCCGTGGAGCGCTGAAAGCCTCGCCCTCCACATCCAGGCGGTGATCCAGGGCGCCTTCATCCTGGCCAAAGCCAGGCAAGGTCCGCGGATCGCCGCCGAGTGCCTGCGGCACCTGCGGCGCTACATCGAAACCCAGTTCACCCCGACGAAGGAGCACGAGCCATGGCCAGCAAGCAGAAAATCACGACGTTCCTCTGGTTCGACAGCAACGCCGAGGAGGCGATGAATCACTACGTCTCGATCTTCAGGAACTCGAAGGTCCTGAGCGTGACGCGATACGGCAAGGCGGGACCCGGCCCTGCCGGAACGGTCATGGTCTGCAACTTCCAGATCGAAGGCCAGGAGTTCGCCGCGCTCAACGGCGGTCCGCGATTCAAATTCACCGAAGCCATCTCCCTGGTCGTCAACTGCGACTCGCAGAAAGAAGTGGACGACATGTGGACGAAGCTCTCCGCGGGCGGCGCGCCGGGGCAGTGCGGCTGGCTCAAGGACAAGTTCGGTCTGTCCTGGCAGATCGTTCCGCGCGTCATGATCGAACTGCTGCGAGACAAGGATCCCGAGAAGTCACAACGCGTCATGCAGGCGATGATGCAGATGACCAAGATCGACATCGCGGCACTGCAGCGGGCTCATCGCGCTCATTGAGTCCCTCAGCGAGCAGATAAACCCCACTGTCGATACGAGGAAGCCGCATCATGACCCAACCAGCCGTCAAGCCCATTCCCGACGGGATGCGTTCCCGCACCCCGCTCTTGACCTGCGCCGGCGCGGCCGACGCGATCGAGTTCTATACCAAGGCGTTCAATGCCGTCGAAGTGTCGCGCCTGCCCGGTCCGAAGGGCAAGCTGATGCACGCCATGCTGCGGATCGGCAACTCGGCGCTCATGCTGACGGACGAGTTTCCCGAGTGGGGCGGGTTCGGGCCGAAATCGCCGAAAGGCTCGCCGGTTACGGTACGCTTGCACGTGGAGAACGCCGACGCGGTGGTGGAGCGGGCCGTCGCCGCAGGCGCAAGGATCGCCATGCCCCCCGCGGACATGTTCTGGGGCGACCGGTATGCCGAGCTGGAAGATCCGTTCGGGCACCGCTGGTCTGTGGCGAGGCGCACGCGCGATTTGAGCCCTGCGGAGATTCAAGAATCATAAAATCACAAGACCTGTAAAACTTTTGCCTGCGCCCTATGCCCTATGTTACGGTTATGGGACGATGAGCGGGAGCATTGCGGTGCTGAGAGAGATCCGCGACGTATTGCAGGACGACCCCTCGAGCGAGCGGCGCTGGTTCCACGACGATTACTTCGATCTGTTCGTGCGCGAGACGGGTGGCGAGCTGTCTGCGTTCGAGCTCTGCTACGGAATCGGTTCCAACGAGCGGGCCCTGGCGTGGATCCGCGGCAGTGGTTACTTTCACGACGGCGGGATGTCCGGCTCGGAAGACTTCATCGGGGCGCGGCTTGCCCCCGGAGACCCGCTTGAGGCCGATCCGATCATCGCGCGCTTCGAGCTCGCCGCAAGCGAGCTGCCCGAGGCGCTGCGCCTGGCACTGAAGGCGCGACTGCGCGAGTACGCGCTGCAAGACGCGGAGGGCTCCGCGCGCCGCGCGCGCTTTCGCCGCGACCCCTGGCAGCGGACCGGCGGCGAACAAGAGCCGAAAGAAGGTCGCGGCTGATTTCCTTAGATCGCGTTCCGGGAAAAGGAGGGGCCATGCATATCGATCGCAGAGCGTTTTTAGGGAATAAGTCTCGCGCTCGCAACGTTTGCGCTGTGTCGTTCACTTCGAAGGAAACTCCATGACCCGCACCATCCTTGCATTGCTGATTGCCTCCGTATCCGCTGTCGCCATCGCCCAGGCCCCCGCCAATCCGCCGGTGAGAATCCGGGGCACGGTGGAGAGAATCGACGGTACCAACCTGACCATCAAGGCCAACAATGGCCAGAGCATGAGCGTCAAGCTCGCGGACAATTACGCGGTCATGGGGATCGCCAAGGCGAGCCTCGCCGATGTCGCCAGCGGAAAATTCATCGGCACCACGACGCTCGGCGAGCGCGATGGCGCGCTGGTCGCGCTCGAGGTGCACATTTTCCCGGAGAACATGCGCGGCACCGGCGAGGGGCACTACGACTGGGACCTGAGGCCCGCCAGCAAGATGACCAATGCGAACGTGGCCAATGTCACGAGCATGGGCAAGGACCGCGTCCTCACGGTGCAGTACAAGGGCGGCGAGAAGAAGGTGCTGGTCCCCGAAAACGCGGTGATCGTGTCCTTCACGCCCACCGAGCGCGGCGAGCTCAAGCCCGGCGCCAAGGTATTTGCAGTCACGCAGCGCCAGCCCGACGGCAGCCTCACCGCCGCGCGCGTCAACGTCGGCCTGAAAGGCCAGGTGCCGCCGATGTAACGCGGCGAGCGCCGCAGGACATGCTCAGGATCGCGCTTCACGGTCGAGCAGCGCCCGCTTGCGCTCGACGCCCCAGCGGTAGCCCGAGAGCGAGCCGTCGTTGCGCACGACCCGGTGGCAGGGAATGGCGACGGCGATCGCGTTCGTGGCGCAGGCGTGCGCCACCGCCCGCACGGCTTTCGGCAGGCCGATGCGCTGCGCGATCTGCGAGTAGGTCACCGTCGAGCCGGCCGGGATCTCGCGCAGCGCCTGCCAGACGCGCTGCTGAAAGGCGGTGCCGCGCACGTCGAGCGGCAGATCGAGGCCGAGCGCCGGCGCTTCGACGAAGCCGACCACTTTGGCCACCCATTGCTCGAAGTCCCTGTCGCCGCCGATCAGAGCCGCCTTGGGAAAGCGGTCCTCGAGCTCGCGCACCAGCGCCTCGGGCTTGTCGCCGAGCATGATGGCGCAGACGCCTTTGCCGGTGGCGGCGACGAGAATCGAGCCGAGCGAACATTCGCCGACGGCGAAGCGGATCGCCGCGCCGCTGCCTCCGGAGCGGAAGCGGGTCGGCGTCATTCCCAGCACCTGCGCAGACTCGGCATAGAAGCGCCCGCTCGAATTGAATCCCGCGCCGTAGATCGCCTCGGTCACCGTGGAGCTCTGCGGCAAGGCTTCGCGCACTCGCCGGGCGCGATGAGCCGCCGCGTAGGCCTTGGGAGTGACCCCTGTGACCGTCTTGAAGACGCGGTGGAAGTGAAAGGGGCTCATTCCCGCGGATGCGGCGAGCGCCGCGAGATTCGGCATCTCCTCGGCCGTCTCGATCAGGCGGCAGGCCTTCGCCACTGCGGCGGCGCGGCGCACGGCGAGAGCCGCCTCGTTCGGCCGGCAACGCTTGCACGGCCGGAACCCGGCCGCTTCGGCCTCCTCGCAGCTCGCGTGGAAGCGGACATTTTCGCGCCGCGCGAGCCGCGCGGCGCACGAGGGGCGGCAATAGACGCCGGTGGTCCGCACGGAGTAGCAGAACACGCCGTCCGCGTCGCGGTCTTTGCGCTGGACCGCCGCCCAGCGTTCGGCGTCGCTTGCGAAAGGCAGGCAGTCGGTTGCTTTCCTCGTCATTGCGAATTCCATGATAACGCTCCTTTTCGGTGGCGGCGCGCCATTGGGCTCGCCATGGCGCCATGTTCGGGGACGGCACGAAAGCAAGCACTCCGGCTCTTGCTTTCAAATCCGCCGCCTCCGATCGGCCTCGCGGTGAGCGGGCGTGGGTGGAGCCTCGTGCGTTCCCTGATAGGATACGATCCGCGCTCAACTTCAGGAGAAGAAAGTGAGTTTTCGGTTGCGTCGGCTTGTTTTGGCCTTGCTGTGCGTGGCGTGCTTTCACGCCGCATCCGCGGCCGCCCAGAACTTCCCCGCCAAGCCGGTGCGCGTGATCGTGCCGTTCGCGCCCGGAGGCGCGACCGACGTGGTGTTTCGCCTGCTCGCTCCGAAATTGTCGGAGAGCCTCGGCCAGCAAGCGGTCATCGACAACCGCCCGGGCGGGGGCTCGACCATCGGCATGGACGCCGTCGCCAAGTCAGCGCCGGACGGCTATACGCTCGGCGTTGCCAATCTTTCCTTCGCCGTCAATCCGAGCCTGATGGCGAAGCTGCCCTACGATACCGGGCGCGACTTCGCGCCGGTCAGCCTGGTCACGATCGTGCCCCTCGCGATTTCGGTGCACCCGTCGGTGCCGGCAAGGTCGGTGAAGGAATTGATCGCGCTCGCTAAAGCCAAGCCCGGCAGCCTGCATTACGCCTCTTCGGGCAACGGCAGCGCGACCCACATGGCGACCGAGCTGTTCAAAACCATGACCGGGACCGACATCGTGCACGTTCCCTATAGCGGCGGCGGCCCGGCGGTCGTGGCCGTGGTCGGCGGGCAAGTCCCGATCTATGCCGGCAGCATTCCTTCCCAGGTGCAGCACATAAAGTCCGGCAGGCTGGTGGTCCTCGCCGTGACGAGCTCGAAGCCCGATCCCGCGCTTCCCGGAATACCCACCGTCGCCGAGGCCGGCGTGCCGGGCTACGAAGCGGTCGAATGGCAAGGCGTCGTCGTGCCTGCGGGCACGCCCGGCCCGGTCATCGGCCGGCTCAACCGTGCGATCGTCGAGTCGGTAAAGGCTCCGGATTTCAACGAACGCCTTGCCGGCGTGGGCGCGCACGCGGTGGGGAGCACGCCGGCGGAGTTTGAGGATTACATCAAGAAGGAACTGGCCACGTGGTCGGGAGTGATCAAGGCGACGGGCATCCGGGTCGATTAGCAAGGATCGGATCATGTCGTCCGGCGCCTGGATCGAGCAATTCCCCGGCAATCTCACCTGGTCGAACGCGGCTCTCGTCACGAAGGGGATGGCGCCTTACGGCGCGGTCGCGCTCGGCGAGATCGACGAAGTCTGCGAAAGGCTGAAAGCTCGCCAGGGCGAAGCCGACGCCTGGCGGGAAGAGTGGTGCGCGATGGCGAGACGGCTCGAGCGCGCCGCCGACGCGGCAGCCCGCGAGGGGCGCCAGCTCACGGCGGGCAACTGTTTCCTGCGCGCCGGCATGTATTACTTCACCGGGGAGCGCTTCGTCGTCCCGGGCGAGGAAAAACGCGAGATCGGCCGCAAGGCTCTTCAATGCCAGCACGCAGGCCTGGAGCGGCGCTACCCGAACATCGAGCGCGTGGAGGTGCCGTACGAAAATACGACGCTGCCCGCGCTGTTCATGAAAGCCCCGGGACCGCCGGGACGCGCGCCGACAGTGGTCGTGTTCGACGGCATGGACAACTGCAAGGAGATGAGCGTTCTCTTCGCGGGACTCGAGTTCGCCAGGCGCGGCTGGCATACGCTCGCCATCGACGGGCCCGGGCAAGGCGAGTCGCTGCGTCTTCGCGGGCTCCATGCCCGTCACGATTACGAAGTGCCCGGCACGGCGGCGTACGAATACGCCGCCCAGCGGCGGGAGGTGGATCCGCGCAAGGTGGTGATCATGGGCTACAGCTTCGGCGGCTATTACGCTGCCCGCATCGCCGCATTCGAGAAGCGCTACGCCGCCGGCGTGGCCATGAGCGCGCTGCACTGGGACCTGGCGGCGTGGCAACGCGAGGTCAAGCGCAGGCACGCGACCGACCCGAAGACCACCCCGCAATCGGCTTTTCATTTCCGCTGGATCATGGGGGCCGAGGACATCGACGCGGCGATCGAGCGGGCCGGGCGCTTCTCGCTCGTGGGGGTCGCGCAGAAGATCACCTGCCCGTTTCTCATCGTGCACGCCGAGGACGACAAGGTCGTGCCGGTCGCTTCCGCCCACAAGCTCTTCGAGGCGATCGGTGCCCGGCGCAAGAGCCTGAAGATCCTCACCGCCGAGGACGGCAGCACGTATCATGCGCAAGCCGACAACCGGCAGGTCGGGATCGATTGCATCGCCGACTGGATCGGCGCGAATCTATAGCGGTAGTAGAATCGCCCGCGAAGACGTCGCTACATACCGAAGGAGAGCAGCCATGGATGTGTCCAGCCCGGTTCTCAAGCAGGTCGCGACGGAGAACGAGGCTCCGCCGCGCGTTGCGCCGAAACGCAAGACCTGGAAGGGCGCGGAGATCCTGGTCGAATACCTGATCAAGGAGAAAGTCCCTTACCTGTTCGGCGTGTGCGGGCACGGCAACATCGGCTTTCTTGACGCCGCCGCCGATGCCGCCTCGCGCATCAAGACGATCTCGGTGCATCACGAGCAGGCGGCGGGCTACATGGCCGATGCCTACTACAAGGTCCGCCACGAGCCGGTGGCGACCATCACCTCGTGCGGACCGGGATCGTGCAATCTTCCGGTCGCGCTCGCGGGAGCCATGATGGATTCGTCTGCGTTTCTCGCGATCACCGGCAACGTGCCCACCACCCAGTTCAACCGCATGCCGTTCCAGGAAACCGGCCGCTATTTCCAGGGCGATTTCCCGTCGGTCATCCGCCCCCTGGTGAAGAAGAGCTTTCAGCCGACGCGCGTGGAAATGCTGCCGCTCGCCGTCAAGCAGGCGTTCGGTCTCCTGCGCACCGGCCGCCCCGGACCGGTGAACATCGACGTTCCGCTCGACGTTTTCCAGGAAACCGCCGAAGTCGAGATCCCCGATCCCGATCCGCGGGTGAACCAGCGCTTCCCCGGCGAATTGCAGGCGCTAGCCCGGGCGCTCGAGCTGCTGCTTGCCGCGCGCCGCCCGGTGGTGCTGGTCGGGCAGGGCGGCCTGATCGGCGAAGTCACGGACGCGCTGCTCGAGTTTCTCGAGCTCGTGCGCATCCCGGTGGTGACCAGCCCCAACGGCAAAGGCACCCTCGATGAAACCCACGAGCTCGCGTTCGGCGCGATCGGCAGAAACGGGCCCTATGCCGCCAACGAAGCCGCGCGCAACGCCGATGTCGTGCTCGCGCTCGGCTGCAGCTTCGACGACCGCACCACCAGCGCGTGGATCAGCGGCTATACGCTCACCATACCGCCCACCAAGCTCATCCAGATCGACAACGATCCGGCGGAAATCGGGCGCAATTACCCCGTCCACCTCGGCATCGTGGGCGACATCCGGGCGAGTCTCGAGGCGATGACCCGGCGCGCGCAGGAAAAGCTGAAGTCGTCGACAAAGAACTTCGACGACTGGACGGCGCAGTTGCGCGACTGCCGGGCGGCCTGGGACAAATACCAGGCCCCGTTTGCCGGAAACGACCAGTCTCCGCTGCGCCCGGAGCGCCTGATGCAAGGCCTGTCCCGGGTGATGCCGGAAGACGCGATCTTCGCGACCGACGTCGGCGTGCATCACAACTGGGTGGTGCAGCTGTGGAAGGCGCGGCGGCCGCGTCATCTGCTGCAATCATGGGGCTTCGCGTCCATGGGGTTCGCCACCTGCGGCATTCTCGGCGCGAAGCTCGCCCAGCCCGAGAGCCCGGCGGTGGCGGTCGTCGGCGACGGCTCGTTCCTGATGACGCCGCACATTCTCGCCACCGCCGTGGAATACGACATTCCCGCCGTGTGGGTGGTGTGGAACAACCACGGCTACTGCTCGATACGCGACATGCAGCTCGGCATGTTCGGCAAGGAGCTGGCGACGAGCTTCGAGAATCACAAGACCGGCGAGCTCTACAGCCCGGACTTCGCGATGCTCGCGCGCTCGTTCGGAGTCGAGTCCGCCCGCGTCGAGCGCGCCGGCGATCTCGAAGGCGTGCTCGAAACCGCGATCAAGGCCAACCGGCCCTATCTGGTCGAGGTTCCCGTCGATCGCGAAATCCGGCCGGTGGGCACCGGCACCTGGTCCCTGCCGCCTCTGCCGCACGCGGAGCCGAACTTCAGGAAATTGGCGGCGCTCGACGGCAAGAAAAACTGAAAGACAAAAGGGCGCGCGGCCGCGCTCACTCGGCCTTGGCGCCCGAGTCCCTGACCAGTTTTGCCCATTTCGTGATTTCCTGCCGGACGTAGCGGGCGAACTGATCGGGAGCCTTTACCGAGGGCTCGGCCCCCAGCGCGGCGAGGCGCTCTTTGACCTCGGGCGCCGTGACCGCGCTGCCGATCTCGGAATTGAGTTTCGCGACGATGTCTGCGGGCAGTCCCGCCGGACCGAACACGCCGTACCAGGACGTCACCTCGAATCCCGGCAATCCTGCTTCGCTCACGGTGGGCACCTCCGGCAGCAGCGGGGAGCGCGCGGCGCCCGTCACCGCGATCGCTCTCAGCTTTCCGGATTGAACGTGCGGCATCGCCACCGGCAAGCCCATCGACGCGAGCTGCACCTGCCCGGCAAGCAGATCCCCGACGAGCTGCCCCGATCCCTTGTAGGGAACGTGCACCATGCTGACGCCGGCCATCGCCTGGAACAGCTCGAGCGAGAGATGATTCGGCGAGCCGATGCCGGCCGACCCGAAACTGAGCCGTCCGGGCCGGGCCCGAGCGAGCGCGATCAGCTCCTTCACCGATTTCGCGGGCAGCGATGGATGCAGGACGATCGCGCTGGGAAATGACGCCACTTCCGCGATTGCCGCGAGGTCCCTGGCGAGGTCGTACGGCAGCTTCGAATAAAGGCTTGCCGAGATCGCGTGGGGAACGCCTCCCAGCAGCAGCGTGTATCCGTCCGGCGCGGATTTCGCCACCTGCTCCGCGCCGATGTGTCCGCCCGCGCCGGCGCGATTCTCGATGATCACCGGCTGCCCCGAGCGCTCGGTGAGCTTTTGCCCGACGATGCGCGCGAGCGTGTCGGTCGACCCGCCCGGCGAGAATGGCACTACCATTCGAACCGGCCTGCTCGGGTAATCCTGAGCCGGGCTCGCGCCGGCGGCGAGAGACGCGACCAGCAACAACGCCACGGCGCTCATGGGGCTCTCCATGCGATAACGAAGTTCTTATAATAAGGGTCCGGCCCGCGATGAACTCCCTGCCGACGCGCTATACCCGCACCGCCATGACGCTGCATTGGCTGATCGCCCTGGCCGTGCTCGGGCAGATCGCGTTCGGCTGGTACCTCCAGCTCGTTCCGCGCGAGACGCCCGACCGCACGATCTTCGTCAATTTCCACAAGTCCACCGGGATCGTGATCGGGCTGCTGATCGTGTTTCGCCTGGCCTGGCGCCTGACCCACACGCCGCCCCCGCTGCCCGAGTCGATGCCCGCCTGGGAGCGCGGCGCGGCGCGCATAAACCACGTTCTGCTGTACGTCTGCATGCTGATCATGCCGATCGCGGGTTATACCGCCTCGAACTTCAGCAAGTTCGGGGTCAAGTTCTTCAACGCCGTGCCGCTCCCGCCCTGGGGCGTGGACGACCGCGGCCTCTACGCTTTCTTCAACGGCCTGCACGTGGGGACGTCCTATGTCTTCGTGACCTTGATCGCTGTCCACACTCTCGCCGCCCTCAAGCACCTGATCTTCCCGCGCCACGGGATATTGCGCCGCATGCTGCCATCATGACTTCTCGCCCGCCACCACGTAAGCCCACAGCGCCTCGATCTCTTCCGGCTTCAGCGACCCGGGTGCACGGCTTTTAGTTCGGCATCAGCGCAAAAGTCCAGACCGAGCCCCCCGGCGGCACCTTGTCCTTGAGCCGCTCGCGCGCGATGTTCCAATAGAGCCCGCCGACCCCGGACAGCACCGTGACGTACTGCCGGCCGTTCAGCGTGTAGGTGACGGGCATGGCGTTGATGCCCGAGCCGGTCTGGAACTGCCACAGCTGCTTGCCGGTGGCGGCGTCGAGTGCGATGAATTCGCCGGTCTCCTTGCCGGTGAAGAGCAGGCCGCCGCCGGTTGCGAGCATCGCCGACCAGATCTGGAAATCGGTGAGCGGCACGCGCCATTTCTTCTCCGCGGTGAGCGGATCGATCGCCTCGATGTGGCCGACCGGTTCGCCGGCGGCGCGCGGCAGCGGCAGGTTTTCGATGTACATGTAGCGCTGGCCGACGACGTGCGGCTTGATTTCCAGGTGCTTGTACATCCGCCCCTCGTGCAGCGTGTTGGCGTAGAGGAGGCCGGTCTGCGGATTGAACGCGGCGTGCTCCCAATTCTTGGCGCCGCGCGTGGACGGCCAGTGCTCGGTGGCCTTGGCCTCGCGAATGCTCTTGGCGATCTCGGTCTCGACCGGTCGCCCGGTTTTCGGATCGACATGGCTCGCCCAGTTCACCTTTCCGTACGCTTTCGCGGAAATCAGCGCTCCGTTGGTGCGATCGAGCACGTAGAGGAAGCCGTTGCGGTTGAGCTGCATCGCCACTTTGCGCGGCCGGCCCTGCACGCTGAGGTCGGCGAGGATCAGCTCCCAGCAGGCGTCGTAGTCGTAGGCGTCGTTCGGCGTGAACTGGTAGTGCCAGACGACTTCGCCGGTCTTGGGCCGCATCGCCAGCACGGACGATGTGTACAGGTTGTCGCCGGGCCGGCTCTGCGAGGCCCAGGGCGCGGGGTTGCCGGTGCCCCAGTACATGAGATCGAGCTCGGGGTCGTACGAACCCGTGATCCAGGCCGAGCCGCCGCCGGTTTCCCAGGCGTTGTTGTCCTGCGGCCAGGTCTCGTTGCCTTTCTCGCCGCGCGCGGGGATGGTGTAGTGGCGCCACAGCTGCTTGCCGGTCTCGGGGTCCCAGCCGTCGATGAAGCCGCGGACGCCGAATTCGGCGCCGGAAATTCCGGTGACCAGCACGCCGTTCGCCACCAGCGGCGCGACGGTGAGCGAAAAACCGTCCTTCCACTCCGCGGCCTTCGACTTCCAGAGTTCCTTGCCGTCCTTCGCGTCGAGCGCGATCACGTGAGCGTCCAGCGTGGTGCGGTAGACCTTGCCGTTGTAGATCGCCGCCCCCTTGTTGGACACGCCGCAGCACACGACGCGCGGCGTCTCGGGCGGCCACTCGAGCGTGTGCTTCCAGATCTGCTTGCCGCTGGCGACGTCGATCGCCACGGTGGCGCGGGCGTTGGTCACGACCATCATGCCGTTGTAGACGATCGGCTGGGCCTGCTCGCCCCAGTTGTTGTCGAGGCTCAGGTTCCAGACCGGCACCAGGCGCCTGACGGTGTTCTTGTCGATCTGCCTGAGCGGGCTGTAGCGCTGCTGGTGGTAGCCCATGCCGTAGGTGAGAATGTTGTCCGTATTCTTCCCGTCGTTCTTGAGGTCATCGAGCGTCTGCGCGGTCACGGCGGTGATGGAGAAGAACAGAACGGCAGCGGCCGATACGACGAATTTCATGAGTCCCCCTGGTGGCGCGGATAAAGGCCGTCATGTTGCTCCTTCGGCGGTTCGCCGTAAACAGGGCCGGCCCGCCCCCTTTATTTGGAAGCTGGAGTTGGCCTAGAATCCCCTTGCAGCCCACCCCTCCATCCGGAGCAGCAGCCCGCATCTTGTCGAGGAGGACATCATGCACGAGATGAAACGACGGGACTTCATCCGCGGCGCGACGCTCGGCGCGCTCGCGTTCACGGTGGGCGGCGCGAAAATTCTCCTGACCGCGCGCGAGGCCCGTGCCCAGGGCGTGCCCTTTCGCTTCTTGAAGGCCAACGAAGCCGACACCCTCGAGGCACTGGGCGAGACGCTCGTCCCCGGCGCCCGCGCGGCGGGCATTTCGCATTTCATCGATCAGCAGCTTTCGGTTCCGCCCGAGGAGGCGTTGCTCGAGGCGCGCATCCTCAACGTCAAGCCCCCGTATGTGAACTTCTACCGGGCCGCGATCGGCGCGATGGACAGGGCGAGCCAGGCGCGCGAGGGGCGTCGCTTCGCGCAGCTCAATACACTCGAGCAGCGCGAGTTCGTCGACCTGATGCGCCAGGGGAAGCTCGACGGCTGGCAAGGGCCGCCCGGGCCGTTCGTCTACTTCGTGACGCGCAGCGACGCCGTCGATGTGGTCTACGGGACCGTGGAAGGTTACGAATCCCTCGGCATCCCCTACATGGCGCACATCGTGCCCGAGAAGAGGTGGTGACATGGCCAAGCTCGAAAAAGTCGATGCCGTCATCGCCGGTGCGGGCGCGTCTGGCTCGGTCTATGCCGCGGTGCTGGCGAAAACCGGCAAGAAGGTCGTGGTCCTGGAGCAGGGACCGGACTGGAAGCTTTCCGATCTCATCAGCTCGGATTTCTGGGGGCGGCGGATCAAGACCGCAGGCGCCCCGTTCCTGCTGGAAGGCAGGAATCCCGTCGGATACAGCTACCAATCGGGCTGGGGCGTCGGCGGAGCCGCGCTGCACTACTTTGCCAACTTCCCGCGCCTGCTGCCGAACGACTTCAAGGTGAAGAGCGAGCACAACCGCGGGCTCGACTGGCCGATCTCGTACCAGGACCTCGCGCCTTACTTCGACAAGGTGGCACGCGACGTCGGCGTCTCCGGCGACGCCAGGGCCGAGGAGATCTGGCGGCCGGCCGGTGCTCCCTACCCGATGCCGCCGATGAAGACCTTCCGCAACGGCGACATCTGGCTGAAAGGCTTCGCGGCAGCCGGCATCCGCATGGTGCCTGCCGCGGTCGGCATGAACTCGACCGATTACAAGGGGCGGCCGGCGTGCATCTACGACGGCTGGTGCCATGTCGGCTGCCCGACCGGCGCGCTCTCCAACCCGCTGGTCACCTACCTTGCCGATGCAAGAAAGGCCGGAGCCGAGGTGCGCGCGTGGAGCACGGTCACGCGCGTGCTCACCAACGCCAAGGGCACCCGCGTCACCGGCGTCGAGTACTACGACCATAAAAAAGAGAAGCAATTCCAGCCGGCGAGCGTCGTGGTGCTCGCCGCGTGGTCGGCGCAGAACCCGCGCATCCTGCTCAATTCGGCGAACGGCGCGCACCCGAAAGGCCTCGCCAACAGGAGCGGCCTGGTCGGCAAATACCTGATGACGCACTACAGCTCCGGCACCTGGGCGCTCTTCGACGAGAACGTCGAGAACCACATGGGCACCACGGGCGCGCAATACATGTCCTACGATCGCTATGGCAAGACCAGCCACAAGGGAGCGTTCGGCAGCTCGTTCATCGTCGCGGGCACCGCGATGAAGACGAGCGACCTCGGCGGCTTCGCCAACGCGCGGCTCGATTTGTTCGGCCCCGAACTGCACGCGTTCATGAAGCGCGCAGCGCGCGGGCTCACCCGAATCGGCGCTTTCGGCGAGGAAATGCCGAACATCGAGAATCGCGTGGAGCTTGCGCTCGACAAGGACGAGTTCGGCATGCCGCTCGGCAGGATCGTCCACAGCTACGACCAGGACGTGACCGCGGTGTGGAACGCGAACTTCGAGGAAGGGCTGAAAATCGCGAATGCCGCCGGCGCCAAGGAAGCCTGGTCCGCGCGCGGGAATATCCCGACCATCCACCTGATGGGCGGGACCATCATGGGCACGGGCGCGGGCAACTCGGTCGTAAACGGCTACGGCCAGGCGCACGAGATCGCCAACCTCTTCGTCGCCGGGCCGGGGATCTTTCCCACGAGCGGCGCTTCGAACCCGACCTACACGATCTTCGCGCTTTCCCTGCGCGGCGCGGAGCAGCTCGCGGGAAAATGGAAAGCGGTCGTCGGCTGAACGCGCTGAACCTGACAAGGAGGAGGACGGCAATGGAACCAAGCACGAAGCGAGGATGGGACGGCGTGCAGCTGGTCGCCGCAAACGGGCTGGTGCATCGCCGCGCGTTCCTGCGCAGCGGCGCCGCCGTTGCGGGAGCCATGATGGGCTATACCTTCGTTCGATCCGCTGCGGCCGAGCCGCTCGCGGAGGATCCGTGGAGCCTCGTTCCCGGCGGCGTCAGCCGGCCCTACGAGCAGCGCTCGCGCTTCGAGGAAAAAATCGCGCGCACGCTCAGCAATCCCAACGGCGACCCGCGCACCTCGCACGCGCGCACGCCGCATCACCTCATCAACGGCACCCTCACCCCGAACGGCCTGCACTTCACCATCGTGCATTCCGGCACTCCGGACATCGACCCGGACAAGCATCGCCTGGTGATCCACGGCCTGGTGAAGCGCCCCCTGGTGTTCACGCTCGATACGCTCGCGCGCTATCCGATGGTGTCGCGCATGAGCTTCGTCGAATGCGGCGGCAACAGCGCGCCGATGTTCTCGAGGGAGCCGATCCAGGCAAGCGTGCAGGCGCTGCACGGCCTGGTGTCCTGCGCCGAGTGGACCGGCGTCAGGCTTTCGACCCTGCTCGAGGAGACCGGCATCGACCCGAAAGCGAAATGGATCGTCGCCGAAGGCGCCGACTCGCTCGCTTTGAGCCGCAGCGTGCCGGTCAAGAAAGCGCTCGACGACGCCATGATCGCGCTCTACCAGAACGGCGAGCGCTTGATGCCTGGCAACGGTTATCCGATGAGGCTCCTGCTGCCGGGGTACGAAGGCAACATGAACGTCAAGTTCCTGCGGCGCCTGAAGCTGGTCGAGCAGCCGGCCATGAGCTACTACGAGACCCGGACCTACTCGCAGATCCTGCCGGGCGGAAAGGCGTTCAGGTTTTATTTCCTGCAGGAGGTGAAGTCCTTCATCACGCAGCCTTCGCCGGGACTCGCCTTGAGAGGGCCGGGCTTCTACGAAATCTCGGGCATCGCCTACTCGGGCAACGGGCGGATATCCAAGGTGATGGTCTCGGCCGACGGCGGCAAGAGCTGGGGAGAGGCCGCGCTGCAGGCGCCGGTGCTCTCCAAGGCGTTCACCCGGTTCCGCATGCCCTGGCGCTGGGACGGCGGGCCGGCCGTATTGCAGAGCCGCGCGTGGGACGAAGCCGGCAACGTGCAGCCGACCCGCGCCCAGTTCGTGGCCGAGCGCGGCGAGACCCGGAATATCCCGCCCGTGCTCGGCTTTCCGAACCAGCACTACAACAGCCTCACGAGCTGGGGCGTCGACGGCAAAGGGGAGGTGAAACATGTTTACGCGTAGAGTTTCGATCTCCGCCGCCGCGCTTGCGTTCGCTGCGGGCGCGGCCTTTGCCGAAGGTCCCGGCTTGGGCAGGGCGATCGATCCCGCCGACATCGCGGCATGGGACATCAGCATCCTGCCCGACGGCACCGGTTTGCCGCCCGGGGGCGGCACGCCCGCGCAAGGGGCGCGCATCTACGCGCAGAAGTGCGTGATGTGCCACGGCGAAGGCGGCAAAGGCGGGGTTGCCGCCGCTGTGGTGGGCGGCGGTCCGATCGACCGGATCGAGGCGGTGAAGACCATCCGCAACTTCTGGGGCTATTCCACCACGCTGTTCGACTTCATCCGGCGCGCGATGCCGTGGCAGCAACCGCGCTCGCTCAGCGACGATGAAGTCTATGCGCTGACCGCCTATATCCTCGCCGAGAACAAGCTGATTCGCGACGCCGACTCGATGAACTCCGAAACGCTTCCCAAGGTGCGCATGCCCAACCGCGAAGGATTCATCATCCGCTTTCCCGACAGGATCTGATTGAGCGATCAAGAAGCCATCGCGCTGACCCGGTCGCTGCTGCGATTCGATACGGTCAATCCGCCGGGCCGTGAGCGCGACTGCGCGCGCCACGTCGGCGCGCTGCTCGACACCTGGGGTTTCCGCGTCGCCTACCACGAGTTCGCCGACGGGCGCACGAGCGTCATAGCGCGCGCCGGCGGCGCGGATTCGCGGCCGCCGCTCTGCCTCACCGGGCATATCGACACGGTACCGCTCGGCGCCAGGGCCTGGTCGCGCGACCCGTTCGCAGGGGAAACCGACGGCGACCGGCTCTACGGGCGCGGCTCCTCCGACATGAAAGCGGGCGTCGCGGCGATCCTGCTCGCGGCGCACAATCTCGCGAAGAAATTTCCGGGTACGCCGGGCGTAGTCATCGTGCTCACCGCCGCGGAGGAGGGCGGATGCGTAGGGTCGGAGCATCTCGCCCGGACGCAGCTGCTCGGCCGCGCCGGGGCGATGATCGTGGGCGAGCCGACTTCGAATTATCCCTACGTCGGGCACAAGGGCTCGCTCAAGTTCTACGCGCGATTCCGCGGCGTTTCGGCGCACGGATCCATGCCCGAGCTCGGTGTGAACGCGATCTACAAGGCGGTGCGCGCGGTGTCCAGGCTCGAATCGTTCGACTTCGGCCAGCCGGCGCATCCGGTGATGGGCAAGCCGACGATGAACGTCGGCACGTTCGAGGGTGGCAACACGGTCAACTCGGTGCCGGACGCGGCGAGCTTCGGGGTCGACATTCGAACGGTGCCGGGGATGGATCACGCGGCCTTGCGCGCGAAGTTGCAGGCGATGCTCGGGGACGAGGCGGAGCTCGAGGTGTTCTCGGACATGAACGCGGTGTGGACCGAGCCGGAGCAGGACTGGGTGCAGCGCGTGTTCGAGATCACCGGCCGCACGCTCGGCGTGAAGCCGGTGCCGCGCGCCCAGACCTACAACACCGACGCGGGGAATCTCCTGAAAGTATACAGGGGCGCGCCGACGGTGGTGCTGGGACCGGGCGAGCCGCAGCAGGCGCACCAGACCGACGAGTACTGCAGCATGGAGCGCATCCGGCAATCGGTCGCGATCTACGAAGAGCTGATTCGAGACTGGTGCGGAATTTGACGATTCGTCGCTTGATCCCATTTGCGCTCGCGCTGGCCGCCACGGCAGCGGCCGCGCAGAGCAACGTCACGCGCATCATCGTTCCCTTCGGGGCGGGCGGGGTGCAGGACATCCTCGCTCGGGCGATCAGCGCGGAGCTCGGTACTGCGCTCGGCCGCAGCGTGATCGTCGAGAACCGGACCGGCGCGGGAGGCACCATCGGCACGGCCTCGGTAGCGAAGGCCGCGCCCGACGGCCACACGCTCATCCTTTCGGCGGCGAGCCACACGATCAACGGCTCGCTGTACGCGAAGCTGCCTTACGATCCGCTCGGGGACTTCACTGGCGTCGCGCACATCGGCACCGTGGAATACGTGCTGATGATCGGCGCCGCACTGCCGGCGAAGACGGTAAAGGAATTCGTCGACTACGCCAAAGCGAATCCGGGAAAGCTCAATTACACCACCGCGGGTAGCGGCACCGCGACTCATCTTTCGATGGCGTACTTCGCGGGTCTCGCCGGCATCGACATGGTGCACGTGCCGTACAAAGCGACCAACGAAGCGGTGAACGAGGTCGTGGCGGGCCGCTCGCATGCCGTGATCGCTGCCAACATCGGCGCGCTGCCGTTCGCGAAGGACGCGCGCGTGCGCATGCTTGGGGTGACCTCGGCGAAGCGCTCAAAGTTCCTGCCCGATCTGCCGACGATCGCCGAGGCTGGCGTGCCGGGCTACGAATTCGATTCCTGGCTCGGTTTGCTCGGTCCGGCCGGCATACCGGTCTCGACGGTGGAGCGGATCAACGCTGCGGTCGCAGGGCTGCTCAAAGATCCTGTTATTCTCGATCGTCTGGCGAAGCAGGGCATCGAGCCGCGGGCGCTCAGCCCCGAGGCGTTCAACGCGCTGCTGCGCGCGGATTTCGCGAAAATGGCGCGCGTGGTGAGGGCCTCCGGTGCGCGCATCGACTGAATCGGCCTGGAATTCCGCATTCATACGAGGAGAAAGGTTGCCATGCTGCATATCGGAAAACCGACAAGTGTCTGTCTGATGCTGGCTCTCGCGGCTTCCGGCTTGCCGCAGGCGGTTTGGGCGCAAGCCTACCCCGCGCGGCCCGTGCGCATCATCGTTCCCTTCCCCGCGGGCGGCACGACCGATATCATCGCGCGCCTCGTGGCGCAGCGCATGTCCGAGACCCTGGGCCAGCCGGCGGTGGTCGAGAACCGCGGCGGGGCGGGCGGCTCGATCGGCGCGGACGCGGTCGCCAAGGCGGCGCCCGACGGCTACACCATCCTGATGCACAACATCACCTTTCCGCTCGCTTCGGTCGCTCTCGCCCAGGCGGGCCGCGCGCCGTACGACATCGACACCGACTTCGCCGGGATTTCGATCGCCGCCAACGTGCCGCTCGTGATCACCGCGCACCCCGGTGTCCCGGCGAGCAACCTGCGCGAGTTCGTCACGCTCCTGCAGAAGGACAGGACCCTCAAGTACAACTACGGCTCGACCGGCCCGGGCTCGTACATGAACATCGTCGGCGAGGTGATGAAGCGCGACGAGAAGATCGACATGGTACATATCCCGCTGAAAGGCGCGGCGCCGCTCAAGCAGGAACTGCTCGCCGGGCGCCTGCAGCTCGGCGGCGACCAGCTTTCGTCCTCGCTCGCTGACATCAGGAAGGGGTCCTTGAAGGCGCTCGCGACGAACGCGCCGCAGCGGCTCGCGGCGCTGCCCGAGGTGCCCACGGTGCGCGAGCTCGGTTTTCCCAAGCTCGAGGCGGACGGCTGGAACGGCCTGTTCGCGCCGGCAAAGACGCCGCGCGAGATCATCGAGCGCTTGCAGCGCGAGACCGCAGCGGCCGTGCGCCATCCCGATTCGGTGAAGCGCCTCACCGATCTCGCGGCCGAGCCGGTCGGCTCGACGCCCGCCGAGCAGGACGCGGTGCTGCGCCGGCAAGTCGCGCAGTTCAGGCCGATCATCCGGGAGCTGGGCGTGACGATAGACTAAAGTTCATGAAAGCCGATCGAACACCCGCATTGCTCATCGCGGCATTCTTCGCGCTCGCAGCGCCTTTCGCCGCCGCACAGGAATACCCCGCGCGCGAAATCCGCTCGCTGTGCAACTACGCGCCGGGATCGGGCGCCGATCTCATCGTGCGCTTCTACAGCGACCGGCTCTCCAAGCTCGCCGGGCGACCTGTGATAGTAGAAAACCGGGTCGGCGCGAACGGCACCATCGCGAGCGACGCTCTGGCGAAATCGCGACCCGACGGTTACACGATCCTCATCACGCCGGCGAGCGCCACGATCGTGTCGGCGCCGTACATGTTCAAGAGCCTTCCTTTCGACTCCACGAAAGACTTCTCTGCGGTGACGACGATCGCCTCGCTCTCGTTCGTAATCCTGGTGGACGCCGCGGGCCCGATCAAATCCATCGGCGAGCTGGTCGCACACCTCAAGGCGAAACCGACCCCGAGCTTCTACGGCGCAACCAGCAACACCGGCGTGATCGCGGCGGAGCTCTTCAAGACCGCAGCCGGCGTGAAGACGACTTACGTTCCGTACAAGCAGAACGTCCAGGCCCTGACCGATCTGCTCTCGGGGCAGCTCGATTTCATTTCCTTCGATGCGACCTGGGGGATGGGGCAGGCCAAAGGCGGAAAATTGCGCATTCTCGCGGCGACCGCGGCCAGGCGCTCGACGGCGATTCCCGACGTGCCGACGCTCGCCGAGCTCGGCTACGGCGGCACCGACGTCTCGCCCTGGTGGGGCGTCGTGGTCGCGGCGGGCACGCCCAAACCCATCGTGGACAAGCTCGCCGGCTGGTTCAACCAGATCACCGCTGCCGAGGACACCAAGCAATTCCTTGCGAACTCGGCGTTCGACCCGTTCCCGGGTGCGCCCGAACAGATGCAGGCGCTCATGAAGAGCGATGCGGAACGCTGGAAGCGCTACGTGGAACTGGCCAAGATCGAGCCGCAGTAAGTCGCTTCGGTTGACTCGCGCTCCGGCGCGGCATACCGTGGCACGGTATTGAGAGGAGCGATTCATGGAAGTCCAGCGCAAGACCTCCGAAGAGCGCGCCGACGCCCTCGAGGAAAGCATGATGAGGCAGCTCGACAAGGCGGCGCAGCCGCGAGGGGTGCGGCGCGGCACCGGCCTCCTTTTCGGGGGCCTGACCCCGGGCGGCTCGCCGCTTACTTTGGGCGCGCTCGCTGCCATGCCGCCCAAACCCACGATCGTCGATTTTTTCAAGTTGCGCTTCATGCCGCACACGGTGACCCACATGCTGCAGAGCGCGAACGATGCGCAGAAGAAAGGCGAGCCCGAGGAGACGGTGCTCGCCTGCCTGCTGCACGACATCGCGGTGAATCTCATCAAGGTGGATCACGGCTGGTGGGCGGCGCAGATGGTCGAGCCCTATGTGTCCGAGAAGGTGAGCTGGGCGATCCGCTATCACCAGGCGCTGCGCTTCTTTCCCGACCCCTCGGTGGGGTACGGGTATCCGGAACGCTACGTCCAGATTTTCGGCGAGGGCTACGTGCCGGAGCCTTACATCAGGGCGGCGTACGAAAAGGCGCGCAAGCACAAGTGGTACATGGAGGCGCGCATGATCACCGTGCACGACCTCTACGCGTTCGAACCCGGGGTGAAAGTGACGCTCGATCCCTTCATCGACGTGATCGGCCGCCACTTCAAGCAGCCGAAAGAGGGGCTGGGGTTCGACGGCAGCCCCGTCGCCCATATGTGGCGCTCGCTGATCTATCCCGACAACCCACTGTGAAAAAAGCCGCCAAGGAAGCAAAGAAGCGCTATTGCAGCGCCGGGAGTCACTGGACGACGAGCGAATTCCTCAAGATCGGCCCCGTCAGGTTCATCTGCGTCGCCTGCAACAAGAGGCGAAAGGCCGAGCTGCGCAATCTGCCCGGCAACAAGTTGCTGGCCGCGGGCGGAGGTTCGAAGCAGTAGCCTATTCGGGCTCGAGCCCGATCGCCCTGGCGAGGCTTCCGACCGCGTCGATTTCGCGCCTGAGGTGCGCGGCGAGTTCTTCGGGCGTGCTCCCGATGGTGGTGAGTCCCAGATCACCCAGTTTGGCGACGACTTCGGGCTGCCTGAGCGAGGCGCGCACTTCGCCGCTCAAGCGCTCGGCGATCTGAACGGGCAGGCCCGCGGGCCCGAAGAAAGCCCACCAGGCGGGGAAGCCGCGGAAGTTGGGAAGCGTTTCGGCCACGGTGGGAATATCGGGCATGCGGGCGCTGCGCTGGTTGTCCACGATCGCGAGCGGCTTCACCTTCGGCATGTTCGGGACGAGGAACGCATAAGTCGGGAACCACAGCGCCACCCGGCCGGCGGCCCAGTCGTTGACCATCTGGGGAAAATTCGCCTGCGCGTAGGGCACGTGGAGCAGGTCGATCCCCGCGTAGAGCTTCAGGGACTCGCCCGCCAGGTGAAACACCGATCCGACCCCGCTCGAGGAGTACTCGAGCTTGCCGGGATTGCGCTTCGCGTAATCGATCAGCTCCTGCAGCGAATTCACTGGCACCGACACGTGGACCGCGACGTAGCTCGGCGAGCTGACGGCGAGGCTGATCGGCGCGAAATCCTTGAGAACGTCGAACGCGAGGTTCTTGAACAGGAAACGCGCGTTGACGTAAGTGCCGGAGGTGCCGTAGGTGATGGTGTAGCCGTCTGCGCCGGCCCGCGCGAGAGCCTGCGCGGCCTGTGCTCCGCGGGCGGCGGTCTTGAGCTCGACCACCACCGGCTGGCCGAGGCTCGCGCTCATCTTCGCCGCCATCAGACGCAGCGCGGCATCGCCGCTCGAGCCCGGCGAGGCGGAGCTGACCACGAGGATCGGCTTGGAAGGGTAGGCTTGAGGCCATGCGGCGGTGGCGAGCACCGACGCGGCCGCGCAGGCCGCAAAACGGCAGACACCCATCAGCTTTTCTTGTCGCCGGAACCCGGCAGCAGACTGTCCTTCAGGTGATAGCGGAACATCGTCTTGCCGCGCAGCTTGTAGAGGTAGTCGATGATGTCCTCGTTCGACATGAACTTGGACATGTCGTAGCTCTCGTGGTGCACGAGCTCTTTCAAATCGCGTCTCACGCCGGGCTTTCTCTCGATGTCGGCGAAGCCGACCGAGATGATGAGGTACACGTCGATCAGGTCGGGCACGCCGAGCACGCGCTTGAGCGGCTCCTGGACGTGGACCGTTCCCCAATGCGAGCCCAGGCCGAGCGACGCGATCGCGAGCTGCATGTGGGTGCAGGTGTTCGCCAGGCCGTCGGTGAAGTGGCTCGCGTGCCGCCCGAAGGTGAAGGCGGCGTTCACCGTAGCCCACTGCCTGCGGCCGTCGCCGAGCACCACGATCACCACCGGCGCCTCGTGCCAGGGACGGCGCTGCTGCCCGCCAGTGCTGTTGCGGATCTTCTGCCATTCATCCTTCAGATCGTCCCCCTTGACCTGGAAGGCGGGGTGGCGCAGCTCGAAGGGCCGCATCTGCTCCATCCAGAAACAGAACTCCTGGTTGGTGTCCTGGAAGGCGTCGTAGAGTTCTTTCTTCTTCTTCGCGTCCTTGATGACGAGATACTCCCAGGGCTGGCCGTTCGCGCCGGACATCGCCCAGCGGCCCGCCTCGAGAATCTTCTCCACGTACTCCTCGGGGATGGGATCGGGCCTGATGCGGCGCACGCTCATGCGCGTGGTCATGATGCGGTACAGGACGTCGTAGTCGGATTCGGTCTTCGTGTCACCATCCGCCATGATCGAACCTCCCTAGGGGATCTCGCGCGACTATAGCAGTGCTCCCGCGTGCCTGCTCTAGAAATGAACGCTCGCGCCGATGAACAGTCCTCGTCCGCTCAAGTCGAGATCTCCGAAGATCTGGCCCGTTCTGGGCGCACTATCGTTGGCTCGAAGGGAGATTTTAGGCGCAAGGACGTAGTGGTATTCGGCTTTCACACTGATTCGATCCATTCGATACTGCAACCCGGTCGCCAGCTGCAGCGCAGCGCCGCTGGCTCGTTCGTCGACTGCACCCGACAAGCTGGCCTGGGTGTAGCCGCCACCTGCGGCTCCGAAAATTTGGAAGCCTTCGGATAAGGCAAGGTATTTTTTGATCATGACAAACAGCTGGTTGATTCTCATCTGTCCATCCGCGCGAGTGGTGAACGCTCCCGTGTGCGGATCGATGAGCGAGGCCGTATAGCGGGGCTCCATATGCAGGAATTCACCGCCAAGGCTGTATCCCCAAGGGGTCCTGCGTTCATATTCCATTCCCGCGACGGCCGACGACGACTGCATCTCAATCGGAAAGCTATGAACTGCGAATCCTGTCCCGAAAATACAGAAGAGGATACACCCCTCGTCTCCATACACTTTCAGGTCTTGTCTGTGCGCCGACAGCGCGTACGACCCGAACTTCGGGGTGAGCGAGTTTTTGCTTTCGAGCGCCGCAGCCCAGGCAGTCCGTGGTTCGCGGGTGACGTCGGAGGATCCAATATCTCCTGTGGATTCCGTCGGGGCTGCCTGCACGATGGAAGTAATTACCACGCTGACGATTGCCGAAACGAGCCTCACCAGAAGTCTTTTCATCCATTCCTCCGCATAGCGCAAGTTCTAGAAGATAAGATGCAGCCCGAGGAACGGGCCGCTGATGCGGATACGGACGGCCGAGTCTCCTCCGTTTAGCTTCGAAGGGTCGTAGCTCATGCTGGAATACCCCATCCGCAGGGCAACCGCTTTGGCGGGCCGGTAGCGCACGGCGATCTCCGGATACCAGAGGGTTTCTCCGAAAGAGGGCCCAAGGTGCAGGACTTGCAGCCGCCCCTCGAGAGCCAGCTCGTTCGTAATGCTCCAACGCGGGCCCACGCCCAAGGCCACGCCGCTCAAGCCCTGCCTCGCGGAGAGCGCGGGGCTGCCCGCTATACGGCTCTGGGATACGAGCGTGAACTCGGCGGCTCCCAGGCCTGCCAGCCATTCGATCTCGAGCGAGGACGCTCTTCCCCCGAAGCGCTGCGAGCCGGTCAAGCCGAGGTGTCCGTAGCGCAACTCGGCGCGGTGATGGACTTCTTGGGGTCCCTGGAGGTTGTTCCCGCCCAGTGAAATATACTCGTTGCCGCCGAGCTGCTGGTCGTTGCGTGCGGTACCGCGCGCATATTCTAGTTCGACGCCCCAATTGAGCGATCGCGGCGCGGTTTCGAACCCCTGCGGATACCAGGAGAGACGCGCCGAGGGAATCGTGGTGTTGGGATCCCTCACCTCGATGGGTTTCAGAACTGGAGCGGGGGGCAGGTTCCCGCAAGCTCCCAGCCCACAGGCCGCAATCAGGATCGCCGCGGCCGCATTGATCGGATGTGCTGCGAACGTCGAAGCGTTCTTCATCATCTCTCCCCAGAGGAACCCGCGGGCAGTAGCCTCCGGGGACTGAGCACTTTGCGCAATCCTCGCGGGAAAAGTGGCCTACAATTGCTCTCAAAGTATCACTTTTCGCTACTTCTGCATGTCTCAAGCCGCACTGCTCATCGACGCCGTCAAGCGAACGCTGCGCCACAAGGGCTTGACTTACCGCTACGTGGCGAAGGGCTTGAAGCTCTCCGAGTCCTCGGTCAAGCGGATGTTCGCGCGGCGCAGCCTCAGCCTCGATCGGCTCGAGCGCCTTTGCGCGCTGATGAATCTCGAAATCGCCGATCTGCTCGATCTGACGCGTGCCGCGGACGGAAGCGTTACGGAGTTGAGCGAGAAACAGGAGCGCGAGCTGGTAGGCAACCCCAAGTTGCTCCTGGTCGCGATGCTGGCCCTCAGCCACTGGACGGCCGCGAAGATCCTGGAGACGTATCGGTTTTCCGAGGCCGAGCTCGTGGGCCTGCTCACCCGGCTCGATCGCATGAGGATCATCGACCTGCTGCCCGAGAACCGGATCAAGCTGCGGCTGGCTCGCAACTTCAACTGGCGCAAAGGCGGAGCGATCCAGCGCTTTTTCGAAGAGCGGGTGCAGCGTCAGTTTTTCGAAGCGTCTTTTCTGCGAGCGGGGGAGCTGCGCGTCACGGTGCACGGAAGCCTGTCCGAGAAATCGAACGCAGTGCTGCAGCAGCGCATGCGCAAGCTCGCGGAGGAATTCGACATGCTCGCCGAGCAGGACAAGCGCCTCGCGCACGAAATGCGCGAAGGCACGAGCCTGGTCATGGCGATACGGCCCTGGGAGCTCGCCATGTTCGGAGAGCTCCGAAGGAGCAAGGGGCAAAGAGATGCCGGACCGATCAGGACGGAGCGGCGAAAGTCGAACGGAAAGTAAGGGAGTCTAGTACTCGAAAAAAAAAGGCACCGGGCGGGCCCGGTGCCTGCTTTCGGCCGGCGGCGACCTCAGCCGGTTCCAACCCTCACCAGGGATAGAAGACGACGTTGAACTGCAACGAGTCTACGGTATCGCGCACAACGTATTCGAGGCGCAGCTTCAGATTCTTGTTGACGATGTACCCGACTCCCCCGCCGAATATGACACCATCGTCATCGCCGATGTCGTATCCGAGGCGGCCGAGAAGTTCGACCTGGGGAGCGACCATGTATCGCGCCACGCCGGACCCCCACAGCCCCTTGGCCTTCGTTTCCACGGCACCGGCGAGGGGAAACGAACTCTTGAATTTGCCCGTGTCCATGTAGCCGGCTTCGGCGTCGACGTAGAAATTCGGCGCGATCCGCAGGAAGTTGTAACCTCCGAAAACCTGGAAGCCCGTAGCGTTGTCGAAGTTGGAAATGCTGTTCTGGCTCAAACCGCCGCCGAAGAAAAGTCTCCGCAGGTCGAAACGTTCGAAACCCTGGCCCGCCGCGGCGGAAGAAAACACCATCGCAATGAGCGCAAGTGCCATCACACGAAGTGGCTTTGACATGTCGTTCCTCCTTTCAGACTCACCATAAACGCGCACGAATGGTATTACAGGACCCGCTCGTCGCCATTGCTGTTTAGCGGCATAATCGTGAACTTTCGCACGGATAGGCCTTTGCTGGCCTTTGCTGCATCTCTCGAGGAGCGAAAACATGACGACGACAAGATCCTCGTACCTGGCGGTCGCAGGTGTTTCCCTCCTGCTGGCGGCGTGCCAGGTCTCTCCGGGCGCTTCGCAGAGCGCCGCGTCCGGCCCTCCCGTCGGCGCGAGCGATCTCGGCGGCACGGTCACGAGCGCGAACGGTCCCGAGGCCGGAGTCTGGGTGATCGCGGAAACGAACGATCTCCCGACCAAATTCACCAAGATCGTGGTCACCGACGACCGCGGTCGTTACCTTATCCCTGAGCTTCCGAAGGCCAACTACAGCGTATGGGTGCGCGGTTACGGCTTGGTCGATTCGCCCAAGGTGCAGGCAGCGCCGGGAACGATCCTCGACCTGCGTGCGGTCGTCGCGCCGAATGCAGCCGCAGCGGCGGAATACTACCCGCCGATCTACTGGTACGCGATGCTCAAGGTTCCGGAGAAAAACGAATTCCCCATAGGGAAAGCGGCGAGTCAGGGCCAATGGCTCGACGTCACGAAGACCGACGGCTGCTACACCTGCCACCAGCTCGGCAACAAGGCCACGCGCACCATTCCCAAGGAGCTCGGTCATTTCAATTCCTCGGTCGAAGCCTGGGCGCGGCGCATCGCTTCCGGCCAGGCCATGACCAACATGACGAACAACATCGGCAGGTTCGACGCTCCGCGGATGCTCGGTCAATTTGCCGACTGGACCGACCGGATCGCCGCGGGCGAGCTGCCCGCCTCGAGGCCCGAACGGCCGCAAGGGGTGGAGCGCAATATCGTCATCAGCCTGTGGGACTGGAGCCGCCCCACCGCCTACCTGCACGACGAGATCTCGAGCGACAAGCGCAATCCCACGGTCAACGCCAACGGACTGATTTACGGGGCGACCGAGGAGAGCACGGATTTCATTCCGGTCCTGGACCCGGCGCGGCATGCGGCGAGCGAAATAAAGGTGCCGGTACGCGATCCGAAAACGCCTTCGACGAAGAACAACCCGATGGCGCCGTCCCCGTATTGGGGAGCGGAGCCGATCTGGGACAGCCAGACGAGCCCGCACAACCCGATGTACGACGAGAAGGGCAGGGTCTGGTTCACCTCGCGGGTGCGAGGGCAGGCGAACCCGGCCTTCTGCGGGAAAGGCTCGGATCATCCCTCGGCGAAGGTCTTTCCCGTCGAGCGCTCCAACCGCCAGCTCTCGATGTACGATCCGAAAACCGGAAAGTTCACGCTCATCGACACCTGCTTCGGCACGCATCATCTGTACTTCGCAGAGGATGCCGACAACACGCTGTGGGCGAGCTCGGGCGGCGCGGCGAACGAGGTCCTCGGGTGGCTCAACAGAAAGGTGTTCGAGGAAACCGGCGACGAGCAGAAGGCTCAAGGCTGGACTGCGTTCATCCTGGACACCAACGGCAACGGCAGGCGCGACGATTACGTGGGGCCGAACGATCCGATCGATCCGAACAAGGACAAGCGCATCGTGGCCGGTTTCTACGGGCTCGCCCCGAGCCCGGTCGACGGCTCGATCTGGGGCTCGGTGCTGGGATACCCGGGCTACATCATCCGTTTGAATCCGGGATCGAATCCACCGGAGACCGCGCTCACCGAAGTGTTCGAGCCGCCGTTCCCCGGCTATTCGCCGCGCGGCATGGACATCGATCGCCGGGGCGTCGTCTGGGCGCCGCTCGCGAGCGGACATTTCGCGAGTTTCGACCGGCGCAAGTGCAAGGGGCCGCTCAACGGCCCGAGCGCGACGGGCAAGCACTGCCCCGAGGGCTGGACGCTCTATCCATTCCCCGGACCGCAGTTGAAGGGCGTGACCGACTCGGGAAGCGCCGAGGCAAGCTACTACTCGTGGGTGGATCAGCACGACACCTTCGGCCTGGGTAAGGACGTGCCGATTGCGACCGGCAACGCCAACGACGCGCTGCTCGCGCTCAAGGACGGGAAGTTCGTGATTCTTCGCGTGCCTTACCCCATGGGTTTTTACGCGAAGGGGCTGGACGGGCGCATCGACGACCCGGGTGCCGGCTGGAAGGGGAGAGCCCTGTGGTCGACCTATGCCACGCGGGCGCCCTTCCACGTCGAGGGCGGCAAAGGCACCCGGTCGAAAGTCCTCAAGTTCCAGCTCCGTCCCGATCCGCTGGCGCGCTGAAAACCCGCTATTTCTCAGCGGCCTCGCGCGATTGCTGCGACTGCTGTACCTGCTCCATGGCTTTGTCGATATTCTGCCGCGTCTGCTCAAGGGTCTTCTTGGCTTGCTCGACTTCCTGCTTCTTGAGCGCGGCGGCGGTGGCCGCGGTGCTCGCGGTCTCGACTCCGCAGCCGGCGAGCGCCGCAGCGGCAACGAGGAGAATGATCCGCTTCATGGTGTAAGTCCTTTTGGGATGACAGGGCGTGGATAGGATAGCACCGCGGTGGTCAGGATCTAGCCGAGCTTCGCCGCCACTGCCTTTGCGAATTCCCGGGTCCCTATCTTCCCGCCGAGATCGGCGGTGCGCGTTGCGGGATCCTTGAGCGTCGCGTCCACGGCCGCGTCGATATTCCTTGCGGCGGCGGTGAACGCGTCGTTGCTTTGGCGCGCGGCGACCCATTCGAGCAGCATCGCCGCAGAGAGGATGAGCGAGGTGGGATTCGCCCTGTCTTTGCCCGCGATGTCGGGCGCCGAGCCGTGCTGCGCCTGCGCGACGCAGTATTCGTCCCCGGCGTTGATCGAGCCGCCGAGGCCGAGGCCGCCTGAAAGCTCGGACGCTTCGTCGGAAAGGATGTCGCCGTACATGTTCTCGGCGACGATGACGTCGAAGCGCATCGGGTCGCGCAGGAGGAGCGCCGCCATCGCGTCCACTATGACTTCCTCGAGCTGAACTCCGGGAAAATCCTTCGCGACCTTGCGCACTTCGCGCAGGTATAAGCCGTCAGAGATCCGGAACACATTGGCCTTGTGTATGGCCGTGACTTTCCTGCGGCGCGCCATCGCCGCTTCGAAAGCGCGGCGTGCGATGCGCTCGCAGCACTTCGCGGTGACGCGGCGCACCGCGAGCGCCATGTCCTCGGTCGGCATGAACTCCCCTATGCCCATGTGCATGTTGCGGTCGGCATAGAAGCCCTCGGTGTTTTCGCGGTAGATCACCAGATCGACGGGCTTGCCGGTGAGCCCGACGCCAAGGCGCGACCTTGCGGGACGGATGTTGGCGTAGAGATCGAGCTTGGTGCGAAATTCGGCCGAGGGGTTGATCCCGCCTTTTTCGCGCGCCGGGTACTCGTAAGTCGAAAGCGGGCCGAGAATCACGCCGCCCGAGGAGCGCGCCGCCTCCAGCACGCGGGCCGGGAGCGTCGTGCCTGCCTTCTTCAGGGCGGGGAGGCCGATTTCCTCCCGCTGCCATTCGAGCCCGAGCTTGAAGAGGGAATTGGCGCGATCGAGAACGGCCAGAGTCGCCGTGGTGATCTCGGGCCCGATGCCATCGCCGGGCAAGACGAGGATTTTCATTGCGCAGGAATCCTGGCGTCTTTGATCAGCTTGGCGTACATCTGCAAATCGCTTTTGATCAGCGCGGCAAAATCCTCCGGCGTGCCGGTGACGATTTCGTTGCCGCCCTGCGTGACGATGCGCTCGCGCACGTCGGCTGAGCGCATCGCCCTGACGAGTTCCGCGTTGAGGCGATCGACGATCGCTTTGGGCGTGCCGGCCGGCGCGAGTACGCCTTGCCACTGCGAGATGTCGAAGTTCCCGATGCCCGCCTCCTGCATGGTCGGGACCTCGGGCAGGCTCGAGGCGCGCTTGCCGCTCGACACCGCGAACGCGCGCAACTTTCCGGCGCGGATCTGCGGAACCGACGTGATGACCGTGTCGAACATGAAAGTGAGCTGGCCGCCGAGGAGATCGGCGAGCGCCGGCGCGCTGCCTTTGTAGGGCACGTGCGTGAGCCGGATATTCGTCGCGAGCGCGAACAGCTCTCCGGCAAGATGGTTGCCGCCGCCGACCCCGGTGGAACCGTAGGAGACCGCGCCCGGCTTTGCGCGCGCCGCCTCGACCAGGTCGGCGATGCTCTTGATGGGCGAACCGGCCAGCGTCACCAGCACATACTGGTACACGGTGCATTGGGCGACGGGCGCGAAATCCCTGACCGGATCGTAGGGTACCTTGGCATAGAGCACGGGATTGACGACGATCGGGCCGTTGGCGGTCACGAGCAGCGTATAGCCGTCGGGCGCCGACTTGGCGACGAAGTCCGCGCCGATGCCGCCGTTCGCGCCGGCGCGGTTCTCGACCACGAACGGCTGCCTCAGCGCGTCGCCGAGCTTCTGGGCGAGGGTCCGTCCCAATATGTCGGCGTTGCCGCCCGCGGCATACGCAACGACGAGGCGCACGGGTTTGGCAGGGTAGTCCTGCGCCGGCGCGGCGGCGGACAGCATGGCCGCGAGCGCAAGCGCTGCGAAGCGGATTTTCATGAATCTGGCTCGCGGGAATGGCGGGGCTACAGGCTATCATATGCGGCATGATCAATCGGCGGTCCCTAGCCGCGGCGCTCGCGGCGGCCCAGGAACGGCAGCGCTGGACGCGCGTCGTGAAGCAGTCCGGAGCGAAGGCGGAATAGGATGGCGCGCCTCGCCGCCGCGTTCGGTTCCTCCCACAGCGTCATGCTCGCCGCCGAGCTGCAGGACTGGCTCAGGGGATTTCGTCAAAGCGACCTTCGCATGAAGTACTACGATCGCGAAGGCAGGCCGCGCTCCTATGCCGACGTCCTTGCCGGCGCACCCCCCGACATTGCGCAGCTGATCACCGATGAGGCGATCACGGGACGTTTCAACGAAGTGCAGGACGCGATGAAGCACCTCAAGTCCGAGATCGCCTCGGCGAAGCTCGACATTCTCATCATCGTCGGCGACGATCAGCACGAGCTTTTCCAGGACCAGCACATGCCTTCGATCGGAATTTACTACGGCGAGAGCATCCGCAATGCCGGCCGCACCAACGCCAAGCGGTTCAGCTGGCCCGAAGAGTGGTACAACCGCGCGCAGATGCGCCGCTTCGAAGACGACGGAGACATCGACTATCCCTGCCACCGGCCTCTTGCGCTCGCGTTGATCGAGGGCCTGATCGAGCGCGAGTTCGACGTTGCGGCGGTCGCGGGGCTAGGCGGCGACCAGCACGAGGGCCACGCCTATTCCTTCGTTCACCGCTGGTACCTCAAGGGCAACGGTGCGCCGACGCCGCGCGTCGTTCCGATTTTCCTCAATACCTACAATCCCCCCAACCCGCCTCTGCCGAAACGCTGCGTACGGCTGGGCAAATCGCTGAAGGAGCTGATCGAGAGCTATCCGGAGGAGCTAAAGGTCGGCCTGGTCGCCTCCGGGGGCTTGAGCCATTTCGTCGTCGAAGAGGATCTGGACCGCGCGATCATCGAGGCATTGCGGAGGAAGGATCTGGATTTCCTCGCGGGGCTCGATCCGCGGCGGCTGAAGGCGGGGAGTTCCGAGATCCGCAACTGGATCGTCGTGGCGGGCGCCGCCACCGGCCTCGACCTGACCTGGATTTCCTACACGCCTTCATATCGCACGCCGGCCGGAACGGGAATCGGACTCGCCTTCGCGAGATGGGGTTGATGTGAAGCCGAGCTGAATGACGCAGAGCGCCAAGCCGCCTTTCCGCGCCGACCAGGTCGGGAGCCTGCTGCGCGTGCCGGAGCTGCTCGCGGCTCACGAAAAGTTCCTGCAGGGACAGGTCGGCGCGGCGGCGCTTCGCGGGCTGCAGGACCGCTGCATCCGCGACATCATCCGGTTTCAGGAATCCGTGGGGCTTCACGCGATCACCGACGGCGAGTACCGGCGCAGCTCGTTTCACGCCGATTTCATAGAGAAGCTCGGCGGGGCGAGGGCCGCCGGGCGGCTGGCCGTCGAGGGTACAGTGAGCGGCCTGGACGAGATGCGAACCGTGACCGGCAAGCCCTTTGCGCCGCGCGCTTTTACGATCGTCGGCAAGCTGCGCCACGCGCAGCCGATCGAGGTCGAAAACTTCAGCTTCGTGAAAGCGAACACCGAGCGCACCGCCAAGCAGACGATTCCGTCGCCCACCATGCTGCTGCGCGGCGGCCGCGCGGCAGTGAGCTACGAGGCGTACCCGGACCTTGAGGAGTTCCACGCCGACATCGCCGAGGTCTACCGCGAAGAGCTCAGGCAGCTCGGCGAGGCCGGTTGCCGCTATGTGCAGCTCGACGACACGAACTTCGCCTTTCTCTGCGACCCGAAACTCGCCGATACCTTCCGCCGCGACGGATACGAGCCGGATGAAATGCCCGAGCGCTTCGCGAATCTGATCAATTCGGCCATCGCGGAACGCCCCGCCGGGATGGTGGCCGCGATCCATCTGTGCCGCGGCAATTCAATGGGCCAATGGGCGGCCCGGGGCGGCTACGAGCCGGTCGCCGAGGTCCTCTTCAACAAGGTCGACGTGGACGCATACTTCCTGGAATACGACGACGAGCGCTCAGGCGGCTTCGAGCCGCTGCGTTTTTTCCCGGGCCGCTCGCCCAAGAGAATCGTGCTCGGACTGGTGAGCACCAAAGTGCCGGCGCTCGAATCGAAAGACGTGCTCAAGCGCCGCATCGACGCGGCGGCGAGATACGTGCCGCTGGAAAATCTGTGCCTCAGCCCGCAGTGCGGCTTCGCGAGCACATTCCGCGGGAACCCGATCTCGGAGGAAGTGCAGCGGCTCAAACTGGAGCGAGTGGTCGAAGTGGCAACCGAGGTGTGGGGTGGCGCCCGGTGAAAGATTTTAAAGATTCTTTACCCGGGGCCTCGCCCGTAGTAAATTTACATTCCCCGCGGAGGTCACAGGATTCGAATCTCAAATGACGGTCGAACGCCAAGACCCCGCGGTCCGGCGGCGTCTTTCTTCTTCAGGCGCGGAGGAGAGCGCGCGTCTTTCGGCCCTGCGCAGCTATTGCGTGCTCGAGACCGGGCGCGAGGCCCGCTTCGACGATCTGACCTGCCTCGCGTCGACCATCTGCGAAACGCCGGTATCGCTGGTGAGCCTGGTGGATACGAACCGGCTGTTCCTCAAATCGGCGCACGGTATCGACCTCCGCGAGATACCCTACCCGGATTTCTTCTGCGGCCATGCCATTCGCCAGCGCGACCTCTTCGTCGTCCCCGACGCAAACGAGGATCCGCGCTTTGCAAAGCACCCGCTGGTGGTCGATTCACCGCGCGTGCGCTTCTACGCCGGAGCGCCCCTGGTCACGCCGCAGGATTACAGGCTGGGGACGCTGTGCGTGATCGATTTCGTTCCCCGGGAGTTGCAGCCGAAGCAGCTCGAGATGCTGCGCATCCTGGGGCGGCAGGTGATGTGCCAGCTGGACCTGAATTTGCAGGCGATGCGCGACCCGCTCACCGGCCTGTACAATCGCCGCCAGCTCGAGGAAGGCCTGCACCGCGAAGTCCTGCGCGCGCGTCGCCTCGGAGGAAACGTCGGCGTCATGGCGATCGACGTGGATCATTTCAAGCGGGTCAACGACACGCTGGGGCACGAAGTCGGCGACCGCGCCTTGAGGGGGATCGCGGATGAATTGGCTTCCTGCGTGCGCGAGGAAGACATCGCCTGCCGGGCCGGCGGGGAGGAGTTCGTCATCATCCTTCCCGGGACGGGAAAGACGGCGCTGCGCTCGCGTGCGGAAGCCGTGCGCCGGACCATCGAGCAGGCGCAGATCCTCGCGGGGGAGGGAACGCTCAAGCTGACGGTCTCGATAGGGCTTGCGAGCTTTCCCGCCTATGGCGATTCGGGACAGGCCGTGTTGCGAGCCGCGGACGTGGCGCTCTACAAGGCCAAGGCGGCGGGGCGAAACCGGGTCACCATGTGCACGCCTGGCGTCGCGCGTAGTTTCCCAGCCCAGGTCGCTTGACAGTCAGGTTTTGAATTCCTGAGATCGATCCGTTGCGGGTCAGTGCCCCGCGGCTCTCGGGTGCATTTTTGAATCAGTCCGGAGGCAGAGCTATGAGTGCGGGTTTCAAGGGCCGGCGCGAGGATCTGAGGCTGGTCACGGGGCAGGGCAGATATACGTCCGACTGGAATCTTCCCGGACAGCTCTACGCCTCGTTCCTGCGCTCCGACCGGGCGCATGCGGAAATCGTCTCGGTCGACACCGCGGCTGCGCAGGCGTCGGCCGGCGTGGTCGCAGTGTTCACGGGCGCCGATACGGCGAAAGCCGGCTTCAAATCCACGCCGCAGCTCGCGCGTTACCCGGGCCGCGGCGGCGCGACCATCAAGGTTCCGCACCGCGACGGACTCGCCAACGGGCGCGTACGCTTCGTCGGCCAGGAGGTCGCGTTCGTGGTGGCGAAGACGGCGCTCGCTGCGCAGGATGCCGCAGAGAAAATCGAGGTCGCTTACCGCGATCTCCCGGTGGCGATCGACGCGGAGGCCGCGCTTGCAGCGGGCGCCGAGCAGCTCTACCCGGAGATCCCCGGCAACCTCTGTTTCGACTACGAGTACGGCGATGAGGCGAAGACCCACGCGGCCTTTTCACGGGCCGCTCATGTCACGCGCATCGTTCTGGACAGCCAGCGCATGGTTGGAAACCCGATGGAGCCCAAGGCCTGTCTTGCCGCATACGACGCGCAAGCCGACAAGTACGATCTGTATGTGAGCTCGCAGGGCCTTTCGCTCATGCGCGGAAGCGCGAGCGGCATCACCGGCATTCCCGCGGAGAGAATCATGGTCCGCGCCCAGGACGTGGGCGGCGGCTTCGGGATCCGCTCGGATGCCTATGCGGAATACTGCGTCGCGATGCTCGCCGCGAAGAGACTCGGCAAGCCGGTGAAGTGGACGTCCTCGCGCTCCGAGACGTTCCTGTCCGACTACCACGGCCGCGCTGCAAAGCTGACCGGCGAGCTCGCGCTCGACAGGGATGGGCGTTTCCTCGCGATCCGCATTCAATGGATCGTGAATGCGGGGGCTTATCTGTCCACGCCGGGACCGCTCATCAACACCCTTCCGCCGGGCCTTCACGCGATCAACCTCTACCGCATCCCGGCGATGTACGGCCGGCACCGCCTCGCGCTGACCAATACGACGCCGACCACCGCCTACCGCGGCGCGGGCCGGCCCAACGTCTGCTATCTCGCCGAGCGCCTGGTCGAGGAAGCGGCGCGCGAGACGGGCGTCGATCGGATCGAGCTGCGCCGGCGCAACCTGATCCCGAAGGAGGCATTCCCGTATCAGACGCCGCACCCCCATTCGGTGTACGACAGCGGCGATCCGCACGGTCTTCTGGACG
>WNFV01001363.1_pt1 | contig 49331 bp, 45 predicted proteins | sample 5400101 | NCBI WGS metagenome assembly WNFV01 (sample SAMN13153361, study PRJNA577476) | soil metagenome | isolation source: 115 cm soil or saprolite under grassland replicate 1 | place: USA:California | collected 2016-06-15
CCTGCACCGTGCCACGGTAGCACGGCAGTGGATCGCCGTGAAAGCCGTAGGGTGTCGCGGCAGCGGCGCGCAGCTCGGGCGTCCAGGCCCAATCGTAGCCAGCCATGCCTAAGGGCTGCTTGACGGCCTGCCGCATGTAGTCGGCGAACGGCTCGCCGGTGACATCCTCGATCAGCAGCTGCAGCACGCCGTAGCCACCGCCCGCGGCGGCGAAAGGGTCGCGGTCACCAGCCAGGGCGCGGGGCGTGAAGCCGAGCAGCAGCAATCCGACGAGCAGGCAGGCAAGCGCTCGAGTCACACGTTGCATCGTCGGCCCTCCTCCACCATTGCTTCGGGATCGACAAGTTTCATATCAGCTGCGTTTCTGCCTCGTCTGAATGGTGACATCACCGAATTCGACCTCGACCGGCGCGGCGAAGCGCTTGCCGTTGATCTTGTCGTGGCGCATAAAATCAGGTGGCTCGATCCGTACGCGGAGGGTGTAGGTACCGTCACCCGGAACGCGCCAGTTCCGCTCATAGTGGTACAACCACGGGTGCCAGAGGAATGGCTGCTGATGAGTGCCGATCTCCGTACCCGCGCGGTCGAGCAGCGTGGCGTACACCGTGAGGCCAGGGATGAAGCGGCCATCCGCGGCGTCACGCACGACGACCTCGATGTGGGCATTCTCGTCCTGAGAATCGTGCCATTCCAGCTGTCCATCGCGCAGGTGGTACATGCCCTCCGCGTGCTACGAAAGCCGCTCGGCGGCTTCAGCGATCAGGTCGAGCCGATCCGTACAGATCGCGGAGACTCCGAGCCGCAGCAGCGCATCCAGCACTGCCGGCCGCTCTTCATGCCAGCAGACAATGCCGAGGCCAGCGTTCCACACCTGTGCCAGCCATTCCGGTGTGAGCAGCGTGTGTGGTGCCGCATGGCGCTCCCAGCACGGGTGGACGTAGCGCGCTCCACAGCCGCGCGCCAGGGCGACCGGGTCGGCATCAAACGCGCCGAATAGAATCGACGTGGCGATCTGCGGGGCGCGGTCGGTCGCGCGCGCCACCCAGGCCGGGTTGAACGAGCCAACGACACTGTACTTCGCCAGATCGCGGCCGCTGAGCGTCGCCACAGTCGGCTCGACGCTCGACTGTTGCGCCTTCCTTGATTTCCAGGTACGGCCCCAATCCCAGCTGCCGGCACAGGTCGAGCGCGTCGTCCAGGCGCGGCACCGATGTCTCGTAGTCGCCCGTCAGAGCGGCGAGCTGCACCGCCGTGAGCGCCTGGATCGGCAGACGGCCGCGCCCGGGCACGTCCAAGTGGGCGTCGTGCGCGAGCACCGGCACGTCGTCGGCGCTCATCCGCACATCCAGCTCGACCAGGTGGGCACCTAGTTCGGAAGCCTTGCGGATGGCGGCGAGTGTATTCTCGGGCGCGTGCGCGCTGGCCCCACGATGTCCAACGTGCAGGACATGGCGCTGCTCGTATGGGATCGCCCCCTCGAGCTCGGCCACGCGCGCCGCGACGATCGATGGTATGGCGGCGTCGAGTAGTGGCCAGGGCATCAGCGGCAGCCCGCCCACCTCGACCCGCTGGCTCCACTCGAAGCGCGGCTCGAAGGCCAGACGGCGCAGGTGCGTGCGCACGAGCTGGTCGGCAATTGGATTCTTGACGGCGATACGCCCGCGGAACAGCGGCGTGATCCACACACCGCCGAAGCCAGCGCGCGGGCCGCACTCTAGCGCCGTCCGCGACTTGCGCTCCAGGAGGCAGGCACGGTCGGAACTGAGCGCATGCTTGCCCGGCTCGGCGTATAGCACGGGGCGCCCGTCTTCCAGCGCAAATTCGCTGGCCGCCGACGCGCCGTGCTGGCTTGACTCGACGCTGACCACCGCACCTGCGCCGTCCACGAAGACCCAGGCGTGCTCCAGCTCGTACAGGTGCTGGATATCCCAATCCCACCAGATCGCGTACTCGATCGCCAGCACGGCCGGCTGCTCGAAGCTAACATAGCGTGGAAACGAGGGCGATGGACCGGTGGATCGAAAGACCGTGTAGCCAGCATACAGCGGTAGGAAGGGCTCGGCGGCGTCGAAGTAGATCACCGGCGCATAGTGGCGGGCCAAGTCGAGGTCAGACGCGCTGCAAGCGTGATTCCTTGTTTGCATGTTGCTCCAAAGACGGAAGACGGGAGACGATAGACGAGAGACGGCCAACATCTGTCATCCGTCCTTCGTCCTCAGTCTTTCGTCAGCTGTCTATCAGCGCCACAGCAGCGAATCATCCGTCGTGGGGTCGAACAGGTGGATGCGCTGCGGGTCGATCTTCAGCCGCACCTGGCTGCCCGCCTCGATCCGCGCGGTGGCCGGAGCGAGCGCGTTGATCTGCATCTCGCCAGAGCGCACGCTCAGCAGGTCCTCACGCCCCAGTGGCTCGACCAGATCGACCTCGCCGGCGAGCTGGCCGTCGGCGGCAGGCAGCATATCCTCTGGGCGGATGCCGAGAAACACCTCGCGGCCCGCGCGGCCCTCGCCGTTGAGCCGCTGTGCGATCGGCGGCGGCAGCGGCAGCGCAGCACCGGCGAACCGGACGGACAGATCGCCGCCATCGCTCGCCAGCGTCGCGGGCAGCAGGTTCATCGGCGGGTGGCCGATGAACGCGGCGACGAAGCGCGTCCTGGGCCGCTCATACAACTCGGCGGGCGTCCCGTAGGCTTCGAGCTTGCCGCCGCGCATCACCGCGATCCGGTCGGCCATCGTCAGCGCCTCGGACTGGTCGTGTGTCACATAGACGCTAGTGATCCGCAGGTCGCGCTGCAGCCGCTTGATCTCGCTGCGCGCGGTGAGGCGCAGCCGCGCGTCGAGATTCGAGAGCGGCTCGTCGAACAGCAACAGGTCGGGCTGCTTGATCAGCGCGCGGGCCAGCGCCACGCGCTGCTGCTGGCCACCAGAGAGTTCGCCCGGCTTGCGGTCGAGCAGCGCGCCGATCTCCAGCCGCCCGGCCACCTGTTCGACGCGCCTGCGCATGTCGGCCTCGGGCGTACGACGCAGCCGCAGCGGGTAGGTGATATTGCGGTAGGCGGTCATATGCGGGTAGAGCGCATAGCTTTGGAAGACCATACCAATATTGCGGTCCTGCGGCGGCACGCTGTTGACGATGCGCTCGCCAAAGCGGATCGCGCCGGAGGTTGGCCGCAGGATGCCCGCCAGCATCAGCAGCGTGGTGGTTTTGCCGCAGCCGCTCGGCCCGAGCAGCGCGACGAATTCGCCCTCGCCGACGTGCAGGTTCAGGTCATCCACCGCGATCACCTGGCCGTAGTGCTTCGATAGCCCTTCGAGACCGATCTCCATCACGTACCTCCCTTTACACCGCCGGCATAGATGCTGAGCAGATACCGTTGTGTGAACAAAAAGAACAGCAGCACCGGCAAGAGCTGGAACAGGCCGATTGCCGCCACCTGCCCGTAGTTCACGAAGCGCGAGTCGCCGACGAGCTGCTGGAGGTAGACGGCCAGCGTCGCCTGCTGCCGGTTCAGGATGAATGTGTACGGGATGAGGAACTCGTTCCAGCCCGAGATGAATGAGAAGATCGCCAGCGCGGCGATGCCCGGCCGGATCAGCGGCAGCATGATCTGCCACCAGATCCGCACGCGGCTCGCACCATCGACCATCGCCGCGCGCTCGATGTCCCAGGGCACGTTGTCGAAGAAGCCTTTCATCAGCCACATGCCGAGCGGTAGCTCCAGCGCGACCTTGACCAGGATGACGCCCTGGATCGTGTTGTAGAGCTGGAGCGCGCGCAGCACGAAGTAGATTGCGATCAGCAGCGTGACACTCGGGAATGCGTGCAGGATCAGCGTCAGCGACATAAACCCGCGCCGGCCGAGGAAGTCGAGCCGCGACAGCGAGTAGCCGGCCAGCGCCGAGAGCACGACCACGACCACCGCCAGGCTGAGCGCCAGCACCATCGTGTTGAGCGTGACGCCCCAGATGCTCTCGCGCCAGCTCGCGAAATTCCACAAGAACTGCCAATTCTCCAGTGTCAGGCCCTCCGGCGTGAGGCCATAGGTGCTCCGCGAGAAAGTCGCGATCACCAGCCAGCCGTAGCCGAGCAGGAGCGGCGAGGTGAGCCCCAGCAGCAGCAGGTAGGGCAGTATGCCGCGGGCGCGCAAACGTTCTTCGATCACGACAATACTCCCGAGAACAAAGAATAGAGAACAGAGAACAAAGAAAGCCCCACGTTGAGACACTTCATTTGTTCTTTGTCCTTTGTTCTTTGTTCTTCAAAGGGTTTCGATCTTCGGCTCCTGCACCAGCTCGCCGAAGCGGAACACACGCAAGTAGACGATTGCCAGAATGATGCCAATCAGCACCAGCACCGCCGCCAATGCTGCGCCAAAGCCGAAGCTCACGTTGCCGAAGTAGTTCGAGAGCGCGCGGTGGTAGGCCTGCAGCGCCCATGTTTCGGTCGTGAAGTAGCCGGGGCCGCCGTCGGTCAGCAGCAGAATCTGCTCGAAGCTGGTCAGCAGCGAGAGGGTCTGATATGTCATCACGAACAGCAGCGGCCAGCGCAGCAGCGGCAGAATCACGTGGCGGATAGTCTGGAGCGCAGTCGCGCCGTCGACGCGCGAAGCGTGGATGTACGACGCGGGTATCGACTCGATCGCGGACGTGAAGATAATCATGCCGAACGACGCGCCGATGAATCCATTCACCAGGATGACCATGACCCACGGCGCCGCGAGCACCCAGTTCTGCGGCGCGATGCCGAGCGGCGCCAGGAACTGGTTGAAGACGCCGTAAGGTGCGTCGGCAGCCAGGTACTTCCAGATCATGATGTAGACCACCGACGGTGTGATCCGCGGCATCAGCCACAGCGCACGAAATAGCGCACCGTTGCGCCGCGGGATATGTGTCGTCAGCAGCGCGATCACCAGAGCCATGCCAATGTTAAACAGCGAGAGCGTGACGCCAACGTAGAACACGGTGTTGACGACAATCTTTGCCACGCCGCCGCTCCGAAACATCCGGCTATAGTTCTCCAGGCCGATGAAGCTTGGGTCGCTGAAGGTCGACGTGCTCATGTCGGTCATGCTGATCCAGATCGTGATGATCACGGGCGCGACGAAGAACACCAGCACCAGCACGGCCGCCGGCAGCAAGAACAGCAGCGCGGTCGATGAGGCCCGCAGCCGCCGCGCGAGCGACGCCTGCGCAGCGGCTGACTCCAGACGAATGGTGGATTCGGCCATGGTAGGTTCCCCTGAGATGAGAACAAAGAACAAAGAACAGAGAACAATTGCTCTTCGTTTGTTCTTTGTTCTTTGTTCTCTGTTCTTTGTACTTACTTGATCACGATCTTGTCACCCAGTTCGGTCTGCAGTTCGTCGGCCGCTGCGGCCACAGCCTGCTGCGGCGTCATCTCGCCGTTCTCGGCAGCCGACATCATCCGGAAGACGATTTCGTCGTACGCCCCGAAGTCTGGGTTGTTCGGCAGGAACCGGGTGTAGTCGAGCATGTAGGCGGTTCCCTGCAGCAACTTGTTGGCCTTGTAGTCGGGCTGATCGAGCTGGGTCTTGAGGATGGCCAGGTGCGTGCTGCCGAGCGCGTGCAGATCGTTCAGCTGAGGCGTCGTCGCCGCAGTGATCGTCTTGAAGGCATCCTGCTGCTGCTGCTCGCCCGAGGCCTTCTCCGCGCTAACCATATAGATCAGCGGGTGCGAGAGTGTCACGCCCGGCTGGCCTTTCACGCCAGTCGGCTGCAGCGCCCAGCCGATGAAGCCGTACAGGTAATCCTCGCCACCCTTGTCCTTGACGTAGTTGTTAGCCCAGTCGGCAAAGTTCCACACGCCGCCGTTCCAGAACAGTACGTTGCCGCTGGTGACGGTCTCGTGCCAGATCTTGCCCTCGGTGCCGATGTACTTTTCAGGTGTAATGCCCTCGGTGACGACGCGACGCTGGAAGTCGAACCACTTCTCAGCCGCCGCCTTATCGAACAGCAGCTTGTTGTTCTCGTCGGCCAGCGCGCCGCCATAGGCGAAGTAGTACTGGTAGAAGTCGCTGCCCTTGGTGGTGCGGTGCCAGTAGCCGTAGCCCTTCTTGACCACGCCTTTATCGACCGCCTGCTTGGCCGTCGCGATCATGTCGTCGAGGGTGAACTCACCGCTCTTGATCCGATCGGGCAGGCTGTCGATCTCCTGCTGCGACCAGCCCAGTTCGGCCAGCTTCTTCTTGTTGTAGAACAGTGGGCGCGCCTCGGTATCCTGCGGGATTCCCCAGCGCTTGCCATCCCAGGTCACAGCTTTCCAGAGCGCCGGAAAGATATCTTTGTAGGTATCTTGGTTCGCGTTGATCATATCGTCGAGCGGGATGATGTAGCCGGATTTACCCCAAGGTGCGATATCTTCATGACCCGACAGAATAATGTCCGGCGCCTGGCCCGAGTCCGCTGCCAGCAGGAACTTCTTCTTGTAGTCGCCCCAGCCGGTGGGGTCGGCGATCGCCTCGGCCTTGAAGCCCAGGCTCTGTGCAGCCGTCTCGATGTTCTTGGCCCGGTAGACCTCGACATTGTTGGCCTGGGCCCACGCGCTGATCGCGCTCTTGTCGCCCTTGCTCGGCGGCGCGATCGCTGTGGCATTTGCCGGCTGTCCGCCCGTGGCCGGCGCCGCGCTAGTGGCGGCCTGTCCGCCCGACGAACCCGCGTTGCCGGCTGGTGGCGCGGGCGATGTTCCGCCGCAGGCTGCCAGCAGCAGGACGACGGCGAGGAGCAGGGTGCCGATGCCTTTGTTCCACATGGTATCCTCCCTTTTGTGTGCCTCGATTGAGCACAGTGAGCGAACTGGGATGCAGGCGATATTCTAGACGTGTTAGGTTAAGCTGCAATCGTGTGCATACGAACATTTTGTAAAGAAATGCTCGAATGACGAATGGTGCGTTGCAACACGCGGGCACAGCCGCACGGCCGACATGCGGCTAGCCCTCAAGGATTATAGATACATGCGTCGGCGAAAGGTGCGTGGTCATGCTGTCACCATCGACAAAGCGTCACGTCTTCATAAACGCGCGGAACGACGATCCTTAACGAAGGAGTGGAATACGACGCCGCCCGGTTCGGATGGGCCAACCGATCCATCGATCGAAAGACGGATCGGAGGCTCGTATATAATATGGAGTTAGGGCTGACAGACCAATAGTGTATGCGGAGAACGATCCATTGTCAAGATCTCGTCGTAGTTTACAGTCTCTAGTTATCGCGAGCCGACGTCCGTTACGCACACAGCGCCCTAGCGCCCAATGGCCGTTGCTGATTCGTTACGCCGTCCTGGGTGTCTGCACAACCGCTGGCGTGGTTGTTTCTTGAAGATTGAGCCTGCGCAACGTCTGGGCGTTAATTGCTACGATGATGGTGCTGAGCGACATCAACACGGCCCCGACCCACGCCGGTAGAACGAAGCCCACGCCGGCCAGCACACCCGCAGCGAGCGGCAGCGCAATCGCGTTGTAGCCGACCGCCCAGGCCAGATTCTGTACCATTTTTCGATAGCTCGCACGGCTTAATCGGATAATGCGGGCAATATCGCGCGGGTCGTTTTTCACGAGCACAATGCCTGCCGATGCGCGTGCCACGTCAGTTCCCGCACCGATTGCAATACCGACATCGGCTTGCGCCAGTGCCGGCGCGTCATTGACCCCATCACCAACCATCGCTACCTTTGCGCCGCGCTGCTGTAGCTCTTTAATTTTGGCGGCTTTGTGCTCCGGCAAGACTTGCGCGAAGTAGGTCGTAATGCCCAGCTCATCTGCAACCCAGCGCGCCACATCCTCACTGTCGCCGGTCAGCATCGCGACCTCAACGCCCTCTACTTTCAGCGTAGCCACCGCCTCCCGCGACTCGGGACGAATGACGTCAGCAAGGGCAAACGCCGCTTTTACTGCGCCGTCTTGGACCAAATACACGACCGTCTGACCACGCGCACCCCACATACGAGGTTGCTCCGCGAGGTCACCGGATAGGCTCACTGCTTGGCTTTCCAACAGACGTGGTCCGCCGACCTGAAGTGTCCGGCCATCAACTGTTGCTTGAACACCTCGGCCCGGAAGGGCTTGGAAGTCACGCACCAACGGCAGTTCGAGCTTGCGCTCCTGTGCAGCAGCGACCAGCGCACGAGCAATAATGTGTTCGCTGTCGCCTTCAATGGCAGCGACAGCGGCCAGCGCCTCGTCTTCCGAAATATCCGCTGTCGTGGCAATACCAACCAGTCCCTGCTCACCCTTGGTCAAGGTACCGGTCTTGTCAAACACTACCGTGTTCACGTTTCGTGCCTCTTCGAGCGCCAGCCGGTCACGGACCAGGATGCCATTGCGAGCTGAGAGCGTCGTGCTGATGGCGATAACCAGTGGGATGGCGAGCCCCAAGGCGTGCGGACAGGCAACGACGAGCACTGTCACCACCCGCTCCAGGGTGAAGCTATCGAACCCACGGGCGAATAGCCACACCACAAATGTAACGGCCGCGACACCGAGCGCGATAAAGGTGAGCCAGTACGCTGCGCGGTCAGCAAGAGCTTGAGCGCGACTCCGGCTGGTTTGCGCTTCCGCGACCAATCGCATAATGCCCGCGAGCGCGGTCTGCTCGCCGGTTTTAGTTATACGAACGCGTAGTGAGCCGCTCCCATTGACCGTACCGGCAATCACTTGATCACGGGGACGCTTGTGCACCGGACGCGACTCGCCGGTAATCATCGCCTGATTGACCTGGCTGTCACCTTCCTCAAGCGTTCCATCGGCAGGGATACTCGCGCCAGGGCGCACAAGGACCACATCACCCACCCGCAGCGCACTGACAGGGACAGTCTCGGTCCGGCCATCGATAATGCGTTCGGCCGTGTCCGGCAGGAGTTTTGCTAATTCGTTGAGTGCGCTTTGTGCGCTGCCGACGGCCCGCATTTCCATCCAGTGCCCCAAAAGCATAATCGTCACCAGGGTTGCGAGTTCCCAGTAGAAGGGCATCCCTTCAACCAAGCCGAAGGTGACGGCGACGCTGTAGAAATATGCCGTACTAATCGCCAGTGCCACCAGCGTCATCATACCGGGCGTGCGGGCACGCAATTCATCAAACGCCCCGCGCAAGAATACCCAGCCGCCATACCAGTAAATAATGCTACCAAGGATGACCTCTAGGTACTGGGACCCTGGGAATTGTGGTGCGGTGTAGCTAAGCAGCTCTTGAAAGAGTTCAGCGTAGAGTAAGACCGGAATAGTTAAGATGAGCGAAATCCAGAAGGGACGCTGAAACATCGCTTCACTATGGCCGGCGTGTCCACCATGACCCGCGTGAGCTGCGTGTGCATCGTGACCAGTGTGGTCGCTACCGTGCATCTCGTGCTGTGCATCCGTTGCGTGAGCGACATGAGCGCTCCCATGTTGCGAAACCTCCTGCGCCTCCTCAGTAGTATGATGATGCATTGCAGCGTGGTCTGTATGATGCGGGATGTGCTCGTCGGTATGTTTTTCTTCCTCAGTCATGGCCATATCCTTATATTCTCCCCTCCCCCCTGGGAGGGGATGACAATGGATGTATTATAGTCACGGGAAGATGCATGTCAAGTAAAACTTTAGTAAGCATCAGGATAATGGCGTAGATTTGCCACAGACTGTTCGTGAGGAGTAGGGCGAGCACTAGCACCGTTCGTGCGAGGTCCGCACCAACCAGAACCGTTTTGCGTGGCAGCCGGTCAATGACGACACCGGCCACGGGCGCCAGTAGTATCACCGGTAAGACCTCGAAGAAGACCGCCAAGCGAAAAGAGTCCCATCTTTGAGACAAAAGGTGTAGCGCAACATGCCACTTTTGGCGTGGGAGTCAGAGCAGGATTGGAGCCGCTCAGGTGCTCGGCGCTCGTCTGCGGGTTGTGTGATCAAGCAGATGCTGTCCGGGGAGGCAGAACTGGCAAGTGGCGCAGGTGAACGGATAGCGTGCCGCTTGGCACCAGCCGTCTGATCACTGCGGATCGACGCGGAGGTTGAATATAACCGGCTCGCTTGGCCGCTCCGACGGATCCTCCAAGCGCGCGACAAACGATGGGACACCATAAACCGCTGCTCCTGATAGCAGGGTCGATGCGAACGCCTTCAGTTCCTTCGGCCAAAGAGGTAACTGCGGGATATCATCCAACCGTACCCAACAGGGTGCCGGGGTCGCGGGGTGTTCCGATCGCAGGACGGCGCGATCGCTGAGTGGGTATGCATACAGGTAGACTTCGAGGCCAAAGCCGACTTGGTCCTGCCCATCCGGCACGGCACAGTATTTCGGCACCACCCACTCGCGCAGAAAGGCCACGCCGGATATGCCGACGAGCAGACCCGTCTCTTCCAAGACTTCGCGGATGGCACACTCAGCCAGGCTCTCGTGCGGGGCCAGCCCACCACCTGGCAGCTGCCACCCTGCGCTCACATCCTGTGGTGGCAGGAGTAACAGACAGCCCTGGTGGACAACAATGACTCGGGTACGAATGTTGTCGTAGATATTGTGATTGAAGATCGACATCCTGTTCGTCCTCACCGCGGCCGCTGATTGATCGCCCACAGCCCCACCAGCACTTCAAATGCCGAGGTCGTGACAATGTAGCCCGCTTTCAACGTATCACCGCTGTCGCGCGCGGCGGCGACTTTCAGCTGTATGAGCCGGCTACAGCCGTACCTCCGGCCGGTACTCTCCCCACACCTCGCGCAGCACGCCACAGACCTCACCGACGGTCGCCAGGCGCGCCAACGCCTCGCGCAGCGGATAGAGCACATTCTCGCTGCCCTGCGCGGCGCGGCGCAGCGCGTCCAACGCTTGGCCCACCGCCACGCCGTCGCGCTCGGCGCGGATGCGTGCGAGCGATGCCGCCTGCTCCTGCGCCACCGTCTCGTTCGGCTGAAAGATCGGTACGTTGGCAATCTGATCGTCGGCAAAGCGATTCACCCCAACCACGATCTGCGTGCCGGCCTCGACCCGCTGCTGAAATTGGTAGGCCGACTCGGCGATCTCGCCCTGCATCCAGCCTTGCTCGATCGCCGCGACTGCGCCGCCCAGGCCGTCGATCTGCTCGATCAGCGCCCAGGCTCGGGCCTCGACCGCATCGGTGAGTGCCTCGACCACATACGAGCCGGCCAACGGGTCAGCCGTGGCGGCCACGCCGCTCTCGTAGCCAATGATCTGCTGCGTACGCAGCGCCAGCGTGGCGGCTGCCTGCGTCGGCAGGCTGAGCGCTTCGTCGTAGCCGTTGGTGTGCAGGCTCTGCGTGCCGCCCAGCACCGCGGCCAGGGCCTCGATCGTGGTGCGGACGACATTGTTGAGCGGCTGCTGCGCCGTGAGACTCGCGCCGGAGGTTTGGGTGTGGAAACGCAACATCATGCTGGCTTCTTTTCTGGCCTCAAAGCGCTCCTTCATGATCCGGGCCCACATGCGCCGCGCCGCGCGGAACTTGGCCACCTCTTCAAGGAAGTTCGGGTTGCTGACGAAGAAGAACGACAGCCGTGGCGCGAACTCATCGACCGGCAGCCCGGCCGCAATAGCCGCGTCGACGTAGGCGATGCCGTCGGCCAGGGTGAAGGCGATCTCCTGCGCGGCAGTGGCGCCGGCCTCGCGAATGTGGTAGCCGCTGATCGAAATCGTATTCCACTTCGGGATGCGCGCGCGGCAGTAGGCAAAGGTGTCGGTAATCAGCCGCATGCTCGGGCGCGGCGGGAAGATGTAGGTGCCGCGCGCGGCATATTCTTTCAGAATATCGTTCTGGATTGTGCCGCCAAGCAGCTCGGGCGCGACGCCCTGGCGCTCGGCTACCAACTCGTAGAGCAGCAACAGCACCGAGGCCGGCGCGTTGATCGTCATCGAGGTGGTAACTTTGTCGAGCGGGATGCCGTCGAACAGCGTCGCCATATCTTCCAGGCTATCGATTGCCACGCCAACCTTGCCGATCTCGCCTTCGGCGCGCGGGTCGTCGGAATCGAGCCCCAGCTGCGTCGGCAGGTCGAATGCAACCGACAGGCCGGTCTGGCCCTGCTCCAGCAGATACCGATACCGCAGGTTACTCTCGCGCGCCGAGGCGAACCCGGCATACTGGCGCATGGTCCAGAGCCGGCCGCGATACATCGTTGGGTAGACGCCGCGGGTGTAGGGGTACTGGCCGGGGTCGGGCTGCGGCGCACCGGCGTCCTCGGCGCGGTAGACCGGCTTGATCGGAATGCCGGAGTCAGTGGTAATGTCGCTCATAATAGACCTCATGTGTCGCAGTTTACAAGTTGCGGGCTACAGGCTCTATCGCCGATTCGGTCAGCCTTCCACCATTCGGGCTTGCTAACGTGCTAACGATTTGGTGTGCCGCAAGGATCATAGAGCAGCGCATCGGCCCGGCAAGAGAAAACATGGCTATTGTGAGAGAAGAAATCTTCACGATGCCTGCCTTTAGGCGCGGAAGTCCAGGAACTTTAGCAGTGGGTATCTGACTTTGTACGTGCGTTATTGTACATCATGCGGAATTGGAATGGTTACAGGGTGCAGCAAGTAGCCCAATAGCAGATAAGGAACAGTTCAGACCTATGGATATTGAAGGTGGACAAACGCGGACCAACTCGGTGGCAACCGATCGTTCGCCCAAGTCGCGCTGGCGATCGGGCATCAGGGGATCATTCTGAAGTTCGCGTATGAGGTGCTGGGAGAAAGTAGCGATTGAGGTGAGCTATGCGAAGAGACTCAGGGTTGGTCGTCGGTTGTCGGTTGTCAGTCGTGAACTCCACAACTGACAACCGACAACTGACAACTGCGGCGATTATCTCACTCCGCACGCGCCGCGGCGCCGTTAGCGTCCACCGCATGCTGGCCACGCATATTCAGCTCGCCGTCGATCGCGCCGCCCTCCTGCACGACCAGTAGGGTGGTCTCGACATGGCCCTGGATCTTGCCAGAGCTCGTGACCTCCAGGCGACCGCGGCAGGCGATCTTGCCGGTGAAATCGCCCGCTATGGTGATCTCCTCGGCAGAAAGATCGGCCTCGACCTGCGCGCCGGCCTCGACGTAGATATACTGGCGCGATTCAATTGAGCCACGCGCATTGCCCTGGATGCGCACACCACGCTCCGAGCGATAGCGACCATCGAAGAAATCGTCGGGGCCGATCACGCTCTCGGCGACGCTGCGGGCGCGATCGACCACCGCGGCAGGGGCGGGCGCCGCCACCGGCTCGCCGATCGCCGGCGCAACCTGGCTGGGCGCGGGCGCTGTGAATGGGTAAGCTGGCGCTGGCTCGGCCTCGAAGCCCGGCTCGACCTCGTGCTGACCGGCCGGGATGTACGACGAAAGTTGGGTGGTGATCGCCGGAGCTGGCTCGTACAAAGACGATGCTCCTTCATCGGTCGGCTGCCGCTGCGGTACGGTCTCGGCCTCGCGCAGCAACTGAGTTACGGAAGGGCCTAGTATTGCTGGTGCGGCAGCCTGCCACGTCAGATCATCGGGTGACTGATCGGTTTGCGATGGCGCGACTGGCGGTGCGGCTGGCGTGGCTGGCTCGTCGGCCAGAATATCCGGCAGGTCATCGAGCATATCGAGGTCGAGATCGCTCTTCAATGGCATAGTCTGATTGTCGGATGGTCGGTCGGGGTTGCGGTGTCCGAACATGCGGGTTCTCCTTCACTCGCGGTGGTGATGTTATCAACAACTGCCTTTATCGTATGCCGTGCCGCTCATGATATCAATGCCGATAGCTTACAGTTTGATTTCAGTGGATCGGAATCATGTGAATTGGCTCTATTCCCGGCCTGAGTCTAATCAAAATAGCCCTTTTTCAAGGGCTATTTCTCATACCAGCCGATATTGCTACAGGAAGTAGGATTTGTCGCTTCTTCGAGCGGGCGCGAGCACCGGCCGCGGCACACAATGAACGATCGGCGATCAGGCTAGGCTCTCATCGCCAATCTCTACTCGCGGTGCCAAGGCGTCAACTTTGAGCCGGTAGGCGAACCGGGCCTGTATATTCTCGATTGGAATGCGGCAGACATTTGAGGCCAGTCCGGTCCATTCCAAAAGGCGAATGACATATGCCGAGAGGTCGAACTGCCACCAGCGCATACCATGAAACGCCGAGCGCGGGAAGGCGTGGTGATTGTTGTGCCAGCCCTCGCCGAAGGCTAACAGCCCTACCAGCCACTGATTCTTACTCTGATCGTTCGTTTCGAACATGCGCCGCCCAAAGGTGTGACAAACCGAGTTCACACTCCAGGTCACATGATGCGTCAGAAACATGCGCACCAACCCGCCCCACAGCAGGCCTTGCCAACCGCCAAGCAGGTAAGCGATCACAAAGCCAAGCGCGCCCCAAAGGAAGAACGTTTTACTCATAAACACGACCAACCGGTCTTTGAGCAGCCATTTCCCGTAGGTCCCCGGCTCGGCATGGTACACAGTCAAGAACCAGCCCATATGGGCATGGAAGAAGCCGTGCAGCGGGCTATGCGGATCGTCTTCCTCGTCGGTATTGGCGTGGTGCTTGATATGAATCGAGGCCCAATCGAGCGCCGGCCCCTCGAGCGCCATCGAGCCAAGCATGAGGAAGAAGAAACGCACCGCCGGATGCGTTTCGAAGCTGCGGTGGGTCAGCATACGATGGTAGCCGATTGTAATACCAAGCGCTGTAAAAAAATACATGCCGCCAAGGATAGCAACATCATTCCAGTTCACCAAGCGCTGCCACAACAACCAGATCGCGAAGATCGTACCAGCCAGCGGGGTAATGACCATGACCAACAGGAAGGCCTGTTCAAGTCGATTTCGAACCATCGTTTTGTACATCTTTCTGTGTTGAAGCCTGGCCTGTTGCAGTAAAAAGGTGCGGTGCGCCGAAGCATGGCCGGCGCACCGCACCTCTCTGATTCAGACAAGGACAATCGTTGTTCGTAACTGGAGTATACCACACCTCCAGGGTTGGTCGCAGTTGCGAAATCGCTTCGATCGTTTAGCGGTATAATCTGGAATGCAGCGACATGTCCCTCTCCACTCGGCAATAAGCGATTAGAGATTCGAGATTGCGTCGCCACGGCCAATCTTGAATCTCTCATCTCCAATCTCAAATTGATATGACCTAGATATCATTTGCAATCTGCAATCATAAGGAGCGAAGACGATGCTGAACGGCTACACCGGCAAGATTCTCCATGTCGATCTGACTGCCGAAACGATCACCATTGAGACTCCCAGCGAGGAGTTCTACCGCACCTATGTGGGTGGAAGCGCCCTAGGCCTCTACTACCTGCTCAAGCACACACCGCGCGGCGCCGACCCGCTCGGGCCCCAGAATACGCTGACGCTGGCGCTGAGCGCTGCCACCGGCTTCGCCATCTCGGGGCAGAGCCGCTGCACCGCTGTGGCCAAATCGCCGATCACCGGCGGGGCCGGCGATGCCCAGGCCGGCGGTTTCTGGCCGGCCGAGCTGAAGTTCGCCGGCTTCGACGCCATCGTACTGCATGGCCGCGCCGCGCGCCCGCTCTATTTGTGGATTCACAATGGCCAGGCCGAGTTGCGCCCGGCCGAGCATCTCTGGGGCAGGCTAACCGCCGACACCGAGGTGATCATCAAGCAAGAACTGGGCGACGACAAGATCGAGATCGCCGAGATCGGGCCGGCAGGCGAGAAGCTGGTGCGCTTCGCCGCAATCATCAACATGGCCAACCGCGCGTTTGGGCGCACCGGCATGGGTGCGGTGATGGGCAGCAAGAATCTCAAGGCAATCGCAGTGCGCGGCACCCAGCGGCCGACCGCCGGCGATCCTGAGAAGATCAGGTTTTATGGCAAGCATGGCTCCGATCAAATGAAGGTCGACGTGGGCATGGCCGACTTCGGCAAGTACGGCACCGCCGCGACAGTGATGAGCAACAATAGCGTTGGCGGCCTGCCGACCCGCAACTGGAGCGCCGGTTATTTCGAACATGCCGAGCCGATCGACGGCGTGACGCTGTACGACACGATCTTGAAGGAGCGCGACACCTGCTATGCCTGCGCGGTGCGCTGCAAGCGCGTGGTCGAATCGGAATACAAAGGCCAACAGATCAAGCCGGTGTATGGCGGCGCCGAATATGAAAACCTGGCGACGCTTGGCTCGTACTGTGGCGTGGGCGATCTTGGTGCGGTGTCGCTGGCCAACCAGCTCTGCAACGCCTATGGCGTCGACGCGATCGCCGCCGGCGCGACGATCGCCTTTGCGATGGATTGCTTCGAGCGCGGGATCATCAGCGAGGACGACACCGGCATGCCGCTGCGCTTCGGCGATGGCGACGCACTGCTGGCGATGCTCGAGCAGATGCTGAATCGCGCGGGTTTCGGCGATGTGTTGGCCGAGGGCTCGGCCCGTGCCGCCCAGCAGATCGGGCGCGGCGCCGAGGAGCGCGTGAACGCCGTGAAAGGCGCCGAACTGCCAGCACATATGCCACATGTCAAGCGCAGCCTGGGGCTGATCTACGCCGTCAATCCATTCGGCGCCGACCACCAGAGCAGCGAGCACGACCCCGGCTATATGCCGCAGTCGGATGCCCGCAGCCTGGATCGGCTAGCCGCGATCGGCTTGACGAACCCGCAGAAGCCCAAGGTGCTGAACGAGGCCAAGATCGAGTTTGCTATCACGACGCAGTACAGCTACAGCGCCGCCGACACGCTCGACCTCTGCCAGTTTGTGTACGGCCCGTCGTGGCAGCTATTCGACGTCGCCGATATGGCGGCGGTGCACCAGGCTGCCACAGGCTGGCCAACCAGCATCGCCGATGTGCAGCAGATCGGGCGGCGGCGGCTGAATATGCTGCGGGCATTCAACGCGCGCGAGGGGCTGACCCGCGAACACGACACGCTGCCGAAGCGCCTGTTCAAGGAGCCGCTGAAAGGCGGCAAGTCCGACGGTATCGTGCTCGACCAGGCCGAGCTCGATGCAGCGCTCGACCAATATTACGCAATGGCCGGCTGGGATGTCGGCACCGGCGTGCCAACCCGCGCCACACTCGAATCGCTCGATCTCGGCTGGATCGCCGACCAACTCGATCAGGCCGGCGTGTAGCACCAGATGGGACTAGGCCATAACGGAGAATCCTTTCAGCAATCAGCCCTTGTCAGAATGAACATATGGAATTCCACCGCAGCAATGAGGGGCCGCATGATTTGTTTGGAACGCCACTACTGACGATGGCGAAGATCGTAGTATCTTCAGATTAAGAGCATGATTTGAATGTGGCCCATGCTATAATCAGCCTCGCACCAGCTAATCAAGATAGCGACGGAATCGTATGAACAAATTTTGGCTGCTCAAAACTGAGCCTGAAGCGTATTCCTACGCCGACCTCGAGCGCGACGGGTCGACTGTGTGGGATGGAGTGTCGAGCAACGCGGCGCTGAAAAATATCCGCGACATGCGGCCGGGCGATCTTGCGTTGATCTACCACAGTGGCGACGAGCGCCAGGCGGTCGGGCTGGCCGAAGTGACGCGTGTGCCCTACGCCGACCCGAGGCTGGGCGACCCCAAGCTGGCAGTTGTCGACGTGAAGGCGCTGCGCCGCCTTGCCAAGCCGGTGACACTTGCCGAGGTCAAGGCCGATCCGGCGTTCGCCGACTTCGCGCTGGTGCGCCAGAGCCGCCTCTCGGTCGTGGCGGTGACTCCGGAGCAGTGGCACAGGCTCCTGGCGATGGCGGAAGAAGTCCAGTCATAACCAGCTTTTTACAGTTTTTGACAGCTTCAGCCCTGGATTATACAGCCCACTAGCTCCTATACTCCTTCCACGGCGCGGCACTGGGCCCGTCGCTACCCCTTAGCTCTTGCTAGAATAAGCGCCGACGAATGCCGAGGAGCTCTTTGTGCTTTCGCACAGATCGAGGTTCCCTGCGCAATTCGGCCGACCCGAAATCTGGCAGGGGCTCTGGGACACAAGGAGGTATAGCGTATGGCAAGCCACACCATGGGGCTTCCCTCGATATCGGGCGACGCTGAGAGGGTCGGCCAGCCCATTCAGGCAGCCGATCAAACGCCGGCGCCAAGCCGGTTGCCGCGTCTCCGCGAATCGGAAGTACCCGCCGACGGCCAGAGTGTGATCGTCACCGCTCGCTGGGTGCTCGTGCTCTCTGGGCTGATTCTGGCGCTCTGGAACCCAGGACCGATCGATCAAATCCGCCTGCATGTCTTGGCGCTGCTATTGCTGGCGATTGGCAACTTCTACCTGCACGCCCAACTGCTTGTGCGCCGCCCGGCGGTGAACCTGATTGCGTACACCGCGAGCGCCGCTGATATCGCGGTGATCACGCTGCTGATTGTCTCGCAGGGCGGCTTCGCATCCCCGCTGTATATCTTCTACTTTCCGGCCTTGCTGGCCTTCTCAGTCGCGTTCTCGACATCGCGGACGGTGGGCTTCGCGAGCGCAGCCGTAGGACTATACGCCTGCGTCGGCCTCTTCACCACGGCCACTGAGAGCGACATACAGACGATCATCCTCCGGGTGATGATGCTGATCGCCGTGGTGGTCTGCGGCAATATATACCGGCGGATCGAGGACCACCGCCGAGGTGCCCTTGCAGATAGCTTGGCAAATCTAGCGGCGCCGTCATAGACAAGGATGCTCGGCGTAATTGAAATCATAGCTCGAACTGAAAGGATACGGTCATGCATTCGACCCGCGATACAGCGCAGGAGGCCGCCGAGGATATCTTCTTCGGCCAGGCTGTGATCATCTGGGCGCGCTGGTTCGTCATTCTCACCGGTGCGATTCTAACGCTCTGGACGGCTACAACTGTCGCCGAGATCACAATCAACACACTGTTAATTGTGACCTTGATGGCAATGAACTTCTTTCTACACGGCCGTTACCTCCTGGAGCGGCCGGCTAATCGCGCTGTGTTGATCGGCATTAGCGTGATCGATCTGCTGATTATAACCACGATTGTAGTGGTCTGGCAGGCTCAGATTGGTCTCCAGAGCCAGTTTTTCGTGTTCTATTACCCGATTGTGCTAGCCTTTGCTTTCGTGTTGCCGCCGCGCCCGACTATGGTCTACACAGCCATGGCGCTGGTCGCTTATAGCGCGATCTGCCTGCTGACTGGCGATAGGCTGGCCAGCACGGCGGATATGAAGTTGCTGGTGATGCGCCTGATTACATTGGCCTCGATGGGAGGGCTGGGAACCTACTATTGGCGCATCCAGCGGCGGCGGCGTCACGCCGCTCGTAGCGGCGCATCCGCGCTTGACGAGCTGCAGGCGCGGTTGCGGCAGGCGGCACCGGCGGAATGAGGAGACCACGATGAGCAAGCTGCTGCGCCGCTACGTTGAACTGCTGAAAGCAAGTCTCGATACATTGATGGTCCCGGCTGTGGATCCACGGCGCGCGTTCACCGGCACCTATGAGCGGCAGCGCGAGCTGCTGGCGCTGGCCCGCCAGGCGCTCCGCGACATAGCGGCAACCAGAGCGCAACTCGAAGCCAGGATTGGCGTGATCGAGGTGTATTTGCCCCAGCACGAACAGCAGGCGCTGCACGCGCTCGCCGCCGGGCAAGAAGATCTCGCACGGCTGGCCCTGCGCCGCCGCCACATAGCCGCCGGCGAGCTGAGCGAGCTCGAGCAGCACGTCCAGGAGCTTCAGCGCAAAGAGCAGGCGCTAGCGCTGCATGAGGAGCGCTTGGCGGGACAGGTGCAGGCGTTCGAAGCCCGTGTGAAGCTCATCGCCGCCTCCTATAGCGCCACCGAGGCACAGGCGCGCATTAGTGAGGCGTTCGCCGGGGTCTCTACGGAGATGGGCGACCTCGGCCGTGTGTTGGAACACGTCGAGCAGCAGGCCGAACATTTGCAGACGCGCGTGGCTGGGATCGAGACATCTGTCGAAGATGAGCTGATCGAGGCCGAGCTGGCCGCACTCAAGCAGCAACTCGACGTGTCGGCTCGCCCCCGAGGAGATTAGAGACTGACACGCCACAATCAATCTCCAATCTCCAACGACGAGCAGTACTTCGCTAAAAACCTTGTATCCGCGCGCTCAACCGCCCGAGACCGCTTGAAGTACGTCGATCCGATCGCCGGGATGGAGTGGCACGTCGAGCCGCTCGAGCCAGGCGATGCTTTCGGCATTGTAGAAGATCAGCACATGTGGCCGAAGCTGCCCGGCCTCATCATAGAGATGATTGCGCAGCAACGGGTAGGTTTCTTGCATGTGTCGCAGCGCCTCGTCGAGCGTCTCGCCGTCGACGGCGAAGGTCGTCTGTCCGCCTGTGGAGTCGCGCAGCAGCGCGGGTACCGTTACCATGATCTCTATCAAAGGGCACTCCTTTCGTATTGATGTGACATGCCGACGGCGCGGGTACCGCCTCCTTCAGGTGGCGGGGGAAGCGCCGGTAGAGTTGTCTGTAGCGCGTAGGCGTATCCGTCTGTTCGCTGGATCAGCGTCAGCGTTCGAGGATGCACGTCGATCCCATTCAGCCGAAAGCTCGGCCGCGACCGGATCGTTACCCGCCCGACGTGGGTGCCGGCGTATTTCCCGCCCGACACGACCGCTTTGACCAGATCGCCCGTGCGAAAGCCAAACCAGCGCTTCTGGCGCGGCACGTGGCGGGTAGGTATGCCGTACTTGTCCGTCCGGCACATCTGCCTCGTCCCGTGGCCCTTCGCTGCAATCAGCAGCACGCTGCCGACTCGTGTATCCAGGTGATCGGGTGTTGATGCGCCCACGCAGGCTGCATCTGCCCAATGACTCTTGGCCATACATAAACGACTGCGGTTGCATTTCGTCCGGCCACCCGAGCCGCTCTCCAGTGGCACACCGAACGCCAAAACCCCCTGCCAGAGTGTCCACTGCACACTATTCACCACTGCCGCATCTTTCAGCGGTGCCTTCGCCTGGGCCATCAGCTGCGGATATCCGAACTCGGCGGCGGTCTGAGTGCCCTTGCGCTGGTTACACGCTTCGCACGCCAGCGTCAGGTTGCTCACGCGATCACTGCCCGCGCGCGTCTTCGGGACCAGGTGCTCGATTTGGAGCCGGACATCCTTTGTGCCGCAATAGGCGCACGTCCGGCCCCACTTTTCGAGCAGGTACTCACGCACCTCGTACCCAGCCAGTTCGCCCTGCTGGTAGGCCACGCCGCTGATCTCCGCATTCTGCATGAGCTGTGTATCGAACCGCATCAATTCCAGGCTGATGGCTGTGAGCGGGATGAGACGCTGGAGGCGCCCGACCCACGTCAGGGTCGTCTGGACACGGTGCGCCAACGACGGTGCGAGCCAGCCTGTCGGCCTAGTGCGGTTGAGAAAGCGCGCCGGCCGGTAACGGGTCTTGCGTTGGCGGCGGCTGTGCCGGATGGCCCGCCGTGTGAGTAAGGCATGACGAATAGCCTGGCCTCGGTGCGTCAGTTCCGCCGCGAACACCACCCGAGCGGTGCGCTCCTGCACAATCGCGATGCCGGTGGTCTTGCTGCCGGGATCGAGCTTGAGGCGGTGGCTGGAAACGTAACCGCCCTGCCGATCTTTGAGAATGATCGTGAACGGGTAGCGACGAAACACCGCTGCCCGCCCTTTGCGCAACAACTCCCTGGCGCGTGCCTCGTGGCAGGGGTCGAGCGGCTGCTTGGTGCTATCAAGGACGAAAACCATAGGTTCCTTTTGCCCGTTACCGGGCGCTCCGCCGAAAAGGCCGGTAAGGTGGGCCTCGCCCATGCGCGTCGAGCTTGTCATGCCGGCCAGATGCCTGCCTTACCCCAGCAGGGCGTTCTGACAAGCGACAGGGCTACGGACTGGCCCGCGCATCCGCAGGTGTCGTGACTCGACGGGCGTAGCGGACTGAATACCGCTTGGGCTGGTCAGCATGGGCTTGACCCGAAGATCAAGCCGCCTCGTTTAGGGGCGGTTACTGACGTTACGCCTCTAGCACCCAGGTCTTCACCGTGGTGATCCGTGGCAGTTGAGCCGGCAGTTGCTCCCAGCGCTCGCCGGCATCGGGCGAATAGAACAGCTCGCCCATGCTGGTGCCAAAGTAGATGCCGGCCGGCTCCAGCGCGTCGACCGCCATGGCGTCGCGCAGGACGCCCGTATAGACCGGGTGATCGGGTAGGCCGCTGCCCGATGCTTCCCAGCTCGCGCCGCGATTCCGCGAGCGATAGACCCGCAGCTGCCCTTCCGGCATGTAGCGCTGTATGTCGCTGTGCATGGGGATGACGAATAGATCGCCCGCGCGCGTCACTACCATCGGGAAGCCAAAGGTGCTGGGCACGCCATCCTCAATCGGCGACCAGGAATCGGCGCCGTTGGTGGACTTAAACAGGCCCCAGTGAAACTGCAGGTACAGAGTGTTCGAGTCGGCCGGGTCGAGCACCATTTTGTGGACGCAGCGGCCGACCTCGGGGTAGGGCTGGCCAGTTGGCACCTCGGGCAGGCCCTGGTTGCAGACCTTCCAGCTTTCGCCGCCGTCGTCGGTGCGGAACACGCCAACCGCCGACATCGCCACCCACATGCGGCGCGGATTGTTTGGGTCGATCAGAATGGTATGCAAGCACAGCCCGCCACCACCCGGCGCCCAGCCGGGCCGGGTTGGGTGCTGCGTCAGCCCCGACACCTCTTCCCAGGTCCTGCCGCGATTGCGGCTCACGAACAGGCCGGCCTCTTCGACGCCGGCGTAGAGTGTGTCGGGCTCGGAGTGATGCCCAGGGACGAGCTGCCAGATATGCTTGAGTGTGAAGCCACTGTCTTGCTCGTAGCGCGGGCTACTCTCCACCTCGGTCCAATTCGCGCCGAAATCGTCGCTGACTCGCACGGTGGTACCATAGACGAAGTGGCCTGTTCCAGCGTACACACGTGGGGTATGCCGGCTATCGCCAAGCAGGCTGTAGACTTCCCAGCCGCCGAGATGCGGCCCGGTCATACGCCACTCGCGCCGACGCTCATCGGAGTGGAAGAAGAACGCTCCTTTGGTAGTTCCAACCAGCACGATCACCTGGTTCGCCATTACCAACCTCCTCGTAATTTCTGCAAATCAGAACGCAAGTTCGTATGACGATAATACACCGAGCCGAGGCCAAAATCAAGAGGGAATAGCGGAAGATGCTATAATATAGCCGCATGCTAGCTTTCGCACAAATTGTATTTTCGCATATAGAGGAGGACGCGATGACGCTTCCCGAGTTTCGTAATGAGCCATTTACCGATTTCAACAAGCCTGAGAACGCCGCCGCGATGGAACAGGCCCTGGCCAATGTCAGGGCGCAGTTTGGCAAAACCTACCCGCTGATCATTGGCGGCGAGCATATTACGACTGACAAGACGATCGACTCGCTCAACCCCGCCAATCCGAGTGAGGTGATCGGGCGCGTGTCGAGCGCCACGGTGGATCTGGCCAACCGCGCGATCGAAGTGGCCAACGAAACCTTCAGGACCTGGCGCAAGGTGCCGGCCGCCAAGCGTGCCGACTACCTGTTCAAAGCGGCGGCCGAGCTGCGCCGGCGCAAGTTCGAGCTGGCGGCTGTGATGGTCTATGAGGTGAGCAAGAGCTGGGTCGAGGCCGACGGCGACATCGCCGAGTCGATCGATTTCTGTGAGTTCTACGGCCGCGAGATGCTGCGGCTGGCCGGCCCCCAGAAGGTGTACCCGCTGCCCGGCGAAGACGATCAGCTCCAGTATGTCCCGCTCGGCGCCGGTGTTGCGATCCCGCCGTGGAACTTCCCCGGCGCGATCATGGTCGGCCTGGTGGTTGCGCCGGTGGTGGCCGGTAATACGATTGTGCTCAAGCCGGCCTCGACCTCGCCGATTATCGCCGCCAAGTTCATCGAGGTGCTGGAGAGCGTCGGCCTGCCGCCGGGCGTGGCCAATTTCCTGCCCGGGCCGGGGGGCAGCGTCGGCGATGCATTGGTGGATCACCCGAAGACTCGTTTTATCGCCTTCACCGGATCCAAGGAGGTTGGCCTGCGGATTTTCGAGCGCGCCGCAAAGCTTCAACCGGGCCAAAAATGGCTCAAGCGCACGGTGCTGGAGATGGGCGGCAAAGATACGATTGTGGTCGACGAGACCGCCGACTTGGCGTCGGCCGCCGAGGGCATCGTCGCATCGGCGTTCGGCTTCCAGGGCCAGAAATGCTCGGCCTGCTCGCGCGTCGTGGCCGTCGAGCGCGTCTACGACGAGCTGCTCGACCGCGTAGTCGAGCGTGCCGGCGGCCTGACAGTCGGCGACCCGGCGCAGCGGGGCACATTTATGGGCGCGGTGATCGACGACAAGTCGCTCGCCAAGATCCGCGGCTACATCGAGGCCGGCAAGCAAGAGGGCCGGCTGGTGCTCGGCGGCGAGGCACAGACCGAGGGTGGCTACTTCGTGCAGCCAACGATCTTCGCCGACATTGCGCCGGAAGGTAAGCTCTCGCAAGAAGAGATCTTCGGCCCAGTGCTAGCCTTTATCAAGGCCAAGGACTACGACGAAGCGCTGGAGATCGCCAACAACACCGAGTTCGGCCTGACCGGCGGCGTCTACTCGCAAGATCGCTCGCGACTGGCCCGCGCCCGTGAAGATTTCCATGTCGGCAACCTGTACCTCAACCGCAAGATCACAGGCGCAATGGTTGGCGCGCATCCCTTTGGCGGGTTCAATATGTCCGGCACCGACTCAAAAACCGGCGGGCCGGATTACCTGCTGCTCTACCTGCAGGGGAAGAGCATCGCCGAGAAAGTATCGTAGCATCACGCTTGCTAAAAACCACCAAGACGCCAAGATGAGCACAGAGTTTCTCAATCTTGGTGTCTTGGCGCCTTGGTGGTGAGATATTCTCCGCCGGTAGCTTACTGCTGAACTGGCGTAGCGACAAAATCCAGCTCCAGCGTCACGTCTTCGCTGACATTCGCCACAAACGGCACATTGGGAATTGTTAGGTTATAATCGGAGCGCTTGATCACGGTCGATGCGTTCCCCACCAGCCGGTCGGCCGATTCTGCCTGCGCCGTGGCCTTGAATACCACCGGGCGTGTGACATCGCGGATCGTCAGGTTGCCCGCCACCTCAAAGTTATAGGGCTGGCCGAGCGCAGCAGGACCGCTCAACCCGGTGATCGAGGTCGGCTCGAACGAAATCAGCTCGTAGTTGTTGGTGTTGAGAATATAGTTCTGAATCGCTCGGTTCCGGCGCTCGTCATCGGTCGCGAGCGTGCGCGCATTGATCTGAATCTTGCCAAGCTGGGTTGCGCTCAGATCTTTTGGCGAAACCGCTAGTTGGCCGGCTATCTGATTGGTCTTGCCGACAACCGTATTCGGTTGGCCACGCAACACTTCCGACAGCTGGAAGCGCGCCTCGGACTGATCCGGCACGATCTGGAAGATCAATTGATCGGGCCCAGCCGCTGCTACCGGTGCTGCCGCGCCAGAAGATTGCGGCCCTGCCGTTGTTTGCGCCTGCGCCGCCGCCGCGCCCGGCGTAGTAGCAGCGCCAGAAGTAGCAACCGCGATCGGAACAGCTGAAAGTGGGCCGCTGGCCGCTTCCGGCTCGCGAAGCAATATACCGAAGATCACCGCTCCCACAATCGCAACCAGGGCAAGGGCGCCAACCCCGATCAATATGAGTTTTCGATTCAATTGTTACCTCCAATCATTCATAGCCGCGAATGAAACCGTTGTCTGTAGAGCGCGCTATGCCCCATGGATCACAGCATACAACGAACGACTGCTCTCCGCTGAGCAATGGTTGGAGTGGCGCTGACCTTAGGAATGCTACGGCGCTATGGTGGGCAGAGCATACGCGGCCACCTTCCGGGCCAGAAACTGGGTGGGCGCACCGCTCACGCCCTCGCTCCGTATAAGCTCTGCTATTGTACTATAGCGGGAAAAACTTAGAATGTTGAGAGAAAAAGATGAGAAAGGCGTGAGAACATAGTTCAATTGTGAGTATGCTACAATACGCCGATTCTTGCAGCAAAAGATTGTAGCATTATGACGGCATCACCTACCTCAGGACTCGACTTCGCCCCCTACGGAATCGACACGCTGTGGCTCGACCGGGCGCCACGCCCGCGCACGATCTTGATCGCCTACCCGCACCCCGACGACGAGAGCTTCGGCAATGGCGGCATGATCGCGCGCTATACCGCGCAGGGCGTAGCAGTACACTACGCCTGCGCCACGCGCGGCGAGTGCGGCACGGTCGACGCCCCAATGCTCGAAGGCTATGCCGACATCGCCGAGCTGCGCACCGCCGAGCAGACCTGTGCGGCGAAGGCGCTGAACCTGGCAGCGGTGCATTTCCTTGGCTACCGCGACTCGGGCATGCCTGGCACGCCAGATAACCTGCACCCCAACGCGTTCATGCGGGTGCCGCTCGAGCGCGTGACTGGCCAGCTCGTCGCGCTGATCCGCGCGCTGCGCCCGCAGGTGGTGCTCACGTTCAACTCCTACGGTGGCTATGGGCACCCCGACCATATTCACATTCATCACGCCACACACGCGGCCTTCGTGGCCGCCGGCGACCCGGCGCGCTACCCCGAGCAGATCGCTGCCGGGCTGGCGCCCTGGCAGCCGAGCAAGCTCTACTATCCCACCTTTGGCACGCGCTTTTTCAAGCTGGTCGTCGCTGGCATGCGGCTGTTCGGGCGCGAACCGCGCCGCTTTGGGCGCAACAACGACGTCGACGCGGTGCGGCTGGTCGAGGAAACCACGCCAATCACCACGTCGGTGGATTGCGGCGATTGGATGGAGCAGAATTTGCGAGCTCGCAGCTGCCACCGCAGCCAGGGCGGCGGCGTGCCGTTCAATGGCCGCCTGCCGCGCTTCCTATTGCGCCAATTTCTTGGCGCCGAGCACTTCACCAGGGTTGTGCCGGCATCGGATGGCGGCGCGCGCGAACGCGACCTGTTTGTGGGGATATAGCCACAGAGATCACATACAATCTACGCGTCTCTGTGCCCTCTGTGAGATCTCTGGCTAAAGCGGTTCTTAGCCCCAGCGGGTCGGCCCACGCCGGTGGGATTTCCTCCAGCCTTAATGGCCTCCCTCGGTATAAAATGTTAAAGGGGTTCGCCCCTCTCATTAGAACACCACTTGAGCGGCGACCAACTACAAAAACACCGACTGCTTGTCGGTGTAGGGCAGGTTATGATTATGGGGAAGAGAACCCAGTGAGGCTAGACGCTTCAGGAAAGGTAGCTTGCTTGGGTCGGGGGAGTTATGCCCCCGACCCATTTCCCTTGTTCTCGGTGTGCAGCGACGCGAAGTGTTCCATCAGCAGCCGGTGGACGAAGATGTATCCGCCGCCGACTTTGCGGAGGAAGATACGCTCGGCGCAGTAGTCGAGGAAGGGAACGAGGTCTCTGAATGGGAGGGAGCCGTTGCGGTAGAGCAGCCAGCGCAAGGTGTAATGCTGAAAGACAGCGCGGCCTCCATAGTCTATCCCGAAGCCCAGCCCGAAGACCAGCCCCCAGACCAGCCCCCAGACCAGCCCCCAGACCAGCCCGCTGACCAGCCCGCTGACCAGCCCGCTGACCAGCCCGACAACCAACATACTTCGGGCTGAACGATGGATGCCTTGGTTCGGCGTCGTTCTACTATTCATCTCGTTGCCACCTAACCCAGCGACCAGCCCGCCGACCAGCCCCAAGACCAGCCCGAAGACCAGCCCGCTGGCCAGCCCGCTGGCCAGCACACCGACCAGCACACCGACCAGCACATCGCGTGACCACGACCAGCCCAGTGTTTCGATGACTTTGATGTTCTCAAAACGGCCGGCCAGCGTGCCGCGCAGCCCGCCGCGCAGCCCGACGCCCGGTCCTCCGCCCAGTGCGCTGGTCAACCCGATGAGCAGCCCGCCGAGCAGCCCGCCGAGCAGCCCGCCGACCAGCACACCGTCAGCACGGAGCTGGTCCTTGATACGGCGGATGACGTTTTGGGTCTCAGCAATGCCGTTGATAATACCAGGCGGGGCCAGCACGCCTAGCTCAGCCTGTTGGCGCAGGTAGACCGCCAGCGTGCGGCGGTGGGCCGCGAGAAGGGCTAGTTGTTGGGTGATGGCTTCCTGGTCGAGCGACATATGAGCGTCTTTCAGGATGGATGTCGCTCAAATCCTATCGCCCGCAAGGAGGTTTGTCAACAGGGTGACAATTGGCGGCGCTATCAGTCGAGGTTAGGCAGCGAGAATTGGGTGCTGGCCGAGGCTGACCCATCCCTCCGCCGAGAAGAAGCTTCCATCTGAGGCAATCCACCCGGCAGAGCGGTCTGGCCCGATGGCGGTCGGCGGGAAGTCCTTTACAAACAGCAGCGACACTTCACCACAGGTCAGGCCAAGCGGATACACCTTCACAACCTCGAAGTCATCTTCTCCGAGCACCGCCGCGCCTGGCTCATCCCAATAGCGGAACCGCCTGTAGTCGCGGGTCGAGACGAGGGTTGGGCCGACGAGATAGCCGTTTTCGCGGGTGCCGATCCGAAAGTTGATGACTAAAAACCGTCGCAGTTCTGGTGGAGGGTCTGGTTGGGATGCCATATAGCCTTTCCTTGTCGTCCAGGAGAGACGACAATTACGCATATTATAACAGATAAGCACTGCGCTTAGGGGGCGGCGCTATTCGTGCTTCGTGCCATCGGGCATAGTGGCCCCTTCGAGGTTGGTCGCTCGTAAATCAGCCCTTTCCAGTCTAGCCCCACGCAGGTTGGCCACTTGCAGGTTGGCCGCTTCTAGGTTCGCTCCCCTCAAATCTATAATAGGTGTGGGTTGTCCGCGGCTGATCGTGTCTGTGCTTATCTCGCCTCTCCTGCGTCTCCTCCAATCTCTAATAGGTGTGGGACCGAGCTGACCTGCATCACGCAAGAACTGGATAAGGATCTGATTATGCTCTCCATCCAGTCGCCGCAACGCTGTCAAGGTACGTCGCCTTGCTATATTCCGCATCGCATCGGCAGGCTGCGATTTAAGCCAGTTCTCGTTAATCAACAGTTCATCCATCTGTTACATATAGGTATTCAGTACAGCGTCCAGGGCACGCTGGTCTACACTCTTGCGCTCGGCTTCCGCTGCGGCAGGAGGTGTTGCGGGTGGAGTTTTCTCGTTGCGTTCATCCTCAACCGGAACGCCACCTTCGCGCAGCGCCGCCTTGATACGTTCTATCTCCGCGCGAGCCTGAGCGATCCCGTTGGCGGTCTGTGGCGGCGCAAAGACCTCACCGCCATACTGCGCGGCTTGCTGTAGCAGGTGCGCCAGCGTGCGGCGATGCACCGCAAGCAGGTCGAGCTGCGCGTTGATGATTTCTTGGTCGAGCGACATACTGCGCCTCAGACGGGTACTTGGCGGTCAAGAGAAAGCATCTCACGAAGGAGTGGGGGTTGTCAAGGGGTTCGGTAAAAGAACGAAATAGCGTGCGGCGCGTTCATCGACATCCGCTATAATACAGCGAGCGGTACAGGGAAATTTTTTACAAAACAAGCACAGCCGGCTTCCCGATAGCTAGTTTGAAAAAGACGCCCCGATGGTTCACGCGTCTTCTTGCAGCGAAGCGAAGTGTTCCATAAGTAGTCTGTGAACAAAGATATATCCCCCGCCGACTTTGCGCAGGAAGATGCGCTCGGCGCAGTAGTCGAGGAAGGGCACGAGGCGGAGGGGGAGCGAGCCGTTGCGGTAGAGCAGCCAGCGCAGGGTATAGTGCTGCAGAACAGCGAAGCCGCCGTTTCTCAGCGCCAAGAACAGCCCGAAGGACAGCCCGCTGCCCAGCCCGACGAGCAGGCCGACGAGCAGCCCAATGAGCGGCCCAGTGAACAGCCCGACGAGCAGGCCGACGAGCAGCCCAGTGAACGGCCCCAAGCCCAGCCCGCTACCCAGCCCCAAGACCAAGGCACTACGAGCTGAACGGCGAATGCCCTGGTTCGGTGTTGCTTTCAACACAAGTTCGCCCTGCACCAGCCCGACGCCCAGCCCGCCCAGCAGCCCGCCGAGCAGCCCGACGCTAAGCACCAGACGCCACCTCGACCATACAGCTTCCCAGGACCAGCGGAACGTCTCGACAATCGCTATCTGGTCGAGCCGCCCCACGCCCAGCCCGAGGATCAGGCCCACGAGCAGCCCGTAGCCGCGCCCGGCGAGCAGCCCGAAGACCAGCCCGCCGAGCAGCCCGAAGACCAGCCCGCCGAGCAGCCCGGCGAGCAGCCCGTTGAGCAGCCCAGTGAACAGCCCGAAGACCAGCCCCATCAGCAGCCCGAACCCCAGCCCGCCGAGCAGCCCGGCGAGCAGCCCGTTGATCAGGCGCATACGTACGACATATCCTCGCTGCCGTGCCTGTGGCAGCCATTCCGGCTGCATCCGCTCGATGTAAAGCATCGTCTGATGGTGGGCCACCATTTGGGCCGCCAGCCAGGAGAGCGAGTGTACAGCCTGGTGTTGCGTATAGGCGGCCGTTCCTTTGCTTCGTCCCGGCCGTGCGAACATCGCCGCGATGTAGTCGTCGAAAAGCTGGCGTCGCCGCTCCTCTGGCGTTGGCGAAGCGGGGCGCTTCGCCGCAGAGGTGTCCTCGTAGGCCAGTGCGACGATACTGAGCATCAGCGGGCTATCCATCAGTTCCCAGAGCGTCGGGTCATCGCGGAGCGCCGCGCGCACCGCCGCCAGCGGGCGACCAACCCCTTTGAGGTACTCATCGACCTGCGGCTTGCTGAGCGGCTGAATAACGATTGCCCCCTGAAGTCGCAGTTTCCTTGTGAGCGTCCGATACTCAGCGATGCGGCTACAAACGGCCAGAGGAACGAAGCCTTCCGCCTCTGTGCGGTAATCGTTGATCGCTGCCACACACGCATCCCGATGCTCCGCCGCAACCTCGTCCAGCCCATCGAGGAGTGGCAGAAGGGCGTTTACTGCTACCCAATCCTGTGCCAACTTGCGGGGCACATCGTACCGCTGGTTCAGCTCCTCGGTGAGCCAGTTCCCAAGCGGCTGCCGTTTGGTGGCCCAGGTCGAGAGATTAAACACGACGGGAATGGGGTGCTGTTCGTTGTTCCGAGCGCGGGCAATTAAGTCACGGGTCAACTCCAGTAACATCGTTGTCTTGCCGCCACCAGGGGCGCCCAATATCAGCAACTCACCGAGGAGGTCGTCAAACACGGCGATGACGGGCTTCCCGACAGGAAGGGTCTGGTTCGGCTGATTGGCCTGCTGGAGGATGGTCTCCCAGGGGTGGCTGACCTGTGCTGGCGCGTGCTCGAAGGCCAGCTCGAGGCGGGCCATCTGGTAGAGGGATTGATCTAGCACGCCCTTGACCCAGAACGCCTCCACCTTGTCGAGCATCCGGCTACGGTTGCGCTGCTCTTGTGGGGAGAGATGCGAGGGGACTGCACCAGCGGTAGGGATAACGTCGTCGTTCGGTTCGTCCTCGACGGCGACATCAGCAGCGCGGAGATGTTCCTTGATACCACGAATGGCGCTTTGGGCCTCTTGGATATCGATGAGAACATAGGGGGGCGTATACGCGCCGAGTTTGGCCTGCTGCTGCAATAGGAGCGCAAGTCGCTGGCGGAGTGAAGCGAGCTGTTGAAGCTGCTGCGTGATGGTCTCTTGGTCGAGGGACATAGTGCGCCTCGAACGGTAGCTGGTGTTCAGCGGAAGCATCTCACGAGGGAGCAGGGGTTGTCAAGGGGGCAACCGAACCTATGACCGTCGAGAAGGTCATCTACGCGGTAAACGGCTACTCGCAGAACATCCTGCCGCCTGGCATCTAAACGCGCCGGGTGGGCCTCTGGAGTGAGGGGGTATAGATTACTACTATGCCCCATCCTTTTCCAGCAGGCATCGGGAGCGGAATTGAACATACCAACGAAGAAATGACTATGATAAACTGGCTCTTCAGGACTTGCCGGAGGAACAAACTCGTTATTCCGCATCAGGAAGAACAAATGAGTTCCTCCAACTTTTGGGACCGATCGGCCATTAGTTCGCTTTAGCACATGGCTCTGTGATGCGGCAAAACGATACTAAAAAACAAATGTTTTCCACGGCAACTCCTGAAGAGCCGATAAACTAAGGCGTTACTGTCACAGGTGCTATAGTAGTCGCTTGTGCAAGTGCTGTTGCAGACGGGGTTATTATGGCAGTAGGGCTAATCGTCCCGGTGGCAGTCACGACAGATGTGGGTGTATTGATAGTAACTACAGTGGGAGTAACAGCGCCAGGTGCGGTAGAAGGAGTGAGTATAATCACCTTTATAGGTTCTTGCTGTTGCTGACTTGTTGTGTTTGCTGCGATAGTCGCCGCCATAGTTACCATCAGCACGAGTAGTAGATATATGGTATTCCGAAACCAATCCTCAGCACCTTTTACGTAGGTGGCTTTATCATTTGTTGCAGCCTTATTATTTTCCCATACAAATAACAGGTTTTCTGCTCGTTTGCGATTGATAACGTCTTTGTTCCATTCGAAAATCGATATATTTGTTATCAACGGGATCTGGAATTCAGAAATCGCAACAGCCCTGAACGCAAGGATTACGGTAACAAGCAACGAGACGGCGATCAAGATATATAGAAGAATAATGATTGTGCGAAACGGCTGAGGTACTGGATTGCTTCCAGCAAGAAACTGTGCAAAGCCCACAATAAAACTACTTGATATGGCAGTGAAGCCTATCAGGTTAGTCGCTTTTGTCTCTACCTGCTTTCGACGCTCATCTTCTTCGTTAAACAGTTTATCAAATTGCTCAAGCGCTATACTTAGATTATCCCCCGCTACGTCTCTGAGTTGCGCCGCAATAGTCAATCTGCGGCTATTGTCAGGACGGCGAGATTTAGGGAAATATTTCTCGGCGTTAAAGATAATTGGCAGCCAATCCAGGGCGCTTCTCTCATACAATCGTCGAAACATATTAAAATTCACAGGCAACTATATCGATGTAGCGCCAGCCAATAGCTGTATAAGAGCCTCTCTGATTTTAATCTCAGGGCACGTCTGCTGTATCCAAGCCCACTGACCATTAGGATTTAACTCCAAGAAGACATATTGATTATCAGGTGTTAATATGAAGTCCATCGAACTGAATTTTAATCCGAAAGCGTCCACCATTGTGATACACTTCTGTTGAACATCATCAGGTAATTGATGCGGCTTATGTTGTATCTTCGTTGAATTAACTCTTCTCCAATCCTGACGAGCTTCTGGCATATCCTGAGAATGCAATTCAACAGCGAACACGTTTTGGTCTACCACGACAACACGTATTTCTACTCGCTTAGAAATATAAGGTTGAAAAAGTGATGGGGCGTACTTAACGGCATCAATTTGTTGAATATGATGCTCATCGATAACGTTGGTGTATATTAGGCTAACGCGATCCTCGTTAGTAATCTTAGACCAGCGCTGTGGTTTGTAAATTACTTCCTGATGATGCGCGTAATAAAAGTCTTTCGCGGCATCCGAAGAATTTGTAATAATCGTTGGCGGTATAATAAAACCTATGTCGTATGCCATTTTGAGTTGTAGGATTTTAGCTTCAGCTATCTTTAGTTTATCGGGATGACTTACCCAAACACAGTTTAGCAATCTCCAAAGGCCGTCTAGTGCCGCTTGCCCCTCAGCAACAATAAACTCTCTCGCCGCGTCTTCTGTTATATCCTCACTGGGTTTACAGGGAAAAGGTCGTCTATACCAAACACTTCTTATTTCCGAAAGCTCGATTTCATCACCGTAAATTTTCAACCTTCCAAAAGGGTTATCCCCGCCGATGGCGAGGATAAGCTCAACTTTATCTGGAAAATCCTCAGTATTAAAGCGGATGAACTTTATCCCCGAAGCCTTGAGGCCGAGGATTAAAAAATCGGCTGTGTAATCCCCTTTGTTTGTGACGATGAGAACCATCAGAATAACGTATACTCTTCCTCGGCACGGACCTTCGTTGTGGTGCCTAGATCGCTTCGATCATCGGTAGGATCAGTGTCGGTTTCTTCAGCGCGAACTGAGCTTACGCTGACCGTGCCGGACATATCCCAGCACTCGCTGACAAACGGAACCCGAACCCCGGACGCATTCGTGATGAAAGAGATTTGCTCAGTTTCGTCGTACTCTGGATTTGGCACGTCTTGTTCGGTTCGGTCTACGCGCTCCGCAAAGAGCATTCCAAAAGGAACTTTCAACATTTACCCCTCCTTAACCACAGCCGCTATGTACGATGCCGTCTGATTTTAACATATCCCCTTCGCTCAGACAATAGATGGATGTGTCCTTTGCCTTGGTCGCCCTTGCCGCAACGCTGCGCCGTTACCCACCGACCCTCACCGCTCGCTTACCTCTATTTGTCTTCGCCCGCAAAGTCGGAAGTATCGTCTGATTGGAAAGCCGCCACCGGCACTTGCCCCTGTGCCGCCGCCCGCTCCAAGTTAAGCGCCAGCAACCGCGCCAGTATCTCGTCGTCGCTCAGGTCGTGCGGACAGCTGCGGTGCCGGTCATCCGTTAGGCCCTTGTCTCGGCAACTTTGTTAAGTGACATTCTACAACAGAGAACGCGCACCGTATAGGGCGGGGTACGCGGCTAACGGCTCCTATAGAGGCTGTATTAATGAAACTTTTCATTTCGCGGTAATTATCGCATAAACATGGCATTTACTATCGCATTCGCACAAATATATCGGTTCGCTCAACAAGTGATCGACCGTGGCACTGCATACGATTCGTCTGAAGGCATGCGAGCACTGCGCACAAGTATAGCAGGTGTCGGGACCACCAACTGAGGTGTGAGTGATGGCTCGCCACTCAACGTGATCGGCGGGATAATCGGAATGGTCCGAAATATGACGAAGGACAGGATTCTACCCTGTCCCTCGTCGGAACGCATGCCCTCGTGAACGCGGTATCACCCTACCCAATCACGTTGAACGGCAGGAGGTACTCACGCCCGCTGTCGAGACCGTGCAACACCAGCCCATAGTAGCCCGGAGCCAACCCGGCGCTATCGAACTTCAGTTGGATGTTCCCTCCGTCATCCGTTGCGCCGGAGAGAGGCAGCCCCTGCACGATGGTCGGTGTGTTCAGCCATGTCACCACCTGCTCGTTGGCCTGGAAACCTGTCGCCACGACCGCGAAAGACATACCGGCTGGGCCAGCGTTCGGCGCGATGGTGGCCGGCAGTACAGCGTTTGGGCCGACGGCGATAACGTTGTCGATCGCCAGACCGCCGGTTCCGTCGGCGTCAGCGGTCCGCCAATCGAATGCCGCATCGGTTAAGATCGGGGCGCTGGCCGCCACGTCGGCGTTGACATGGAAGATCAGCGTCGCCGAGCGCTCGTCCTGCCGATCGAGCTTGCCGAACTGCACCGCCGCTTTGCCGCCGCCCACCTTGCTGATCCAGTCGTTCTTATCGCGCAGCTTGCTGTCGATCAGCGTAAGCGTATTCGGATCGTAGCGTATAGTGACGTGGACGCGAGCCAGATCTTCGCTCGCCGTGTTATCGTTATGAACCTGGATCTTGTACATGATCGTGCCGCCGGCTGCGGCGGTCGGCGTCACCGGACCAACGTCAATATCCGGCGCGATGGCCGCGATGTTCGGTGCCGCGTAAGCCACCCCGCTGTTACCAAGCAGCAGAGCCAGAAGCGCCAGCAGGGCCATCAGGCTAAGCATGCTGGTTACAGCGCCGGGCCGGAGCCGAACTCGTCGATGAATTGTATGCTCGACCATAGCTGATTCTCCTTTTGTAGGCGGTCATAAGGTCTCAACAGCGTGGAGCCCCAAATCTCGCTCAGGATCTCAGTGTATCAGCTTTCCATAAAGATATCATAAGCAATCGATAAAGCACGGGTTAATGTTATGTCTATCAAGACCTACACGACGGTTTTGGCGATTCAGGTCGGTAACAAAGCAGCGTGCGTTTCACCGCCAGTATGGGTGGGTGGCCGACCTCAACCGGAGTATCTGGCTCGGGCTCACGCGCCCATGTCGGGCCGGGTACTGATCACGCGGGTATTGAGGCCGATCGTGCTGAGGCCGCCGAAGAAGCGCGCGTGCTCGAGCTTCACGCAGGCGTCGATCACCACCTCCAGGACGGCGGCGTGCAGTTGTGCCACGAAGTGCAGCAGCAGTCTTTGCGGATCAAAAAGATCTGGGCTGATAGCTCCTAACGCGGTGAGCTGGTTGAGTACGTACGGCAAAGGATTACGAAAACACCATTGCGTCAAGTGAGAGTATGATAAAGATTGCCCATATTCAGGTTCTCTTGCGCAGGATACTTCCGGCACTCTACGTGCTTTGAATTTTGAGATAGCTTCTAAAGAATATGAACGTACGGACAGTATCGAGTGAAAGCAATGTTTGCCTAGCCTCTATTCGTTTCCTGTTGCGAAGGCTGAGAAGCTCACAAACGTGAGATATTTTATTTATACAGCCTCTATACAAGACGTCGAGTATCATTTTACAAATATTTCTGAATATAACCTTCTGGAAGGAGAAATCCTGCTTGGTTTGTAAGCTATTATGTGTTACAATAGAAGCTCTCAAAGAAGCCTTGAAGAGCGAAAAGAGATTGGGATGAGCGAGGACTAGGAGCAGCAACGCAAGGCAAGGCAACAAGAGTTTGCCGCCTTGAACGATGCGGACCAAGCGGCTCGATGGCAGCTTCTATGGCACTATCCAGTTCGACGGGAAGCGCCGCTGTGCAGGTGGTGTGAAACGTGATAGGTGCGCCCTCTGTGAGCTGTCCAGCGAGCTGGTGCTCGACCTGGGGCAGTTCTATTGTGTCCTATATGCGGCGTTGGCTGGTAGCAAAGAAGAGCGGAGTTCGGTAGTGTTCAGTAACCGAAATACAATACTAGTCAAACCAGAACTCCCGTGCTAAACTGTCCTTTAGAAATTTGACAATCAAACAGGGGCATTGGTAGTGACGCCTTTAGGCGGTTCTGACGTCCAAAACCCGCCTGAAGGCGCTACTACGCTATTACCGACTTTGATCGTCAAAATTCTTTAGAAGGACGGATAGCACAAGGGGTTTTTGCGTTATGAAGCGACTTATTCTCTCTGCACATGTCTCGACGAAGGAGCAGGCGAAACTGTACAGCCTCGACTATCAACTAGAAAAGGGCCGCGCGTATGCGGCGTCCATTGGGGCCGAGGTCGTCGCTGAGTTCAAGGACGATATGACCGGAACCACTCTCCAGCGAGAGGGCCTCCAAGAGGCTTTGCGGATGCTTGAGGCGAACCAGGCGGACGGCATCGCGAAATGGGCAGTTCCCGTAGTTCCTGTAGTTCCCAGCCTTTGATTGGGAACTACAGGAACTACGGGAACTTATGCATAGCTGGACTTGGCGCCTAAGCATCACGCAGCTCGGGTGCTTGCAGAGCGGCGGCGCTTTGCCCATAGATATGCGCGATCACCTCTTCGAGCGGTGGATCTTCGATCGCGATGTCGGCGACCGGGCCGGCGCGCAGCACCGCGGTCATCACCTGCTCGATTGGCGTGACGCGCGTGTCGATTTCGAGCTTCAGCGCATATTCGTTGGACTTCAGCGTTGTGACGCCAGGCAGGTCGATCGCCGTGGGCGCGGCGTGAAACTTCACGCTCAGAATCTTGGAGCCGAGATACTGGCGGCGCAAGGCCGACACCTTGTCGTCGAGCACCACGCGCCCATGATTGATCACAATCACGCGCCGCGCCACTCGCTCGACATCGCCGGCGTCGTGGCTGGTCAAGAACACGGTTAAGCCTTCATCGCGGTTCCATTCGAGGATCAGGTCGCGCAGCTCCTGGCGGGCAATCACGTCCAGGCCGATCGTCGGCTCGTCCAAGAACAGTACCTTGGGCGCGTGCAGCAGGCTGGCGGCAACCTCGGCGCGCATGCGCTGGCCCAGCGAGAGCTTGCGCACCGGCGTCTCCAGGAATTCCCCCAAGCCAAACCGCTCGATCAGGGTGTCGCGGCGGCGCGTGTACATCGCGCGGTCGAGGCTATAGATCCGCGCTAGCAACTCGAAGGTGTCGCGCGGCGGCAGGTGGTACCACAACTGCGAGCGCTGGCCGAATACCGCGCCGATCTGGCGCACCAGCTTGCGCCGCTCGCTCCAGGGCGTGAAGCCGAGCACCTGCGCGCTACCCGACGTTGGGTGCAGGATGCCGGTGAGCATCTTGATCGTGGTCGACTTGCCGGCGCCGTTCGGCCCAATGAACGCGACCGACTGGCCCGCCGGAATGCTCAGGCTGATGCCGTCGACCGCGACGACCTCTTTGCGCGTGCGCTTGCGGCCCCAGCCCGACGTAAGCTCGAATACTTTGCGCAAGTCGTTGATTTCGACACAATTGACCATAGTTGGAATGTTCTAACGTTCTAACGTTCTAACGTTCGCACGCTTGCCAATCACTGGCACCCTAAGTACTCCGTTCGCAAGCAGAATGCCGAAAACGACCAGGCCGAGGCCCAGCAGCGCATTCAGCTCGATCACCTCGTGGAGAAACAGCGCGCCATAGACGAGTGCGAACGGCGGCAGCAGGTATGTCACCATGGAGGTGCGTGTCGCGCCCATCCGCGCCATCAGCCAATATAACAGGATATAGGCAAACGCCGTGCCGAACACCGCCAGCGCCACCACCGCGCCCAGCGCCAGCGCGGAGGGCATGGGCGATGGAATGCCGCGCAGCGCCAGCGCCAGCGGCGTGATGATTATTGCGCCGGCGAGCATCTGGCCGGTCGCGGGAACCAGCGCGGGCATATCGCGAAACGCTCGCCGGCCATAGATGCCGGCCACGCCGTAGCAGGCCGCCGCCAGCAGCACCGCCAACTGCGCTCGTGTATCGGCCCGCGATAGATCGAGATCCGCTATGCCAACCGCAATCACTACGCCGACGAACCCGATCGCGACGCCCAGCAGCCGTAGGCCGCTCAGCTGCTCCTCACGCGTCCAGATATATGTCAACAGCACCGAAAAGAGCGGCGTGGTGGCGTTGAGGATCGCGGCCATGCCACTGGGGATCGATTGCTCGCTCCAGGTAATCAGCAGGTAGGGGAAGATCAGCCCAACCACACCAAGAAACAGAAAGTCGCCCCAGACCCGCAGGTTGGCGGGCAAACGCAGCCCGCGGGCGTACAGCACGCCGATCAGCACGATCGACGCGATGATCAAGCGTAATGCGACCAATACTTCCGGCGCCATCGCTTGCACACCCAGCTTGATGAATAAAAATGAAGCGCCCCATACTGCCCCAAGCAGTAGGAGCACGCCTAGGTTTCGCAGTTGCATATGATTCTTTGCTTTTTGCAAGACTATTTCAGGTCCTGTCTCTTATGTTAACTTCAGGACTTACATGGTCACTCGAAAAATCCGTGGTAGTCCAATGTTCGCCTTCACTGCGTAAGTCCGATCATCTTTTGTATGCACAGAAAGCAATTGTACCACTAGCATTCAAAAGAATAGAGTGACAATCAGAGACAAATCTGTAGGACAATGAACTCACTAGCCGATCGCGAAGCTTGCCAGCCCATAGAGCAGCGCATGCTGCCCGATCGGGCCTTCGCCGCCGAGCCGCATGTGGCGCAGCGATCGGTTTGGACTGAACCCATACTGCAGCAGCAGGTTGCTGGCGTTCGGATTAGAGCTGGGCGCCAGCACATATGGGCCGGCCTGGTACGTGAGCTCAAGCGCGGCGCCCAGCAGCGCCTCGGCGTCGCCAACGGTGCGCGCAGCCCAGGGCCCAAGCGACATTGCCTGCGCAAACAGGTAGCCGCAGATCTGCCCGGCGGCGTCACGTGCCACAAATGCGCGCTCAGGGGCTTCGCTCTGGAGCAGCTCAAACACCGCCGCACGATTCGCGCCAAAGATTGGCATGTCGAAGGCTGCCACGGCTGGAATATCGGTTGCCTGCACGCGGCTCACCCGTTCGGAAAGTGGCGGCCGGCGCACGCAGTCGTCTTGCATAAATGAGACAGTCTTCTCATCGTCGACAAAGCCCAGCCGCTCATACAGCGGCGCCCCGGCCGGGCTGGCGTCGAGCTGCAATACGGGGCGGCCGCGCTCCGCACTCCAGCGCAGCAGGTGCCGCATCATCGCCATGGCGATCCCGCGCCGCTGGTATGCTGGATGGACGCCCACGAGCCCAATGTAGGCGATCGGGCCGTAGTGTGTCGCGCCGGCGACGCCGGCAGGCGTGCCATCCCAATGGGCGAGAATCCAACCATCAGGCTGCAGCGTCAGATAGCTCTGCAGCCGCTGTTTACGGCTGGCACCGCCATATGCCGCCATGAGCAGCGCATCGGCCATATCCAGATCGGCTGGCGTGAGTGTGCGAATCTCAATTGTCATTGCCGAGCACCTCGGGGTTGACAGGATTCGGCACCGGCTGGCCGGTCAGCGCGGCGACCAAGTTGGTCGCCGCGGTTGTGGCCATGCGCGTGCGTGTCGCGACCGTGGCGCTGCCAATGTGGGGCACGGCGGTGACGTTTGGCAGCCGGAGCAGCGGATGATCGGCGCCGATCGGCTCATTTTCGAACACGTCGAGGCCGGCCGCGCCTGGGCTGCCCTGCTGCAGCGCCGCCACTAGATCCAGCTCTTTGACGATCGGCCCGCGCGCGATATTGACGAACACGGCGGTCGGCTTCATCAGCGCGAACTCGCGCGCGCCAAACATCCCGCGGGTTTCGGTGGTGAGCGGCACCAGCACCACCACGAAATCGGCCTCGCGCAGGAGGTCGTCGAGCGGGCGATACTGGGCGCCGGTCTGCGCCTCGAGCTCGGCCGACGGACGTCGGTTGTGGTAGAGCACGCGCATATTGAAGGCCGCCGCGCGCCGCGCCACCGCCGAGCCAATCCGACCGGCTCCGACAATCCCCAGCGTCGCGCCGTAGATATCTTGCCCGACCATAAACATCGGCGACCAGCTCTTCCAGCGGCCGGCCTCGATTAGCTTTTGGCCCTCGACAATCCGGCGTCCGGCGGCCATCAACAGCGCCCAAGCCAGATCGGCAGTGGTCTCGGTCAGCACGCCTGGGGTGTTGGTGAGCAACACCCCGCGTCGCGTCAGCGCCGGCACATCGGCGTTGTCGTAGCCCACCGCCATATTGGCGACGACGCGGCAGCGCGGTGCGGCATCGAGAAACTCGGCATCGATTCGATCGGCGAGCATGGCCAGCACGCCATCGGCATTGGCGGCGGCATGCAGCAGCACGTCGCGCGGTGTAGGTTGGTCTTCGCTGTCCCAGATGTCGTAATCACACGCCGCCGCGACGATGTCGATCGCGGCCTGAGGGACCCGGCGAGTGATGTAAGTTTTTGGTCGTGTCATCGTGTTCTTTCTACCTTTTTTGCCACTCTGGCGGAGTGGCTACGATTCTCTGCTGACATGAGTTATGCGGTCACTTGCAAAACACGGATTTTTATTCCTTGTATCGAACGTTTTTTCGTTCTGCGAACGAAAAAACGTTCGATACAAGAGATTTTTAATCCGTGGTGGTCCAATGGTCACGTTTACTGCGTAAGTCATGCCATTGAATGGTATACTGGGCGTCAGTTATGTTCCCTCCGCGAGTTCAATTTGCACAATGAAATGCGGTTCCAAGCTGGGTATATTGTATTACAAGGAACCAAACATGTTGACGCTTGACGATGTCGTGACCGCGCGCCAGGTGATCGCCGGGCGGCTGCACCGGACGCCGCTGATCCACAGCGCGGCGCTGAGCGCGCAGGTTGGCGCCCGGCTGTATCTGAAACTCGAGAATTGGCAAAAGACCGGCTCATTCAAACCCCGCGGCGTTCTAAATAAGATTGCGACGCTGAGCCCGGCTGAGCGCGCCCGCGGCCTGGTCACCGCGTCGGCGGGCAACCATGCCCAGGCGCTGGCGTGGGCCGCCGCCGCTGAAGGCGTGCAATGTACCGTGGTGATGCCGCAAACCGCGCCGGCCGCGAAGCTGGCGGCCACGCAGGGCTATGGCGGCACGATCGTGTTGGAACCGAGCACGCTCACCGTCTTTAGCCGCGCTCAGGCGCTGGCCGGCGAACATGGCTATACGTTCGTCCCGCCATTCGATGACCCAGCGATTGTTGCGGGCCAGGGCACCGTCGGGCTGGAGATCCTCGACGACCTGCCCGACGCCGGCACGGTCGTCGTGCCGATCGGTGGGGGCGGACTGATCGCCGGGATCGCGCTGGCGATCAAGAGCCAGCGCCCCGGCGTGCGGATCGTCGGCGTCGAGCCAGCGGGCGCCGCCAAGATGTGGCGCAGCCGCCAGGCGGGTCAGGCAGTGCGCCTAGACCAGATCCAGACGATCGCGGATGGCCTGTCCGCGCCGTTCGCCGGCGAGCTGCCTTTCGCGCTGGTCCAGCAGTATGTCGATGATCTCGTGCTGGTAGACGACGCCGACATCCAGCGAGCCATGACGCTGATCCTGGAGCGTTGCAAGCTGTTGGCTGAGCCGGCGGGTGCCGCCGCAGTGGCCGCGCTGCTCTGCGGCGCCGTCGGGGCGCTAGCCCAAGAACCGGTGGTCGCGATTTTGAGCGGCGGCAACGTCGACGCAGCACGGCTGGCCCAACTGCTCGCGCCGCCCACCAGTCTATCTTAATCGTAAAACACTAGAGTTTACCACGCCTGGCCGATAGCCGTGATTATGAAGAGAGCGCAGTATTCACATTCGGTATTCCGGAGGGCCACCAATGCGCAACCTGCAGATTACTTCGTGTATGGCACAAAATGCCGACTTCATCTGCGCTGGCCTCGCCGACTACATCAGCGAGCAGTTGCAGCTTCCCACAGCATTTATTGGCGACATCCCCTGGCAGGAGCGTGAACGACGCTTTGATGCGGGAGACATCCACGTCTGCTGGATCTGTGGCTTGCCGTATGCCTGGAAAGCCGATCGGGGCCAGCCACCCCTCGAACTGCTGGTCGTACCGGTGATGCAAGGCGCCCGTTACCAGGATCATCCAGTGTATTTTTCAGATGTGCTCGTCCTGCGCACAAGCCCGTTTCACACATTCGCGGACCTTCGCGGTGCGATCTGGGCATCCAACGAGCCAGGCTCGCATTCAGGCTACAACGTCGTGCGCTATCACCTGGCGACTCTGGGGGAGACCGCAGGCTATTTTGGGCGCACGATCGAGTCGGGCGCTCATCAGACGTCGCTCCAGTTACTCCTGGATGGGGCAATCGATGCGACCGCCATCGACAGTACGGTGTTAGAAGCAGAGCTGCGGCGGCATCCTGAAATTGAGGCGCGCATTCGGGTGGTTGCGACGTTAGGGCCAAGCCCAATCCCACCGTGGGTGGTGTTGCGCAGCGTGCCGCAGGAGCTGCGCAGGGCACTTCGGACGGTGCTGCTGCAGATGCATATGGACCCGCGTGGGCGTGCGCTGCTCGCCGCGGGACGAATTGCCCGGTTCGAGCACGTCGACGACCGCGCGTACGATCCCATTCGGTGGATGGACCAACAAGCGATGCGCATTACGCTGTCAGTTACCCAGGGCTAATGAACTTTTACTTTTAAATCAGGGGCGCTGAGCGCCTACGCATCAAGAATAAAATTAGATCAATAAACTTGATGCGCATCTGATCTTATTCAATCCGCATCACGCGGCTGGCGCAGAAGTACTGGGCAACCCGTGGGTCGCTCACCTGGTCGAAGCGCGTCCAGTCGCCCGCATGCAGCCCCGGCAGCGGCAGCAGCCGGGCCGTAAGCGGCTTGTGCAGTGCAGTTGCCAGCGCCGCAACCTCGGTCAACACGCCGGCGATCTGGTCGGGCGTTGTGTCGCCGGGCAGCGGGATGGTGTCGAGCCCAGTGCCGCAGACGGCGCTAAAGGCCAGCAGATCGCGCAGGGTATAGCGCCCTTCGGCGTTGCGCCGCGCCAGCGTCGTATCCTCCAGCACCGGCAGCATCACGCCGCTAAAGCCCAGTTGGGTCACTCGCGCAGCGCGGATGGCCGACGTGAGCGCGCGCACCGCCGCGAGGGTGCCCCACGCGCCAAACGGCACGCCGCTCAGCGCTTCAAGCGCAGCGCCGACACTGCGCGCTGGGTCGAGGTGCGGCGCGAGCGACCAGTCGCAGCCGGCGTAGCGCACGCCCGTATCGGCCTCTATACCCTTCAATGCCGCACCAATACGAGCGTCGTGCATTTCAATTGCCAATTGCAAATTGTAGATTGCAGATTGTCTTGCTTCCCAATCTGCAATCTGCAATCTGCAATCTGCAATCGCTTCTACGGCCAGGGCTGCGGCCTCCGGACCGATAGCGATCCAGGGTGCGCCGCCGTCGTGGTAGGCCGCTGGGAAGAACGGCGAACCAGGCGCCATACACGCCGAGGCGGCGAAGCGCAGGTTGCTGAGGCCATCTGGCGTGCTCGCGCCGATGGCGGCGATAGCCTCGGCGGTGGCGCGGATCGTCTCGTGGCGGATGATGCCATCGGCGCCGGCGACCAGCGCCGAGGCGAATAGACTCTCGGTCGCGTGGATGGCCTCGGGCAGCGCCGCCAAGCGGTCGCTATCGACCAGGCCGATCGAGACGCAGTCGAAGCCTGCGACCAGCGCTTGCTCCTCGGCGGCCTGCGCAATCGTCGAGAAATCGCCGCAGCGGTTCGAGCCAGTCGTCGCCAGCGCGAGCCGTAGTGTCTGTACGATATAGCCTGCGGCAGTCAGCCGCTCACGCGCCAGCTGCGCGGCATGGGCGGCGCGTTCCAGGTCGGCTTCGCGCGCGCCTGCGGTGATTGTGCGGATCTCCATTCAAACTCCCGATTAACGCAAAGACGCGAAGACCAAAAGACGCAAAGCTGCTTTTGTCTAGTCGTACCTCTGCGCCTTTGCGCCTCTGCGTTTGAACGTCCTGTGCATTATGCATCACATCTGCGCGCCAGCGATCTCAATCTGCGGCGCGACGTGCACGCGGCCGATCCGCAGCGAGAGCGCTGCGGCGATGATCGCTAATATGCCGGCCACCAGAAACGCAGTGCCATAATGCCCGAGCGCGTCGTGGGCCACACCGCCAAGCCAGGCGGCCATCGCCGCACCGATCTGGTGCGCGCAGAAGATCCAGCCAAACACTGTTCCAACATACTTGCGCCCGAAGGTATCGGCGACCAGCGCGGTGGTTGGCGGGACGGTAGCAATATAATCGAGACCAAAAAGAATTGCAAAGGCGGTGAGACCGGCGTAGCTGGTAACGAATGGCAGCAGCAGCAGCGAAAGGCCGCGCAAACCGTAGTACCAGGCCAGCAACTTGCGCGGATTGTATCGATCGGTCAACCAGCCCGAGCCTATTGTGCCGACGAAGTTCATCGCCCCCATGATTGCGAGCAGCCCAGCGGCAATATTGGGCGAAATGCCATGATCGCCGACATGCGGGATAAAGTGCGTGCCGATCAGGCCATTCGAAGTCGCTCCGCAGATAAAGAACGTGCTGGTCAGGAGCCAAAAAGCCGGCATTGCGATCGCGCGCCGCATGATGCCCTGGCGCTCGGCTGGTTCGGGCGCCGCTGCGAATAGGTCGCCGCTAGCACCATATGGCTGCAGCCCGACATCGGCGGGCCGATTGCGCATCAGCAGCACCACTGGTACAATCAGCACCAGCGACACCGCGGCGAGGATCATGATGCTGCTGCGCCAGCCAAGCGTACCGACGAGCCAGACGAGCAGCGGATAGAAAATCAGTTGGCCGGCCGAGGTCGACGCGCCGAAGATGCCCGTGATCAAGCCACGCCGCGCTACAAACCAGCGTGCAGCCACGGTTGCGCCCAGCACCAGTGCGACAATGCCGGTGCCGACACCGCTCAAGGCGCCCCAAAACAGATTGAGCTGCCATTGTTCGGTCATTCGCGCGCTGGCAACCATGCTGGCGCCCATGATCGCCAAGCCAGCCAGCATCACCCAGCGCGGGCCGAAACGATCCATAATTGATCCGCTCAGCGGCGCGGTCAGCCCATAACACAGCAGCCCGATCGACACGGCGAGCGAAATTGCGGCGCGGCTCCAGTGCATATCCTGCTCTAACGGAACGACCATCACGCCCGGCGCGGAGCGCACCCCGGCTGAGATGATCAGGGTCAGCGCGGTCACGGCGACGACAATCCATCCATAATGCAGCCGTCGATTGATGATGTTATGCACAACTTTTCTCCACATTTCCAGATATTATCCACAATCGCTCTACATACCCAGCCAGCGCAGCAGCCAGAACGTTGCCATGCCCGCGAGGATGGTCAGGAGCACATTGCCACTGCACCATGCCGCCAGCGCCCCAACTAGTCCGGCTGGCAGCGCCGGGCCAATCGCCAGCGATCGAGTCTCGCCACTGGTCTGAAGCAGTAATGGCGGTAAGATTAATGCAGAAAAGACCGCGACCGGCACATAGCCGAGCCAACGCCGCAGCCAGGGCGCAATCTCGCCGCGCAGTGCCAGCATTGTAGCGACACGCGTGGCGTAGGTGGCCAGCGCCATGCCGAGGATGGTCAGCCAGATGATCATTTCCTAACCACCTTCTAACAAGATGACACGGTGACACGGTGTCTTCTCGTTAAGATTGTCATCTTGTCACCCTCTCACCCCGTCACCGTGTCAAGGGCCAGCCGCAGATGCTCGAGCGAGGTATTCCCGCCCGAGCAGACCAGACCGATCTTCTTGCCGCGCAGATCATCGCGCATGCGGTAGGCCGCCGCCAACGGCGCTGCCCCGGCCGACTCGGCCAAGGTATGCGCTCGCTCGATCATCCAGGCCATGGCCTGGAGAATTTCGTCGTCGCTCAGCAGCACAAAATCGTCGAGCTGCTCACAGAGGATCGCCTGTGGCAGCGCGAAGCCGACACCGGTCGACAGCCCCTCGGCAAAGGTGCGGTTGGGCGCCTCGACCAGCGCACGCTCGCGCCACGAGCGGTAGGCCGCCGGCGAGGCCTCGGCCTGTACGCCGATCACCTTGATGTTGCGGCTGACGCCATGGGCCGCGATGCAGGCGCCCGCCGCGCCGCTGCCGCCGCCGATCGGTACGATGATGATGTCGAGATCAGGCTGGTCCTCGAGCATTTCGATCGTCTCGGTCGCGACTCCGGCGATCAGCAGCGGCTCGTCGCCGGAGTGAATGTAGCGGTAGCCGTGCTCGTGGGCCAGCGCCTCACAGTGCAACCGTGCCGCGTCGAAGTTCACGCCGTGGAAGATCACCTCGGCGCCCATACCCTGCATCGCGGCGACCTTACCGGGGTTGGCCTGCTCCGGCACGACAATGCGCGCCGCCACGCCGAACTGCTGCGCCGCATACGCCACCGACTGGCCATGGTTTCCAGTCGACGCCGCGATCACGCCGCGCTCACGCTCGGATGGGCCAAGCTGCGAGATCAAGTTCATTCCGCCGCGCACCTTGAAGGCGCCGACCGGCTGATAGTTTTCATGCTTGATATAAACGTTCGTGCCAATTAGCGTGTCGATCGCCGGATAGCTATGCATTGGCGTGCGCGGCAGGTATCGGCGGATCTGGCGTTGTGCCAGCAGGACGTCGCGAAAGGTAGGGATGTACATTCCTCAATCTCCTTTTTGATCCGCGTAGGCACACGAAGTGACGCGAAGATCGATCTGGCGATCAGAATCTATGCCTACCAAACAATACAGTAAATGCTTGGTCGCCGTTCACATAGTGCGTAGTTGGCGCTCCTACGCACTACGGCCAAGAAATGCCCCTACGCCGCTCGCGACAATGCCAGCAATCAAGATATACCAACTGCCCGGCAGCAGCAGTGCGCCAGTGATCGCCAGTGCCGCGGCCAGCGCCGCGATCGCCGCGCTCATGCGCTGCTTGAGTAATGGCACCAGCAGCCCAATGAAGGCCAGCGGGAAGACCAATTCGAGGCCATACGCGCCTGGATCAGGGATAAGCGCGCCGAGGAACATGCCGGCGATCGTGCTGATCTGCCAGATCAAATAGACGCTGATATTTGCTCCAAATTGATAGCTTAGGCTGCCATCTCTGGCCAGCCAGCGTCGCATCCCGATCGCGTAGCTCTCGTCGGTGAGCTGAAATGCCAGTAGCACCTTGGTTGCCGGGCGGGCGTGGCGCACGAACGGCGCGATCGACGCCGCCAGCAAGGCATGCCGGGCATTGATAACCAATGTAGCGATGACGATCGTCGCCGGCGCAGCTCCAGCGGCAAACAGGCCGGCGGCGGTGAATTGTGAGGCCCCAGCGAACACGAACAAGGACATCGCCAGTGTCGGCGCGGGTGAAAGCCCGGCGGCCAACGCGCTGACCGCATAGACCGCCCCGAACGGTGCGATCCCTAACCACAACGGCATGGTTGCGACGAAACCGGCCCGGAAATCGTCTTTCCACGGATTTTTTCTCTTCGTATCGAGCGTTTTTTCGTTCTGCGAACGAAAAAACGCTCGATACGGGAACTTTTTAATCCGTGGTGGTCCACTATTCACATTCACCGCATAAGTCCTGCAAACAAAAAGACACTCTGCGACGCACGGATACGTCCAGAGTCATAACGTATTGGAACTGCTTCTTGAAATCATAGTGTTTTATGGCGTTCTGTTGCATAAACCCGTCACTTCTGATATACTTCGTGCAAGCACATTGGTTCTACAATTACCGCGAGCCGCTTGATGCGTTTGGTCGAACAACATCGAATTAATCGACACGATCCGCGTTTTGCCGCGATCGATGCTGCCGCATTCGCCTCGAAGAATCTCTACAACGCGACCAACTACCTGGTGCGCCAAGCCTACATCCTTCGTGCTGAACGCATCCGCTATTCGGCATTAGCCCGGCAGATGCAGGTAACGGCGCCATACCGCGCCTTGCCCGCCAAGGTCAGCCAGTGGGTACTCAAACAGGTCTGCGGTCTGGGATAGCTACTCTGCGGCATTGTCCGCGTGGAAGGCTGACCCGTCGCGCTTTCTGGGACGCCCCCGGCTCCCGAAATACCTCCACAAGCAAGGCCGTAACCTGCTGACCTATACACTACAAGCGATCAGCCGTCCGCTGCTGCGGCAGCGCATCGTCCAGCCCTCTGGTTTGCCCATCCAAGTGCCAACCCAGCAGACCACCGTGCAGCAGGTGCGGATCGTGCCGCATAGCACCCACTACAGCGTGGAGGTCATCTATGACCAGCCGATCACCCCTGTTCCAGTCGATCCTGCGCTCGTGGCGGCCGTCGATATTGGGGTCAATAACCTTGCGGCGCTAACTTCAAATCTGCCTGACTTTGTGCCACGGCTGATTAACGGGCGTCCGCTCAAGGCGTTGAACCAGTTGTACAACAAGCGCCGCGCGCAGCTCCAGGCCCAACTCCCACACGGCCAGCACACCAGCCGCCAGCTACACGCACTCACCGACAAGCGTAATCGCCGGATGAGTGACTACCTGCACAACGCCAGCCGTGCCATCATTACGCTGCTGGTGCAACATCGTATCGGCACACTTATCATCGGTCACAACCCCGACTGGAAGCAGCG